>ERZ1034361.769-NODE-769-length-19186-cov-3.686797_pt1 | contig 19186 bp, 14 predicted proteins | sample MGYA00520617_ERZ1034361 | MGnify/ENA primary metagenome ERZ1034361 (study PRJEB33736, sample SAMEA104284507) | Azolla filiculoides | biome: Urban; feature: Water surface; material: Ditch water | place: Netherlands | collected 2015-10-28 | depth 0-0.1 m ...
CACGCGAACTCAACGATGCCCGTGAGAACTTGGCCACGATTGATCAGCGCCTAGCAAGTTTGGGTGAACGTGTTAAAGCAATAGCGACTCAACTTGAAGAGCTCAAAGGGCGCGATACCCGTCTCGAGGCAGAGCTTGCTGGTATGCGTAGACCTGATGCAGAAGCATTGCAAATGGCAATTGATCGTCATGCGATGGCGCAACGTAAGGTTGATGAAGCAAGACAAAAAGCAGGTGAGGCGCAACAACGTGTCCCAGCTGCCGATGAAGCTCGTAATACCGCGCAACAACAGATTCAGTCGGCTAACCAAGAGCTGGCTCAAACCGAAGCAAAACTCACCGCACTAACAGCCTTGCAAGCCAGCGTTCAAGCTCAAGGCAAGATCGGCCCATGGCTTGAGAGCAAAGGCTTAAAAGAGAGCAAGCGTTTGTGGCAAGAGCTCAAAGTCGAGAGTGGCTGGGAAGCTGCTTTGGAGTCCGTATTGCGCGAGCGCTTAGCCGCCGTTACAGCCAAGAGCGTTCAAGAAACTTTAGCTTTGGCGAATGACGCTCCTCCAAGTCGTCTAGCGATTTTGTTAACAGAAGATATTTCTCCTGCGCACACTACTGTGCCAGCGGATTTCATTCCACTGTTGACTCGTGTTCAAAGCGCAGGTGCACCTCGCGTTGCTGCTGTATTGCAAGAGTGGTTAGACAATATCTATATCGCTAATAGCTTGGAAGATGCATTGCATCGCCGCGAGAAGTTACCTGCTGGCGGTGCTTTCGTCACACAACAAGGCCATTTGGTTAGTCGTGTTGGTGTGCAGTTATACGCAGCGGACTCTGAGCAGGCTGGTATGTTGGCACGCGCTCAAGAGATGGAAGGTCTCGAAAAGCAATTGCGCGCACAAAAGCTAATTCAGAGCGAGTTGCAAGGTGAGTTAGATCAATCTGTTGCTAATTATCAAGCCGCTCATGAAGCCGCCGAGCAAACCCGTATTGCTGCAGAGCAGGCTGTGCAAGAAGTTCATGGCTTTGAAGTGGAGAGAATGCAGTTAACTCAGGCCGAAGAAAAGTACAGTCAGCGTGCCGAGCAAATTCAGGGTGAGTTAAGTGAGTTGCGTCAGCAAATGGAGCAGCTCACTCAAACTCAAGAGCAATCTGCAGAGGAACTCACTCAGTCTGAAGAATCTAAGCAAGGTCTACAAGAGAATCTTGCTGTTGCCCAAGAAAAACTCGAGTTAGCTACTCAAGAGCGTGATCGTCTACGTGAATCCTTGCGCTCATCCGAGATGTCGGCTCAAGAGGCTGCATTTGCAACTCGCTCATTACAGCAACGTATTGCTGATCTGCAGCGTGATCAGAGTACTGCGCGTGTGCAGATCATGGAGATTCAGGATAAGCAGGCTAGCTCTGAGCAAGAGCTTGAAACTCTGAGCGATGAAGAGGCGCAAGATAAATTGCAGGGCCTATTGCTAGCCCGTAGTGCTCGTGAAGCTGCACTTGCTAATGCCCGTACTGAGCAAGATGCATTGCTACATCAACTACGTGAAGCTGATGAAGTGCGCTTACAGATTGAGCGTAGTCTTCAGCCGATGCGTGACAAAGTGGTTGACTTGCAGTTGCGTGAACAAGCTGCCCGTTTGAATTTTGAGCAATTTGCAACCTTACTTTCAGATGCTGAAGCAGATTTAACTGCATTAGAAGCTAGCTTCAGTCCAGATCTCAAAGTTGGCGCTTTGCAAACTGAAGTGAATCGTCTGAATACAGAAATTCAATCTCTAGGTCCAGTCAATATGGCTGCTTTGGATGAGCTCTCCAGCTCACGTGAGCGCAAGCAGTTCTTGGATGCGCAATCAGCGGACTTAAATGAAGCGATGCAGACATTGACTGATGCCATTGCGAAGATTGACGCAGAAACTCGCGATCTCTTGCAAGGCACCTTTGATCAAGTAAACACCCATTTTGGAAAACTATTCCCTGAGCTATTCGGTGGAGGTCATGCAGAGTTGGTGATGACTGGTGAAGAGATCTTGGATGCGGGCGTTCAGGTGATGGCCCAGCCTCCAGGCAAGAAAAATAGCTCAATCTATTTGCTCTCTGGTGGTGAAAAGGCATTGACTGCGATTGCCCTGGTCTTCTCCTTATTCCTTCTCAATCCAGCCCCATTCTGCTTGCTAGATGAGGTTGATGCCCCATTAGATGACGCGAACACCTTGCGTTATGCGCAGATGGTTGCCAAAATGTCTAATAAGACTCAATTTGTATTCATCTCACATAACAAGATCACTATGGAAATTGCTCATCAGTTGATTGGTGTCACCATGCAAGAGCAGGGCGTATCGCGTATCGTGGCGGTGGATATTTCTTCTGCAGTTTCTATGGTGGAGGCGGCTTAAGTGAATCTAGAGCAACTCATGACAATGCTCGGTTTGTCTGACTTGCAGTTTGCTTTGGCTGTTATTGGTCTACTGATTCTGATTGCAGTAGCCATTCTGAATGTGAAGTACGCTCGTGCACTTCGTAAGGCAAGAGCTGAAGCGGAAGACTACCTCGCTGAACGTGTTGTTCGTGAACCCACTTTTGGAGCGGGTTTTGCTGACCCCAATCCTGGCCAGCAAGTTGAGCCAAGCTTTAAGGAGGCAGCCTTGCCAGTAAAGGCTGACTTGGTAAGCTTTGCGATTGATCCAAGAATTGATTGTGTAATTACCCTTCGCTTCTCCCAGCCGATTACGGGATCAGAAATTCTGAAAGAAATGCACTCTTGGGATGATTTATCTACCCCATCTTCAGCTCGCTGGATGTGTGAAGGTTTAAACGTAGATCAGGATTCTTCTGAACAATGGGGCTTGCTTGAGGCAGATTCGACCTATTCAGAGCTTCAATTGGCGATTCAGTTAGCCAGTCGTCGTGGGCCAATAGGCGTGCTTGAGTTGTCTGATTTTTGTTCTAGGGCTCAGGCACTAGCTTTAACGCTAGGTGCTCAAATTGATATGCCAAGTGTTAGTACGATGCTAGAGAAGGCAAAAGATTTAGATGCGATGGCAGCTGAGAGTGATATTCAATTGAGTATCAATGTGCTATTTGATGAGGCTTGTGCTTGGACTAAGCTGGATTCGCTGATGAGTCAGCGTGGGTTCATCTTGTCACGTAGTGGCCGGACTTACGATTACTTTAGTAATCGTGCACCAATTTTTAGTAGTACCGACCTGAACCCCGGCAAGCCAGTTCAGCAACTGACTTTACTTTTAGAGTTGCCCTTAATTTCATTTGATGAAAAAGCATTTGAGCGCATGCTTACGGAGGGGCTTGAGATTGCAGAAGCTGCTCATGGGCGCTTAGTTGATGACAATGGCATCAACTTATCTGAAATTTCAATTCAAAGCATTCGTCAGCATCTTGATGGTTTATATGAAAACCTTGAGAGAAGTGGTGTTCCTGCCGGATCTTCTGCTGCTAGTAGACTTTTTAGCTAAGGAATTGTTTTGTCGTCTTCTAGTCCGACAAATTTAGCGGATCGATACGCATTTTTACAGTCTGAGTTAGCGCGCCTAGAGCATGCTTACTATGTTCTGGATAACCCAATAGTTCCTGATAGCGAATACGATCGCCTCTATCGTGAGTTGATCGATATTGAGGCTACTCATCCTGAGTGGGTAACTGCTGATTCGCTTTCGCAAAGAGTGGGCGGTACTGCACTTAAGGAATTTGATTCAGTTACGCATACAGTACCCATGCTGTCTTTAAATAATGCGTTTGAAGATGCGGAGCTAATCGCTTTTGATCGTCGTTGTCGTGAGGGCTTACACCTTGATCAAGTGGATTATGCGGGGGAGTTGAAATTTGACGGCTTGGCTATTTCACTGCGCTATGAGAATGGCTCGTTGGTTAGGGCAGCTACGCGTGGTGATGGTGCTAGCGGCGAAGATGTCACTGCGAACATCAAGACCATTCGTGCAATTCCATTAAAGCTGTCTGGCGACAATATTCCTAATGTATTGGAGGTGCGCGGTGAAGTTTTTATGTATCTCAAAGACTTCCAGAAAATGAATGCGCAAGCAGCATCCCAGGGCGAGAAAGAGTTTGCTAACCCTCGCAATGCTGCAGCCGGTAGTTTGCGTCAACTTGATTCCAAAATCACCGCCAAGAGACCACTCTCATTCTTTGCTTATGGCTTGGGCGCATTAGAGCCGCAGTCTTGGCTCCCAAAAACGCATGAAGACTTACTTAATGCTTATGTCAAACTAGGTCTGCCCGTTTGCTCCGAGCGCCGTGTACTCAAATCAGTAGAAGAGATTTTGGCCTTTTACAATGAAGTTGGTGCAAAACGTGATTCATTGCCTTATGACATTGATGGTGTTGTGTACAAAGTGAACTCCTTTGCAGAGCAATCGAAGCTAGGCTTTGTATCGAGAGCTCCACGTTTTGCTTTAGCCCATAAGTTCCCAGCCCAAGAGGCTTTAACAACTGTGCTTGGTATCGATGTACAGGTAGGACGGACAGGCGCTATAACACCGGTTGCTAGGTTAGCGCCAGTAGAGGTGGGTGGCGTTAAGGTCACTAACGCCACTTTGCATAATGAAGATGAGGTCAAGCGCAAAGATGTGCGCATTGGAGATACCGTTTCAGTGCGAAGAGCGGGGGATGTCATTCCGGAAGTGGTTTCGGTAGTAAAGGAGCGCAGACCAGCCAATGCAACAGAATTTGTTATGCCAACAAACTGCCCCGTATGTGATTCACATATTGAGCGCCTGGCTGATGAAGCGGTGGCACGTTGTAGTGGTGGCTTATTTTGCGGCGCACAGCGCAAGCAGGCATTAATTCATTTTGCACATAGACGTGCATTGGATATTGAGGGCTTAGGTGAGAAGATTGTGGATCAGTTGGTCGACCATAATTTAGTTAGAACGCCTGCTGATCTCTATCGCCTTGGCTTTACAGCTATTGCCAATCTTGAGCGTATGGGTGAAAAGTCTGCAGATAATCTCATTGCCGCAATCAACGAATCTAGAAACACTACCTTAGCCAGATTTATCTTTGCCTTGGGTATTCGTCATGTGGGCGAGACTACCGCCAAGGACTTGGCAAATCACTATCAATCTATGCACGCTTTGATGGATGCAACCCTTGAGGACTTACTGACGGTAAAGGACGTTGGTCCCGTAGTCGCAGACTCAATCATTAGCTTTATGGAAGAGGCTCATAACCGTGAAGTGATTGAGCAACTCTTAGCTTCAGGTATGCAGCTCTCGGTTGAAGAAAAAGTGATTAGTGCGGCAGTTGCAGGCAAAACCTTTGTACTCACAGGTACATTCCCAACAATGACGAGAGATGAAGCTAAAGATCTCCTCGAAAAAGCAGGCGCTAAAGTTGCCGGATCAGTCTCCAAGAAAACCGATTACGTAGTAGCGGGAACAGATGCTGGTAGCAAGCTCACCAAAGCGGAAGAGCTTGGCGTTCCAGTAATTGATGAAGCTGCTATGGTGGAGTTGTTGAAGTAGATCAACTTGCTCTAGAGTTTAGGCAAAGCTGATTAAAGAGCGCGGCATTGGCGCTGACTAACTGAGGGGTGATAAGTGTCGATTAATCAATTATTTCCGGACTTTGAGCCTCGCGTCTTTGAGGTCAATGGGATTCAAATTGCAGGTCATATAGGCGGTAGTGGTTCACCATTATTGCTATTGCATGGGCACCCCCAAACCCATGCCATTTGGCATAAGCTTGCGCCGGTGCTGATGAAGAGTCATACCTTGGTGATGACAGATCTGCGTGGCTATGGTGATTCCTCTAAACCTCAAGGTGATGTCGACCACAGTAATTACTCAAAAAGGGTAATGGCACAAGATCAAGTGGAGGTGATGAATCAGCTCGGATTTGATCGTTTTGATGTGCTAGCTCATGACCGTGGTGCACGAGTGGCTCATCGTTTGGCAATGGATCATGCTGACGCAGTAAAAAAATTGATCATGCTCGATATTGCCCCAACCCTTTCTATGTATGAAAAAACTACTGAAGCGTTTGCTAAGGCCTATTGGCATTGGTTCTTTTTGATACAGCCTTCACCCTTACCAGAGCGCCTGATTGAAGCTGATCCTGCCGGCTATATTCGAGATGTGATGGGCAGACGTTTTGCAGGCTTAAAGCCATTTGATCCCTTGGCTTTAGCTGAATATATGCGTTGTGTTGCTTTGCCTGGGGCTGCTCATGGCATGTGCGAGGATTACCGAGCTGCAGCTGGAATAGATTTGATTCATGATCGCGAAGATATCGCTGCTGGCAAGAAATTGGAGATGCCAACAATGGTGCTTTGGGGTGCAGATGGAGTTGTAAACAAATGTTTCAAGCCGCTTGAAGAGTGGCAAGCAATTTGTCGAAACGTCATTGGGGAGACCTTGCCTTGTGGGCATTATCTTCCGGAAGAGGCCCCAGATATGCTCTTGGAAAAGGTCGCAACATTTTTACATCAGGATAGTTGATGAGCTCGAAAACTCTATATCAAAAATTAGTAGATTCTCATACAGTGGTGAAGTTAGATGAGGAGAATGTACTGCTTTTCTGCGATTTACATTTGATGAATGAATACACCAGCCCACAAGCATTTGCGGGCTTGAATGAGAAGGATCGCGGAGTATTGATTCCGGGGCAGAATGTCTCTGTTGTTAGTCACATCATTCCCACACATAACGAAGCGCCTAGGCGAATTGCCGATCCAGCCTCTTCATTGCAGGCCTCAAATCTGAAGAAAAATTGCGTAAAGCACAATATTCCTTTGTTCGATACCGATGATGCATTACAGGGAATTGAACATGTAGTGTCACCTGAGCATGGCATGGTTCGCCCGGGCATGGTGATTATTTGTGGAGATAGTCACACGACAACTTATGGCGCATTAGGCGCCCTAGGTTTTGGTATCGGGACTTCAGAAGTCGAGCATGTTTTAGCAACGCAAACTTTGGTATACCGCTTGGCTAAAAATATGCGCATCCAGATCAATGGAGTCTTGCCAGTTGGCACAACATCCAAAGATATGATTTTAAATATCATCAGCCAAATTGGCGCCAAAGGTGCAATTGGCTACGTAGTGGAGTTCTGCGGATCTGCGCTGGAGGATTTAAGTACTGAGGCGCGCTTTACTTTATGCAATATGGCAGTAGAGGCTGGTGCACGTGGTGCCTTGATTGCTCCTGATAAAACTGCCATTGATTATGTATTGGCACGCTCGCCTGATATTGTGGGCGAGATTAAAGATCGTGCCTTAGCGCATTGGGCAGGCTTGTATTCTGATAAAGATGCTCTGTTTGAAAAAGAGTATGCATTTGATGCAACTGATATGGCGCCCTTCGTCACTTGGGGCACAAGCCCCGATCAAGCAATTGCCATCAACGCCAGCATCCCAACTAAAGACTCGATTAAAGACCCGGTTGACCGCTTAAGTCTTGAGCAGGCCTTGAAATACACCAAGTTGGCTGATGGTCAAGCATTGGAAGGCACCCCAATTGAGCATGTCTTTATTGGCTCTTGTACTAACGGACGTATTGAAGACTTGCGTAACGTAGTTGCTGTAATCGGCAATCGCAAAGTGGCTGCTGGTGTTCGGGCAATGGTTGTGCCTGGATCTGGCGCCGTTAAAGCACAGGCGGAACGGGAGGGGATTGCTGATAAATTAATTGCGGCTGGTTTTGAATGGCGCAAACCTGGCTGTTCTATGTGCCTTGCTATGAACGATGATGTTCTGACTTCGGGGACGCGCTGCGCATCCACAACTAATCGTAACTTTGAAGGGCGTCAAGGCAGGGGTGCAATTACCCATTTGATGAGTCCTGCAATGGCTGCTGCTGCTGCAGTTACAGGCAAGATTACGGATGTACGTAAATTACAAGGAACTGAAAATGCATAAGCAATCAACAATTCAGGGGCATGCTGCCGCATTGCGAATTGCTAATTTTGATACTGATCAAGTGATGCCAAAGCAGTTTTTGCGCGGCATCGATAAATCTGGCTTAGCAGCAGGCCTGTTTTACGACCTTCGCTTCGATGAAAATGGAAAACCAAAACCAGACTTCTTTTTGAATAAACCAACATACACATCAACTGATGTATTGATCGCGGGCCCTAACTACGGATGTGGATCTAGTCGTGAGCATGCTGTTTGGGGAATGCAGCAGTTTGGATTTAAGGCGGTAATCGCCTCCAGCTTTGCGGAGATCTTTTACTCAAACGCAATGGGTAACGGCTTACTATTGATTGTTCTGTCTGAAGACCAGGTGCAGTCCTTGATGAAAGAAGCGGATGATGAGGGCGCGCCAATTCCTATTGATATCGACATTGAGAATCTGACGGTGCGCACGCAGCAGCACGAATTTAAATTTACGATGTCAGCCAGGCATCACCGTATGTTCCTAGAAGGTTTAGATGTGATTGGCCTTACCCTGAAATACAAGTCGCAAATCGATTCATTTGCTCAGAGCCACTGGGAGAAGCAGCCTTGGGTTAAAGATGTCGCTAGAAAGACTGTTGATAGATTGACTGCTTAGAGTTCAATTAAGCACCCAACGCCTCTAATAAGTCTGTCTCTAACAAGATCTGCAGTTTGGGGTTCTTGCTCAAGTTCGCCGCATCCAAGAGGAATACGTCTTCAACGCGTTCGCCCAATGTATTAATACGAGCTGTATGTAATGAAACCTGATGCCTAGCCAATACCCTGGAGATGGCATAGAGCAAGCCAGTGCGATCACTTGCGGATAGTGAGAGCGCATAGTAGTGGCCACGTTCATCTGGAATCATATGCACGCGTGGCTGAATAGGGAAGGTTCGAGACTGTCTTGAGAGTCTTCCCATGCTAGGTGATGGCAAGGGATCATTATTTTGTAATGCAGACGTCAGCTCATATTCAACCAGCTGAATCAGGTCACGGTAACTGCCACCCTCATCAACTAAATTACTGCCTGAGATCTGGAATGTATCAAGCGCATAGCCATGCTTTGTCGTGTGGATGCGGGCATCCCAAATCGAGAATCCATGACGTTCAAAATAGGCACAAATTCTGGCGAAGAGATCCTCTTGGTCTTTGACATAGACTGCAATCTGTAAGCCCTCGCCAACTGGTGAGAGTCGGGCGCGTACAACGGGGGTTTCGCTATCGACCTTGTTAAATAGATGGCGTGTTAACCAGGCAATATCGGCAGCATCTTGACGTAAGAAGAAGGCAACATCTAATTGCTTCCAAAGATTTTCATAAGCTGCATCTTCAATAGCATAGAGGCGCAGCTTTGCTCGGGATTCTTCTTGATGCTGCGCAAGCTCGGAGGAGGCATCTGGCTTTGCGCCACCTAGTACACGCAAGGTAACGCGATAGAGGTCCTCCAATAGCTTGCCTTTCCAGGCATTCCATACCTTGGGGCTGGTTCCGCGGACATCGGCAACCGTTAATAAATATAGCGCCGTGAGATGGCGTTCATCACCCACCTTTTTAGCGAAAGCTTGAACTACCTCAGGGTCAGTAATATCTTGTTTCTGAGCAACTTGGCTCATGTTTAGGTGCTCAGCAACCAGCCAAACCAACAGCTCAGTATCGGCTTTATTTAGTCCATGGTCTTTTGCAAACTTACGCATATCGGCTTTGCCAAGTTCCGAGTGATCACCACCGCGACCTTTAGCAATGTCATGAAAGAGCGCCGCGATGACTAAGAGCCAGGGCTTTTCAAAATGGGCAATCAGGCTGCTACAGAAGGGAAATTCATGCGTATGCTCAACCACCATAAATCGGCGCACATTACGCAGCACCATGAGAATGTGCTGATCAACTGTATAGACGTGAAACAAGTCGTGCTGCATCTGACCAACAATTTTTCTGAAGGCAGGTAAGTAGCGACCAAGTACGCTGGTACGGTTCATGAGTTGGAAAGCGCGACTAACTCCTTCAGGCACTTTTAGGATCTCAATAAAGAGTGCGCGGTTTACAGGATCCTTACGCCATTTGCTGTCCATCTTCTGGCGGGCGTTGTACAGCGCTCTAAAGATAGTTGCAGATAAACTCTTGACATTGGCTGTTTGTGCAAATACTAAGAAGGTTCGCAGAATTTGTTCTGGGTGCTTCTGAAATAGCTGTGGATCGGTGATATCCAAGACACCTTGACGCTCAATAAAGCATTCATTGCCCTCACCAGCAATGGCGTGCGTGGTTTTAGACTCTTGAGGGAAGAGGAGTGCTTCAATATTTTGCAGAAGTACGTCGTTTAATTGATTGACTGCTTTAGCTGCCCAATAGTAGCGACGCATGATTGCTTCACTGGCTAATCTAGAAGATTCTTCTTTAATGCCCATAGCTGCCGCAAGCGGTGCTTGTAAATCAAATGCTAATACGTCTTGTCTGCGCTTAGCCAGTAGATGCAGATTGGCACGTAAGGTTTCCAAAAAACGCTGATTACGATTGAGTTCAGTTAACTCGCGTTGAGTAACCAATCCCTCAAGACTGAGGTCTTTAAATGTATTGCCTAGATGTGCTGCTTTGCTGACCCAGGAAATCACCTGAAGGTCACGTAATCCACCGGGACTCTCTTTGCAATTAGGTTCTAAAGAGTAGGGCGTATCTTGGTATTTGTAGTGGCGCTGAATTTGTTCTGCTTGCTTAGCCTGAAAGAACGCCTTTGGATCCATAGCGGCTTCAAAGGCTTTTTCAAAGTCTTTAAATAGTTGTTTATTTCCACACAGGAATCGCGCCTCTAAGAGTGATGTGCGTACAGTGACATCTTGCTCAGATTCAGACATGCATTCCAAAGTGTTACGTACTGAAGAGCCTATCTCCAGCCCCATATCCCAGCAGCTGGCAATAAATTGTTCAACTTGTTTTGATAAAGCGAGTGCTTGTTTTTCTTCGGCTGGGAGCAGAATGAGAATATCAATATCAGAATGGGGGAATAAAGCATTCCTTCCATAGCCGCCAACAGCAATTAAGCTGGCTTGATTATTTAAGCCGCAGTTATTCCAGAGATGGGCGAGTATTTGATCGCTCATCTTGGTGAGCTGTTTGGTTAACTTACCTACGGACTGTGTTTTTCTGAACTCGTCGTATGCAACTTCGCGTGCTGCACGCAGGCTAGCTGCATCAGTAATATTGCTGGCTGCCCGGGGCTTATTCATGAATTTATGCGCTTGCTAGACTTGGCCTAAAGGATAGTCCTTTAACGCAATCAGGAATCGGATTGCTACCTTCTGACCAAGTTAATACCTCAACCCCAGTAGCGGTTACCAAGAGCGTGTGTTCCCATTGCGCAGAGAGACTGCGATCTTTAGTCTTTACAGTCCATTGATCAGGCATTGTTCGAATATCTCGCTTGCCCGCATTAATCATCGGCTCGATGGTGAAGGTCATGCCTTCTTTTAATTTCTCACCGGTACCTGGGCGGCCATAGTGAAGAATCTGTGGATCTTGATGAAACACTTTGCCGATGCCGTGACCGCAATATTCGCGAACAACGGAGTAGCCAGCATTTTCAGCATGGGTCTGAATGACGTGGCCAATATCACCTAGTGAAGCTCCCGGTTTCACTTGGGCGATGCCAAGCCACATGCATTCAAAAGTAATTTGCGTGAGGCGCTTTGCAAGCACCGAAACTTCACCAACCATAAACATGCGGCTGGTGTCACCGTAGTAGCCATCAGGTGTAATAACAGTGATATCGAGGTTAACGACATCACCGGTCTTTAAGATCTTCTCGCCAGGAATGCCATGGCAAATCACATCATTCACAGAGGTGCAGATGGATGCTGGAAAGGGTGGGTAGCCTGGGGGCTGGTAGTTCAATGGGGCTGGAATCGTCTTTTGGACATCACGCATGTATTCATGGCAGATACGGTCCAATTCAGCCGTACTCACACCAGCTTTGACATGTGGAGCCACGTGATCAAGAACTTCGCTGGCTAAGCGGCCAGCTTCGCGCATCCCTTGGATGTCTTTTTCGGCAGTAAATACACTATTCATGCCTTGATTATCAACGACTTGGCAGTTTTTGGCAGTACTCCAATGCTCAAAACTTAGGCAAAGTATGGGTTTGCTGGGGCTCTAAGGTCTGGGCAGATCCGTTTCTTGCTTGCTCAACCAACTTACGGGATGGGGTAAAGCTGGCTAGATCATTGATATTTAAGCTATAATTTCGTTCTCAGGTCAATTTTGAGCTGAAATCGCGGGTTGAGCCTTCCAGGGTGGCGCTTTTTAGCGCAGCTAGGACTCAATCTCAGAAACCAACCCTTAGGAGAAGTTATGTCAGTAACTATGCGTCAAATGCTGGAAGCCGGTTGCCATTTTGGTCACCAAACCCGTTTCTGGTCCCCAAGAATGGCCCCTTATATTTTCGGCCATCGCAACAAAATTCACATCATCAACTTAGAAAAAACATTGCCAATGTTTCAGGACGCCCTGAAATTTGCAAAACAAGTTGCTGCTAATCGTGGAACTATCTTATTCGTTGGTACTAAGCGTCAATCACGCGAGATCATTGCTGAAGAAGCTGCTCGTGCTGGTATGCCTTACATCGACAGCCGTTGGTTGGGCGGTACGCTCACTAACTTCAAAACTGTTAAAGGTTCCCTCAAGCGTTTGAAGGATATGGCAGTTGCTAAAGAAGCTGGCGATTGGGAAAAGCTTTCCAAGAAAGAAGCTTTGACTAACGATCGCGATCTCGACAAGTTGCAAAAAGCGCTTGGCGGTATTCAAGATTTGAACGGCGTTCCTGATGCGATTTTCGTAGTGGACGTTGGCTATCACAAGATTGCTATTACTGAAGCGAACAAGCTTGGTATTCCTGTTATCGCCGTAGTGGATACCAACCACTCACCAGAAGGTGTTGATTACATCATCCCTGGTAACGATGACTCCAGCAAAGCTGTTCTTCTCTACGCTCGTGGCATTGCTGATGCAATCCTCGAAGGTAAATCAAACTCTGTTCAAGAAATCTTGACTGCCGTTAAAGAAGGCGAAGAAGAGTTTGTTGAAGAAGGGAAAGCTGAATAATGGCCGCTATTACCGCTGCAATGGTTGGCGAGTTACGCGCCAAGACTGATGCTCCGATGATGGAGTGCAAAAAAGCATTGACTGAAGCTGATGGCGATATGGCTCGTGCAGAAGAAATTCTGCGTGTAAAGCTCGGTAGCAAAGCTGGTAAAGCGGCATCCCGCGTTACTGCTGAAGGTATTGTTGCTTCAGCTATTAATGGCACTACAGGTACTTTGCTTGAAGTGAACTGTGAGACTGACTTCGTTTCAAAGAATGATGATTTCTTGGCATTTACACAAGCCTGCGCAAATCTGATTTCTGAAAAGAATCCAGCTGACGTTGCTGCATTACTTGCATTGCCAATGAATGGTCAAACTGTTGATGAAGTTCGTAGCGCCTTGATCGGTAAGATCGGCGAGAACATCATGCCACGTCGCTTCAAGCGTTTCGCTGGTAGCAACAAGTTGGTTTCTTACCTCCACGGTACTCGTATTGGCGTTATGGTTGAGTTCGAAGGTGATGAGACTGCAGCTAAGGACGTAGCAATGCATATTGCTGCAATGAAGCCAGTGGCTTTGTCGATGGCTGATGTTCCTGCTGAAGCAATTGCTGTTGAGCGTAGTGTTGCTGTTCAAAAAGCTGCTGAATCTGGCAAACCACCAGAAATCGTTGAGAAGATGGTTGAAGGTTCTATTCAGAAGTACCTCAAAGAGGTTTCTTTGTTGAACCAAACTTTCGTTAAAAACGACAAGCAAACTGTTGAGCAAATGCTCAAGGCTGCAAATACAACAATCAAGGGTTTCACCATGTTTGTTGTAGGCGAGGGCATTGAGAAGCGTCAAGACGACTTTGCGGCTGAAGTTGCTGCACAAGTGGCTGCTGCTAAAGGCGCTTAATTAGCTCCAAAACTGCTGGGCTTGCCCAGTAAGGCTGTAATACCCAAAAGGGCATAGAAATCTCGGTTTCTATGCCCTTTTGTTTGATCTGTGCCAAGCCCTTTATAATTTGGGCAAGATATTAAAAAGTACTTAAAGATCAATAAGCTAAGCAAGTAAATTGCTTGGCAAATTACGGAAAATAAAACGATGCCAGCCTACAAACGTGTTCTCTTAAAACTCTCTGGTGAAGCCCTCATGGGGGATGATGCTTTTGGCATCAATCCAGTCACCATTGATTCCATGGTTAAAGAAATTGCTGATGTAGTAAATAGCGGTGTTCAATTGGCTATTGTGATCGGTGGCGGAAATATTTTCCGTGGTGTAGCAGGTGGTGCGGCCGGCATGGATCGCGCAACAGCTGACTACATGGGAATGCTTGCCACCATGATGAACTCACTTGCACTGCAAGATGCTTTGCGCCAAAAAGGTGTTGAAGCGCGCGTGCAATCTGCTTTAAGAATGGATCAAGTGGTCGAGCCCTACATTCGTCCTCGTGCGATTCGTGCATTGAGCGAAGGCAAAGTCGTCATTTTTGCCGCAGGTACAGGCAATCCATTTTTTACTACCGATACTGCGGCTGCTTTGCGTGGCGCTGAGATGGGCGCGGAGATTGTGCTCAAGGCGACTAAGGTCGATGGCATTTACAGTGCGGATCCAATGAAAGATCCAACTGCCACTCTTTACAAAACGATTACTTTTGATGAGGCCATCATCAAGAACTTGCAAGTGATGGACGCAACTGCTTTTGCATTGTGTCGTGATCGTAAATTACCAATCAAAGTATTTTCAATTCTCAAGCCAGGCGCATTGATGCGTGTGGTTCAGGGTGAATCTGAAGGCACTTTAGTACACGTTTAATAGGAGGCTTGATGTCCGCAGCAGAAATTAAAACCACTACCGATCAAAAGATGCAGAAGTCTCTTGAGGCTTTGAAATCTAACCTAGCCAAGATTCGTTCTGGCCGTGCAAATCCAGGAATTTTGGAGCACATCCAGGTCGATTACTACGGTAACCCAACACCGCTAAGCCAAGTTGCTAGCTTGGGTTTGGCTGATGCTAGAACCATTAACGTTCAACCATTTGAAAAGACTATGGTTGGCGCAATTGAGAAGGCGATTCGTGATTCTGACTTAGGTCTTAATCCGGCTTCACAAGGCACTGTAATTCGCGTACCAATGCCTGCGCTGACTGAAGAGCGTCGTCGTGATCTAACGAAGGTTGTCAAAAACGAAGGTGAAGAAACTAAGATCGCTGTACGTAATTTACGTCGTGATGCAAACGAACATCTCAAGCGCCTTACTAAGGATAAAGAAATTTCTGAGGACGACGAGCGTCGTGCAACTGATGACATTCAGAAGATGACCGATCGTGCAGTAGTTGATGTCGACAAAATCATCTCTGAAAAAGAAAAAGAGATCATGACGGTTTAATCGTCAGGTTATTTTTATTATTCGCTTTATGACACAGCACACTAGCTCTACCTTGGTTGTTCCAGAGGTCAGTGCTATCCCTCGCCATGTTGCCATCATCATGGACGGCAACGGGCGTTGGGCCAGCAAGCGTTTCATGCCGCGGGTAGCAGGGCACTCAGAAGGTTTGGGCGCTGTTCGCAAGATTGTTCAAGAGTGTCGCCGCCTAGGCGTGGAATATCTCACTGTATTTGCATTCAGCTCTGAAAATTGGCGCCGCCCACCAGAAGAGGTGGGCTTCTTAATGAAGTTGTTTCTTAAGTCATTAAAGAGCGAAGTTTCTCGTCTTGCCGAAAACGATATTTCCTTACGCCTTGTAGGTGACCTCAGTCGCTTTGACTCTGCGATTCAGGAGATGGTGCAATTCTCCGAAGAAAAAACAGCTGGCTGCAAAGGTTTGACTTTTACGATCGCAGCTAACTATGGTGGCCGTTGGGATATCTTGCAGGCAATGCGCCAGTGCTTGACTGCCAATCCTGGCTTGAAGCCGGAACAAGTCTCTGAAGAGTTGTTGCAACCCCATTTATCCATGGCTTATGCACCAGAGCCAGATTTGTTTATTCGCACCGGTGGTGAACAGCGCGTCAGCAACTTCTTGCTCTGGCAACTAGCCTATACCGAGTTGTATTTCACGGATACTCTTTGGCCTGATTTTGATGAGGCTGAACTACATAAAGCGTTTGACTGGTTTAGTCAGCGCGAGCGTCGTTTTGGACGCACCAGTGCTCAGCTGGCTTCCGAGCCTTTGAGTGACGCAGTCTAAGTACCTCTCACTTCCCCATATGCTTAAAACTCGAATCATTACTGCCACTATTTTGATGGCAGTGCTATTGCCTATCTTGTTTTTATTGCCGCCGATTTATTTAGGTGGATTCTTTCTAGTGGCATTAGTTGCCGCCGCCTGGGAGTGGAGTCGCATGATTGCTCCTGAGGCAAGGAAAGCTGCCTGGCTCTATGCCGTTTTTTGTTTGGCTATCATTTTATTTTTGCTGGGCACACAGGCAATCTCATGGCAGTTCTCCTTGCTGATGATGGCGGTCTTATTTTGGTTTTTCCTGGCGCCATTTATTTTGGCAAAGGGAATGAATCTTTCCCTTCAAAAATTCAAACCTTTCTACAGCATTTTGGGCTTAATCATTCTGCCGGCCACTTGGTTCGCATTGGTATTCCTGCGTGAACTCGGCTTAGTCTTTTTATTAAGCAGCATGGCCCTAGTTTGGGTTGCGGATATTGGCGCATATTTCGTTGGCAAGGCTTTTGGTAAACATAAGTTGGCCGTAAATATCAGCCCAGGGAAGTCGATTGAAGGGGCATTGGGCGGTCTTGTGCTTTGCTATATCTATGCATTTCTTTGTGTAATGTATTTGCCGCTAGGTGATACTTTATTTGGCGCTTGGGCCATTCGATTTGGCTGGGTACCCATGTTCTTAATGGTTACTGTATTGGCTGCATTTAGCGTCTTCGGTGATTTGTTTGAGTCTCAGTTAAAGCGCTTGGCTGGTGTTAAAGATAGCAGTCATTTGTTGCCCGGTCATGGTGGTGTACTCGATCGGGTTGACGCACTCATTCCAACAATGCCGATAGCTGCTCTACTAGCTGGATTAATTTGATGTCTGTTAAGCAAGTTGCCATCCTAGGATCTACAGGATCGATTGGTGTCAATACCTTAGATGTGATTCGGGCTCATCCTGAGCGCTTCAAAGTTGTTGCTCTGACTGCCGCTAAACAAATTGATCATTTAGCCGAGCAATGTATTGAGTTCAAGCCAAGCATTGCGGTAGTGGCTGATGCTGATGGCGCCGCCAAGCTGAATCGTCTCTTGCAAGAAAAAAAGATTGTTACTCAAGTTCTCTATGGGCCTCAGGCCTTGGTCAGCGCAGTAACTGAATCTGGTTGCGACACCGTCATGGCGGCGATTGTTGGTGCTGCCGGTCTAGTTCCAGCCTTGGCTGCGGCGCAAGCAGGTAAGCGCGTATTGCTGGCCAATAAAGAAGCCTTGGTGATGTCGGGCAATTTATTTATGCAGGCTATGAAAGCGGGTGGTGGTGAGTTACTCCCAATTGATAGTGAGCACAATGCAATTTTTCAATGTTTGCCAGATCGTTTCACCAAAAACCCTTCTGATCATTTTGGGGTTGAAGAACTTTGGTTAACTGCTTCAGGCGGACCCTTCAGGGATAAATCAATTGCAGATTTAGCAGGCATTACTCCGGAGCAAGCTTGCGCGCATCCAAACTGGGTGATGGGTAGAAAGATTTCGGTTGATTCGGCAACGATGATGAATAAAGGTCTCGAGGTGATTGAGGCTTTTTGGCTGTTTGGTTTACCGCTAGAAAAGATTAAGGTGTTGATTCATCCGCAGAGCGTAGTGCATTCCATGGTGCGCTATCGAGACGGCTCAGTACTGGCGCAAATGGGCCAGCCTGATATGCGTACACCGATTGCTTATGGACTGGCTTGGCCCGAACGCATCGATGCAGGTGTCGCCCCCTTGAATCTGACGCAGTTGACCGGCCTAAGCTTTACTGAACCCAAGCTCACACAATTCCCTTGCTTGAGTTTGGCCTTTGCTGCCGCAAAAGCAGGGGGCACTGCTCCGGCTGTATTAAATGCCGCCAATGAAGTTGCGGTTGCCGCTTTCTTAGATGATGGCTTGCCTTACTTAAGCATTCCAAATGTAGTGGAGCACTGCTTAAATGCCCTGTCTCCAGTAGCGGCTGATTCGCTTGAAACGATTCTTGAGGTTGATGCTCTAGCTCGTCAGACTGCGAATCAGTTCATTCGCGCTATTCAGAAATAGATCGGTAGATTTTGCAGGCTTTAATCACTCTTGGCGCATTCTTAGTCACACTGGGTGTACTGGTTAGCTTTCATGAATACGGCCATTTTTTGGCGGCTCGTTTGTGCGGCGTCAAAGTGCTTCGCTTTGCTCTGGGATTTGGTAAGCCGATCTTTACTTATCGTGCTAGCAACGGCACCGAGTGGGTTCTAGCCTCCATTCCTCTTGGCGGCTATGTCAAATTATTGGATGGTCGCGATAGTCAGCAAAAAATTCCGACACAAGAGCGCCCCCAGTCTTTTGATGTAAAGCCGCTATGGCAGCGTTCTTTGATTGTGGCTGCAGGACCATTTGCCAATTTCCTATTGGCCATTATTTTATTTTCAGTGATTTATGTCTCAGGCGTCCCTCAGTTGCCGGCTCGACTCCAGGCTCCCCCTGAACAATCAATTGCCGCGAAACTAGGGGTGAGCGCAGGTGACGAGGTTATCGGCTGGCAATCCCTGCCATCTGACTACAACGGCGCCCCCATTCTTGAAGAATTTGACCCCATACCAAGCTGGAATGCATTACGTTGGTTTTTATTGGATGCGATCACCGGAGAGCAGGGTTTTGCTTTGGAGATGCAGGACGCCTCTGGCGCTCGCCACGTTAAATCCTTCCGACAGGGCGATTTACCCCCAATTTCACCAGAATCTGACCCATTTCAAGCCTTGGGCTTGCTTCCGCAAGTTAGCCCACCCACTGAGTGGAAAGAGCTCAAATTAGGTCCTATAGAGGCTCTAGGATTTGCTAGCCAACGGGTATGCCTAATAACCAAGGTCTCCACGAGGCTAATGCTCGGTTTGTTTACCGGCAAAACAACCCTAAAACAGCTTGGCGGGCCATTGAGTATTGCGGATATGGCGGGGAAGTCTGCTCAGGTGGGTTGGCAGCCATTTATAGCCTTCTTAGCCCTCATGAGCATCAGTATTGGCCTCTTGAATTTAGTGCCTTTACCAATGCTAGATGGGGGTCAGCTCCTGTA
>ERZ1034361.770-NODE-770-length-19171-cov-12.574369_pt1 | contig 19171 bp, 30 predicted proteins | sample MGYA00520617_ERZ1034361 | MGnify/ENA primary metagenome ERZ1034361 (study PRJEB33736, sample SAMEA104284507) | Azolla filiculoides | biome: Urban; feature: Water surface; material: Ditch water | place: Netherlands | collected 2015-10-28 | depth 0-0.1 m ...
GTGATCGACACGATGGTGTTGTTGAACGTGCTCTTGATGTGGGCCTGGCCCACAGCAACGTTCTTCTTGTCCTTTTTGCGCGGCTTGCGAACTGCCGACTTAGGTGCTGCCATGATTTCTCCTAAAACCTAATGAGGGGGCTAAAACCCGCGAAGCGGATTACTTAGCCTTCTTCTTGCCGGCGACGGTACGCTTTGGTCCCTTGCGGGTACGTGCGTTGGTCTTGGTGCGCTGTCCGCGGACAGGAAGACCCTTACGGTGACGGATACCTTCGTAGCTACCGATCTCAACCTTGCGGCGAATGTCGGCCTGTACTTCACGGCGGAGGTCACCCTCTACGCGGAAAGTACCTTCGATGTAGTCACGCAGAGCGACCAGCTGGTCGTCGGTGAGGTCCTTGACGCGGATGTCTCCGCTGATGTTGGTGTCAGCGAGAGTCTTTAGTGCTCGCGTACGACCAACGCCGTAGATGTATGTCAGTGCAACTTCCACGCGCTTTTCGCGGGGAATGTCTACTCCGGCAAGACGTGCCATGGTGGCATCTCCTTGTGTGTAGTGGAGGTGTGGAGCATTCCCGGTGCCACGGCCTCCAACCGTAGGTGTCCCTTACTTGCGTAAGTTCTTGGGAGTGCTTTGTTTAGTTGTTGCGGCGAACCGCGGGATCACTCTTGCGAGTGAAAATCTGTGGGAGTCTTTCGACTAGCCCTGGCGCTGCTTGTGACGAGGGTTCTCGCAGATCACCATGACGTTTCCGTGGCGACGAATAACCTTGCACTTGTCGCAGATGGGCTTAACGCTGGGGTTAACCTTCATTGTTCTTTTCCTTTTATCGCTGTCTTCGTACCGAAGCCTTGTGGGCTCTGGCCGTTACTTCTCAGTAACCCTTATTTGTAGCGGTAGACGATACGTCCACGGGTGAGGTCGTAAGGGCTGAGCTCTACGATGACCTTGTCCTCAGGGAGGATTCGGATGTAGTGCTGACGCATCTTGCCCGAGATGTGGGCAAGAACCTTGTGGCCATTAGTCAGCTCAACGCGGAACATTGCGTTGGGCAACGCTTCGGTGATCGAACCTTCGATCTCGATGACGCCGTCTTTTTTGGCCATAACTCACTTATCGCTTTATTGGGGATTACTGGTCTTGCGGATGCAAAATGATTTCTGACGACACGCCAAAGGCATGGCAACAGACACCAAAGTCCAAGCTTATGTGATATTCCCGCAGAAATCCAACTGGGATTTAGGCAATGGGGGTGGGAACGACACCAAACGGTGCCAAACCAGCTGCGCCACCGTCATGTGCGGTGAGAACCCAGATGCCATCCTTGTGCACGGCAACCGAGTGTTCCCAGTGCGAAGCCATGCCACCGTCTTCGGTAATGACCGTCCAGTCATCCTCGCCGACATAGGTATCAATCTTGCCCATGACGACCATGGGCTCAATAGCAACAACGAGTCCCGGTTTTACTTCAGGACCCTTTTGCTTCACGCGGTAGTTGAATACCGGTGGAGCTTCGTGCATCTCGCGGCCAATACCGTGACCGATGTAATCGGTCAGGATGCCGTAACGGTGGCCGACTTTCATGCCTTCAAGTTCGATGTAGCCCTGGATGGCATCTCCCACCTCGTTGAGGTGCTTGGCTTTGGCCAAACGAGCAATACCTGCCCAGAGGGAGCCTTCGGTGATCTTCGAGAGCTGTTCACGCTCTGCCACAACCTCAGGACGGCTGGGGTCTGGAACAACAACAGTGATGGCGGAGTCGCCATTCCACTCTTTGTATTGAGCACCTGCATCGATGGAGACAATATCGCCGGGTTCGAGGATGCGTCCACCAGGAATACCGTGAACGACTTCGTCGTTCACCGATGCACACACGGTGTGACGGTAACCGGGAACCAGCATGAAGTTGGGTTCAGCGCCACGGTCGCGAATAGCCTTCTCGGCTGCAGCATCAATCTCGAGGGTGGAGACACCCGCACGAATGAGGGGTCGTGCTGCATCAAGAGCAGCAGCTGTAATCAAACCGGGTTCCACCATCAACCTCAGCTGAGCTGGGGACTTATAGATGTTGGTGCGGAAACCCATCAGATGCAGGCTTAGGCCTGAACACCCTTAGCTGCCAGAGCGGCAACGATACGACCAGTGACTTCTTCAACAGCACCCAGACCATCCACGGTGACAACGAGGTCACGGGCAGAGTAGGTGTTGATCAGAGGAGCAGTCTGCTCTTCATAGACAGACATACGGTGACGGATGACCTCTTCGGTGTCGTCAGCACGGCCTTCGATCTCGGCGCGCTTGAGCAAACGACCGACAACCTCATCGGTGTCAGCAGTGATCAAGACAACAGCATCGAGTGCCTTACCGTCTGCAGAAAGCATGCGGTCAAGTTCGTTCACCTGGTCAATGGTGCGAGGGTAGCCATCGAGCAGGAAGCCCGAGACAGCGTCTGCTTCATGCAGGCGGTCTTCCACGATGGCGTTGGTGAGGGAGTCAGGAACATACTCACCGCGAGCCATGATGGCTTTCACTTCGAGCCCCAGAGGAGTTTCGTTCTTCACGTTTGCACGGAAGATGTCACCGGTGGAGATGGCGGGGATAGAGTACGTGTCAGCCAGAATGGCTGCCTGTGTACCCTTGCCTGCGCCGGGTGGACCGATGAGTAGCAGGCGAGTTCCCGTCATTAGCGTAAGAGCCCTTCGTAGTGCCGCTGCTGCAGCTGAGAATCAATCTGCTTAACAGTCTCCAGCCCCACACCCACAACAATCAAAATGGAGGTTCCGCCAAACGGGAAGTCTGTGTTCGCGCCAGCCAGAGCCAGAACGATCAAAGGCAAGATTGCGATGATTCCGAGGTACAAAGAACCGGGAAGAGTAATGCGAGTGAGGACGTAGTCCAGGTACTCCGCAGTGGGGCGACCGGCACGAATACCGGGGATGAATCCGCCGTACTTCTTCATGTTGTCGGCTACCTCTTCAGGGTTGAAGGTGATGGCGACGTAGAAGTAGGTGAAGCCCACGATGAGCAGGAAGAACAAGATCATGTACGAAGGCTGGTCGCTCTTGACCAAGTAGGTCGAGACCCAGGTAACCCACGCAGCAGGCTGCTGGCCAGCTGCAGGCTGGTTGAACTGAGCGATCAGTGCGGGTAGGTACAACAGTGAAGAAGCGAAGATCACGGGGACCACACCGGCCATGTTGACCTTGATGGGGATGTAGGTGTTGTTACCACCGTAGGTACGACGACCCACCACGCGCTTGGCGTACTGAACCGGAATACGACGCTGCGACTGCTCCACGAAGACGACTGCGACGATGACGAGCAAGCCCATGGCCAAAACGATGAGCAGGGTGTTCAGACCACGTGCGGCGAAAACGTTTCCGAGAGAGCGAGGGAAGCCAGCTGCGATCGAGGTGAAGATCAGCAACGACATTCCGTTACCGATTCCCTTCTCGGTGATGAGCTCAGCCATCCACATGATCAGACCAGTACCTGCGGTCATGGTGATGACCATGAGCAAGATGGCGTACCAGGCGTCGTTGGTGAGCAGCTGAGAACATTCAGGAGTTGCGTTGGTTCCGAACAGAGCGCCGGAGCGAGCAACAGTGATGAGGGTGGTGGACTGCAGAACACCGAGCGCAATGGTGAGGTAGCGGGTGTACTGGGTCAGCTTGGACTGGCCAGCCTGACCTTCCTTGTGCAGGGTCTCAAAGTGAGGGATGACCACGCGCAGCAACTGCACAATGATCGAAGCGGTGATGTAGGGCATGATGCCCAGAGCAAAGATGCTCAACTGGAGCAGTGCGCCACCGGAGAAGAGGTTGACGAGCTCATAGAGACCAGAGGTGTTCTGGTTCGCGTTCAGACAGACCTGGACGTTACCGAAGTCAACGTAGGGGCTAGGGATGAACGAACCCAAGCGGAAGAGGGCGATGATGCCCAGCGCGAAGCCAATCTTGCGGCGCAAATCTGGAGTACGGAAAATACGTACTACTGCACTAATCACAAATGACTCCTGTAAATCTTGGTGTAACGCGCACTGGCTCCCCCGAAGGGGAGCCAGCAACGCTACGTTTGCGCAACCAGCGAGTGGTTACTTGATTGAACCACCTGCGGCGACGATCTTCTGCTCAGCTGAGCTCGAGACCTTGTCGACTGCAATGTTCAGCTTAACAGCGATGTCGCCGTTACCGAGAACCTTGACCTTCTCGTTCTTGCGAACGGCACCCTTGGCAACGAGGTCAGCAATCGTGACATCTCCACCGTTGGGGTACAGCTCAGCGAGAGCATCCAGGTTTACAACCTGGTACTCAACACGGAAGGGGTTCTTGAAGCCGCGAAGCTTGGGGGTACGCATGTGCAGAGGCATCTGCCCACCCTCGAAGCCGATCTTGACCTGGTAACGAGCCTTTGTACCCTTGGTACCACGACCCGCAGTCTTACCCTTAGAACCTTCACCACGGCCTACGCGGGTCTTTGCCTTCTTCGCGCCAGCGGCGGGACGAAGGTGGTGGACCTTGAGGACCTGTTCGCGAGATTCAACTTCAACCTTCTTAGCAACAGACTTTGCAGCCTTTGCCTTGGGGGCTTCGGTCTTCTCAGCAGCAGGCTTTGCAGCAGCCTTGGGAGCAGCAGCCTTCTCAGCAGCTGGCTTAGCAGCGGCCTTAGGTGCTGCAGCCTTCGCTGCAGGAGCCTTAGCGGCAGCGGCCTTAGGAGCAGCAGCCTTGGCAGCAGGTGCCTTAGCAGCGGCAGCCTTGGGGGCAGCAGCCTTCGCAGGAGCCTTTGCGGCGTCCTTCTTCTCTTCAGCCATTAGTCAATCTCCTCGACCTTGACGAGGTGAGCCACGGTGCGAACGTATCCGCGGTTTACGGGGCTGTCCTCTTTGACGACGATGTCGCCAATGCGCTTCAGACCCAGGCTGCGAAGTGTGTCGCGCTGGTTCTGCTTTTCGCTAATTACGGACTTGATCTGGGTAACCTTCAGACGAGCGGCCATTAGGCACCTGCCTTTGCAGCTTCAGCTTCTGCACGAATCAAACGTGCAGGAGCAACCTGGTCAAGGTCCAGGCCACGACGTGCGGCAACTGCGCGAGGCTCTTCGAGCTGCTTCAGTGCTTCTACGGTGGCGTGAACAATGTTGATGGTGTTCGACGAACCGAGCGACTTGCTCAGAACGTCGTGGATGCCTGCGCACTCAAGTACGGCACGCACTGGACCACCGGCGATAACACCGGTACCTGCAGCAGCGGGACGAAGAAGTACGACACCGGCAGCAGCCTCGCCCTGTACGGGGTGAGGAATGGTGCTACCCGAGCGAGGAACGCGGAAGAAAGCCTTCTTAGCTTCTTCAACACCCTTCGAAATCGCGAGAGGTACTTCCTTAGCCTTGCCGTAACCGACGCCGACCATACCGTTACCGTCACCGACGACGACGAGTGCGGTGAAGCTAAAGCGACGACCACCCTTGACGACCTTGGATACACGGTTGATGGTGACGACGCGCTCGAGGAACTGGCTCTTCTCAGCGTCGCGGTCGCGGTTGCGATCCTTGTTGGGGTTGCGCTCACGTCCACCACGGCGTGCCTCACGAGGCTCGTTAGTGGTGTCCACGGCTACAACCTCGACAGCTGCTGCGTCTGCAACAACTTCAGTTTCGTTAACAGTGTTCTCGCTCACAGGCTCAATCCACCCTCTCGGGCTCCATCGGCGATCGCGGCAACGCGACCGGCGTACTTGTTACCACCGCGGTCGAAGACCACAGCTTCAATTCCGACCTTCTTTGCGCGCTCAGCGACGAGTTCGCCAACCTTGCGTGCCTTAGCGGTCTTGTCGCCAGCGAACGTGCGCATGTCTGACTCGAGGGTCGATGCCGAAGCAACGGTGACACCCTGTGAGTCGTCTACGAGCTGAACGAATACGTGACGAGCGGAACGGGTAACGACCAAACGTGGGCGTACAGCAGTTCCTTCGATCTTCTTGCGAAGACGTGCGTGACGGCGGTCGCGTGCGGCCGACTTAGACTTTCCTCGAGTTCCGAGAGCCATGGCTACTTACCACTCTTTCCGGCCTTGCGGCGAACGATCTCGCCGGCGTAACGCACACCCTTGCCCTTGTAAGGCTCAGGCTTACGCAACTTACGAATGTTTGCAGCAACTTCACCGACGGCTTGCTTGTCGATGCCGCTCACCATGAGCTTGTTGTTGCCCTCAACAGTGAAGGTGATGCCTGCAGGAGGCTCCACGGTGATGGGGTGCGAGTAGCCGAGTGCGAACTCAACGCCTGCGCCCTTCGAAGCAACACGGTAACCAGTACCGACAACTTCGAGACCCTTTTCGTAGCCCTGGGTTACGCCAACAATCTGGTTAGCGATGAGGGTACGGGTCAGACCGTGCAGCGAGCGCGAGTTGCGCTCGTCATCGGGACGGCTGACAACTACCTGGTTCTCTTCGATCACAGCAGTGATAGGAGAAGCAATGGTGAGCTTCAGTTCGCCCTTAGGACCCTTAGTGGTAACGTCCTGACCTTCAATGGTCACGGTTACACCACCAGGGATGTCAATAGGAAGACGACCAATACGTGACATTCTCGGTTACCACACGTAGGCGAGGACTTCCCCACCTACGCCCTTCTTCTCAGCCTGACGGTCAGTGAGCAGACCGCTAGAGGTGGACAGAATGGCGATACCGAGGCCACCGAGGACCTTGGGGATTTCAGTCGACTTTGCGTATACGCGAAGACCAGGCTTCGATACGCGCTTGATGCCGACGATGGAAGCGTGACGGTCTGCGCTGTACTTGAGGTTCAGCGTCAGGGTCTTGCCGACGCGTGCGTCTGCAACTTCCCAGCTCGCGATGTAACCCTCAGACTTGAGGATTTCAGCAATACCCGTCTTGAGCTTGCTGTTCGGCATGGACACGGTGTCGTGGTGTGCCGAGTTCGCGTTGCGCAGTCTGGTCAGCATGTCTGCGACCGGATCTGTCATTGTCATATGTTTATCCTTTTTTCACCAGGTTTCGCCGCCCGTTACACGAGTGGCGACCTGTGGTGCTTAGTTGGTAGAGGTCTCTACCGACTTGAAGGGGAAGCCCAATGCCTTCAGCAGTGCGCGACCCTGGTCGTCGTTCTTGGCAGTAGTCACAACAGTGATGTCCATACCGCGAGGACGGTCGATCTTGTCCTGGTTGATCTCGTGGAACATTGTCTGCTCGGTGAGACCAAAGGTGTAGTTACCGTTTCCGTCGAACTGGCGGTCAGAAAGACCACGGAAGTCGCGGATACGAGGAAGGGCCAGTGCCAAGAGGCGGTCCAGGAACTCCCACATGCGGTCGCCACGAAGAGTGACGTGTGCGCCAATGGGCTGTCCTTCACGCAGCTTGAACTGTGCAATCGACTTGCGAGCCTTCGTAACCGAAGGCTTCTGGCCAGTGATAGCGGTGAGGTCAGCGACAGCGAAGTCGATGAGCTTGCCATCCTTGGCTGCTTCACCAACACCCATGTTCACCACGATCTTGGTGAGGGTTGGGATCTCGTGAACGTTCTTCAGGCCGAGTTCAGTGGCAAGAGCCTTCTGAATCTCTTCCTTGTACTTTCCCTTGAGACGTGGCTGGATTTTGCCAGCAACTGTGGTGTTAGTCATTACAGGTCCTTACCTGACTTCTTGGCATAACGAACGCGAACCGACTTGGTTGCGCCGTTCTTGGTGACAGTCTCAACGCGGTAACCAACGCGAGTTGGCTTCTTGGTCGAGGGGTCAACAATGGCCACGTTGGAAATGTGGATCGGAGCCTCTACGGTCTCGATGCCACCGGTCTTTGCACCACGTTCGGTCTGACCGACGCGAGTGTGCTTGGTGATGTAGTTGACACCCTCAACGATGACGCGGTTGCGCTCGGTGAGAACCTCAATTACCTTGCCCTGCTTGCCACGGTCTCCGCCGCGAGCCTGGGTGCGACCAGTGATGACCTGAACCAGGTCACCCTTCTTGATGTTCGCCATGACTAGATAACCTCCGGTGCCAATGAAACGATCTTCATGAACTTCTTGTCGCGAAGCTCGCGACCGACTGGTCCGAAGATACGAGTACCGCGTGGCTCGCCATCCGCTTTGAGGATGACTGCTGCGTTCTCGTCGAACTTGATGTACGAGCCGTCAGCACGACGGGTCGACTTGATCGTGCGAACGATGACTGCCTTGACGACGTCACCCTTCTTAACGTTTCCGCCGGGGATTGCGTCCTTGACGGTTGCAACGATGACGTCACCGAGACCGGCGTAACGACGACCGGAACCACCGAGAACGCGAATCGTAAGCAGCTGCTTGGCGCCAGTGTTGTCAGCAACCTTGACGCGTGATTCTTGTTGAAGCACTTCTAACTCCTTTTACGAAGTAGGCGAGGCCTACTTAGCCTTCTCGACGATTTCGACCAGGCGCCAGCGCTTGGAAGCGCTGAGCGGACGGGTCTCGCTGATAACAACCAGGTCACCGATGCCGGCGGTGTTCAGCTCATCGTGAGCCTTAACCTTCGAGCTGCGGCGAATAACCTTGCCGTAGAGAGGGTGCTTAACGCGGTCCTCAACCTCGACAACGATGGTCTTGTCCATCTTGTCGCTGGTTACGTAACCACGACGAACCTTGCGGTAACCGCGAACGATTGCCTCAGTCTCTTCGGCCTTCTTAGCCTTTGCGGTAGCCATTATTCGGTCTCCTCCGCGGTCTCGGCCTTAGCGGCCTTGGTCTTCTTCTCAGCCTTTGCTGGAGCTACTGCTGCAGCAGGCGTTGCACGAATACCGAGCTCGCGCTCACGGAGAACCGTGTAGATGCGTGCGATATCGCGCTTGACAGCACGGAGACGTCCGTGGCTCTCGAGCTGGCCGGTAGCCGACTGGAAGCGCAGGTTGAACAGCTCTTCCTTCGCCTTACGGAGCTCTTCTACGAGACGCTCGTTGTCAAAGGTGTCTAGGTCGTTGGAACCGAGTTCCTTGGATCCGATAGCCATTATGCGTCACCCTCCTCGCGCTTGATGATGCGTGCCTTGAGGGGCAGCTTGTGGATTGCACGAGTCATTGCTTCACGAGCAATGGTCTCGTTGACACCGCTGAGCTCGAAGAGCACGCGGCCTGGCTTGACGTTAGCTACCCACCACTCTGGTGAACCCTTACCGGAACCCATGCGGGTTTCAGCTGGCTTCTTGGTCAGAGGACGGTCAGGGTAGATGTTGATCCAAACCTTTCCACCACGCTTGATGTGACGGGTCATCGCGATACGAGCGGACTCGATCTGACGGTTAGTCACATATGCGGGGGTCAGAGCCTGGATACCGAACTCACCGAACGACACCTTGGTACCACCGGTTGCGTGGCCGGAACGACCTGGGTGGTGCTGCTTACGGTGCTTTACTCGACGTGGAATCAACATGGTTATGCCTCAACTCCTGCTGCAACCGGAGCCTTCTCGCCCTGTGGGGCGCGACGGGGACGGTCGCTACGCTCGGGACGGACACTCTTCTGGTTAGCCTGCTCGCGAGCAAGTTCCTTGTTAGTGATGTCGCCCTTGTAAATCCATACCTTCACACCAATGCGGCCGAAGGTGGTCTTGGCTTCGTAGAAGCCATAGTCGATGTTCGCGCGCAGGGTGTGCAGAGGCACACGACCTTCACGGTAGAACTCGGAGCGGCTCATTTCAGCGCCACCCAAACGACCGGACACCTGGATACGAATACCCTTGGCGCCAGCGCGCTGAGCGCCCTGAAGGCCCTTACGCATTGCGCGACGGAAAGCCACACGACCTGCAAGCTGCTCAGCAATACCCTGAGCTACCAGCTGAGCCTCAGCCTCGGGGTTCTTCACCTCGAGGATGTTGAGCTGGATCTGCTTGCCAGTGAGCTTCTCGAGGTCAGCGCGGATGCGCTCAGCCTCGGCGCCACGGCGACCGATCACAATGCCGGGACGGGCAGTGTGAATGTCTACGCGGACGCGGTCACGGGTGCGCTCGATCTCGATGCGTGCAACACCTGCACGGTCGAGGGTCTCGCTCAGCATGCGACGGATCTTGACATCCTCAGTCACGAAGTCAGAGTAACGCTGACCCTTCTTCGTGCTGTCGGAGAACCAACGTGACACGTGGTCAGTGGTGATTCCCAGGCGGAAGCCGTAGGGGTTTACTTTCTGGCCCATTACTTGGCCTCCTTCTTCGCAGCCTTGCCAGCAACCACGAGTTCATCGGGGGTAGCAAGTACGACAGTGATGTGGCTGGTGCGCTTCAAGATCTTGAATGCGCGACCCTGTGCACGGGGACGGAAACGCTTCAGGGTTGCACCCTCGTCGACAAAAGCCTCCGAGACGAACAGGTCCTGCTCGTCAAGGAATGCGTTTGCAGCATCTGCCTTGACACGAGCGTTAGCGATTGCCGAAGCAACAAGCTTGTATACGGGCTCGGATGCGGTCTGAGGTGCGAACTTCAGAATCGCGAGAGCTTCGTGAGCCTGCTTTCCACGGATCAGGTTAACAACGCGTCGAGCCTTCATAGGGGTAACGCGGATGTGACGCACGCGTGCGACTGACTCCACCATTTCTATTCCTCCTATCGTCACCGCGGTTAGCGGCGACGGCCCTTCTTGTCGTCCTTCACGTGACCGCGGAAGGTACGAGTCGGTGCAAATTCACCGAGCTTGTGACCGACCATGGTTTCGGTAACGAACACAGGAATGTGCTTGCGACCGTCGTGAACTGCAATCGTGTGACCGAGCATCGCGGGGATGATCATCGATCGACGCGACCAGGTCTTGATTACGTTCTTTGTGTTGGCCTCGTTCTGGCGAACAACCTTGCGGAGCAGGTGTTCGTCAACGAAGGGGCCCTTCTTAAGACTGCGTGGCATCTTCTGTAACTCCTACTAGCGCTTCTTGCCGACGGTACGACGGCGAACGATGAGCTTGTCGCTTTCCTGGTTAGGACGGCGTGTACGGCCTTCCTTCTGACCCCAGGGGCTGACAGGGTGACGACCACCGGAGGTCTTACCCTCACCACCACCGTGTGGGTGGTCGACTGGGTTCATAGCAACACCACGAACGGTTGGGCGGACGCCCTTCCAACGCATGCGGCCAGCCTTACCCCAGTTGATGTTCGACTGCTCGGCGTTACCAACTTCACCAATGGTGGCGCGGCAGCGAGCATCAACGTTGCGGATTTCACCCGATGGCAGACGAAGCTGCGCATAGGGGCCGTCCTTAGCAACGAGACGAACAGATGCACCAGCGGAACGTGCCATCTTTGCTCCGCCACCGGGCTTGAGCTCGATCGCGTGGATGACGGTACCGGTGGGGATGTTCTTCAAAGGCAGGTTGTTACCTGGCTTGATGTCGGCGCTTGCGCCCGACTCCACGAAGTCACCCTGGTTCAGCTTGTTGGGAGCCAAGATGTAGCGCTTGGTTCCATCAAGGAAGTGAAGCAGTGCAATACGTGCGGTGCGGTTGGGGTCGTACTCAATGTGAGCGACCTTGGCCAATACGCCGTCCTTGTCGTTACGACGGAAGTCGATAACGCGGTACTGGCGCTTGTGGCCACCACCGATGTGACGGGTAGTGATACGACCCTGGTTGTTACGGCCACCGGTCTTAGACAGGGGGCGCAGCAACGACTTTTCAGGAGTCGAACGAGTGATTTCAGCGAAGTCCGCAACGCTCGAGCCACGACGGCCCGGGGTTGTGGGCTTGTACTTACGAATAGCCATGATTAGTCCTCTTTATCCGTTCCGCTTAGCCAACGGCCGTAAAGATGTCGATGGAGCCAGACTTCAGAGTGACAATGGCGCGCTTGGTGTCCTTGCGCTTGCCCTGGCCAAACTTGGTACGGCGGGTCTTGCCCTGACGGTTCAGGGTGTTGATCGAAGCAACCTCAACCGAGAAGATCTTCTCGATAGCGAGCTTGATTTCGGTCTTGTTCGAGCGAGGGTCTACGAGGAAGGTGTACTTACCTTCATCGATCAGGCCGTAGCTCTTTTCCGAAACGACCGGAGCGATGATGACATCGCGAGGGTCCTTGTTCCACACGTCGAGAGTCATTACTTGACCTCATCCTTCTTCTTGCTGTTCACGAAGGAAGTGATTGCTTCCTGAGTGAACACGATGTCGTCAGAGACGAGCACGTCGTAAGCGTTCAGCTGGTCTGAGTTCAGAACGTGAACGTTAGGCAGGTTGCGAACGCTCTTGAGCGAAAGCTCATCGTTACGGTCAAGAACGATGAGTACGTTCTTGCTCTTAGCGATGGTGTTCAAGAAGTCAGATGCAACCTTGGTCGAAGGTGCGTTCTCACCGAATGCGGTCACGGCGTGGAGACGTCCACCACGTGCGCGGTCAGAGAGAGCACCGAGCAGAGCTGCAGCAATCATCTTCTTGGGGGTGCGCTGTGCATAGCTACGTGGGGTTGGTCCGTGGACGATTCCACCACCAGTCATGTGAGGAGCACGGATCGAACCCTGACGAGCGCGACCGGTTCCCTTCTGCTTGAAAGGCTTGCGACCAGCACCAGAAACCTCGCCGCGGCTCTTGACCTTGTGCGTACCCTGACGGGCAGCAGCAAGCTGAGCTACGACAACCTGGTGGATCAGTGGGACGTTAACGGTGACGTCAAAGAGTTCAGCAGGAAGCTCTACAGAGCCAGCCTTCTTGCCCTTGAGGTCAACGACGTCGAGAGTGGTAACGGTAGCCATGGACTACGCCCCCTTCACTGCGTTGCGAACGAATACGAGGCGGCCACGTGCACCGGGAACAGCGCCCTTGACGAGCAAGAGGCCCTTCTCTGCGTCTACTGCGTGAACCTTGAGGTTGAGCACGGTGACGCGCTCTCCACCCATACGACCGGCCATGCGCATGCCCTTGAAGACGCGGCTGGGGGTCGAAGAAGCACCGATAGAACCGGGCTTACGGTGGTTACGGTGTGCACCGTGAGATGCGGAAACACCCTTGAAGTTGTGACGCTTCATAACACCGGCGAAGCCCTTACCCTTGCTCGTACCCATGACGTCGACCTTCTGGCCGGCTTCGAAGGTGGAGTCAACGGTGAGCTCCTGGCCAACGCTGTATGAACCAGCGTCGGGGGTGCGAACCTCAGTGACGTGACGGCGAGGCGTGACGCCTGCCTTGTCAAAGTGACCGGTCGCAGGCTTGTTTACCTTGCGAGGGTCAATAGCGCCGCCAGCGATCTGGATAGCTTCGTAGCCATCCTTCTCAACGGTGCGCAGCTGAGTAACCACGTTGGGGGTGATTTCGATAACGGTAACGGGAACAAGCTTGTTGTTCTCGTCCCATACCTGAGTCATGCCCAGCTTCTTGCCGAGCAGACCCTTAACAGTCTTAGTTGGATTTGCCATGGTGACCTCTACAGCTTGATCTCGATGTTGACATCAGCAGGAAGGTCAAGACGCATGAGCGAGTCAACAGCCTTGGGCGTGGGGTCGACGATGTCGATCAAACGCTTGTGGGTGCGCATCTCAAAGTGCTCGCGGCTGTCCTTGTACTTGTGAGGAGAACGGATTACACAAACCACGTTCTTCTCGGTAGGAAGGGGCACAGGGCCGACAACAGTTGCACCCGCACGGGTTACAGTGTCAACAATCTTGCGCGCCGAGGAGTCAATGACCTCGTGGTCATATGACTTAAGTCGAATGCGGATCTTTTGTCCCGCCATGTGACTCTCTCTTTCATTCAGAGCGTCTTACAGCCTCGGAGCTGCATTGGACGCTTCGCGTTAAAACGCTGGCACTCTACTTTTAGGTGTCGCACCACTGTTTACATGTCAATGTGCTTAGGCTCTCGTCCCGCGCGAACGCGACACAGTCTGGGTTACCCCAGGCTCAACGGAGAGCTTTGGCGATGTCCTCTACCTGCGGCCTAACGTGATCGGAATGATTCCGTCGTTATGCACTGCCAGGGTAGTGATTTCTGCACAAAGGCAGAAAATGTCGAACTTGAAGAGTCTGCCACACAATACAACCGGAGTGCAACCCGGGCGTGTCGAGGAGTTTGCCCAACAAAGACGCCAATGTTGCCTCAGCTAAAGAAGGGCCTGGGCAGACCTTCCGCCGTTGCAGCATCTTCGCGTGTTATATGCGAGCGTGCGTGAGCAACAGCGAGCTCTAAATTATCAAACAAGTGGTTGGGGTGGCGCAGCTGTCCCAGCACGCCCACGCGGGTAATCAGCTCGCGGTGTTGCTCCGGAATCCCCTTGATAATGGCGGTTTTGCCGTCACGCTCCAGCTGCATCACGATCTCCGCCAGGATCTGTGCTCCAGTGGCATCGAGGAATTGCACGCCCGAGAGCTGAATAACCACCACGGTGACATCAGGATGGGTGGTGACTTCCTCATGAATCTTGTCGGCCACACCAAAGTAGAGCGCGCCGTCAATGCGGAACAGCGCAATGCGCTCATCCCCCGAAGCCGCAGGACCTGGTAATTCAACCTGGTGAACCTTGCCGCGCATGATCAAAGCACGTATCGAGAACAGCACCGTCACCACGATGCCGACCACCACGGCCTCAATCAGATCGAGGGCAACGGTGATCACCGCGGTGGCAATAAATATCGTGGCGTCATGCTTGGTGCTGCGCAGAATCTTCCAGGCAGCCTTGCTTGGAACCATCCGCACGGCCGTCACCATGAGTACACCGGCGAGCGCAGCTAAAGGAATCCGAGAGACAGGACCAGTGGCCAGATAAACCACACCCAGTAACACCACCGCGTGAACTATCGAGGCCATGCGGGTCTTTCCACCCGAGCGCACGTTCACTGCGGTGCGGGCAATGGCGCCGGTGGCAGGCATGCCACCAAAGAGTGCCGACCCGACAGAGGCAAGTCCTTGTCCAACGAGTTCACGGTCTGGGTTGAACACTCCTGTGTTCGCCATGCTTGCTGCCACGCGTGCCGAGAGCAGAGACTCTATGGCTGCAAGTGCAGCAACGGCAAAGGCTGGAACAACTAACTCCCCCAGATTGACTCCGGCAAAGTCAGGTAGTGCCGGAAGGCCAAGTGAGCTGGGAAGCTCCCCGATTCGAACCAAGGGCGACCCGGTCAACTCAGCGGCCACCGTAATCACGATGATGCCAATAATGGAACCGGGAACAACGGGGATGAACTTCGGGGTGACCACCATGATCAGAGCAATGATCAGCACGGCACCTAATGACCACAGTGCCAAGTCCACATTCGCGGCCACGATGGCACTGATTCCAGAGACCACAGCATTGGTGGACTCCACGAACTCGGGGGAACCCACCGCTGCAGGAATCTGCTGCACAAAGATGATGACCGCGATACCCAGAGTGAAGCCTTCAATAACTGGCCACGGAATAAAGGACACCGAGCGACCCAGCCGGAATAATCCCAACAGCAGCACAATGACACCTGCCATCAGGCCCACAATGATGACTGAGCCCGCGCCGTGTGCGGCAACAATCGGGGCCAGCACGACAACCATCGCACCGGTGGGACCGGAGACCTGCACATTGGATCCACCAAAGACGGCAGCAATGAATCCGGCAACCACTGCAGTGATGAGACCAGCCTCTGCTCCCACCCCTGAGCTCACACCAAAGGCAAGAGCCAGTGGCAATGCCACGATGCCGACGGTGAGGCCGGCGAGAAGGTCAGACTTCCAAGTTCTAGGTAGGGCGGAATAGTCTGCTCGGCTTGGGAGCAGTGACTTCAGCGTCGCCCACATGAAACCAAGGCTATTCCTGCCTGGCACAATTCCCTGCACATGAGCTTCCGCTCACGGGGAAGGGCTTAACCCTGGACTTTTCCAGACAAGCGAGCAATCGGCTTCAAGATGCTGGGCTTAGCCAGTAACCAGCCCACCACCATGACAACAACAGCCAAGCCAAAGATCCCGGCGCCCAGCCAGGACGTTCCGTCATTGGCCGCAAACATCATGTTGAGGTTCCGCAGAGCACCGGTGGTGAAGACCAAGGTGACGTGAGCCACGATGAAGATGAAGAAGTAGAACAAGACCAACACATGCAGCTTGCGCGCAAGGTCTTCAGGGAAGACGCGGTGCAACCAGCCCTGTTTGGGCCAGATCGGCGACAAGCGCAGACCGGTCTTGATGGCAATGGGTGCCGCGATGAACACCGTGACGAAGTAAGCGAGAACCTGCAGGCTGTTGTAGTTCACCCAGGCGTTTTCCATGGGCCAGCGCAATGAGGCATATTGCAAAGCAGCCGAGGCGGCGTTGGGGAAGATATCCCACGATGTGGGAACGATACGCATCCACTGACCTGTGGCAAACAACAAGACCATAAAGACAATGCCGTTGAGCACCCATAAGAAATCTAGACATAGGTGGAACCAGTGATAGATGCCCATGCGCTGGGCAGGTCCCATGTATTTGAGGACTCCCTCATCACTGCGAGTCCAGAAAGCAGGGGGTCGCTTCTTGGAGCGAATGATCCAGCCGGTGCGAATGATGAGTAGCAGGAAGAACATGTTGAGGAAGTGTTGCCAGCCAAGCCATGCTGGCAGACCCACAGGAGCTCCTTCAGGAAGTGGAGTGGTTCCTGAATAGGTGGAGAGGAAGTTGGAAACTTCGGGAAGGGTGCGTAACCACTGCGTAACCACGATGATGGCGGTGAGCGAGATGAGGGCCACGGCACTCCAGCCGGCTACCTGTTTCCGCTTCACACTCACACCCATAAATCTACCGGGCAGAAAGAGGAGTTACTTCGACTCCGGCGGGAGGGTGATAACAATGCGGTTCTCATCGAAGGGCTTGTCATCAGCTGACGGCATGGGAGCTCTTGCCTCTGCCTGTTCTTCCATCACAATTCTGTGCTCGCGGGCACTGGGATGAAAGAGCTCATCCATCACCGCGAAAGCACCAGCCGCACCCCCAGAGGGACGTTTGCCTGATTTCTTGTAGCGACGCTGAGCGGGATAGGAGACCACGAAGATCACCAGGGCAATGGCCCCGACCCACGTCAACAGCTCCGACAAACTCATGATGCAACGCTACCAAGTTGAGAGTTTTTGGGCATAAGAAAAGGGGCCGAGCTTTCGCTCGGCCCCTCTATCGAGTAATCGAAATTACTTGATGATCTTGGTTACGGTACCAGCACCTACGGTACGACCACCCTCACGGATAGCGAAGCCGAGGCCCTCTTCCATGGCGATGGGCTGAATCAGCTCAACGGTCATGTCAGTGGTGTCACCAGGCATAACCATTTCCTTGCCCTCAGGCAAGGTGATAACGCCGGTCACGTCAGTGGTACGGAAGTAGAACTGAGGACGGTAGTTTCCGAAGAATGGGTTGTGACGTCCACCCTCATCCTTGGAAAGGATGTAGGCAGTTCCTTCGAAGTTGGTGTGAGGAGTAACGGAACCAGGCTTTACAACAACCTGTCCACGCTCAACCTCTTCACGCTTGGTACCGCGGAGAAGAAGACCACAGTTCTCGCCAGCCCATGCTTCGTCGAGCTGCTTGTGGAACATCTCGATACCGGTAACGGTGGTCTTCTGAGTGGGACGGATACCAACGATCTCAACTTCAGAGTTGATGAGGAGGGTACCGCGCTCGGCGCGACCAGTTACAACGGTTCCACGACCGGTGATGGTGAAGACGTCCTCAACGGGCATGAGGAATGGCTTGTCCTTGTCGCGTACTGGGTCTGGAACGGAGCTGTCAACAGCTTCCATCAGGTCCAGGATCGACTGGGTCCACTTTGCGTCACCCTCGAGAGCCTTGAGGCCGGATACGCGAACAACAGGAGCGTTGTCGCCATCGAAGCCCTGGCTGGAGAGGAGTTCACGAACCTCGAGCTCAACGAGCTCAAGGATTTCTTCGTCGTCAACCATGTCGGACTTGTTCAGAGCAACGAGGAGGTAAGGAACACCAACCTGCTTTGCGAGCAGAACGTGCTCGCGAGTCTGAGCCATAGGACCGTCAGTAGCAGCAACCACGAGGATTGCGCCATCCATCTGAGCAGCACCGGTAATCATGTTCTTGATGTAGTCGGCGTGGCCAGGTGCGTCAACGTGTGCGTAGTGACGCTTGGGGGTCTCGTACTCAACGTGCGAGATGTTGATGGTAATACCGCGCTGACGCTCTTCAGGAGCGGAGTCGATCGACGCGAAGTCGCGCTGAACGTTGGTTGCGGATGGGTAGGTGTCAGCGAGAACCTTGGAGATCGCTGCGGTAAGAGTGGTCTTACCGTGGTCAACGTGTCCGATGGTACCGATGTTTACGTGAGGCTTGTTGCGCTCGAATTTGGCCTTAGCCACGGGGTCCTCCTAGGACATTCGAGTAGCTTCCGGTTGGAAACTACAGGGTTTGGATTATTTTACTGAACTCACAAGAGACGAGATTACTCGCCCTTGTTTTTCTGGACGATCTCGTCGGCGACAGCCTTCGGGACCTCGGCGTAGCTGTCGAAAGTCATCGAGTACACAGCGCGACCTGAGGTCTTAGACCGCAGATCACCGACGTATCCGAACATCTCCGACAGGGGGACAAGGGCGCTAACGACCTTGACACCCGTTGCATCTTCCATGGACTGAATTTGTCCACGGCGAGAGTTGAGGTCACCGATAACATCGCCCATGTACTCCTCTGGAGTACGAACTTCAACAGCCATAAGTGGCTCGAGAAGAACGGGGTCAGCCTTTCGGGCCGCCTCCTTGAAGGCCATTGAGCCTGCAAGCTTGAAGGCCATTTCCGATGAGTCAACGTCGTGGTAGGCACCATCGAGGAGGATGCCCTTGACGCCGACCATGGGGTAGCCAGCGAGAACGCCGACTGCCATGGAGGCCTGGAACCCGGCGTCTACCGATGGAATGTATTCACGAGGAATACGTCCACCAGTTACCTGGTTTGAGAATTCGTAGATCTTGTCGCCCTCTACGGTGAGAGGCTCGAGCGAGATCTGGACCTTTGCGAACTGACCTGAACCACCGGTCTGCTTCTTGTGGGTGTAGTCGTGCTTGTCTACAGTGCGACGGATGGTCTCACGGTAGGCAACCTGAGGCTTACCCACGTTGGCCTCAACATTGAACTCGCGACGCATACGGTCTACGAGGATGTCGAGGTGAAGCTCACCCATACCGGAGATAACAGTCTGACCAGTTTCCTGGTCCTGCTCTACGCGGAAGGTGGGGTCTTCTTCAGCAAGCTTCTGGATAGCAGTACC
>ERZ1034361.771-NODE-771-length-19169-cov-6.297140_pt1 | contig 19169 bp, 11 predicted proteins | sample MGYA00520617_ERZ1034361 | MGnify/ENA primary metagenome ERZ1034361 (study PRJEB33736, sample SAMEA104284507) | Azolla filiculoides | biome: Urban; feature: Water surface; material: Ditch water | place: Netherlands | collected 2015-10-28 | depth 0-0.1 m ...
AGTCCATCGCCGACGACAAAGCACCGAGGCTAATCGCCCAAGGCATTGGGTTGGTCAGCACGCCTTTCAAGGCACTCTTGGCCGCTTTGCTTGCGCCATGTTCATCTGCGCCATCCAAGCGTGACAACGCGATGCACAACGACGTAGTGATCACCATGTCCACCACGATGGTCACGATGGCGGGGCCTGCGGCGGATGCGCCCAGCAAGGCCACCAGCAAAGGCACGCCCATAAAGCCTGTGTTGGGGAACGCGCCCACCAATGCACCAAACGAGGCGTCATTCCAACCAATGCGTTTGTTCAAACTGACCGCCACCACAAAACCCACCATCAGCAAGGCGCACAGCAAATAGGTAAAGAACAAAGTGGCATCTAGCAACTGCACGATGGGCGTGCTCGCACCAAAGCGGTACAACATGCACGGCAGCGCAAAGAACAGCACAAAGCCGTTCAGGCCAGGTATCGCGTCCAGCGGCAGCATGCGGCGATGCGCCGCCACAAAGCCAGCCAGCACCAGCGCAAAGAATGGGAAAGTTACGAGAAGAATGTTCAGCACGTAGCTATTTTGCCTTGTGGGTAGGTCGGTATCATTGACGGCTTCGCAATCACTGTCTCCTGAATGTCTGCTGGTCTGAATCTCGCGCAACAAGAAGCCGTCAATTTCTTGCACGGTCCTTGTCTGGTGTTGGCGGGGGCGGGCTCGGGCAAGACGCGCGTCATCACGCACAAGATTGGCCGCCTCATCCAAACAGGGCTTGAGCCCAAGCGCATTGCCGCCATCACCTTTACAAACAAAGCCGCCGCCGAAATGCGTGAACGTGCCAAAGGTCTGATTGGCAAACCCGCCAACGATGTGCTGATTTGCACCTTCCACGCCTTGGGCGTGCGCATGCTGCGCCAAGACGGCGGCGTGATGGGCCTCAAGCCACAGTTCAGCATCATGGACAGCGCTGACGTGACCGGCATCTTGAAAGACGCGGGCGGCACGACCGACATTGCCACCGCTCGCCAATGGCAATGGACCATCAGCCTGTGGAAGAACATGGGCCTCAACTCCGCCCAAGCTTTGGCGCTGGCAAAGGACGATAACGAGCGCATCATCGCCAAAATCATGGCCCGCTACGAAGAGCGACTGAGCGCCTACCAAAGCGTGGACTTTGACGACCTCATTGGCATGCCCTTGAAACTGCTGCAAGAACACGACGAGGTGCGCGCCAAGTGGCAAGACCAACTCGGCCATGTGCTGGTGGACGAATACCAGGACACCAACGCCACGCAATACGAAGTGCTCAAGTGTTTGGTTGGGCCTGATCATTCAAGCGCCCGTTTCACTGCCGTGGGTGACGACGACCAATCGATTTACGGCTGGCGCGGTGCGACGCTGGACAACCTGCGCAAATTGCCGCAAGACTTTCCCACCTTGAAAGTCATCAAGCTGGAGCAAAACTACCGCTCCACCAGCGCCATCCTGCGTGCGGCCAACAACGTCATTCAACTCAACCCCAAGCTGTTTCCCAAAACCTTGTTCTCTGAACTCGGTGAAGGCGAACCCGTGCGCGTGGTCGATGCCGACAACGAAGAACACGAAGCCGAACGCGTGGTGGCACGCATCCAATCCTTGCGCGCGGGGACAGACGCCAGTGGCAGCGGTCACCGCGAGCTGCAAGACTTTGCCATCCTCTACCGCGCCAACCACCAAGCACGGATCATTGAGATCGCCATGCGCAAAGCGCAAATTCCGTACAAGGTGTCGGGCGGACAAAGCTTCTTTGACCGCGCTGAGATTCGTGACTTGTGCTCTTGGCTGCGCCTGTGGGTCAACAACGATGATGACCCTGCGTTTCTGCGCGCCGTCACCACGCCTAAGCGCGGTATCGGCCACCAAACCCTGGCCGCCCTCGGTGAGTTCGCCAGCAAATACAAACTCAGCATGTTTGAGGCGCTGTTCAGCAACAGCCTGCCTTCCGTGCTCAATGCACGCGCCTTGGGCAGCCTGCACGAGTTTGGCCGCTATGTGAACGACCTCGAGTTTCGCGCCCGCCTGACCACAGGGGCCGAAGACGCCCGCGCTTTCTTGACCGATTGGCTCAAAGACATTGGCTACGAAAAGCACCTCTACGACGCCGAAGAAAGCGAAAAAGCTGCCGCCTCAAAGTGGACCAACGTGATGGAGTTTTGCGACTGGATGGCCCAGCGCTGTGGTGGCCAAATTGACGACACAGCGGGCGTGACAACCGGCAACGAAGTGAAGAACTTGCTGGAGGTGGCGCAAACCATCGCCCTGCTGTCCACCTTGACCGAGCGCGAAAAAGACCAAAACGTGGTCACCCTCTCCACCCTGCACGCCTCCAAAGGTTTGGAGTGGCCACACGTCATGCTGGTGGGCGTGACCGAGGGCATGCTGCCCTTCCGCCTAGATGATGAGCCGGGCGACGAGCACACCAACGAGAACATAGCGGTGCGCCTGCAAGAAGAACGCCGCCTGATGTACGTGGGCATCACCCGCGCCCAACGCACTTTGGCTGTGAGCTGGACCCGCAAACGCAAAAAAGGCCGCGAAATGATTGCAGCGATGCCCAGCCGCTTCATTGCGGAGATGGATCTGAACAAAGAGACGGTCAAAGAAGACCCGCGCGAAAAACTCAAAGCCTTGCGGGCGGAGTTTGCACAACGCGCCAGCGCAGCATCAGCTGAAAGCGCGGCCAATAAATAAAAGAACGGCAGAAACAAAAAAGCCTCAGTGAGAACACTGAGGCTTTTTATTTTGGTGGCCTGGGGCAGAATCGAACTGCCGACACGCGGATTTTCAATCCGCTGCTCTACCAACTGAGCTACCGGGCCGAGACAAAGATTGTAGCACAGTACAAGTGCTTAACTGGCCTTCTTAGCCTTAGAAAGGTCGACGCCCAACTGTTTGAGCTTGCGATACAAATGCGTGCGCTCTAGGCCGGTTTTGTCAGCCACACGTGTCATGGAGCCATTTTCTTGCGCCAAGTGGTATTCAAAGTAGGCACGCTCAAAGGCATCACGCGCTTCGCGCAGTGGCAGCTCTAAGTCAAAGCTTTGATGGGTCGATGGCAAGACAACCGCTTGCGGCATAGCCAACGCGCTAGGCACGTCTTTACTCACAGGCATCACCACGCCCTTCACCACCGCTGGTGCAACAGGTTTACGCGCCAGCCCCTGCTCCACAGCCTTAAGCAGCTTTTGCATGGTGATGGGTTTTTCTAGGAAGGCTTGAGCACCAATCCGTGTGGCTTCCACCGCAGTGTCAATGGTGGCATGGCCACTCATCATGATCACGGGCATGTTCAACAAGCCAGCCCCTGCCCATTCTTTGAGCAAGGTCACGCCATCGGTGTCGGGCATCCAGATGTCGAGCAAGACCAAGTCGGGTCTTGCAGCTTGGCGCGCCAAGCGGGCTTGGGCTGCGTTTTCAGCGACTTCTACTGCGTGGCCTTCGTCATTGAGGATCTCAAACAAGAGGTCCCGAATGCCCAATTCGTCATCCACCACCAAAATATTTGCCATGTTCTGTCTTGTCTCGCTGGATTAAATCAGTTGGTTTTGTTGCGATTCTGCAACTTGGAATGATAACGACACTTGCGCCCCAATCACCCGCCCCTGTAATCCACGATTTTTCAAGTCCACGCGCGCCGAATGTTCATCGGCAATTTTCTTCACCACAGCCAGACCTAAGCCCGTTCCGCGCGTTTTGGTGGTGACGTAGGGCTCAAAAGCCCGATTCAAAATCTTTGGCGGGAAACCCGGTCCGTTATCACGCACCACCAAGCGCACACGCCCCGAGGTCGACACCCATTGCGTGGCGATGGACACCATCGGATGGGCTTGTCCCTCGGTCGCGTCTTGCGCGTTTTGCAGCAGGTTATGCACCACTTGGCGTAATTGCTGCGCATCACCCATGATGATGGGACAACCCGCATCCAGCTGCGCGTACACGGGAACCGCAGCATTTTCTGCGCCGTAAAGATGCATGACGTCTTGCACCAAAGCATTCAGGTCGAGTGGCTTGAGCTCGGCCACAGGCAAACGCGCATAGTCACGGAACTCATTCACCAAGCGCTTCATCGCGTCTACTTGGTCGACGATGGTTTTGACCGACTTGTTCAGGATGAGTTGTTCGGGCTCTTGCAGCTTGCCCGTGAGCTTCATCTCTAAACGCTCGGCCGAGAGCTGAATCGGTGTGAGCGGGTTTTTGATTTCATGCGCCAAACGACGGGCCACTTCACCCCACGCTTGCGCACGTTGGGCAGAGACAATTTCGGAAATATCGTCGAACACCAACAAGCGTCCGTTGTTGGGCAACACTGCGCCACGCGCCAACAAGGTGATGTGCTGTTGCGTGTCATCACTCAACTGAACCGCTGGGCTGATGCTGGTGGCATGCAACTCAAACGATTGTTGCCAGTGGTCTAAGCCATGTTGGCTACGCTCACCCAAGAAACCATCAAACTCGCGGCGCACATGTTCGGCAAACTCCACCAAGCCTTCGATGTCGCTTAATGATCGGCCTTCCCAGGCCGCCAATGGGATGCGCAAGATGCGCGTTGCACCGGGGTTGGAGGATTTGATACGACCGTCCTCGGTCAACACGATCACGCCTGCAGTGAGGTTATCCAAAATGGTTTGCAAGTTGGCGCGCGAAGTGTGTACCTGCAACATGCTTCGATCCACGGCGGAGCGGGCATCGGACAGCTGCTGCGTCATCAACGCAAACGACCGGGTCAGGCCGCCCAGTTCATCGCGGCCCTGTAAGGCGGGCTTGGGGCTCAAGTCGCCCGCGGCCACATCACGCACACCTTCGGCCAGCATGAGCAAGGGCCTAGCCAACTGATTGCCCAGCAGCACCGCCAACAGCACCGCGCCAAAAACAGCCAAGAACAAGCTGAGCGTCAACGTGCCGATGTACATGCTGCGCAAACCGTCACGCCCGAGCGCACGCTCTTGGTATTCGCGATACGCCACTTCTACAGCCAGCGCGTTGCTCACCAGTGTGGGCGGTATCGCCTTGGTCACTTGCAAGACGCGGGGTTCTATCAGTAGCCCAAGGCCCGATGGGGCAACCAGCACCAAGGCACGTATGCGTGCTTTGGCATTGCCTTGTAATTCGGCCTCATCCAAGCCTTCAATGGCGGTGACCACGCTTTGTGTTTTGACCAAACGTAGCTGCGCAGGCGTGGGACGATCGGGATTGATTTTGTAACGCGACTCGCCAGCACTCGACAAAGCCTGCCCAGCCGTGCTCCACAAAATCACATCATCTGCGCCGAGTTGGTCTTTGATGCGCTCCAGTGCAATGCCCACCGAGGCATCTGGCAGATCATTGATCTGCGCGCTCGCTGAACGGGTCTTTTGCCCCAAATCACCAGCTAGCGTGTCGAGTGTGGTGCGGCCTAGGCTCAAGCCCGCATCCAAAGCCCCCTCGACCTTCACATCAAACCAGCTTTCAATGGAGCGCGAGACGAACTGGTAAGACACGCTGTAAATCAGCAGTCCAGGCAAAAAACCGACAAGAGCGAATGTTGCCGCAATTTTCAGAAGCAATCGGCTGCCAAACTTGCCCTGCTTCAAACGCATAAGCAAGCGCACAGACATCCAAGCGATCACGCTCATCAGCAAAGTAGCCACCACCACGTTGAGGCCAAACAGTTGGCGGTAATTCTCCTCGTAGAGTTCGCGGTTGTCTGCGGCTTGCGTCAGCAAGAACAACAGCACCAAACCGAGGCCCAACACCACGGCTGCGCTGATGACCAACAACCACCGCAACTGAAAGCTAGAAAGGCGCGTGCGCTTTTCAGCCAATTCAATCATGGCGTCAGCTCCAAGCGCTGGGTTTTGCTAAAGCCGATATTCCAATCACTCTGCCCAGCAGCGCCGATTTGCAAGGGGCGGGGTAGCTGCTTGAGGTCTAGCTTGAAGTTGATGCTGATGGTTTGTTTGGCATCTGGGTTGTAGTCCGCAGCGTTGGCGATGCGCCACTGCACGATGCGGCGCACAGCACCCATGGCCTCTTCGGCTGTGTCGTAGCTTTGGCCAAGGCTCATACCCAAACCACTGACGTTGAAAGGCTGCGGAGAAATATTGACGCGCCAGCGGCGTGTGAGCGGCTGATAAAACAAACGCACATGGCGTTCTGCTTGCGCCACGCGCTGGTTGTAAACATACCAACGCTCTTGGTTAATTTCAACCTCGGTCACAAAGTAAAGCGTGATGCCTTTCAGCAATGCATCTTCCAAGGCCGAAGGCAAATCAAATTTCCAATTGGCACTCATGTAGAGCGCTGTGTCTTGGCGCTCAAGCTTGAGCCCTTGCAGCTCTACCGGCGTGTCTGCCATCGCCAAGCTTGGCAGGGCCAAACCGGCTGCGGCCGCGATGATCACGCACCAGCGCCTAGCGCGTTGAATGCCGCATAAAGCGAGCGTTTCAAAGCGCTGGCAATTTCTCCAGCAGTGCGTAATAAAAGCCATCGTGGTCACCCGACAGATTGTCGACGAGGGCGGTGGCTGTTGTGCTACTTTGGGGTCTTAAATGCCCCAGAGAGGGCAGTAAACGGGCATTGGTGTTGTGTTCAACAAACGTTTTGGCTTGGTTCTCGCCCTCGGCTCTGAATACCGAGCAAGTGCAATACAACAACCGACCGCCAGGCTTGACCAAGGGCCACAACTGCTTGAGCAAGTTTTTCTGAATCGCCGCCAGCTTGGCAATATCTGCCTCGCGACGCAACCAACGCACATCCGGATGGCGGCGCACAATGCCCGACGCCGTGCACGGGGCGTCCAACAACACCGCATCAAACAGCTGACCATCCCACCATGTTTTGGTGAGTGCGGCATCAGCAGCAACGACTTTGGCACTGCGACCAATACGTTGCAGGTTTTGCGCAATGCGCTCGCAACGCTGCGGGTCGATGTCCAACGCCGTCACTTCTGACTTGTCGTTAAGTAACTCCAGCAAGTGCGCGGTTTTGCCGCCGGGTGCTGCACAAGCATCCAAGACGCGCAGGGCTTGATCCGCAGGCGCAAAGTCTTTCAGCAGAATTTGTGCGGCGCATTGTGCTGCCGCATCTTGCACCGAGCACAAGCCCTCTGCGAAGCCTGGAATATCACGCACGCTGTGCGCTTGTGTCAGCACCAAGCCTTGTTCGCCCACCGGCTGCGACTCCAAGCCATGGTTGGCCCAGTCGGCTTGCAAGGCTTCGCGACTGATGCGCGAGGTGTTGACACGCCACGTCATGGGTGCGGCTTGGTTGTTGGCCCGCAAGATGTCTTGCCAGTGGTCTGGGTGATCTTGCTGCAAACGCTTGACCCACCACTCTGGGTGGTTCCACTGCGATTGCACGTCGTTGTTTGTGGCGGCTACCAGTGCATCACGCTCGCGCAAAAAACGGCGCAAGCATGCATTCAAAAAGTTGGCTTGCATTTGCAAGCTGCGTGTTTTCTTTGCCGCCTCTACAGCTTGGTTCACCAAGGTGTGTGGCTCGTAGGGCGCGTTGTCTGAGTCCCATGCCAGCGCAAGCGCAGTGCACAGCAAGGCATCAGGCAGTGGTGCAGGCGTGCGCGATGCTAATAGGCCGCGCAATGCTTGCGCACGACCGAGCTGGCGCAACGCCTGAAATAGCAAGGCCTGAACGCCTGGGCGCAAAGCTGAAGGCACGGCCTCTAGGGCCGCAGTGCCAGATACGCCGCGTCGCACCTGTGCCAAAGCTTGCGCCACGGCTTGAAGCTGCTGCCACAGCGGGACTGATGCAGGTTTGTGATCGTTCATTCCAGAACACGGCCTGGTTTGAACTTGAACAAGCGCGCCATCCATGTAGCAGGGAACATGGCAATGGCTTCGTTATAAGTGGTTACAGCTTGGTTGAAGCGCTGCAAATCAGGTTGTATCGAAATACCCAACTCAGCCCAACGTTGTGTGAGCTCAGCAGGCACAGACACGTAATACACATCGGGATGCGTCAACGCCTCCCATGCATCTTGCAAATCACGGCTAGTCGCCACAAGGGCCACCGAAGACGATGGATCCAAGGGATGCTCTTGCATGCGCGCCAAGGCCATGGCCGACAGATTGGCGGCCACTTGCAAACGGGTCCAGTGACTGGCACCCAACTCTGGCGACACCGCTGTTTGCCAGCCCGATGGTGAGGTGACAGCTGCAGTGGTGGCTTCTTGCACCAAGGCTTGGTAACGCAGCATGAGTTCTTCAAGCACTGCAAACTGTTTGTTCACTGCCGTGCGCAAACCCACCAAGCGGCGGTATGCACCCACGCTCCAAAACAGCATGACCGCGACGAATAACCAAAACCACCACGCATCAAGCATGTTGAACTCCTTGTGCCTTCAAACCTGTTTCCCATAACAACAAAGGCCCTTTCGGGCCTTTGTTGAGGGGGTCGCTTTACGCTTGCTCGCCCGCGCCGTGGTCAACGGAGGTCTCTTCGTCAGAAGATTCCCCAGCCAACTCAGCAGCTTCGGCTTCAGCAATGGCGCGGCGCTCGGCGTCGTCCATGGCGTCTTTGACCTTGCGGGCTTTGTGATAAGCCATACCAGTACCTGCAGGAATCAGGCGACCGACGATGACGTTTTCTTTCAAGCCGCGCAATTCGTCGCGCTTGCCCATGATGGCCGCTTCGGTCAACACACGTGTGGTTTCTTGGAAAGAAGCCGCAGAGATGAACGAGTCGGTCGACAAGGACGCTTTGGTAATACCCAACAACAAGTTGGTGAAAGTCGCTGGGACTTTGCCATCACGTTGCAGAGCTTCGTTGGTGTTGAGGATCTCAGAACGCTCAACTTGTTCGCCAGCGATGTAGTTGGAATCACCCACGCTTTCGACCACAACGCGACGCAGCATTTGACGCACGATCACTTCAATGTGCTTGTCGTTGATCTTCACGCCTTGCAAGCGGTAAACGTCTTGCACTTCGTCGACGATGTAGCGAGCCAACTCTTCCATACCGAGCAAACGCAAGATGTCTTGTGGGTCGGCTGGGCCGTCCACAACGCTCTCGCCTTTGTTGACCACTTGGCCTTCGTGGACCAAGATGTTCTTCTCTTTAGGAATGAGTTCGTCCCACACTTTGCCTTCTGGGTCAGTGATCTGCAAACGAACCTTGCCTTTGGTTTCTTTACCAAACGACACCGTACCGGTCATCTCAGCCAACATACCCTTGTCTTTGGGTGAGCGGGCTTCGAACAGTTCGGCCACACGTGGCAAACCGCCGGTAATGTCGCGGGTCTTTTGACCTTCAACAGGGATACGTGCCAAGACTTCGCCTGGGCCCACATCCATGCCGTCGCGCACTTGGAGCAACGCGCCGATTTGGAAGCCAATCGTCACCGCGTGGTCTGTGCCAGGGATCTTCACTTCTTTGCCAGAGGCATCGATCAGCTTGACCTGTGGGCGAACCACTTTGGTTGAGCCGCGACGTTTCGGGTCAATCACCACCAAGGTGGACAAGCCTGTGACTTCGTCCATTTGCTTGGCCACAGTGAGGCCTTCTTCGACGTTTTCGAATTGCACCTTACCGGCGAATTCAGTGATGATGGGTCGTGTCAATGGATCCCAGTTCGCCAAGATCACGCCGGCCTTGATGGTTTGGTCTGGCTTGATGGCCAAGATCGCACCGTATGGCACTTTGTGACGCTCACGCTCGCGACCATGTTCGTCGTGGATGATGATTTCGCCTGAGCGAGAAATCACCACCAACTCGCCCTTGGTGTTGGACACGTAGCGCATGGTGGAGTTGAAACCAATCACACCATTCGACTTGGCTTCCACACTAGAAGCAACAGCTGCACGAGACGCTGCACCACCGATGTGGAACGTACGCATGGTCAGCTGTGTACCGGGTTCACCGATGGACTGCGCAGCGATCACGCCGACAGCTTCACCGTTGTTCACCAAGCCACCGCGACCCAAGTCACGGCCGTAGCACATCGCGCACAAGCCGAAGCGTGTTTCGCAATTCAATGCGGTGCGCACTTTGACTTCGTCGACGCCAGCGGCTTCGATTTCGTCAATGATGTCTTCGTCCAGCATGACGCCAGCCTTGACCAACACAGCGCGTGTTTCTGGGTTCAACACATCTTCAACCGCAGTGCGGCCCAAGATACGGTCACGCAAGGACTCGATCACTTCACCACCTTCAACGATGGCGCGCATGAGTTGACCATTGGTCGTGCCGCAATCGTTTTCAGTGACGACCAAGTCTTGGGTCACGTCAACCAAACGACGTGTCAAGTAACCTGAGTTCGCTGTCTTCAACGCCGTGTCAGCCAAACCTTTACGTGCACCGTGGGTGGAAATAAAGTACTGCAACACGTTCAGACCTTCACGGAAGTTCGCCGTGATAGGTGTCTCAATGATGGAGCCGTCAGGCTTGGCCATCAGACCACGCATACCAGCCAACTGACGGATCTGAGCGGCAGAACCGCGAGCGCCTGAGTCGGCCATCATGTAGATGGAGTTGAAGGATTCTTGTTCGACTTCTTTGCCGTGACGGTCGATGGTCTTCTCTTTGCGGAGTTGGTCCATCATCACCTTTGACACTGCGTCGCCAGCCTTACCCCAGATGTCAACCACCTTGTTGTAACGCTCGCCAGAAGTCACCAAACCGGACACGTATTGCTGTTCGATGTCTTTGACTTCTTTTTCAGACGCCGCGATGATGCCGCCTTTTTCTGGTGGCACCAACATGTCGTCGATCGCGATAGAGATACCAGCGCGTGTGGCCAAACGGAAACCGTTTTGCAACAACTTGTCGGCAAACACCACGGTGTCTTTCAAACCGCACTTGCGGAACGCAACGTTGATGAGCTTAGAAATTTCTTTCTTCTTCAACGCTTTGTTGATGTTGGAGAAAGGCAAGCCCTTAGGCAAGATTTCCGACAACAAGGCACGACCCACGGTGGTATCGACCAAGCTGGTGCTTGGCACGAATTCGCCAGTTTCTTTGTCCTTGGTCCACTCGGTCAAACGCACGGCCACTTTGGCGGTCAACTCGACCACGCCAGCGTCCAAAGCGCGTTGCACTTCGGTCAAGTTGGCAAACACCAAGCCTTCGCCCTTGCCGTTGATACGGTCACGGGTGGCGTAGTACAAGCCCAACACAACGTCTTGTGAAGGAACGATAGAAGGTTCGCCGTTGGCAGGGAACAAGATGTTGTTCGAAGCCAGCATCAAGGTACGGGCTTCCATCTGTGCTTCCACAGACAAAGGCACGTGAACAGCCATTTGGTCACCGTCGAAGTCGGCGTTGAACGCTGAACAGACGAGTGGGTGCAACTGGATGGCTTTACCTTCGATCAAGATAGGTTCGAACGCTTGAATACCCAAGCGGTGCAGCGTAGGCGCACGGTTCAACATCACGGGGTGCTCTTTGATCACCTCTTCCAAGATGTCCCACACCACGGCTGAGCCGGATTCGACTTCTTTCTTCGCAGCCTTGATCGTGGTCGCGATGCCCATGGCTTCGAGACGCGAGAAGATGAAAGGCTTGAACAACTCGAGTGCCATCAACTTTGGCAAACCGCACTGGTGCAGTTTCAAAGTTGGGCCCACGGTAATCACTGAACGACCAGAGTAGTCGACGCGCTTACCCAACAAGTTTTGACGGAAACGACCGCTCTTACCTTTGATCATGTCAGCCAGTGACTTCAAGGCACGCTTGTTAGCGCCTGTCATGGCCTTGCCGCGACGGCCGTTGTCCAGCAAGCTGTCCACGGCTTCTTGCAACATACGCTTTTCGTTGCGTGCAATGATTTCTGGAGCCTTGAGCTCGAGCAAACGACGCAAACGGCTGTTACGGTTGATCACGCGACGGTACAAGTCGTTCAAGTCGGAAGTCGCAAAACGACCGCCGTCCAACGGCACCAGTGGGCGCAAATCAGGTGGCAACACGGGCAAGACAGACAACACCATCCACTCGGGCTTGATGCCAGACTTCTTGAACGCTTCCATCAATTTCAAACGCTTGGCGTTTTTCTTGATCTTGAGTTCAGAGCCAGTCAGGTCGTTGCGCAGCTTCTCGATTTCAACGTCGAGGTCGAGACCTTCGAGCAAATCTTTGATGCCTTCAGCGCCCATCTTGGCGATGAATTCGTCACCGTACTCCACCACTTTGGCTTCGTAGTCGTCTTCCGACATGATGGCGAATTTCTTCAAAGGTGTCATGCCGGGATCGGTCACCACATATGCTTCAAAGTACAACACGCGTTCGATGTCACGCAGGGTCATGTCGAGCACGAGGCCCAAACGTGATGGCAATGACTTCAAGAACCAGATGTGGGCGCAAGGTGCGGCCAGGTCGATGTGACCCATACGCTCGCGACGCACTTTGGTTTGTGTGACTTCAACGCCGCACTTCTCGCAAATCACGCCACGGTGCTTGAGGCGTTTGTATTTGCCGCACAAGCATTCGTAGTCTTTGATAGGGCCAAAGATCTTGGCGCAAAACAGACCATCGCGCTCAGGCTTGAAGGTACGGTAGTTGATGGTTTCTGGCTTTTTCACTTCGCCGAAAGACCATGAACGGATCTTCTCAGGAGAAGCCATGCCAATTTTGATGGCATCGAAATGCTCATCGGGCGTGAACTGCTTGAACAGGTCGAGTAATGATTTCATGTTTTAAATCCTTCTTTTCGTCAAACCGCTTAAGCGCGGTCCAACTCAATGTCGATGCCCAATGAACGAATTTCTTTGACCAACACGTTGAACGATTCGGGCATGCCCGCTTCGATCGAGTGCTCGCCTTTGACAATGCTCTCGTACACCTTGGTACGGCCTTGCACGTCGTCGGACTTGACGGTCAACATTTCTTGCAATGTGTAAGACGCGCCGTAAGCTTCCAAAGCCCACACCTCCATCTCACCGAAACGCTGGCCACCGAACTGAGCCTTACCACCCAGCGGCTGCTGTGTGACCAAGCTGTATGGGCCGGTAGAACGTGCGTGCATCTTGTCGTCAACCAAATGGTGGAGCTTCAAGAAGTGCATGTAGCCGATGGTGGTTGGACGCTCGAAAGCTTCGCCAGTACGGCCATCAAACAAATTCGCTTGTGTACGTGTGGCTGTCAGACCTTTCGCCTTGGCGATGTCATCTGGGTAAGCCAACTTCAACATGGTGCGGATGTCTTCTTCTGCAGCGCCGTCGAACACGGGGGTTGCAAATGGAACACCGTTGGTCAAGTTGCCAGCCATCTCGACAATTTGCGTGTCGTTGAGCTTGCTCAGGTCTTCTTTGCGGCCTGAACCGTTGTACAACTCTTCCATGAAGGCGCGGATTTCAGCGGCTTTGGCTTGCTCTTGGAGCATGTTGCCAATGCGTTGACCGATACCTTTACCAGCCCAACCCAAGTGAACTTCCAACACCTGACCCACGTTCATACGTGAAGGAACGCCCAAGGGGTTCAACACGATGTCGCAAGGTGTGCCGTCGGCCATGTAAGGCATGTCTTCGACCGGAACGATCTTAGAAACCACACCCTTGTTACCGTGACGACCGGCCATCTTGTCACCAGGCTGCAAGCGACGCTTGACTGCCAAGTAGACCTTGACCATCTTCAACACGCCTGCTGGCAACTCGTCGCCTTGCGTCAACTTCTTGCGCTTCTCTTCGAAGGCCAAGTCAAAGCTGTGACGGGTTTGTTCCATCGCGTTCTTGATGCTTTCCAACTGGCCTGCAGTTTCTTCATCAGAAGGACGGATGTCGAACCAGTGGAACTTCTCGACAGAAGCCAAGTAGGCCTTGTCGATCTTGCTGCCCTTGGCCAACTTGTTAGGACCACCGTTGGCGGTTTTGCCGTTCAAGAGTTTTTCGATACGGTCAAACGCGTCAGCTTCCACGATGCGGAGCTGGTCGTTCAAGTCGAGGCGGAAACGCTTGAGTTCGTCATCAATAATTTGCTGAGCACGCTTGTCGCGCACGATGCCTTCACGGGTGAAGACTTGCACGTCGATAACCGTACCTTGCGAACCTTGGCTCACGCGCAGTGATGTGTCTTTCACATCGCTGGCTTTTTCGCCGAAGATGGCGCGCAACAGTTTTTCTTCTGGTGTCAGTGTGGTTTCGCCTTTTGGCGTGACCTTGCCGACCAGTGTGTCGCCGGGTTGCACTTCTGCACCCACGTAGATGATGCCGGAGTCATCCAAACGGTTGAGTTGTTGCTCAGCCAAGTTTGGAATATCACGTGTGATTTCTTCTGCACCCAACTTGGTGTCACGCGCCATCACCACGAGTTCTTCGATGTGGATCGAGGTGTAGCGGTCTTCTGCCACCACGCGCTCGCTGATCAAGATCGAGTCTTCGAAGTTGTAGCCGTTCCAAGGCATGAAAGCGATCAACATGTTTTGACCGATGGCGATTTCGCCCAGGTCAGTTGATGCACCGTCAGCCACCACGTCACCCTTAGCAATCTTGTCGCCACGCTTGACGATAGGACGCTGATGGATGTTGGTGTTTTGGTTAGAACGTTGGTACTTGATGAGGTTGTAGATGTCCACGCCCACTTCGCCAGCTTGTGCTTCGGCGTCGTTCACGCGAACCACAACGCGGGTTGCGTCGACATAGTCAACCACACCACCGCGAGTAGCCGTCACCACAGTGCCTGAGTCGACCGCGGCAACGCGCTCGATACCAGTACCGACCATTGGCTTTTCTGGACGCAACACAGGCACGGCTTGGCGTGACATGTTGGCACCCATCAACGCGCGGTTCGCGTCATCGTGCTCGAGGAACGGAACCAAAGAGGCCGCCACTGACACGATCTGAGCTGGAGACACGTCCATGTACTGGATGCGCTCTGCGCCGCACAAAATGGATTCGCCGTTTTCACGGGCAGACACCAAGTCGCCAGTCAGCTTGCCGTCTTTGTCCAGAGCCGCGTTGGCCTGAGCGATGACGTATTTGCCTTCTTCGATGGCGGACAAGTAATCGATGTCCATCGTCACTTTGCCGTCCACCACGCGACGGTATGGGGTTTCGATGAAACCGTACTCGTTCAAGCGGGCGTACAAAGCCAAAGAGTTGATCAAACCAATGTTTGGACCTTCTGGTGTTTCGATTGGACACACACGACCGTAGTGGGTCACGTGCACGTCACGCACTTCAAAGCCTGCACGTTCGCGAGTCAAACCGCCTGGGCCCAATGCAGAGACGCGACGCTTGTGCGTGATCTCGGCCAATGGGTTGGTTTGGTCCATGAACTGTGACAACTGTGATGCGCCGAAGAATTCTTTCAGTGCAGCAGAGATTGGCTTGGAGTTGATCAAGTCGTGAGGCATGAGCGGCTCTTGCTCGGCTTGGCCCAAACGCTCTTTCACGGCTTTTTCGATACGTGCCAAACCTGTGCGGTATTGGTTTTCGGCCAATTCGCCCACGCAACGCACGCGACGGTTACCCAAGTGGTCGATGTCATCGACTTCGCCACGGCCGTTACGCAAGTCAACCAAGATCTTCACAACTGACAAGATGTCGTCGTTGGTCAAGACCATAGGACCTGTGGATTCAGCAGTGCCCACTTTGGCGTTGAACTTCATACGACCCACGCGCGACAAATCGTACGTGTCTGGGTTGTAGAACAAACGTTGGAACAAGGCTTGCACCGCGTCTTCTGTCGGTGGCTCGCCAGGGCGCATCATGCGATAGATGGCCACGCGTGCAGCGAATTCGTCCACGGTTTCGTCTGTACGCAGCGTTTGCGAAATGTACGCACCTTGGTCGAGTTCGTTGGTGTAGATACATTGCAGTTCTTGCACACCGGCTTCGCGCAATTTCTTGAGCAAGGCTTCTGTCAACTCATCGTTGGCACGGGCAATCAATTCGCCGGTGTCGCTGTCGATGATGTTCTTGGCCAACACGCGGCCAATCAAGAAATCTTCTGGCACGCTGATGTGCGTGGTTTTGCTTTCGTCCAACTCGCGGGTGTGACGTGCAGTCACGCGCTTGTCTTTGGCAACGATCACTTTGCCGGCTTTGTCAGTGATGTCAAAGCGAGCCACTTCGCCGCGCAGACGCTCGGCCACAAATTCCATTTGTGCGCCGCTGTCCATCAAGCGGAAGTTGTCGTTCACGAAGAAGTTCGCGAGGATGGTTTCTGGTGTCAAGCCGATGGCTTTCAACAGAATAGACACTGGCATCTTGCGGCGACGGTCGACGCGGAAGTACAGCAAGTCTTTGGGATCGAATTCGAAGTCGAGCCATGAACCGCGGTAAGGGATGATGCGAGCGCTGAACAACAATTTGCCAGAGCTGTGTGTCTTGCCCTTGTCGTGTTCGAAGAACACGCCAGGCGAACGGTGCAACTGAGACACGATCACGCGCTCTGTACCGTTGATGATGAAAGAACCTTTGTCAGTCATCAAAGGCACTTCGCCCATGTAGACCTCTTGCTCTTTCACTTCCTTGACCACTTTGGACTGTGGTGTCGAAGACTCACGGTCGTAAATGATGAGTTGCACGCGAGCGCGCACAGCTGAAGAGAAAGTCAAACCACGGGTTTGGCATTCGCGCACATCAAAGGCGGGCTTGGCCAAGTTGTATTCGAGATATTTCATCTCGACAAAACCGTTGTGCGACACGATTGGGAATGCAGCTTCAAAAGCAGCTTGCAGACCTTCGTTGGTACGCTTTTTAGGAATAACGTCAGCTTGCAAGAACGCGGTGTACGCGTCTTTTTGCATTTGCAACAAATATGGAATTTCCAGCACGCTGTCGCGGCTGCCGAAACTCTTGCGGATACGCTTGCGTTCGGTGTATGAGTAGGCCATGAGATCTCCGGGCTTGATCTTTCAGAACTGTTTTCAGCATGGGACATCACGTCCCACACGTCAGGCTTGGCGGCTGGCCTCTACCAGCGTTGGCGGACGGTTGCGCATTGCACGCAACCCGAACCAAGGCATCTTCTGCAGTTGGGGTCAGAAGACACTCAAAAGAAGGTTGATTTCAACCCGCTTATGGGTGTGCTCTGTAAGCACAGAAGGCTGGAGGCCCTTAACGGGACACTCCAGCCTCGAAAGCGAACCGAATTACTTCAGTTCAACCTTAGCACCAGCTTCTTCGAGCTTCTTCTTAGCGGCTTCAGCGTCAGCCTTAGAAGCGCCTTCTTTCACAGCCTTTGGAGCGCCGTCAACCATGTCTTTGGCTTCTTTCAAGCCCAGACCGGTGATTTCGCGAACTGCTTTAATCACGGACACTTTGTTTGCGCCAGCGTCTGTCAACACAACGTTGAATTCAGACTTCTCTTCAGCAGCAGCACCGCCGCCACCGCCGCCAGCAGCGGGAGCAGCCATAGCTGCAGCGCTCACGCCAAACTTCTCTTCGATGGCTTTCACCAAGTCGTTGAGTTCCAAGACCGTCATGCTGTCGAGCGCGGTCAAAAATGCGTCTTTATCGAATGCCATTTTTATTTCCTAACAATTAGTTAAAACACGAGCTGCGCATTAAGCGGCAGCTGTTTCGCCTTTTTGAGCAGCCAATGCGCCCAACACCACTGCGGTGCGAGACATAGGCGACATCAACAAGCCACACAACTGAGCCAACAACACTTCTTTCGAAGGGATGCTTGCCAATTGCTTAACGCCGTTTGCGTCCAAAGCTTTACCACCGTAAACGCCAGCACGGATCACCAACTTGTCGTTGGTTTTCGCGAACTCAGCCACCACCTTAGCGGCAGCGATTGCGTCAACAGAGAAGCCATAGATCAGCGGGCCGGTCATCTGGTCAGCGACGACTTCGAATGAGCTACCAGTCACAGCACGGCGTGCGAGTGTGTTTTTCAACACGCTCAGGCTCACACCATTGCTACGCGCTTGGTTGCGCAATTTAGTCATGTCAGCGACCGTGATGCCGCGGTATTCCGCAATCACCAGCGTTTGAGCTTGGGCGGCGAGCGTGGTCACTTCTGAAATGACCGCTTCTTTCTCACTGCGATTAAGACTCAAGGTCTACTCCTTTAAATGTGTCTTCAGGTCTATACCCGTTGACACGCCACTTTTGCAGCGACCTAACTGTCAGGAAGAATTCCGTCGAGCGGGATCGCCATCTGCGTTGGTCATTCAATTAAGTGGGATCAAGCCCCACACCAACGGTCTTGGATGGCCTGTGCAACTTCGAGAAGTTGCCTCAGCCCACCACTCTGGGCACTGCTTACGCAGCACCCGGATTTTTTGCTGTCGCCTTAAGCGCCAACAGTTTGCACATCAACGCGCACGCCCACACCCATGGTGGAGGACACGGCGACTTTGCGCAGGTAAACACCTTTGCTGGATGCTGGCTTGGCTTTGTTCAAAGCTTCGACCAATGCAGCCAAGTTGCCTTGCAGCTTGTCGGTGTCGAATGAACGACGACCGATGGTGCTGTGCACGATACCGGCTTTGTCAACGCGGAACTGGACTTGACCAGCTTTGGCATTGCGCACAGCGGTAGCGACGTCTGGCGTCACAGTGCCGACTTTGGGGTTAGGCATCAGACCGCGTGGGCCCAAGATTTGACCCAAAGTACCCACAACGCGCATCGCGTCAGGAGCAGCAATCACCACGTCGAAAGGCATGTCACCGGCCTTGACCATCGCAGCCAAGTCGTCCATACCCACCACGTCAGCACCAGCGGCTTTAGCTTCTTCAGCTTTAGCGCCTTGGGCGAACACGGCCACGCGGGCAGTTTTACCAGTGCCGTTAGGCAAGACCACGGCGCCACGCACCACTTGGTCAGATTTCTTAGCGTCGATACCGAGTTGCACAGACACGTCGATGGACTCATCGAACTTGGCAGTGGCGCACTCTTTGACAATGCCCAAAGCATCAACCAAAGCGTAGAGCTTTGTGCTTTCGACTTTGCCCACGAAGGCTTTTTGTTTTTTAGTCAACTTGGCCATCTCACACGCCCTCCACAGTCACGCCCATCGAACGGGCAGAGCCGGCGATGATGCGAACAGCTGCGTCTAAGTCGGCAGCATTCAAGTCTTCCATCTTAGTTTTAGCGATCTCTTCGAGCTGAGCGCGAGTGATCTTGCCAACTTTGTCAGCGTGAGGACGGGCAGAACCCTTGTCCAACTTGATGGCTTTCTTGATCAAGGTCGTCGCTGGAGGCGTCTTGATGATGAAAGTGAAGGATTTGTCTGCAAACGCAGTGATGACCACTGGCAATGGCAAACC
>ERZ1034361.774-NODE-774-length-19146-cov-2.659762_pt1 | contig 19146 bp, 15 predicted proteins | sample MGYA00520617_ERZ1034361 | MGnify/ENA primary metagenome ERZ1034361 (study PRJEB33736, sample SAMEA104284507) | Azolla filiculoides | biome: Urban; feature: Water surface; material: Ditch water | place: Netherlands | collected 2015-10-28 | depth 0-0.1 m ...
CTTCGTTGTGGTCCTGATGGTCTCAGGCAGCATGAATTTGAGCGAGATCGTGATGCAGCAGGGTAAGGGGATGGCCGCGGACAAAGGCTTGGTCTTCCTCTCGTGGAATTGGTTGCCGCTGCTGCCAATTTTTCTGGTTTACCTGATTTCCGGTGTTGCAGAAACCAACCGGCACCCATTTGACGTCGTAGAGGGCGAGGCCGAAATTGTTGCCGGGCATATGGTTGAATATTCAGGAATGGGTTTTGCCATCTTCTTTTTGGCGGAATACGCCAGCATGTGGTTGGTGTCCATTCTCGCTGCCCTGATGTTCCTTGGTGGCTGGTTGCCACCGGTGGACAGTGCGTTGTTCAACTGGATCCCGGGCTGGATCTGGCTGGGTCTGAAGACGTTCGCTGTGGTTTCCATGTTCATCTGGATCCGTGCAACGTTCCCACGCTTCCGCTATGACCAGATCATGCGTCTCGGCTGGAAGATATTTATCCCCGTCACGCTTGTGTGGCTGCTTGTAGTGGGTGCATGGATGCAGACACCCTGGAACATCTGGAACTGAGTGGGTAAACACCATGGCTGCTATTGTTGTTTCCCCATTTTCGATCAAGGATTTCTTCAAGAGCTTTATGCTCGTGGAGTTATTCAAGGGCATGGCTCTGACCGGGCGTTACGCCTTCCGGCGCAAGGTCACTGTGCAATTTCCGGAGGAGAAAACACCCATTTCTCCACGTTTCCGGGGGTTGCACGCACTCCGACGCTACGAGAATGGCGAGGAGCGTTGTATCGCATGCAAGCTTTGTGAGGCTGTATGCCCTGCATATGCTATTACCATCGAGGCCGAGCCGCGCGATGACGGTTCCCGTCGCACGACGCGCTACGACATTGATCTGACCAAGTGCATTTTTTGTGGTTTCTGCGAAGAGAGTTGTCCAGTGGATTCCATTGTAGAAACGCACATTTTTGAATACCACGGTGAAAAGCGCGGCGACCTGTATTTCACCAAAGACATGTTGCTGGCCGTCGGAGACCGGTACGAAAACGAAATTTCCGCAGCAAAAGCTGCGGATGCCAAATACCGCTGATGCGCCACTAGCCATCACGCCCGAACTCTACAAAGAATCGATCCATGGACGTCAAGACGGGTTTTTTCTATCTGTTCTCGGTAGTGCTGCTATTTGCGGCCTTCCGGGTAATTACTGCACGAAATCCCGTGCACGCCGTGCTGTTCCTGATGCTGGCTTTTTCACAGGCAGCAGGTGTATGGTTATTGCTCCAGGCTGAGTTTCTGGCGATCACCTTGGTGCTTGTGTATTTGGGCGCCGTGATGGTCCTTTTTCTGTTTGTTGTCATGATGCTTGACATCAATATTGACAGTGTCAGACAGGGGTTTTGGCGACATTTCCCGTTGGCAGCAACCGTTGGGGCGTTGATAGCGCTTGAGATGGCCGCAGTGTTGATGGGCGGCTTCAGGGTGACGGAAGAACCAAAAATTGTTGCTGCTGCGGGAGAAGCTGCAGTACGCGGAGGCCAGCATTCCAACAGCAAGGCCTTGGGCAAACTGCTTTACACCGAGTATCTGTACCCCTTGCAAATTGCTGCGGTGATTTTGCTGGTAGCCATGATTGCAGCGATCGCATTGACACTCCGCAAACGCAAGGACACCAAACATGTCAATCCGTCGGAACAAGTCCGTGTGCGGGCAGAAGACAGACTTCAGATTGTGAAGCTGGTTGCGACCAGACCAGGTGTCGCAGAGGTTATTTCTGCGGAAGCTGTCGAGGAGAAAAAGAAATGACTTTGACTTTGGGTCACTTCCTGTCGCTTGGTGCCATGCTGTTTGCCCTTGCCGTGATTGGTATTTTCCTGAATCGGAAAAACCTGATTGTCTTACTCATGGCAATTGAATTGATGTTGCTGGCAGTCAACATGAATTTTGTGGCTTTCTCCCATTACCTGGGTGACATGCATGGGCAGGTTTTTGTGTTTTTTATCCTGACGGTGGCTGCTGCTGAGTCCGCTATTGGTCTTGCCATTCTGGTGCTGCTGTTCCGCAACAAGTCCAGCATCAATGTGGACGAACTCAATACGCTCAAGGGCTGAACCCCTGTTCATAAAGTTCAAAAATGAGTCAAACCCTTTCCGCATCGACCCTGCTGGCTGTGCCGCTGGCGCCCTTGGTGGGCTCGCTGCTTGCCGGTATTCTTGGGACATCGTTTGGGGGCAACCGAATCGGTCGCCGCCTGTCGCATACCTTGACAATATTTGGTGTGCTCGTGGCTTTTGTTTTGTCCGCCATGACGCTGAAAAGCGTTGCGCTCGATGGGGCGCGCTTCAACGAAACGCTCTACACCTGGATGGTGGTGGGCGGGTTGAAAATGGAAGTCGGCTTTCTGGTCGACGGACTGACGGCGATGATGATGTGCGTTGTGACCTTCGTCTCGCTGATGGTGCACATCTACACCATTGGGTACATGGATGAAGATGAGGGGTACAACCGGTTCTTCTCCTATATTTCCCTTTTCACTTTTTCGATGTTGATGCTTGTGATGAGCAACAACATGCTTCAGCTTTTCTTTGGGTGGGAGGCCGTGGGCTTGGTCTCGTATCTTTTGATCGGATTCTGGTTCAACAAGCCAAGCGCCATTTTTGCCAACATGAAGGCCTTTTTGGTCAACCGGGTCGGCGACTTCGGTTTTATTCTGGGCATCGGACTGATTGCTGCCTATGCCGGTACCCTGAACTATGTGGAGACTTTCGCGAAGGCGGCAGAACTCGGCGGGGTGACCTTCCCCGGCACCAGCTGGATGCTTGTCACAGTGATCTGCATCTGTCTTTTCATTGGTGCGATGGGTAAATCAGCGCAGTTTCCATTGCATGTCTGGTTGCCAGACTCTATGGAGGGTCCGACACCGATTTCTGCCCTGATTCACGCTGCCACGATGGTGACGGCCGGTATCTTCATGGTGGCACGGATGTCGCCGCTGTTTGAGTTGAGTGACACGGCTCTTAACTTTATTTTGGTGATTGGTTCCATTACCGCGCTGTTCATGGGCTTCCTCGGCATCATCCAGAACGACATCAAGCGCGTGGTTGCCTATTCGACACTTTCGCAACTCGGCTACATGACTGTCGCACTGGGTGCTTCTGCCTACTCTGTCGCCGTGTTTCACCTGATGACGCATGCTTTCTTCAAAGCCTTGCTGTTCCTCGGTGCCGGGTCCGTCATCATGGGCATGCATCACAACCAGGACATACGCTGGATGGGCGGCGTGCGCAAATACATGCCCATCACCTGGATCACATCCTTGTTGGGTTCGCTCGCGCTGATCGGTACGCCGTTTTTTTCCGGTTTTTATTCCAAGGACAGCATCATTGAAGCGGTCCATGAAAGCCATTTACCTGCAGCCGGTTTTGCTAATTTCGCTGTACTTGCTGGTGTATTTGTTACGGCGTTCTATTCGTTCCGCATGTATTTCCTCGTTTTCCACGGCAAAGAACGGTACGACCAAAACCCTGAAGCGCATCATGATGGACATCATGAGGTGCATCACGATCCCCATGAATCACCTTGGGTAGTCACTGTGCCACTGGTCCTTCTCGCGATTCCTTCCGTCGTGATTGGTTTTCTGGCAATCCAGCCAATGCTGTTTGGCGACTTCTTGAAAGATGCGATCTTTGTAGACGCAGTGAAGCATCCGGTCATGCTTGAGTTAAGCAAGCTTTTTCACGGCCCGGCGCAGATGGCGATGCACGCTATCAGTACTGCACCATTCTGGCTTGCGCTCGCTGGCGTGGTGGTTTCTTACTACATGTACATGGTCAACCCGGCTTTGCCGGCGGCAATCAAGGCCCGTGTACAGCCGATCTACACGCTGCTTGAGAATAAATATTATCTTGACTGGTTCAATGAGAACATTCTCGCGCGTGGCGCGCGCGCCTTGGGTGTAGGTCTCTGGAAGGGGGGCGATCAGGTCGTGATTGATGGAATTCTGGTCAATGGTTCATGGAAAGCGGTTGGCTGGGTCTCTGGCATGGTGCGCTGGCTCCAGTCCGGATTCCTTTACCACTATGCTCTGGCCATGATTTTGGGCGTGTTTGCGCTGATGACGTATTTCGTCTGGCTCAACAAGTAAGGAGAACAAGAAAAATGGGTTTGTTGAGCCTTGCGATCTGGACGCCAATTCTGTTTGGTGTCGTTCTGCTTGCACTGGGACGTGACGAGCAGGCTGGCGCGGTGCGCTGGTTGGCGCTTGTCGGTGCCGTTGTCAGTTTCCTTGTGACCCTGCCTTTATATGACGGTTTCAAGCTTGGCACGGCGGCCATGCAGTTTGTCGAGAATGGCGTGTGGATCGAGCGCTTCAATGTGAACTACCACCTTGGTGTCGACGGTATTTCTCTCTGGTTTGTCCTGTTGACAGCATTCATCAACGTGATTGTGGTCATTGCCGGTTGGGAAGTGATTACCCGGCGTGTCAACCAGTACATGGGGGCTTTTCTGATTCTCAGCGGCCTCATGATTGGTGTATTTTGTGCGCTGGACGGCATGCTTTTTTATGTCTTCTTCGAGGCGACGCTGATCCCGATGTACCTCATCATCGGAATCTGGGGCGGACCGAACAAGATTTACGCTGCGTTCAAGTTTTTCCTTTACACGCTCCTCGGCTCGCTCCTGATGCTGGTTGCCCTGATTTTTCTTTATACAAAATCGGGTGGTAGTTTCGATCTGGCCACCTGGCATCGACTGCCGTTGTCTGGCACCGCGCAGACATTGCTGTTTTTCTCGTTTTTTGCGGCTTTTTCCGTGAAAGTGCCGATGTGGCCACTCCATACGTGGTTGCCCGATGTCCACGTGGAAGCCCCTACTGGAGGTTCCGCCGTTCTGGCGGCCATCATGCTGAAGCTGGGAGCTTATGGCTTCCTGCGCTTCTCCATGCCTATTGCCCCAGACGCTGCCCGGGAATGGGCTTGGCTCATGATTGCGTTGTCGCTGATTGCGGTGATTTACGTTGGGTTGGTCGCAATGGTTCAGCGGGACATGAAGAAGCTGGTGGCTTACTCTTCAGTCGCACACATGGGCTTTGTCACTCTGGGTTTCTTCATCTTCAATGACCTGGGCGTTGCTGGAGGCGTGGTGCAGATGATTGCCCACGGCTTTGTATCGGCCGCGATGTTTCTGAGCATTGGTGTTTTGTACGACCGTGTGCATTCCCGCGAAATCGCCAGTTACGGCGGTGTGGTCAATACCATGCCAAAGTTCGCTGCTTTTGCGCTGTTGTTTGCGATGGCCAATTGTGGTCTTCCCGGTACCGCAGGTTTTGTGGGTGAGTGGATGGTCATTCTCGGTGCGGTGAAGGCCAATTTCTGGCTGGGCTTTGCTGCCGCGACAGCGTTGATTTTCGGTGCTGCGTACACCCTGTGGATGTTCAAGCGTGTCTACCTGGGGCCAGTCGTCAATGACGACGTGAAGTTGCTCAAAGACATCAACGCCCGGGAGTTCCTGATGTTTGCAATGCTGGCTGGCGCAGTGCTTTACATGGGGATCTATCCCAAGCCCTTTACGGATGTCATGAGTGTCTCGGTATCGGAGTTGCTCAAACATGTGGCGCTCTCGAAGCTCAACTGATCGAATTGAATCGAGAAACAGAAGATGATTGACAAACTCAGTTGGATCGCCGTTTACCCGGAAATCGTGTTGCTGGTCATGGCTTGCGTGATTGCGCTGACCGACCTCTACGTCAAAACGCCGCGCCGCACGGCGACGTACATCCTGACGCTCATGACGCTAGGTGTTGTTGCCTTGCTGAATGGACTGTATGCCCAAGGCGGCCAGACCATCTATGCCTTTGGCAACATGGTTGTGAGTGACCCCATGGGGAACTGGCTGAAGTGCTTCGCTTCGATTGCGATGATGGTGACGATCGTTTATGGACGTCCTTACGCGGCAGACCGGGACATGCTGCGTGGCGGCGAGCTGTTCACGTTGGGCATGTTGTCCCTGCTGGGCATGTCGGTCATGATTTCCGGGAACAATTTTCTGGTCATTTACCTGGGCCTCGAACTGTTGACGCTGTCGAGCTATGCGTTGGTTGCCTTGCGCAGGGACAATGCGACCGCGACCGAGGCGGCCATGAAGTATTTCGTGCTTGGCGCCATGGCGTCCGGGTTCCTGCTTTATGGTTTGTCCATGATGTATGGCGCTACCGGCTCGCTCGACGTGAATTCGGTTTTCAAAGCCGTGGCGTCTGGACAAATCAAACACCAGGTTCTTGTGTTCGGTCTGGTCTTCGTTGTAGCTGGGCTTGCGTTCAAGCTTGGCGTTGTTCCGTTTCACATGTGGATTCCGGATGTCTATCAAGGTGCCCCCACAGCCGTCACGCTGTTGATTGGCGGCGCGCCGAAACTGGCTGCATTTGCAATCACAGTCCGGTTGCTGGTTGAGGGCTTGTTGCCTCTGGCAATCGACTGGCAGCAAATGCTGGCGGTTTTGGCGGTTGGTTCGTTGTTGATCGGTAATCTGGCTGCCATCGCCCAGACAAACCTCAAGCGGATGCTTGCGTTTTCCACCATCTCCCAGATGGGCTTTGTACTGCTGGGATTGATGTCGGGGGTTGTCAATGGCAACACTCTTTCGGCGGCCAACGCCTACAGTTCGGCGATGTTCTACATGGTCACTTACGTACTGACCACGTTGGCCAGCTTTGGCATCATCCTGCTCCTGGCACGCGAGGGGTTCGAAAGCGAGGAAATTTCAGATTTTGCCGGTCTGAATCAGCGTAGCCCGCTGTATGCGGGCGTCATGGCCATTTGCATGTTTTCTCTGGCCGGCATTCCCCCAATGGTGGGGTTTTATGCCAAGCTTTCTGTTCTGCAAGCCTTGATTTCGTCGGGACAGGCGGTCTATATCGGTCTGGCTGTATTCGCAGTGCTGATGTCGCTGGTCGGCGCCTTCTACTATCTGCGGGTCATCAAGGTCATGTATTTCGATGAGCCCATCACGGCAACTACGGTTTCGGCACCGCTGGACGTTCGCGCTGTCCTGTCGGTCAACGGTGCTTTGGTGCTGGGCTTGGGCCTGTTGCCAGGCGGTCTCATGGCCCTCTGTGCCAAGGCCATCGTCCAGATGCTGGGTAGCTGACGTTAGCGTGTTGTATGGCACAAACTGCATCGGTGTGGCTGGTTCTTGTGGTTGCCATTTTCGCGGCCAATCTTCCTTTCATGAACGAGCGGCTGCTGGCGGTGCTTCCCCTTTCGGCGACAAAGTCGCTCGGGCTGCGCCTGCTTGAGTTGATGGCCTGTTACCTGCTGGTTGGCGCGTTGGGTATGCTTCTTGAAAAGCGTGCAGGGCAGATTGCTCCACAGAACTGGGAGTTCTACGCCATCACGGCAGCGCTTTTTTTGACTTTTGCTTTCCCGGGGTTTGTGTTCCGCTATCTTTTCAAGCATCGCAATTGAAGGACCGCTTGATGCGTGATGAGGCTCACCTGCGCGAGATCCAGACGGGTAGCGAGGTGCTTTTTCAGGGGCATTTTCTCGACGCGCGGCGCGACGCGGTGCGTCTGCCAGATGGCAGTTGCACAAGTCGGGAGTACCTCGTGCATCCGGGGGCGGTGATGGTGATCCCGCTGCATGAGGACGCGGCCGGTGCGCTGCGACTGGTAATGGAGCGGCAGTTTCGCTACGCAGTCCGCCAAGTTTGCATTGAATTCCCGGCCGGCAAGCTCGACAAGGGCGAAGACCTGCTGGCATGCGCGCGCCGTGAGTTACAGGAGGAGACCGGCTTTACTGCGCGTGAGTGGGCCCGCGCGGGCGTGATCCATCCGGTAATCTCCTATTCGACCGAATTCATCGAAATCTGGTTTGCCCGTGGGTTGACGCCTGGAGCGCGTCACCTGGATGCCGGTGAGTTTCTCGATGTCTTCACGGCATCGCCCGAGGACTTGTCGCGCTGGTGCAGGGAGGGGATCGTGACCGACGCCAAAACCGTTGCCGGCCTGCTCTGGCTGCAAAACGTGCTGTCGGGGGCCTGGACGCTGGACTGGCAGACACAGGAAGCATGAAGCGAGTTTTCTGCACCGTATGAAAGTCCTGGATCTTCAGTGTGCACACCAACATGCCTTCGAGGGCTGGTTTGCGTCGGAGGATGACTTCCAGTCGCAGTTGACGCGGGGACTCGTGGCCTGCCCGATCTGCAACGACACCGGAATCGTCAAGATGCTCAGTGCGCCCCGGCTCAATCTGGGTACGGTCGGCGTGCCTGCAGCACAGGATGTCAAGCCCCAAGCGGCGGGCAGCCCGTCTGTGCAGGCTGCGTGGCTCAAGATGGTGCGCCATGTGATGGCCCACACCGAGGATGTTGGCGATCGATTTCCGGAAATGGCGCGCCAGATGCACTACGGCGAAACCGGCGAGCGGAACATCCGCGGCAAAGCCACGTTGGAGGAGACCGAGGCCCTGCTTGACGAAGGGATCGCGGTGCTTCCCCTGCCGATCCCAGAGGCCCTGAAGGAGCCGCTCCAGTAAGCGTTTCCGGGGCTCTTCAGGCTGTAAATTGCAGCGCTGCGAGTCGCGCGTAGGTTCCATCCACGGCGATCAGCGCGTCGTGTGTCCCCACTTCGACGATCCGGCCATGTTCCAGCACCACGATCCGGTCGGCCTTTTGTACTGTAGCCAGGCGGTGGGCAATGACGAGGGTGGTCCGTTGTCCGCTCTGGGTGCGCATGGCCGAGTCGAGCGCGGCCTGCACCATGCGCTCGCTTTCCGCATCGAGCGCGCTGGTGGCTTCGTCCAGGAGCAACAAGGGCGCATCCTTGAGCATGGCGCGTGCTATCGCAATGCGCTGACGTTGCCCGCCTGACAAGCGCACGCCGCGTTCGCCCAGGAAGGTGGCATAGCCGTCCGGCAGGGCGTTGATGAAATCGTGTGCAAAGGCCGCTGTTGCGGCAGCGCGCACTTCGTCGTCGGTGGCTTCTGGGCGTCCGTAGCGGATATTTTCCAGGGCTGACGTTGAAAAAATCACGGCATCCTGCGGCACGATCGCAATACGCTGGCGAAGTTCTTCCAGTTCCTGCGACTGCACCGCGACCCCATCGATTTCGACCCGGCCTGCCTGCGGGTCGTAGTAACGCAGAAGCAACTGGAAGACTGTGCTCTTGCCCGCGCCACTGGTGCCGACCAGGGCGACTGTCTCGCCGGCGGCCACGTGCAGGGTGAAGTCGGCCAGTGCTGCGATGGCGGGGCGGGATGGGTAGTGAAATGTGATGGATTCAAAATCAATAGCGGCTCCTGACCTGTTGGTGCCGGGATGGACCGGATTTGAAGGTGAAGTAATGGTGGATGTGCTGTGCAGCAGTTCCATCAGCCGTTCGGTCGCACCCGCAGCCCGCAGCAAGTCGCCATACACCTCACCCAGCACCGCAAAGGCGCCTGCGAGGATGATGACGTACACGACCGTCTGTCCCAGATGCCCGGCGGACATGCGGCCCTCCATCACGGCCTGTGTGCCCTGGTAGAGGCCCCAGAGCAGGGCCGCCGAGGTGGCAATGATGATGAAGGCCACCAGAAAGGCGCGGGCGCGGCTGCGGCGCACCGCCGTATGGAAGGCCTGCCCGGTGGCCTGGTCGAAGCGTGCAGCCTCGCGGGTTTCCGCCGTGTAACTCTGCACCACGGGGATGGCGTTGAGAACTTCTGCCGCGATGGCGCTTGAATCCGCCACGCGGTCCTGGCTGGCGCGGGAAAGCTTGCGTACCCGCCGTCCGAACCACAGGCTTGGCAACACCACGCCCACCAGCACGACGGCCACCTGCAGCATCACCCATGGATTGGTCCAGACCAGCATCGCCAGTGCGCCCACACCCATCACCGCGTTGCGCAGGCCCATGCTGAGTGACGAACCTACCACGGTCTGCACCAATGTGGTGTCGGTGGTCAGGCGCGACAGCACTTCGCCGGTCTGGGTGGTCTCGAAGAATTCCGGACTTTGCTGCAAAACGTGTGCATAGACGGCGTTGCGAAGGTCGGAGGTGACACGTTCTCCCAGCCAGCTGACCATGTAGAACCGCGCGGCCGAGAAAATGCCCAGCGCCACCGCGACGGAAAACAGGGCCAGGAAGTGCCCGCGCAGCGCCATCACCTGGGCGCTGCGGTCCGTTAGCGTGCCGCCCGGACCGGCGGCGACCAGACCCGTGTCGATCAGGCTGCGCAAGGCCAGGGGAAAAGCCAGCGTGGCCAGCGCTGCGAGCACCAGAAACAGCGCTGCCAGTCCGATGCGACCCCGGTAAGGGCGCAGAAAAGGCAGCAGACCGGTCAGTGATTTGACCGGCGGTTTTTCGGGGAAGGCTTGGGACATGCCCGCCAGTGTAGAAGCTGGCGGCCGTGGCTGCTGTCCTGGCTACAGATTGCCCGCGAAAAGCATGCGGACCACCGCATCTTTCAGGCTGTGCGCATCGGCCAGGCCCAGCCGCTCCAGATATGCCTTGGGAGCCTCTTTGCCTTCCCAGAAACTCCGGAGTGCGACCGCGAGCAACTCGCTGGGGTGCTCGGTAGCGTGTTTGAGCTTCTTCAGTGCATTCACGATCTTCAGTTCGTCCACTGTCAGGTCGGTGCCAAAGGGGAAGGGCGGCAGCAAGCCGGCTTCGGCCCAGGGCGCAAGCCGGTCTTCAAGCACCTCGGGCAAGTTGTTGCGGTATTGCGCTGGCACTTCGTAGCCGGCCTCCAGCTTGCCATGCGCCTTGGCCTGCGCGACCAGCTCATCCTGAAAGCGGGAGTCCGCCACGGCGATCAGCCGTTTGACAACCTCGCCGTCAGGCTGTCCGCGCACGTCCGCGACGCCGTATTCAGTGATGACGATGTCGCGCAGGTGGCGTGGAATCGTCACATGGCCGTAGTTCCAGACGATGCTGCTCTTGAGCCCATCCTTGTTGTCATGGGTTGCGCGCAGCATCATCAGCAGGCGCGCGTCCGGCAGCGCGTGGGCCATGGCGACAAAGTTGTACTGCCCGCCCACACCGCTCACCACCTGGCCGGACTCCAGCGCATCGCTGGCCACGGCGCCGAGCAAGGTGGCAATCATGGTGGTGTTCATGAACCGCGCCTTGCGGCGCTGGGCCCGCTTGAGTTCACCCTGGCCGTACAGCTGGTTGATGAAGTCGATGCGGGTCATGTCGATCTTCGCCAGTTCCTGCGGCGGCATGGTGCGCAGTCGTTCGTAGAAATCGCCCGGGCCCAGAAAGAACCCGCCCGTCATGTAAATGCCGCCGAGCAAGCGGGCGCCCAGCATCTTCTGGCAGAGCGTGTTGAAGTGGCCCTCGTCCAGCAGGTCGTTGACGCAGCGCTCGTCGCCGAGCACCAGGTCCGCGCCATCACGCAGGACGCCCGCGCGCAAGATGCCGAACTTCTGCAGGAACGCCACGTCAGCCACAGTCAACGGCGAACTGATGCGCCCGGCGTCCCGCAGGGCGCGCAGCATCTGTGGCGTCACCGTGGCGTCCACCAGCCGCCCGTCGTTGAGCATCTGCTGCAACACGGCGTCACCGAAGACTTCACGCCGGATGATGCCGGCCTCGATCAGCTTCAGGAAGCCGTTGACGAACATTTCCGAGCAGCCGTACAGCCCTTCGTCGAAGCGGCCCAACTCGCGGCCTTCAATCCCGTCCGGAGAGACCGACTCCAGAATGCGGCGGTATTCCAGGCCATGGCGGTCGCGCACGATCAATGCCTGCGCAATGGCATCCCCCAGCGAGCCGATCCCGATCTGCAGCGTGCCGCCATCGGCCACCAGGCTGGAGGCGTGCAGTCCAATCGCATAGTCGGCCATGCTGACCCGGTTGTTGGGCGGCGCAAAGACGGTGTGGGTGCCTGCCGGGTCGGTGACCACCACGTCATAGAAATCGGGGGCGACCTCCGCACCGTTGGGCATGAACGGCATCTGGCGGTTGATCACGCCAATGGTCATCAGGGGGTTGCCGGCTTCGCGCATCTTTTCCAGCACTTCAAAGATCACATCCGGGTTGCTGGACATGCTCAGGCGCAGCGTGTCGCCTTCGCCCTGGGCGCCCACGGCCTGCGCGATCACATTCATGCCCTGCACCGCCATGTCACGTGCGACAAAGGTGTAGTTGGTCGAGATGTAGCTCTGCTGGGCCACATCGTTGCCGATGTAGTCCCCGGTCTTCATGAAGAACTCGCACACCTCGATGTTGGGTGGCAAGGCGTGGGCGCGCAGGTCTTGTGCGTACGCCAGGTCCGGGTAATCGCCAAACACACGCTCCACCAGTGGCGCAAGAAAGTGTTGCTCCAGTTCGCTTTTCCCTACCGGCTTGAGCAGCGAGAGTGCCGTGATGATGCGCAGCTTGCGCGCCGGGTTCGCCTTGACGCGCCGGTAGAGCGCGTTGACGAAGGGGTTGGGCTTGCCGACCGCCAGCGGAATGCCCAGCACGATGTCGCCTGGAACGGTGTCCAGCACATGGTCCACGGCGGCTTCGATGGAATCAATGAATAACGGGGCAGGCATGGTGTCTCCGGTTTCTGGGGCTTGAACCTTGGCACTTTAGGCCCAGCCCCATCAGGCAATCTTGATCCACGGCAATTCCAGCGGACCTTGCCCTGCCGAGCGCGGTCGTCCGTCGCCACAGGCCGCTACAGGCGCAGAGGCTGGGCGTAGCCCGTCATCTCCAGATACCCGCGTCCGACCCGCTTGCCGCCGGTGTCCAGCAGGTCGCACAGGCCCTCCCAGTAAATGGCACCGGTGGAGGCCCGGCTGTCCAGTTCCTGGTTGTCCAGCAACGGCCTGACGGTGTAGATGTCCGTTGGCGTGCGCACAATCCATTCCACCGGGTAACTGGCCTGACTCAGCGGACTTTTCCAGGTGCGCTGCGGGCTGAAGGCCACCTCGCCCCGGCTGAAGACATCCACGGGGCCTGCGCCCGCGCGAAATGAGCCGCCGTCCCACAGCGTCTGGCCAGCCTTGCCGCGCACCCTGAACGCCGTCAGCGCACTGCCGTCGAACAGGTTCATGCCGATCCAGTCCCAGCCGACGGCCGCGGGGTGCAGCAGGGACGCACTCCATTCGTGGTCCAGCCAGGCCTGGCCGGAGACATCGGCGCTGTGTCCCCGCACCGTGAGGCGGCCGCTTGTGGCGAGTTGCGGGACGCTGTAGTAATAACTGGCCTGGGCTGGCTCGGGGCCTTTGCGCGACAGGCCCTGGTCGCCTTGCAGCAGCAGGGCCTGGGTGGGCTCGAAGCGCAGGTCCAGTGAAAAACCCCGCCCCGGTACGCGGGCCTGCCAGGCCGCGCCGGTGTCGCCCGCCATGCGGGCCAGCGACCAGTCCCGCAGCGTCAGCCCGCCATCGGTCTCACGGGCTTCAGCCACGCCGAAGCCCGCGCGGGCCATGCGCTGGTCGTGCCAGAGCCTTTGGCCCTGCACATCGGTCACGGCTGCGTGGGCAAAGAGCAGCTGTTTTGCGGCAAACGCCGATGCCATGCCCTGCGTCGCTTCCACGCGGGAGCGAAAGAAAGTCACCTGAAACCCGAACTCCCGCGCCTGCGCGCCAGACCCCGCCCGGGCATGGCCGGTGACATACCACCACTCGGTGCGGAAGTCGGGGTGTGCACCGTGGTCGCGCGGGAACGTCAGCACACGGCGGGGCAGCGGGGGCGGCACCCCGGTGGCCGGGCTGCCAGACGCCGGCGTCCCAAGAGCCGGAAGCGCGCAGCCGGTCGCACCCGCCAGCAGCAGGGAGCGTCGCAACATCACCAGTCCTCCTTCACAGCCAGCACGGCGTCGCGACCGGCGGCAGCACGCCCGGCCAGCCAGGCCGTCAGCGTGCAGGCGGTGACCACGGCCCCGCACAAGGCCAACAGGCGCACCCAGGGGGCGGACAGGTCCATGCTCCAGTGAAAGCTCTGCGGGTTGACCACTTTCACCAGCACCACGGACACCGCCAGCCCCAGGCCGAGGCCGGCGAGCGCGCCCATGCCCGTCCACGCAGCGCCTTCACCGGCCACCACGGCCAGAATCTGCCGGCGCGTCAGGCCCAGATGCGCCAGCAGGCCGAATTCCTTGCGCCGAGCCAGCACCTGCGCGCTGAAACTCGCCGCCACGCCAAACAGCCCGATACCGATGGCCACTGCCTGCAGCCAGTAGGTGACGGCAAAGCTGCGGTCGAAGATGCGCAGCGAGGTGGCGCGGATCTGGCTGGCCGAGGCGAATTCGAGCGGGGCGTCCAGGCCGGCCGAGCCCGACTGCACCTGCACGGCGCGGCGCACGGCGGCCTGCACCTGGTCGGGGTCCGCTCCATCCGCCAGCCAGAGCGCCAGATCGTTGACGTTCCGGTCGCCAGTCAGAAGCTCGTAGTCACGCCGGTCGATCGCCACGGCACCCGACTGGCGGGCGTAGTCACGCCAGACGCCTGCTATGAAAAAAGTAGCTGAAGATGACCGGGCGACGCCGGGATCTGCCTTGAAAACCTCTGAAAGCGGTAAAAAGACGCTGCCAGGGCGTGCGCCATACAGGTCCACCATCGCCTCGCTCACCCAGAGGCCGGTCTGCCCGGCCGGCACGGGCAGCGCTTCGCCCACCAGCGCCAGGTCGTGCGCAGGGTCGGGCAGGTCGCGGCTGATCAGCGTGACAGGCGGGCGTGCCGGGTCCAGCAGCAGGGCGCTCGTGCGCTGGGTGCCCACCTGCCGCACCCCCGGTACCCGGGCCACGGCCTGCACCAGCGCCGTCGGGAAATACACGGTGTCGGCCGCACCCGTGCCCGTGGCGCTGCGCACATACAGGTCGGCGGGCAGTACCACGTCCAGCCAGCGCGTTACCGAATCCCGGAAGCTGGCAACCATCACCGTCAGCGCCACCGCCAGACTCAGCGCGGCCACCACGCCGCTCACGGCTACGGCCGCGCTCTCGCGCACGCGGCGCGCGCGCTCCACCGCCAGCAGGGGCAGCAGTCGGTGCGCCACGCGCGGCGCCAGACGATCGTAGACCAGGGCCACGAGTCCGGGCAGCGCCGTGATGCCGCCCACCAGCAGCAGGCCCACCGCGACATAGGCCGCCAGCGGCATGCCGAACACCGGCGGGGTTTGTGCCAGCACCACGGCCACGCCCATGAGCCCCAGCGGCAGCGCGCGGTGCATCCCGGCGTGTGGCGTGGCGCCCAGGCCTTTGAGCGTTTGCGCCGGCGGCAGGCGCTGCGCCGCGCGTGCTGGCCACCAGCCGCCCACGCCCGCCGCCACCACGCCCAGCAGGCCGTAGACCAGGGCGGCGGCGCCGTCCCATTGCAGGCTGGGGGCGCTGCCCGCAAAGAAGCCGCCGCCCAGGTCGCCGCCCAGCAGGCGTAACGCCAGCGCGGCCAGGCCCGTGCCCAGCGCAATGCCCGCGACGCTGCCCACCGCACCCAGCAGCAGCGATTCGGCCAGCACCAGACGCAGCCGCTCCCGCGGCGTGAGCCCCAGCACTGCCAGCAGCGCGAACTGCTGCGCCCGCCGCGCCACGCTGAGCGACAGGACCGAAAACACCAGAAACGCCCCGGTGAACAGCGCCACCAGCGCCAGCACCGTCAGGTTCACCCGGTACGCGCGCGACAGATTACTGATTTGCAGCGCCGCGTCGCCAGGCTCGCTGGCGGTGACGCCCGCCGGCAACTGCAACGCGGCGATGAAAGCCGCCCGCTCCGCGCCCGGCTGCAGGCGAATGTCGATGCGGCTGAGTTGACCGCCCGCGCCGAACAAGTCCTGCGCCGCACCGATGTCCATCACCGCCAAGGGGGCGCCGCCGGCGCGCACGGTGCCGGCCACCGTCACGTCGCGCAGCTGCATTCCGCTTTGCAGGCGCAGGCGTCCACCGGCGGGGCCCATGGCCAGACTGCGCTGCGCTGCCGCGTTCAGGAACACGGTGGCGGGCGCCAGCAGCACCAGCCGGTCGGCCTGTGCATCGGGCACCGGCATCAGCGCCGGGGCAATCGCTGCCACCAGCAGGGCATCCACGCCCACCACGCGCAGCGGCACGCGCTGGCCGTCGGTTGTCAGCGCGGTGGTGGCAAGCTCCAGCACCGGGCTGGCCAACGTCACCTGCGGTTGGTGTGCCACGCGGCCGTACAGCGCCTCATCCAGCCGGCCCTGCACGCTGCGCAGCTCCAGATCGGCCTGGCCATTGACCGCACGCACCGCACTGGAAAACTCCCCCAGCGCCGAGGCGTTGATCAGGTGCACCGAAAACGCCAGCGCCACCCCCAGCAGCACCGCCACCACGGCGGCCGCGCTGCGCCAGGGGTGGCAGCGCAGTTCCTGCCAGGAGAAGGTCTTGAGGAGCTGGATCATTGTGAAGTTGGTGGCGGCTGCAAGTCTGATTTGACCCCTGCATCAGGCTTGCCGGGGCCGGTTGACTTTAAGGCCAACGCCTGGACGGCGGCGATCGGACACGTAGGCGGGGCTTGCTTTGACAATTCGCAAGCGGATTTCTTCGGCATCACGAAAAATGGGTGCACTGGCCGGGGCGCAAAACCTCACGCACCCGCTCCGTGCAGAAACACCATGCTGTCACACGAAGAAAGTACAGGGAGAGGACATGGCAGGCCGATGGGGGCTTTGGATGAAGGCTTTCAGTTGGACCCGCTTGGCGTTGAATTTGCGAAATGTCAAAAGGATTGCAGCACGCACTTGAGATCCTGAAATGACGGCCTAGATACGTTTTGAGGGACACGGTTCAATCGATTTGAGACGTCCCGTTTTTCAACCTTTACAGGAGTACACCATGAGTTCACTGATGACCCGCAGCGGTTTGTTCGATGATTTCTTCAAGGAGTTGTCCCCAGGTTTCTATGTCCGGCCGCTGCATGGCGACCCCTTGCCGTCGCCAGCGCAGATCAAGATTGACGTCAAGGAAAACGATGGTTCCTACACTGTGCAGGCCGAGGTGCCCGGTGTCAGCAAGGAGGAAATTCATGTCTCGATCGAAGGCAATGTGGTGACCCTGCGCGCCGAGGTCAAGCAGTCGGACGCACAGACTTCCGACGAGAAAACCCTGCGCAGCGAGCGTTACTACGGCGCCGTGTCGCGCAGCTTCCAGATGCCGGCGGAAATTGACGCGGCCCAGGCCAAGGCCAAGTACGACAACGGCGTGCTGACGCTGACGCTGCCCAAAAAGCAGGCCAATGGCTCGCAGCGGCTGACCATCGAGTAAGCACGGACGGGGTCCTGTCAGGGCGGCTGGCTGCGAGGCTGGCCGCTTTTTTTGGTGCGGACATCCCGCGCCAGCGCTCTGGCATCATCCGGTCTTCCATTCAAACGGGGTGCGGGATGCCTGCTCGAATTCGAATCCAGATGCCTTTTTTTCGCGCGCTGGTGCTGGCTCTGGGCCTTTGCAGCCAGTGGCCGACGGCATGGGCGCAGCCCCTGAGCCTGGCCAGCGACCCGGTGGCGATGGGAAGGATGGCGCTGGGCGAGATGCAGCATGGCCAGGCGGCCGTGGGGGTCTGGCGTGAGGGACAGGCCGCCGCTGCACTGGTGCAGGCGGGCGACACGGCTGCAGTCGCACCGCCGGCTGCAGGTGTGCCGCCGCTGTTCGAGATTGGCTCCATCAGCAAGGTGTTTACCGGCCTGCTGCTGGCGCAGGCTGTGGAGCGCGGCGACCTGCGCCTTGACGACCGTCTGGGCGATCTGCTCGCGAGCAAGGTGGCGTTCAGCTCGCCGGCCGCGGGGTCAATCACGCTGCGCCAGCTGGTCACCCACAGTTCGTGCCTGCCGCGGTTGCCGGCTGATTTTCAGGTCGGCTCGGCGCCTGAAAATCCTTACCGCAGCTATGACCGGCCCCGGTTGTGGGCGGCGCTGGCCGCGTTGCAACTGGCCAAGCCACCGCCGTGCGAGGCGGCCTACAGCAACCTCGGCTTCGGTGTGTTGGGTGAAATTCTGTCCGAACGGTATGGCAAGCCCTGGAACGAACTGGTGCGCGAGCGCATCACCGTGCCGCTGGGCATGAATGACACGCGGCAGTACCTGGGTGATCAGGCGCCGCGTCTGGCAGACGGATTCGTCGGGCGCTTGCCGGCCCCGCCATGGGAAATGCAGGCCTTCTCCGGTGCGGGTGCGCTGCGTTCCACTGTGCCCGACATGCTGTTGTTCAGCCGGGCGGTTCTGGCCGGCGGAGACGGGCCGCTTGGCCCGGCGGTGCAGCGGCTGCTGACACCGCTGGGGCGCATCGACACTGGCGAGATCGGCTATGGCATCTGGATTCGCGGGCCGAAAGAGCGGCGCAGCTACTTTCATGAGGGCTGGACGGGCGGCTACCGCTCCGTCTGGATGCTCCTGCCACAGACGCAGGAGGCCTTCGTGCTGCTGACCAGCAACGGGCAGGCGCAGCCCTGGCGCGTGCGCAACGCCCTGGCTGCCGACTACTACCCCGTGGTAGTGGCGCCGTCCTACGCGCGCACGACGGACCAACTGGCGCCCTACGAGGGCCTCTACCGTTCCAGCCTCGGCGCTACCGTCACCGTCGTCGTGCAGGACGGCGTGCTGTACCGCCGGCCGGCAGGCGTGGCCTTTCGCCCCCTCACGGCGGCGGGTCCGGATCGGTTCGTGGATCTGGGGCAGGGCTTGACCTACCAGTTCGTGCGCGAAAACGGCCTGCCGGCCTCGGCCACGGTCACGCAGGGCGGAGGTGCGCAGACGCTGGTGCGTCTGGCCGCCAGCGCGCCGGCGCTGGCGGTCCTGCCGGACGCGGTGGCGGCCAGCTATGCCGGGCGCTACGTAGTGAAGCGATGGCTCAACCCTGACTTGGTGCTGGATGTCCGCGCAGAAGCCGGCCAGCTCGCGGTGCGGTCCGCCAATTTTGCCCGGGTGCCGGTGTTCCCCATGCCCGGCCGGCCGGATCGCTTTGCCTACGAGGTGGTCAAGGCCGAACTGCAGTTCGAGCGCGACGCGGGGGGCAAGGTGGTGGCGCTGGTGCTCCACCAGAACGGCGCGCAGCGCGCGTTGCGCGCCAGTGACTGAAGCCAGCGGCGCGCCGCGTGCCGCCGCAACGCTTCGGGGCTGGCCGGAAGTTGTTCAAAAATCATAGCTGACTATGACCATTTCACGCTGGGGACAGGCGTTTTTTATCTGAAAACCGTTCCTGAGCCGGAAAAAGGTGCCTGCTGAACCTCGTCAGTGCGCCCCGCCGGCATCT
>ERZ1034361.775-NODE-775-length-19134-cov-10.782967_pt1 | contig 19134 bp, 12 predicted proteins | sample MGYA00520617_ERZ1034361 | MGnify/ENA primary metagenome ERZ1034361 (study PRJEB33736, sample SAMEA104284507) | Azolla filiculoides | biome: Urban; feature: Water surface; material: Ditch water | place: Netherlands | collected 2015-10-28 | depth 0-0.1 m ...
GGCATGGCCATGGGCAACGGCACCGACGTGGCCATGCACGCGGCGGGCATCACCCTCATGCGCGGTGACGTGGCGCTGGTGGGCGCAGCGCTCGACATTTCGGCCCGCACCGTGGCCAAGATCCGGCAAAACCTGTTCTGGGCCTTTGCCTACAACGTGGCGGGCATTCCGCTGGCCGCTTTAGGCTACCTCAACCCGGTCATTGCCGGTGGTGCCATGGCGCTCAGCTCGGTCAGCGTGATGAGCAACGCCTTGCTGCTCAAGCGCTGGAAGCCCTGAGCAAGAGACCGCGCTGAACCCTGGCTTGACTTTGTGGGCGGCCGCCCCCGCGGCCGAATGTCAGCAAAGCCAAATCACCCATTCTTGACATGCGTCATGGTGCGTTGGGGCACAAACCGGCAAACTGAAACCCTTCAGAACCCGGAGTTTGTTTTCATGACACAGCACAGCGCGCTTCAAATCATCCGCGACGAACACGCCTCATTGGCGGCCATGCTCCAGTCCATGCGCATGATGGTCCAACGCGGCCCTGCAGAAGACCGGCGCAACTTCTTTGACGTACTGCGGGCCATGTTGTTCTACATCGACGAATTTCCAGAGCGCTTGCACCACCCCAAAGAATCGAACCTCTTGTTTCCCAAAGTCGTGAAGTTGGCGCCCAAGGTGATGGGGGCCATCGACAAGCTGGAGCGTGATCACCTGAGCAGCGAAAAAGCCGCTCGTGACATGCAGCACCTGCTGCTGGCCTGGGAGTTGTTGGGTGCTGGCCGACGCCAGGCATTTGAAGAAGCTTTTGAAAAATACGTCAACTTCTATTTAGAGCACATGAACCTGGAAGAAACCGTGATCTTGCCCGAGGCAGAGCGGTGCTTTTCAGCAGACGATTGGCGTGTGCTGGATGTGGCGTTTGCAGAAAACGCCGATCCGCTCACAGGCCATTACCCGCCTGCTCAGGAATTTGAAAAACTGTTCAGCTTGATCGTGACCCGAGCACCTTCACCTATTGGTCTGGGTTGATGCCGTGGCGTAAGCCTCAGGACTGTGGCAAACGCGGGTAATCGGTATAGCCCGCTTCGTCGCCACCGTAAAAGGTTTTGCGGTCAGGGGTGTTGAATGGACCGCCTTGTCGCAGCCGAGCGCCCAGATCCGGGTTGGCCATGAAGGGGCGACCAAACGCCACCAGATCAGCGCCTTGCGCCAGCGCTTGCTCGGCCAAGGGCAGATCGTAGCCATTGTTGAGCATCCAGGCACCCTGCCCCTTGGCCGTGGTGTAAACCTGGCGCAGCGCGGCGTAATCAAAAGCCTGTTCCCCTTGCTGGTGGTCGCGAGGCCCACCGGTCGAGCCTTCGATCACGTGCACATAGGCCAGCCCCATCGGGCCCAGCAAACGGGCCACGTGCTCAAACAAGGGCTGTGGCTGGTCGTCACTGGCATCGTTGGCGGGGGTGACGGGCGAGATGCGAATGCCTGTGCGGTCTCCGCCAATTTCGGCCACCACGGCACTCATGACGTCGTTCAGAAAACGGGCGCGATTTTCGATGGAGCCCCCATAGGCATCGTTGCGTTGGTTGCTGCCCGTGCGCAAAAACTGGTCGATCAGGTAACCGTTGGCCGCGTGCACTTCCACACCGTCAAATCCGGCTGCAATGGCGTTGGCGGCGGCGCGGCGGTAGTCCTCCACGATGCCTGGCAACTCCGCCGTGTCCAGTGCACGGGGCGCGGATGTGTCCATGAATTGGGCTTGGCCATCGACCAGGAGCACTGTTTTGGTTTTGGCTGTGATGGCAGAGGGGGCCACAGGTGCCGCACCCCCTGGCTGCAAGCTGGTGTGTGACACACGACCCACATGCCACAACTGCATGACGATCTTTCCACCCTCGGCGTGCACAGCGTCTGTGACCTGCTTCCAAGAGGCGACTTGCGCATCGCTCCAGATGCCCGGCACATCGGCATAGCCTTGGCCTTGGTGGCTGATGGCCGTGGCCTCGGTGATGATGAGCCCCGCACCTGTGACCGGGTTGGCGCGTTGGCGGTAATAGGTGGCCATGCGCGCGTTGGCCAGTGCGCCGGGTGCGCGGTTGCGGGTGAGTGGGGCCATCACGATGCGTGAGGCCAGGTGCATGGCACCGACTTGGCCGGGGTCAAACAAAGAGGTCATGTGTGTGATTCAAAAAGAAAGGAAATCGGCGGGGTTCGGTTCAGTGAGCGTAATCCGGGCTCTCGCGTTGCAGTTTGCGCAGCAACGACGGCCAGACAAACGCACCGCCCAGGCCCCCGGTTTGCACGCGTGAGGCATGGGCCACGCCATCCAGGATTTTGGGGTTCACGGCTGTGAGTTCTTTGGGTCCAGCCTGCCCTGCCAGCGCATCCACCTGGATGCGGCAAGTGTTTTCAAACGTGTACATCGACAAGAACGCGTCGGCAATGGTCTTGCCCACCGTCAACAGGCCGTGGTTGCGCAGCATCAGGTAATTGGCTTCGCCCAGATCGGCTTGCAGTCGCGCCTTTTCGTCGTCGCGGATCGCCACACCTTCGTAGCCGTGGTAGGCCAGCGAAGCCAGCACAAAGGTGCTTTGCTGGCTGATGGGCAACACGCCGTGCGCCTGTGCACTCACGGCCACGCCTGCCCGGGTGTGGGTGTGCAACACACACCCGGCATCGGGCCTGGCTTCGTGCACCGCGCTGTGGATCACAAAGCCTGCCGGGTTGACCGGGAAGGGGCTGTCGTGCAGTTTGTTGCAAGCCATGTCGACCTTGACCAGGCTGGACGCGGTGATCTCGTCAAACATCAGGCCATAAGGGTTGATCAAAAACTGGTGCTCGTCGCCCGCCACCGAGTGTGGCAACTTGGCGCTGATGTGGGTGAACACCAGATCGCTCCAGCCATACAGCGCCACCAATCGGTAACACGCCGCCAGGTCCACCCGCAACTGCCATTCGTCAGGGTGCACACTGTCTTTGAGGGATGGGATGTCAAACGCCATGAACAGACTCCGGGTAAAAAATGAACCGCCAGCTTAACGACCTGGGCGTCAGGGTGATGACGTCTTGGAGACTAAGGCACGCCCAAACTTGTCAAGGACGACCCAGGCAAAGACGCAGCATCAATCCGGTCGTGTCAAAGTCTCTAGCCGCATCAGATAGCTGCGGGCAAACAGCCCGCCATCGTCTTGAGGGCCGCACATCTCCAGCGAGGCTTGCAGTTGCCCGCACACGGCCGGACGCTCCGCTTGGCCAAAAATCTTGCACTGCAGCTGCTCGTCCAGCTGCACACAGGGCACGCCTGCGGGTTTGCCTTGGGGCATGCCCGGGATGGCTGACGAGATGGAGGGCGCGGTGCAGCAGGCGGCGCAGCCCGGTCGGCACGACAAACTCATCGGGGCCAAAGCGCCCACAGTTGAAGGCCTTGGTTGATTCGCCCAGCAAACTCTCCGGCGGCTTTGCCCGAACCTGCGTAATAGTCGGCGCGCACGGCCCCCACAATCGCGCTGCCGGTGTCTTGCGCCATGACCAGTTTGTCCAGTGTGACTTGAGGCCCCTTTGACATCAGCCAGACAGGCGTGCCATAGGGGATGCTGTTGCGATCAATGGCCACCGAGCGGCCAGCGGTCAGAGGAACGTTTTGCGCGCCTTTGGGTCCAGGAGGCGTTTGGCCTGCAGGCAGTTTTTCTTCTTTGAAAAAGATGAATCGGGGGTTTTTCCAGAGCAGCTCGTTCACACGCGAGGGGTTGCGGTCCATCCAGTCCTTGATGCCGGGCCATGAGGCGTCTTTCAGCAAGCCTTGTTGCAAAAGCCAGCTGCCGATGCTTTTGTAGGGGTGTTCGTTGGATGCGGCAAAGGCCATGCGCAACGTGCGTTGGCTGCCATCGGGCTCGGTGACGTTGACCAAGCCGGAGCCCTGAATGTGCAGGATCATGGCGTCAATCGGGTCGGCCAGGTAGACCAGTTCTTTGCCGCGCAAAGCGTTGCGTGCTGCGGATTGGGTCTCGATTTCCTGGCGGGTGAACCAAGGACTGTTCTTGTTCATGCCCGAAGGGGGTGCATACAGCGGTATGTTGAAACCGGAACGCGGCAGCCTGGAGGCTTCAAAACGGGGCTCGTAATAGGCGGTCAATTTGCCTTGTGATTGGCCCTCATGCGACTCTACGCGGTAAGGCTGCAAATTCTCCCGAATCCAGCGGCGTTGTTCTTGGGCTGACGCATTGGCCAGTTGACGGATATTGGGGCACAGTGCTGCCCAGGGTTTGGCAGGGCGCGAGCAGCTTTGCAGCCAGGCAGGCCAGGCTTCGTGCAGCGCATCCGCTTCCAGTCCGGGCAAATCCGACCAGTGCACGGGTACCCAACGGCTTTTTGCCTGCATGATGGTGGCGGGCAAAGGCCTTTGATCGGCCACGGGTGATGTGGGAGATGGGCTTGGCTGAGAGGGCTCATCCAGTACCGGCGCAACCGAGCAGCCGACCAAGCTCCCTACAATCGCGGCCAGCGCCGCACCGGAACGTATCCGGCCAAGCCAAAGAAACGGAAATTGATTCATGGTCCTTATTTTGCTGGAAGCTTTGCTGGCCTTGGTCGTCTTCGTCGGGATCGTGTGGTGGACCATGTTTTCCGGGCGATCCAAGGGGGAGTTGTCGCAGCCTGAAAACCCCGATGCAGACGACAAGGCCCCTTGACCTGGCAGGTCAGTCGAGCAGGGTTGCTGCACCTTCAAAACGCTGGGCGTAATAACGGTTGGTCAGTTGGTCCATGCGCACGCCGGTTCGCGGGTTGCTGGCATGCACAAAGCGGCCGTCGCCGACATAAATGCCCACATGCGAATGGCGAGCCCCCAAGGTGTTGAAAAACACCAGATCACCGGGCTGCAGGCGCGAGCGGTCGATGGGGCGCGACTTTTGGCCCAGATCGGCCGAGGAGCCCTTCACCGGCAAGCCAGCCGCTTCCCGGTAAACATGTGAAACCAGCCCTGAACAATCAAACCCGGTGGCAGGGCCGCGGCCACCCCAGGCATAAGGGGTGTCCAGCAAGGACAAGGCAAACAAGGTCAGGTCGTTGCGCCTGGGGTGATAAGGGGTGTTGTCCTGCGTCCGTTGATCCGCTTGCGGTCTTGGTGTGCTGGGCGGCAAGTCTGGTACAGCAGAAACCGGGCCAGTAGAGCCGCAGCCAGTCAAAGCCGCGGCAAGAACCACGGTCAGGGCGGTGGCTGCGATCCGCGTGAATCTGTGGGTCATCCGTGTGGCTTGGTTCATGTCAAGGTCCGCATCAGGTTGGCCAGTTCGACGGCTGATTTGACTTCCATCTTGTCGAACACGCGTGAGCGGTGCACCTCGACCGTGCGCACGCTGATGTCCAGCTGGTCGGCGATCAGTTTGTTGGGCAGGCCTTCGACCACCAAGCGCATCACGTCGCGTTCGCGGTCGGTCAGCTCGCCCAGACGCGATTGCAAAAAGTCTTGTTGCGTGCGTGCCATCAAGCGCTGCTGCGAGAGCAGCAAAGCTTGTTCCACGCGGTCCACCAAGGCGTTGTCAGAAAACGGTTTTTCACAAAAGTCAAAAGCGCCGCGCTTGACGCTGTCCACCGCCGTGGGCACGTCGGCATGCCCGGTCAAGAAAATCACGGGCCAGGCTTGGGCGATGCCGCTGGCCTGCAGTTGCTCAAACAAGACCAAACCGCTCATGCCAGGCATGCGCACATCCAGCAAAATGCATGCGGCTTGTTGGGGTAACAGTGATGCTTGAGATGTGCGCCCGAGCATGTCCAGAAATGCTTCGGCGCTGTCGTAGGATTCGCTCAACAAGCGCCGCGTGCGCAGCAACCACGCCATGCCTTCGCGCACGCCAATGTCGTCGTCAACGATGTAGACCATGCTGTCAAAAGGTGGGTGCATGGCGGGATTTTAGAGGGTGGATGCGGCGGTGTTGCCGGACGCCGCAGGCAGCGTGAAACGGAAGACGGTGCCTTTGGGCGCATGTGTTTCAAAGGCCAGATGACCGCCGTGTTGTTCGATCACGGTGCGGCACAGGCTTAAGCCCAGGCCCATGCCCTCGGCTTTGGTGGTGAAGAAGGGGTTGAACAGTTGGGTGGCGACATCGGCATCGATGCCTGCGCCGACATCGGTGACCGCGAATTCGACGCCTCCCGGTTCGGTGCTGGATGCACTGTGTTTGACCTGCAAGACCAGCACCCTGTCGTGGCATTGAGGATGGTCCATGGCTTGCATGCCGTTGCGCGCCAGGTTGAGCAAAACCTGTTCGACCATGGTGCGGTCGCACCACACGGAGGGCAGGCGCGCCTCGACCCGAATGTGCACACGCACGTGCAGCTTGCGCGCCTGCAGGTTGACCAGGGGCGATATGGCGTCGAGCAGGGCTTGCGGGGCCACGGCCTCACGGGCCTGGTCGCGGCGCCGCACGAAGTCGTGCACGCTGTTGATGACGCGCCCCGCGCGCTCGGCTTGCTCGGCAATGCGCCGCAGCGCCATGTGCACGTCGGCCAGGGTTTGCGGCTCGGCCTGCGGGTCTTGCAGCAGGTTGAGCGAGCCGTTGGCATAGCTCGAAATGGCTGCCAGGGGCTGGTTCAATTCGTGGCTGAGCAAAGAGGCCATTTCACCCACGGTGGCCAGTCGGGCGGTTGCTTGCAGGCGCTCTTGGCTGGCACGCGAGAGTTCTTCAATCCGTCGTTGCTCGCTGATGTCGAGTACGGCACCCATCCAGCCCGTTTGTTCACCTCGAATGCTGATCAGTGGTGCTTCGATGATCAGCACGGGGAACCGCGTGCCGTCTTGCCGCATGAAGACCGATTCAAAGCCTTCACGCGGTGGGGCGTTGCCTGCCAGACGGATGGCTTGTCGCTGCTGGTATTCGTCCACCATTTCCGGCGGCCAATAAGGCATGGGGGCGTTTTGGCCGACCAGTGCTTCGGCGTCCCAGCCCACCATTTGACAAAAGGCCGGGTTCACATAAGTGATGTGACCTTGCAGGTCGCGTGCCCTCAAGCCGGTGACCAGTGAGTCTTCCATGGCTTTGCGAAAAGCCAGGGCATCGGCCAGGTCGCGTTCGGCTTTGAGGCGTCGTCGGGAATCCTTGGCCAGCAAAACCATCACCGTGATCAGCGCAATCGACATGCCCGTGACCAGCGCAGTGAGCACATTGGGAAACAAGTCGGGCTCACCCCGTCGGCCATCCATGCGCAGCAACAAGGTGTTGCCGGGCAAGTCCACCAGTTGTTGTGCCGTGAACACCCGCCGTTCCCGGCGCTGGGTGCCCGCGATGGCCAGGCGTGTGCCATCCGGTTCAATAAAGGACAACTCGTTGCGGCGGCCAAACGTGGTGCCCAGCCGCTCTGTCAACATTTCTTGCAGGCTGTAAGTCACCACCGTGTAGCCTGTGAGTTCGCCCGCTTGTGTCATGGGCAGGCACAGCTCCATGACCTCCATGCCCAGGCCATCGGTTTGCGGCAAAAAATAAGTGCTCGAATAGGCGGGGCCATTCAAACGCTTGCCGCGCTGGCAAGCCTGGGTGGCTTCGTTCAGCACTTCGGTGCGTGCGATGCGTTCAAACGCTGGCGCACGCAAGGGCGAGTCGGCAAACGACAGCAAGCGCCATTCCTTGTCGCGCCATTCAAGGCGCAGCCAGTCGCGGTTCTCGCGCAGCAAGCCCAGTGCTTCGGGTTGCCAGGTTGCTGGTGCGAAATGGCCCGACTGCAGCGCCTGCAAGGCCTGCACCTGGCGAGACAAGCTGTTGCGCAGGTCGTTCACGGCATCGGCGGTGTCGCGTTCCAGCTCGGCCTGAACCTGGCTGGCTTCGTAGCGACCTGCCAGCCACACCAGTGTGACCAGCACCGCCAGCACCAAGGCGATCAAGGCCGCCCACAAGGATCGCCTGCCTGAACCCCAGGGCAAGACCTCGTCGAGCTTGGAGCGCAAGCGGACCAGGCTTTTTTGCCATGCTGCACCGATGTGTGAAGCGCCAGGGAGTTTCATGGCACGTCAGGGCGTGGCGTTGGGGGCGCTGGGCGTTTTGCTGTCTGCGCCGTTGCTGCTGACTTTGGTCACCCGTGGTTCTGCCCAGCTGCCATCGATCAGGAATTCCTGGGTGTTGGCTTTGGTCAATGGGTTTTGCAGAAAAAGCTGAGCCAAAAATGCCGTCAGCCCAATCACCGGGTTGAGAGCGATGCCCGCCACCAAAGAAGCGGTGCCTGCATCCAGCGCCGGCAAAATCACCACCCGCAGCTTTTGGGTTTCATGGGCGATGTCGGCCGAGCCGTCGAGTTGCACCAAGGCATTCACCCCTTTGATTTGCATGTTGCGCGTGGTGGCGATGCCCTGTGTGATGGTCACGTCGCCGCGCACCGAGTCAAAGGCGAAACCTTCATAAAACACATCGCGGAAGTCGAGCAGCAGCCGCCGCGGCAAGGCTTGCAAGCTCAACACCCCCAGCAGCTTGGCGGCACCGGCATCCGCTTTGAGGAATTGGCCGCGTCCCATCTTGACGCCGAACTGCCCTGACATGCTGGGGTAATGCAAAGCCATGGGGGAGCCTTGCCAACTCACGGTGCCTTCGAGTTGCCCTGTGCCGCCGCGCAGGGCGTTGGGTGTGCCCAGGCGTGTCAACAATGCACCCGCATCGGTCACGTCCAGCTTGAAGTTCATTTCGGTTTTGCGTTGGTGCCCTCCTTCGCCTGCCGTCAGCCAGCGGCCTGTGCTGCGCAGTGTGGCTTCGGGCACAGTGAGGTTGAACTTGTTCAATTGCCATTCGGGTGCACTTTTGACGCGCGATTTTTGTTGTTCCGTGTTGACGGCTTCGATCTCAATGCGACCGAGGTTTTTGCCGCGCAGCTCCAGTTGTTCGACCACGATGTCCAGAGAGGGCAAATTGGCGGGTGGGGCTTCGAGCAGTCCTTCGACTTCGGCGACGCTGGAAGGCGGCAAATTGAGCCGGGACAAGCGCGCAAACAGGTGTCCCAATTGTTCACGCGAGGGCTGGCGATAGACCACATGACCGCTCAGCTCGCGCGCGTCCACGTTCACGCGCCAGGTGAGGTCTTCGCGAACCCCACCTGCGACCACCTGGTGCAAGGTGCGCCCATCGGCGGTGATGGTGTTGGCCTGCAAGCCCAAACGTGTGGGCAAATAGGCTCGCCAGGCGGTTTTTCCGGTGCCGGATTTTTCTTCGCCGGACAAGAGGCTGGCGGGCAGCAGGTTTTCCCAGTCGTTGACCGAAAAACGGTCCAGCGCCACCGTGGCCGAAACTCCTGTGGCGGGCAAGGCCGGGGCCTGTGTGCCCAGGCTCAGGCTGCCGCGCAGCACGACAGGTTCGGCACCGCTCAGGTCGCGTACATAGTTGGCCGAAGCCACGCTGCCCCATTCGAATTGCAGTTGGTCTTGCAAGACGCCGCTTTGGTTTTGCACGCGCACGCGCAAGGACAAGGGCACTCGGGCGGCGGCGGTCTTGCCCAAGGGCGATGGCAACTGCAGTGCCAGGCCTTCCAATGGGCTTTGCACAGACCATTCGGGTTGACCTTGTCGCCAGCCCAACTGCGCACTGTAAGTGGTGGCACCACTGGCGTATTGGGCCAGTTCGTTGAGCGGCGCGAACTCTTTGGCTTGGCGCAGACCCTCAGCGGTGATTTGACCTTGTGCACGCAATTGCATGCCGGTTTCAGCCACTGTCGCAGGTGATGTGCGCAGGCCGCCTTCGATGCGAACGGGGCCCCCCAACACACGGGCCTGCATGGTGCCCAGGGTGAAACCTGTTTCTGTGAACTGGACTGTGCCCTGGGCTTTTTCCAGCAAGGGCGTGGCGGGGGACATGCGCAGGTCGTTGCCGGCCAGCACCACCGTGCCTTGCACTTTGGTGTTTTGAGGGGTCAGCAGGGGAATGGTCAATTTGAACCGGGTCTGGACGGTTCCTGTGGCCTGGGTTTGACGCAGTGCGCCCGACAGCAGCGCATCCAGTGGCGATTTTTGAACCAGTGTCAGCACCTGCGTGGCGGAGGCCTTGTTGTCAGCCGAAACGTTCAGCACGGCCTGGTGGGCCATGTCTGCGATGTCTGCTTGCCCGGCGGTCAAACTGAGTCCGGTGCGGGCGTCGCCTGCGCGTGCCGAAGCATCGGTCAGTTTCATGCCCAAGCGGTCAAACACCAGCAGCCCGTTCAACTTGTACAAACGGGGCCAGGGCAGGCTCTTGGGGGGCAATAAGGCAGCAGGCAGGTAGTCCAGTTCGATATCCCGCAGGCGTCCGGCAAAGCGGAATTCACCTTCTTTGGGGTCTGCAAACGGCAGGCGCGCCAGATCACCCTTGAGTTTGACCTGCACATCCGAATAAACCCCTTTGACCACGGCATCGCGCACATATTGGCGCACGTTGACGGGCAGCGTGACGGGCAGGTAGCGGTGTGCACGAGATGCATCGATTTGTTTGATTTGCCCTTGCAAATCCAGCGTGCCGGGACCATTGCCATTGGCCGCTGCTTGCCATTTTCCTTGCCACTCGCCTTGCAAGTCAGCGTTGGCCAATTTCAGTTTCCATTGCGGCACGCGCCATTGACCGGCTTCGCGTTTGAAGGTGGCCTCGGCGAGCAATGACTGCACACGCACCTCGGCATCGTCCAGAATGCCGGGCAGAAACACCGCCCCGTCCGATCCCATGCTCACGGTCACCTGGCCACCGTCTTGTGTCATCGACACTTTGGCCTGTGCGCCTTGCAGGCCGGGGCGCTGCGGTGTCTTGTCGTTGACCTTCAGTGTGGGAGGGGGCAGGCTCAGGCCTTCCAGGGTGACTTGGCCGTCATAGCGCTCGGGTGATTGCCAATCGCCTTGCCAGCGCCACTTCAAAGCTCCCACTTGGCCGCTGATGTCTTGTTGCTGCAGGCGCTCGTGCAATCCTGCTGGCAAAGGCATGCGCAGTGCGACTTCGCGCAGTGCAAACAAATCCAGATGGTCCGCTTGGATCTGGCCGCGTGCCGGGTTTTTGCCTTCCGGGTGGGTGTATTCCAGCGACACGTTGCCGCCGGGCCAGGCCACGCCATTGGCGCTTACAAAGGCCAGGTGTTGGGTCGATACTTCAAAGCCCAATGCACTGACCCGTGCACCGAGGCGCCCCGACAAGCGTTCCAAAACCAGCGCTTGCGCATCGGATGCCCATGTGGTTTGGAGTCCGGTCAGGTTCACATCGGCAAGGCCCCCTGTCCACTGTCCCCGGGCGACATCGCTCCACAAGCGCAGGCTCCCGGTGCCTGTGGCGATGTCAACCCCCAAGGGCACATGTTGGCCCAATTGCGCCACATCCACTTCGGGGAAGTGGGCATAAACCTGGCCTGTCCAGTCTGCCCATTGACCGGGGTGGATGGACAAGAGGCTGCGCCGAAAACGCCCCATGCCGACAAAACGCGAGCCCCACTCTTGCGGGGGGGTGGCGTCCAATCGCACATCGTGGTGTCTGGCCGAGTTGCGCAGCACCAAGTCAACATCACGCAGGGCGAGCGCGACCGGTGGCGTGTGGGCGTTGGTTGGTGGTGTTGAGGTTTTCTGCGTCAATGGCGACAGCAGGCCAGGCAGTGGTTGATGCGGGCGGTGTTCGTTGGTCCAGCGCACGGTGCCGCCCCGAACGATGACTTCGCGCTGCGAGAACAACCAATCGGCGGCTGCCCCGTCGCTGCGGGTGTTGGGCGCCCAATCCAGGCCCGCCACGCGCCATGCGCCTTCGGCGGTCAAGCGGATGTCGAGCTCCGGCGCGTCCAGCACGAGCTGTTCCAGCTTCAGTGCCAAGGCGGATTGCACGCTGATGGCGATCACCACCTTGGGCAAGCGCAGGCCAGGTTGGCCTTCCCGGTCCAGCAACTCGATGTTGCGCAGCTCAAAGGAGGGTGCCCAACCTGTGGATTCTGCAGAAATCTGACCAATCCGAACCGGAACCCCGATGCTTTGCTGGGCCAAGCGTTCCAGCGCGGGACGGTAATCACCGATTCGCGGCACAATCCAAAAATGCAGGGTACCCCAGGCCATGCCCAGCAAAACGCCCAAGACAAGCAACACCCATGCGATGGCCCGTATGACATGGGACAGCGCAAGGCTCAGGCGGGGAAAAGTGGGCAAAGACGGTACAAACATTTGAATCAGAAAGTCAGCAGGAATTATGACCCGCAGCCAGCCCATGGACGATGCCCCCATCTCAAAAGCGCCAAGTCCTGTTAATTTGACCTTGTATTCACGTTTTGTGCAGCGTTTGCACCGTCGTTACGCCGATGTTTTGCCCCTGTTGGCCCCGGGTGCCCCGACGCGCGACAGCCTGAACGCCGCTTTTGCGGCCCTGCAAAGCACGGGCCTGGACACAGGCGCTGCCCTGCGCGTGTTGCGTCAGCTCACGCTGGAGCGTCTGGCGCAGCTGGACTGCACAGACCAAGCCCCTTTGGCGGTGGTGACCCATGCCATGACCTGGCTGGCCGAAGTCACGCTCGACATCGCCTGGCAGCAGGTCATGGCCGATCTGGACGTTTTGCACGGTCAGCCCTTGACCCTCAGCGGCCAACGGGCCGAGATGTGGGTCATCGGCATGGGCAAGCTGGGCGCCCGCGAGTTGAATGTCTCTAGCGACATTGACCTGATCTACGTCTACGACCAGGACGGTGAAACGCTGGGCAACAGCGAAGGCCGCAACAAGGTCTCTTGTCAGGAATATTTCACCCGCGCCGTCAAGCGCATGTATGCCCTGATTGGCGACACCACCGAACACGGTTTTGTGTTCCGGGTGGATCTGGCCCTTCGGCCCAACGGCAATTCGGGGCCCAGTGTCGTCTCGCTCGATGCGCTCGAAGAATATTTGCTGGTGCAGGGCCGCGAATGGGAGCGCTTTGCCTGGATGAAAAGCCGCGTGGTCGCGCCCCGCAGCGCGGTGGTCAATGGCTCGGCCCAGGCCTTGCGTGCGGTGGTGCTGCCGTTTGTGTTTCGCCGTTACCTTGACTACAACGTGTTCGAGTCGCTGCGCACGCTGCACCAGCAAATTCGCGACCACGCCGCCAAACGCAGCGCGGGCCACCCCGAGCGGGCAAACGACGTCAAGCTGTCGCGTGGCGGCATTCGCGAGATCGAATTCACCGTGCAATTGCTGCAAGTGGTGCGTGGTGGACAGTTCCCCGAGTTGCGCACGCGCCCTACGCTGGACGCGCTGCAGCGCGTGGCCAAAGCCGGGCTCATGCCGCAGGCCACGGCCGACGCCTTGGGTGCGGCCTATGTCTTCTTGCGTCAAGTCGAGCACCGCATCCAGTACCTGGACGACCAGCAAACCCATGTGCTGCCAACCCGCGACGATGACCTGGCCTGGATGGCCCAGACCCTGGGATACGAAGATGCCTGCGCGTTTTTGACCGACTTGGACGCACACCGTGAGGTGGTGGCGCAAGAGTTCGATACCTTGCTGGGCGGCGATCGGGAGTGCAAAGGCTGCAACGGAAAAAATGGCAAGAACGGTGTCCATGGCCGTGAACATGCCGAACTCGATGCTGTTCTCACCGAGTTTGACGGCGCAGTTCGCGCTCGCTTGGCACAGTGGGGTGACAACCCCCGCGTGCAAGCCCTGCGCGACGATGCCCGAGGCCGCCTGATGCGCCTGTTGCAACGCACGGCCCAATGGCTCAAAGAGGGGCGCATCAGCGAAGTGGCCGTGCTGCGCATGGCCGACTGGATCGAACCCTTGCTGCGCCGCGAAAGCTATCTGGCCCTCATGCTGGAACGCCCTTCCGTGTACGAGCGCTTGCTGCGTCTGCTGGGGGCGGCCAAATGGCCTGCGCGCTATTTGTTGCAACACCCCGGTGTGATCGATGAGCTGGCCGGGGGGAACTTGTTTGACACCCGCTTTGATGCAACCGAATTTGAAGCAGAACTGGAGTCTCGCCGCGTCGCGCTCAAGCGCACGGGCGAAGACGACGAAGAAAGTCTTTTGAATTTGCTGCGCCGTGCCCACCATGCGGAGCAATTTCGCACCCTGGCACGCGACGTCGAAGGCGTGCTCAGCGTCGAGCAAGTGGCCGACGACCTGAGTGCGCTGGCCGATGCCGTGCTGCGCGTGACGGCCCGTTGGTGCTGGGACCGCCTGAAGACACGCCACCGCGACGAGCCTGCCATTGCCATCATTGGCTACGGCAAATTGGGCGGCAAAGAGCTGGGCTACGGCAGCGACCTGGACATCGTGTTCGTGTACGACGATGAAGACGAACGCGCCCAGGAAATCTACGCCAGTTATGTGCGCAAAATGATCAACTGGATGACCGTCAAAACCGCCGACGGCGACCTCTACGAAATTGACACTGCGCTGCGTCCCAACGGCAACTCTGGCCTGCTCGTCACCCGATTTGAAGCCTACGCCGACTACCAGCAGCAACGTGGCAGCAACACCGCCTGGACCTGGGAGCACCAGGCCATGACCCGCGCCCGCTTTGTTATGGGCTTGCAAAGCCTGGCGCCGCGTTTTGACGCTGTGCGCCATGCCGTCATCAGCGCCCCGCGCGATGCGGCCAGCCTGAAAGCCGAAATCGTGGCCATGCGCGAACGCGTGCGCCAGGGCCATCCGGTCAAGGCCGACCATTTTGATGTGAAACACAGCCCCGGCGGCATGGTGGATGCCGAATTTGCCATGCAGTACCTGGTGCTGCTGTGCGCCGCTGCACACCCCGAGCTGGCCGACAACGTGGGCAACATCGCCTTGTTGCAACGTGCCGAAAAATCCGGCTTGTTGCCCACTGGCGCGGGGCAAGCTGCGGCCAATGCTTATCGCGAAATGCGCCGTTTGCAACACCGCGCCCGCCTGAACGAAGAGCCGACCCAGGTGGACCCCGCCACACTGAGCAGCGAGCGCGATGCGGTGCTGGCGGTGTGGCAGTGGGTGATGGGCTGAATCGGTATTTTGACCCGTAGCCCTTGTTTGAAACGCTTGGACATGGCATCTGTGCCGTGATGCTTGTCACCGTCAGCCGCTAAACTCGCCGCACGTCACAGGGACGTGCAGTCAAAAAGAGAAGCGTCATGAAAAAATGCGGTGTTGGACTTGGTTTGTGGGTGGGTGTGTGCATGGGTTGGAGTCATGTGGCTTTGGCCGCGCAAGACAGTCAGCCGACCCTGTCTGCCAAGCCGACCTTGACCGTGACGGTGGCTGCCCCCCAAGTGGCCAACATGGCGCAAAAGATCAGCGCCAACGGCAACCTGGCCGCTTGGCAGGAAGCGGTCGTCGGTACCGAGGCCAATGGCCTGAAGATCACCGAGGTGCGTGTGAATGTGGGTGACCGGGTGCAGCGTGGCGATGTGTTGGCGGTTTTGCAGGCCGACAGCTTGCGTGCCGAGCTGGCGCAGGCCGAAGGCCTGCTGGCCGAAGCTGCGGCCAGCGCCCAAGAAGCCAAGGCCCAGGCCGAACGCGCCCGCAGCCTGCAGCAGCAAGGCTTTTTCAGTGCAGCGCAGCTGAGCCAGGCGGTGGCCGCTGAGGCCTCTTCTGTGGCCCGAGTGCAGTCCGCTCGCGCTTTGGTGCAGCTGCAAAACGTGCGCCTGTCGCAAACCCAGGTGCGTGCGCCCGATGCGGGCGTGATCTCGGCCCGGCAGGCCACCGTGGGCAGTGTGGTTGGGGCGGGCACCGAGTTGTTCCGCTTGATTCGCCAAGGCCGCATCGAGTGGCGGGCTGAAGTGACGGCTGCCGAGATTGGCCGCATCCAGGTGGGTGCACCTGTGCAGATCAAAGCCGCCAGTGGTCAGCTGCTGCAAGGCAAAGTGCGCATGGTCGCGCCTTCGGTCGATGCACAAACCCGAAACGCTTTGGTCTATGTTGACTTGCCCGCCCAGACTGGCAGCGCCCGCGCAGGCATGTACGCGCAAGGCGAGATCGCGCTGGGCCAGAGCCAGGCGCTCACTGTGCCGCAAACGGCGGTGGTGGTGCGCGATGGTTTCAGCTATGTGTACACCGTCGGGGCCGACCAAAAAGTCAGCCAGCTCAAGGTGCAAACTGGACGCCCAAGCGCAGGCCGTGTCGAGGTGACCAGTGGCCTGAAAGCCGATGCCCGCGTGGTGGCCAGTGGCGGGGCATTCCTGAACCATGGGGACACGGTGCGCGTGGTGGATGCGCCAGCCGCTCAAGCCGCCCCAGCCACCAAATAAAGGGACGCCATGCTCAACGTCTCTTCTTGGTCGATCCGCAACCCGATCCCGGCCGTCATGCTGTTTGTGCTGCTGACGGTGGCGGGCTTCATCGCCTTTGGGTCCATGAAGGTGCAAAACTTTCCAGACCTGGACGTGCCCACCATCAGCGTCACAGCCAGTTTGCCGGGCGCTGCACCTTCGCAGCTCGAAACCGATGTGGCCCGCAAGCTCGAAAACGCGCTGGCCCCGCTGCAAGGCCTCAAACACATCACCACCAAGGTGCAAGACGGCGTGGTGTCCATCACCGCCGAGTTCCGCATGGAAAAGCCCACGCAAGAAGCGGTGGACGATGTGCGCTCGGCCATTCAGGGCGTGCGGGCCGATTTGCCCGGCGACCTGCGTGACCCGGTGGTGCAAAAGCTCAACCTGGCCGGCTCGCCCGTGCTGGCCTATACGGTGCGCTCGTCGCGCATGGACGACGAGGCCTTGTCGTGGTTGGTGGACAAAGACATCACCCGCAAGCTCTTGTCGCTGCGTGGTGTGGGTGCCGTCAACCGCGTGGGCGGAGTCACGCGTGAGGTGCGTGTGGCGCTCGATGTGAACCGCCTGCAATCGCTGGGCATTACGGCAGCCGAAGTCTCGCGCCAACTCAAGCAGGTGCAACAAGAAGGCTCGGGTGGTCGCATGGATTTGGGTGCGGGCGAGCAGCCTGTACGCACGCTGGCCACCGTCAAAACGGCGCAAGAGGTGGGTCAGATCGAGCTGGCCACATCCCGAGGCGGCAGCGTTCGCCTGGACCAAGTGGCCACGGTGAGCGACACGCTGGCGGATGCCCGCTCGGCAGCGACTTTGGACGGTGTGCCCGTGGTCGGCTTTGAGGTGGTGCGCAGCAAGGGCGAGAGCGAAGTGGCCGTGGGCCGCCTGGTGCGCCAGGCGCTGTCCGAATACCGCTTGCAAAACCCGGACATCGAGATCACCGAATCCTTCGACTTCGTGACCCCGGTGGAAGAGGAATACGACGGCTCACTCGTCTTGCTTTACGAAGGCGCGATTTTGGCGGTGCTGGTGGTGTGGCTGTTCTTGCGCGACTGGCGGGCCACCTTCGTGTCGGCGGTGGCGCTGCCGCTGTCGGTCATTCCGGCTTTCATTGGCATGGCTTACTTGGGCTTTTCCATCAACGTGGTGACTTTGTTGGCGCTGTCTTTGGTGATCGGCGTGCTGGTGGACGACGCGATCGTTGAGGTGGAAAACATCGTGCGCCATTTGCGCATGGGCAAGTCGCCGTATCAGGCGGCGATGGAAGCGGCCGACGAGATCGGTCTGGCCGTGATCGCCACCACCTTCACCCTGATCGCGGTGTTTTTGCCCACGGCTTTCATGAGCGGTATTCCGGGCAAGTTCTTCAAACAGTTTGGCTGGACGGCGTCGCTGGCGGTGTTCGCCTCCTTGGTGGTGGCGCGGGTGCTCACGCCCATGATGGCGGCTTACATTTTGAAGCCCATTGTCACGGCTGCGCACGAGCCGGGTTGGCTCAAGCGCTACATGGTCTGGGCCACATGGTGCATGAAGCACCGCTTGGTCACCATGGTGTTGGCCACGCTGTTTTTCATCGGCTCCATCATGCTGGTGCCTTTGCTGCCCAAGGGCTTCATTCCGCCGGACGACAACTCGCAAACCCAGGTCTATGTGGAGTTGCCTCCTGGCTCCACCCTGGCGCAAACCCAAGCGAGTGCCGAACACGCCCGCACGCTGCTCATGGCGGTGAACGACGTGAAAAGCGTTTACACCACCATTGGTGGCGGCAGCGCAGGCTCTGACCCGTTTGCTGGCGGTGGCGCTGCCGAGGTGCGCAAGGCCACGCTCACCATCCAGCTGAGCGAACGAGGCACACGCCCGCGCAAGCAAGCGATTGAAAACGACATCCGCGCCGCATTGCAACAGCTGCCCGGCGTGCGCAGCAAGGTGGGCCTGGGGGGCTCGGGCGAGAAATACGTGCTGGTGCTCACGGGCGAAGATCCGCAAGCCCTGCAAACCGCCGCCATGGCCGTGGAGCGTGACCTGCGCACCATCCAAGGTTTGGGCTCCATCGCGTCCACCGCCAGCTTGGTGCGCCCCGAGATCGCGGTGCGCCCCGACTTTGCCAAAGCCGCTGACTTGGGTGTGACCAGCGCGGCCATCAGCGACACCTTGCGCGTGGCCACTTTGGGCGATTACGACGCGGCACTGCCCAAGCTCAATTTGTCGGAGCGGCAGGTGCCCATCGTCGTGAAACTGGGTGAAGAATCTCGGCAAGACCTGACCACGCTCGAGCGCCTCATGGTGCCCGGCAGCCGTGGCCCCATCATGCTGGGCCAGGTGGCCAGCATCGAGGTGGCGGGTGGCCCGGCGGTGATTGACCGTTATGACCGCCAGCGCAACATCAACTTCGAGATTGAGCTGTCGGGCATGCCCTTGGGCGACGTGACAGCGGCAGTGCAAAAGCTGCCCGCGCTGCAAAGCCTGCCGCCGGGCGTCAAGGTGGTGGAGGTGGGCGACGCAGAAGTCATGGGCGAACTCTTTGCCAGCTTTGGCCTGGCCATGCTGATCGGTGTGCTGTGCATCTACATCGTGCTGGTCCTGCTGTTCAAAGGCTTTTTGCATCCGATCACGATTTTGGCGGCGCTGCCGCTGTCGCTGGGCGGCGCGTTTGTGGGCTTGCTCATCGCGCAAAAGAGCTTCTCGATGCCTTCGCTCATTGGCCTGATCATGCTCATGGGCATCGCCACCAAAAACTCGATCTTGTTGGTGGAGTACGCGATTGAAGCGCGGCGCGGTCACCCCGCCGCCGACGGCCACCCTGCCGTGCCCGGCATGAGCCGCTGGGATGCCATTCTGGACGCGTGCCACAAACGCGCCCGGCCGATTGTCATGACCACCATCGCCATGGGTGCGGGCATGCTGCCCATTGCCGTGGGCTGGGGCGCGGCGGACGCGAGTTTTCGCTCGCCCATGGCCATTGCCGTGATCGGCGGCCTGCTCACCAGCAC
>ERZ1034361.776-NODE-776-length-19124-cov-3.064157_pt1 | contig 19124 bp, 13 predicted proteins | sample MGYA00520617_ERZ1034361 | MGnify/ENA primary metagenome ERZ1034361 (study PRJEB33736, sample SAMEA104284507) | Azolla filiculoides | biome: Urban; feature: Water surface; material: Ditch water | place: Netherlands | collected 2015-10-28 | depth 0-0.1 m ...
AGTTCGGGTTCCGGCGCCGCAGCAAGTCGCAACCCGGTTTGGCCTGCCGCTTCGGCACGCGTGTAGGTGGCTTCATCGGCATGGGCCAGTCCGGCTTGCAGCGCGGACTGCGTCTGCTTGGGATTGCCGCCCTTGACCGCCACCGGCACCAGATGATAGCGGCGCAGCAGCGGCAGCAGGAAGCTCCACTCCACTGACTCTTCTCTATCGCGCAAGACGGACAGGTCGATCAGCAGGGGATCGCCCGCGAAGAAATTGGGGCTGTTGCCATAGCGCTGCTGGAGCTCCCTCGCCACATCATTAAGATGAGTCGACTTCAGCAACAGCGTTACCAGCGGGAGCTGGGCGCTCTTGACCTCGAACAGATGGGCTGTCGAGCCCGGTGCGGCAGAAGACATGCAAGTAATAGTCAGAAAACACAAATCTTAACAGCTAGCGCTGAAATGCCAAAAAAGCCACCAGGCTCATTGGAACAAAAGTTTTTTGCCGTCCAGCAGAACTTTCTGGCTTCTGATTGCTGGAATCTACTTTAAAAATAGTCGTAGTAGTAGAGGGGTGCACGAGTCTGTGGATAAGTTTGTTTTGTGAATTTTTATCAATAACCTTGCGCATGCGTAAGCCTGTGGACTCTTTCTGTTTTCGGATGTCCTTGAATGCGAATAAATGGAGAAAATGCTCGCATCCTATTGATAACTGTACTAGTTTCTTAAACTTACCCGCAATTTTACGAAAAATGCCACCCGATCGGGGCGGCATGGCGCAGGACCTGTGCTGGCCTCGCCAGCACAGGGCTGGATCAGGCCTGGACCTGGTAGCCTTCTTCGGCGATCGCTCCGGCCAGCGTCTCGCGCGGCTGACTGGACTCGACCTCGACCCGGTTCTGGGTCCGGTCGATGGTGACCTGGGCTTGCGGGTCGATCGATCGGATCGCCTGCGTCACGGCTTTTTCGCAATGGCCGCAAGTCATGCCGGTGACGGTGAAGATCTGTTGCATCAGTGGTTCCTTTCAGTAGCGTGGGTGATCAAGCACCCAAGTATCGCGCCAGCCAGTCGATGCCGCACGCCAGCGGCTGCGTCATGAATGGGATCGACTTCCGGGTCATACTTGCGGCATGGAACAAGCAAGCACAGCGACCGCAGCGGTGGAGCCTGCCGCCAGCGAGACGGATTTCGGCGTCGGTGGCATGACCTGCGCCAGTTGCGTGGGGCGCGTCGAGCGCGCACTCAAGAAAATCCCCGGTGTCCAGCAAGCCAGCGTCAACCTCGCGACCGAATCGGTGCGCGTGCACTGGCAAGCAGACGCTGGCGATGCGGTCGCCATGTCGGCCCGCCTGCAGCGGGCCGTGCGCGACGCCGGCTACGAGCCCAGGCCGCTCGAAGCCGCCGAGGCCGAGCCGGCCAAGGGCTGGCTCGGCGTGCCGCGCGATGCCTGGCCGGTGCTGCTGGCGGCCTTGCTGTCGGCGCCGCTGACATTGCCGATGTTCGGATCGCTGCTGGGCCAGCACTGGATGCTGCCGGCCTGGCTGCAGTTCGCGCTGGCGACACCGGTGCAGTTCTGGCTCGGCGCCCGCTTCTACCGCGCGGCCTGGCATGCCTTGAAAGCAGGCAGCGGCAACATGGAGCTGCTGGTGGCGATCGGCACCAGCGCAGGCTGGGGCCTGAGCAGCTGGCTCTGGTGGCACGCCAAGGCCGGCGCGATGCCGCATCTCTACTACGAGGGCTCGGCGCTCGTGATCACGCTGGTGCTGCTGGGCAAATGGCTCGAGTCGCGCGCCAAGCGCCAGGCCACCGAGGCGATCCGGGCGCTGCACGCCTTGCGGCCCGAGGTGGCGCATCTGTTGCCTGACGGCATCAAGCGCGAACAGCTGGTCGACGTGCCGGTGGCCGAGCTGCTGCCGGGTGACCGGGTGCTGGTGCGCCCAGGCGAACGCGTGCCGGCCGATGGCGAACTGCTGCAGGGCAGCACCCAGGTCGACGAGTCGATGCTGACTGGCGAGCCGATGCCAGTGCCCAAGCAGCCGGGCGACCGGCTGACTGGCGGCAGTCTCAACGGCGACGGCGCGGTCGAGCTCGGGGTGGCCGCAGTCGGCGCGCAGAGCGTGCTGAACCACATCATCGCGCTGGTGCAGGATGCACAGGCGGCCAAACCGCCGATCCAGCGTCTGGTCGACCAGGTGGCGGCGGTGTTCGTGCCGGTGGTGCTGGTGATCGCGCTGCTGACCTTCTGTGCCTGGTACTTCTGGCAGGGCGCAGCGCTCGAGGACGCGCTGCTTCCGGCGGTCGCGGTGCTCGTGATTGCCTGCCCCTGCGCGCTCGGGTTGGCGACACCGGCGGCGATCATGGCCGGTACCGGGGTGGCGGCGCAGCATGGCATCCTGGTGCAAGACGCCGCGGCGCTCGAGACCGCCTGCAGGATCGATACGGTCGCCTTCGACAAGACCGGCACATTGACCCTGGGCGAGCCCACGCTGAGCGCGCTGGTGGCCGCGCCCGGCGTGGACGAGGCCGGCGCCCTGCAGGCGGCTGCCGCGCTGCAGCGCCAGAGTGCGCATCCGCTGGCGCGGGCGGTGGTGGTGGCCGCCGAGGCGGTGCCCGACGCCCAGGCGCTCACGGCACAGGAGGTGCAGGCAGTACCGGGGCGTGGCAGCCATGGCCTGGTGCAGGACGCCCATCTGCACCTGGGCAGCCTGCGCTGGATGGAGGAACTCGGCGCCGGGTTGGGCGAGCTTAGCGCTCGGGCAGAAACCTTGCAGAACGAGGGTGCGACCGTCTCGGCGCTCGCGCTGCAGCTACCCGACGGCCGCTTCGCGCCACTGGCCTTGCTCGCCTTTGCCGACCTGCCCAAGCCCGGCGCGCAGATCGCGGTCGCCCGCTTGCGCGCGCGCGGCCTGCGGCTGTCGATGATCTCGGGCGACAACCGGGGCGCGGCCGAGGCGATGGCGCGCCGTCTCGGGCTGAACCCCGATGCCGGCGAGGTGCTGGCCGAGGTGCTGCCCGGCGACAAGGCCGCGCGCATCGCCGCGCTCAAGCAAGGCGGTCATCAGGTCGCGATGGTCGGCGACGGCGTCAATGACGCGCCCGCGCTGGCCGCTGCCGATGTCGGGATCGCGATGGCCTCGGCGCGTGGCGGCTCCGATGTCGCGATGCATGCGGCCGGCATCACGCTGATGCGCGGCGAACCCAGACTGGTGGCGGCAGCGCTTGACATTTCGCGCCGCACGGTCAGCAAGATTCGCCAGAACCTGTTCTGGGCCTTTGCCTACAACGTGGCGGGCATTCCGCTGGCGGCGCTGGGCTATCTGGACCCGGTGTTCGCGGGCGCCGCGATGGCGCTGAGCTCGGTCAGCGTGGTCGGAAACGCGCTGTTGCTCAAACGTTGGCAGCCCGAGGCCTGAGCCGGTTGTTGTCTGGCTGCCAGCCGATGGGGTTGGCGGTCGAGGCCGGCTTGCAGGAAGTCAGCACTTTCGCCTGCGACAACCTCGACGAATGGTGCTTGCGCCAGCTGTTGCAGGCCGGTGCGCGGACCGGCAGCAGCAAGATGACAAATTTGTAATGCAGTCGCAATCCCATTGACGGTGTTGGCGCTCCACAATCATCTGGTCTGAGCAGGATCTTGGGCGCGGTTCCAGGCGCGCCGCAGACCGAGGGGGTTTCCCTTGAATGCCGTCCAAGGCCGATCGCTGTGTCGACCAGGACGGCCCACCCTGGTGTTTGAGATAGGAGTTCATCATGTCCAAGCTTCGCACCACCGTGCTGGCAATGCTGCTGGCAGGCGCAGCGCTCGGGGCCACGGCACAAACCGCCGCCGAGCACGAGCAACACCACCCCGAAGGCGCGGCAACCGCTCCGGCTACGCCAACCGCAGTTCAGCCTGCCACGCCGCCCAATGCCATGGGGCCCGGTCAGATGGCGAACATGGCCAGGATGGACCAGCACATGAAGGCCATGCGTGCCATGCACGACAAGATGGCCGCCGCCAGCACGCCCGAGGAGCGCCAGGCACTGATGGCCGAGCACATGAAGCTGATGCAGGAAGGCATGGGCATGATGAAGCAGATGGGTGCCGGCATGCAGGGAATCGGAGGTCAAGCTGGAATGGGCCCGATGGGAGGCATGGCCGCAGGCAAGGGGATGCCAGCCGATCTGGCCGAGCGTCATCAGCTGATGGAAAAGCGCATGGAGATGATGGAATCCATGCTGCAGATGATGATGGACCGCCTGCCGCCCCCCAAGTAAGCGAGGCACCGGGATGCCAACACGACCATCGATGCACCAACCGGTCAGGACTCTCATGGCCTGGGCGCTGGCCCTCGGCCTGGGGAACGCCGGGGCGGCACCCGCTGGCTGGGTCTACACCGCCAACGAACGCGACCATTCGATCAGCGAAGTGCAGCTCGACAATGGCCAGGTGAGGACGATCAAGCTCGACATCGCGCCACACAATGTCCAGATCGCGGCCGACGGGGCCTCATTGCTCGCGGTCGGCATGTCCGCTCATGCGGCCCATCACGGCCCCGGCAGCCAGGGTCAGCTGCTGATGCTGCGCCCTGCGGCGCTGGACGCCGGGGCCAGCAGCATCGCCGCCGGCGAACATCCGGCGCATGTGGTGACCGACCTCAGCGGTGAGCGCGCCTTCGTGTCGGATTCGGCAGCGAACCTGATTCGGGTCATCGACCTGAAGGCCAAGGCCGAGCTGGGCCAGATCGCCACCGACCAGTATCCGCACGGTCTGCGACTCAGCCCTGATGGCCAGACCCTCTATGTGGCCAACATGAAGGGTGGCACGGTCTCCGTCATCGACCTGCCAACGCTCCAGGAGACGAAGCGCATCGCCGTGGGCAAGGGGCCGGTCCAGGTCGGTTTCTCCCCCGACGGCAAGCAGGCCTATGTTTCGCTGAGCGGCGAGAACCGGCTCGGCCTGATCGACACCGCCAGCCAGCGCCTGGTGGGCAAGGTGGCCGTCGGTCGCACGCCGATCCAGATGATGGCGCCCGCCGGCACGCGCGAGGTGTATGTCGCCAACCAGGGCAGCAGCCAGCGCCCTGGCGACACCGTTTCCGTCGTCGATCCCGCCACGGCCAAGGTGGTGGCTACGCTGAAGACGGGCCCAGGCGCCCATGGCGTCGCCAGCAGCACGGACGGGGCTTATGTCTTCGTCACCAACATCGAGTCCGCCACGCTGTCGGTCATCGAGACCGCGACCCGCAAGGTGATCGCGACGCACCAGGTCGGCGCTGGCCCGAACGGGGTCACTTTCCTGGTCCGCTAGCTGGTCAAGTCGCCAGTTTGAGAGCGACCTTGCTGTCGCTCCCTGGTTCAATCCAATGGAATTGGGGGTACACATGGCTGCTTCTGACAACCACTCCGGTCATCCCCGGCCGCCATCGCCCTGGCGTCGTCCAGCGGCACTCGCGGGCATTTCGCTGGCGGTGATCGTGGGCTTTTTCTTCCTGCGTGAGCACTGGGGCCATGTGCTGGGTCTGGCGCCTTACCTGTTGCTGCTGGCTTGTCCATTGATGCATCTGCTCCACGGGCATGGTGGACATGGGCGTGATCACCATGGCCAGGAACCGTCTGATTCTTCAGGCAAGGCCGGTACGCGCAAGCCATCATGAACCACGACCATCACCACGCCCAAACTGCGACATCGGCAGGCCAGTCCGCTCCTGCAGCCCCCATCGGGACCGGAACGGTCTACACCTGTCCCATGCACCCGGAAGTCCAGCAGACCCGCCCGGGAAATTGCCCCAAGTGCGGAATGGCGCTGGAGCCGGTCATTCCAGAGCTGGGGGCAGACGACAACCCGGAGTTGCTCGACTTTCAGCGCCGTTTCTGGTGGACGCTGCCACTGAGCGTGATGGTCACGCTACTGTCCATGTTCGGCCACCAGTGGCCATGGTTCGAAACCGCCACCAGGACCTGGGTCGAAATGGCCCTCTCATTACCCATCGTGCTGTGGGCGGGTTGGCCCTTTTTCTTGCGTGGCTGGCAATCGCTGCTGCGCCGAAGTCCCAATATGTGGACCTTGATTAGCCTGGGTACGGGCGCTGCCTTCATCTACAGCATGGTGGCCACCCTGTCACCCCAGGTCTTTCCGGCGTCGTTTATCTCGATGGGACGGGTGGCGGTCTACTTTGAAGCTGCGGCAGTCATCATCTCTTTGACGCTGCTGGGTCAGATACTGGAACTCAAGGCTCGCTCACAGACTTCGGCAGCAATCAAGTCCTTGATGGGCCTGGCGCCCAAGACGGCACGTCGGATTCATGACGATGGCACCGAGGCGGATGTCCCCCTGTCTCATGTTCACGTAGGGGATGTCCTGCGGGTTCGACCTGGAGAAAAGGTTCCGGTGGACGGTCTGGTCCTGGAGGGCGCCAGCTCGGTGGATGAGTCCATGCTGACCGGAGAGCCGGTCCCCGTGTCCAAGCGGGTCGGTGACAAGCTGATCGGTGCAACCATGAACACCAGCGGCGCCCTGGTGATGCGATCAGAGCGCGTGGGGTCTGCGACCGTCCTGTCTCAAATTGTCCAGCTGGTCGCTCAGGCGCAGCGGTCCAAGGCACCGATGCAGCGCATGGCCGATCAGGTGGCAGGCTACTTCGTGGTGACGGTGGTGGCCATCGCCGTGCTCACCTTTTTCGGCTGGGGGCTGTTCGGTCCCGAGCCCCGCTGGGTCTTTGGCCTGATCAATGCAGTGGCGGTGCTGATCATCGCCTGTCCCTGTGCGCTTGGCCTGGCAACGCCGATGTCCATCATGGTGGCGACGGGGCGCAGTGCGACGCAAGGGGTGTTGTTCCGGGATGCAGCGGCGATTGAGAGCCTGCGCAAGATCGACACCCTCATCATCGACAAGACGGGCACTCTGACCGAGGGTCGGCCTGTGTTCGATCGTGCGGTCTCCACAGCGGGATTTGCTGAAGACGAGGTGCTGCGTCTAGCCGCCAGCCTCGACCAAGGCAGCGAGCATCCTTTGGCGCAGGCTATCGTTGCCGCAGCACGCCTGCGTGGCCTGCTCCTGGACAAACCGCAATCCTTTGAGTCCAGCTCCGGCATCGGGGTGCATGGCACCGTCAACGGCCTTGAGTTGGCGCTGGGGAATACAGCCTTGATGCAGCAGCTGGGCATTGGTGTCGATGCCCTGGTCTCCGAAGCCGAGGGCCTGAGAGCGGAGGGAGCCAGCGTGATGTACCTGGCAATCAACGGTCAACTGGCGGGATTGCTGGCCGTGGCGGACCCGATCAAGACCAGCACACCGGAGGCGCTGTCCGTTCTCAAGCAGGCCGGTTTGCGCGTCATCATGGCCACCGGAGACGGATGGACCACAGCCAGGGCGGTAGGCGCTCGCCTCGGCATTGACGAGGTCCATGGTGAAGTCAAGCCCATCGACAAGCTGCAGTTGGTGGAGCGCCTGCAGCAGGAGGGGAGAATCGTGGCCATGGCCGGCGATGGCATCAACGACGCTCCCGCGCTGGCCAAGGCCGATGTGGGTGTGGCCATGGGTACTGGCACCGACGTGGCCATGAACAGCGCGCAGCTCACCCTGGTCAAGGGCGACTTGCGGGGCATTGCCATCGCGCGCACCCTGTCGGAGGACACGGTCAGGAACATGAAGCAGAACCTGGCGTTTGCCTTCCTCTACAACTCACTCGGCATTCCGGTGGCCGCGGGCGTGCTCTATCCCCTAACCGGGTGGCTGCTGTCGCCGCTTGTCGCGGCACTGGCCATGAGCTTCAGCTCCGCTTCGGTGATCGGCAATGCCTTGCGCCTCAGGCGCTGAACCAGGGAGGCATTCCTGCCGGCAGACTGTGAGAGACTTGCCGTCCATGGACCAGGAAGCAATCGAATACCAGATCGGCAGCATCCATGGCTATCTGCTGGCGCCGGAGTTCAGCCGCGCAGGAACAGGCCGATCGTCAGCGTGATGCCGATGCAGACCACCAGCACGCGCAGCAGCTTTTCGTTGATGCGGTGCAGCGCCCAGGAACCGGCCATGCCGCCGATCACGGCGCCCGCGCCGAGCACCAGCGCCTCGCGCCAGTGGGCCTCGGGCGACAGCACGAACAGCGCCACCGCCGAAGCATTGATGATGCCGGCCAGCAGGTTCTTGGTCGCGGCCGCGTTGCGCGCCGCCAGGCCGGCCATGGTGAGCGCCGCGAGCATCAGGAAACCGATGCCGCCGCCGAAGTAGCCGCCGTAGATCGCGATCAGGAACTGCATCAGCGCAGCCGCAGTCGGCCCGAGATGCGCGCCCGGTGCCGCTGGCTTGCGCAGGAAATTGCCCCAGGCGAAGACCGTGGTCGCGAACAGCACCAGCCAGGGCACCAGCCGTGCGAAGACCGAGGACGGCGTGTTGAGCAGCAACAGGCCACCAAGCGCGCCGCCGGCCAGGCTGATCCAGAACAGCGCCATGAACGGCAGCTTGCCGGCGCCGCTGGCGAGCTTGCGGCCGGCCAAACCGGTGCTGACCTGGGCCGGGAACAGCGCCAGCGTCGAGGTGATGTTGGCCGCCAGCGGCGACATGCCGGTCAGCATCAGCGCCGGCAGGGTGACGAAGGAGCCGCCGCCGGCGAGGGTGTTCTGCAATCCGGCCCAGAGGCCGGCAAGGAAGACAATGGTGAGCAGCATGGTACGCGCGGAACTTGGACAAACCGTGAGCATAGCGGCATCATGGCAGCGGGAAGGCGCGCGGGGATGGCGGCTGCCACGCGGCTTTGTGAGAGACTGCGCGTCCGCCAGATTGTCAAACCCTGCCCGCATAGAAACACCGACCCGATGAGTGATTGGAAAATCCAGCAAATGATCAAGGCCTCGGAGTGGCCACTGGCGCCCGAGCTGCTCGCGCCTGGCGCCGACTTCAACGCCCGATTGGCTGACGGCCTGGTGCCGCTGCACTGGGCCTGCCGGCAGGGCAAGGCCGGCCTGGTCAAGTACATGATCGAGCAGGGTGCCGACATGCTGGACCGGACCGAGAACGGACGCGGCCTGCTGGAGCTGGCGACCGATTCCGAAAGCTTCCAGGTCGTGATGCTGGTGATCGACCAGCTCAAGCGGCTGGCCGCGCCGGCGCCCGACGAAGCGTTGCGCAAGCGGCTGACCCATGTGTTTCGCGCCGGCCACCCCAACTCGAGGAACCGGCTGCAGCAGACCTTCAAGGACTGGGACCGCATCAGCCGCAAACCGCACGCGCCGGAGGCTCCATGAGCGACGACAGCCCCGAAGCGATCCAGGAACCGCGGCTCTGGAGTGACGGCCGCTGGACCGCGCGCGTGATCAAGAACGAGGACGACGACGGCTGGGCGGTGGCGATGCTGCTGCGTGGCCAGGACGAGCCCGCGCTGGTCGGCCCCTGGACCATGGGGCGCGACAAGAAGAACCCCAAGCCGCTCGATACCGCCGCCTTCAACACCCTGGTCAAGACCGCCAGCGAGGTGTTGCGCCGTCACGAGCAGCAGCTCCATGCCCAACTCAACAAGAACCTGAGCGTCACGCTGCAGGGTCAGCGGATCAAGGTGTTGCTGGCGATCGTGCCCGACGAGGAAGGCGCGACCGCGACCCTGAGCGCCGAGGACGAGTTCGGCGAATTGCTGGCCAGGGTGCCGGTGTCGCCGACCTTCAAGCTCAACGCGGGCAGCGCGCAAGCCTGGATCGAGTCCGGCTTCGAGCGTCCGCGCTGAGACACGCTCGATTCCAGGCCGGTCCGAGCGAGCTTATCGAGGCACCAGAAAGCTGCTCTTCTCGACCACCTGGCGGCCCGCCTGGTCGCCACCGAGCGGCTCGACCGCGAAATGGATAGTCAGGGCCTGGCCCGCCAGCGCCGCGGCCTGCTGCCCGGCCAGGCGCACGGTCGCGGTGACGGTGCGCTCGGCCATCGGTGCCAGCTCGATGCTGGGCGAGGCGACCAGCGTCAGGCCTTGCGGGCCGGTGACGCCGATCCGGTAGCGTTGCACGCTTTCCAGGCTGTTCATGATCTGCAGGCGATAGGCGTTCTCGACCGCGCCTTGCTCGACCATCCGCGCCAGCACGCCCCGGTCCCGCATCACATCGACGCGGAACGGACTGCGCTGGAGCAGGCCGATCACGAAGGCAGCGCCGATGGCCAGCAGCAAGGCACCGTAGACCAGCACCCGCGGCCGCAGCGTCCGCTGCAGGACCCGGTCCCGGCCCCAGCCCTGCTCGAGGCCGGTCTGTGACGAGTAGCGGATCAAGCCGCGCGGGCGGTCGATCTTGTCCATGACCGCGTCGCAGGCGTCGATGCAGGCGGCGCAGCCGATGCAGTCGATCTGCAGGCCGTTCCGGATGTCGATGCCGGTCGGACAGACCTGGACGCACAGCGTGCAGTTGATGCAGTCCCCGAGGCCGAGCGCCTGGGCATCCGATCCGCGCGGGCGCGAGCCACGGGGCTCGCCTCGGGCCTGGTCATAGCCGATGATCAGGGTGTCGCGGTCGAACATCACGCTCTGGAAACGGCCGTAGGGGCACATGTGCTTGCAGACCTGCTCGCGCAGGTAGCCGGCATTGCCGTAGGTGGCCAGGCCGTAGCAGCCGATCCAGAAGGTTTCCCAGGGCCCGGTGTCCAGGTGGAGCACCAGGCCACCCAGGGTCTGGATCGGCGTGAAGTAGCCGACGAAGGTGAAGCCGGTCCAGAGGCCGATCGCGATCCAGGTCGCCTGCTTGCCGGCCTTGCGTGCCAGCTTGGTCGCGCTCCAGGGCGCGGCATCGAGCCGCATGCGGGCGCTGCGATCGCCCTCGAACCGGCGCTCGACCCAGAGGTAGATCGCGGTGTAGACCGTTTGCGGGCAGGAAAAACCGCACCAGACCCGTCCGGCCACCGCCGTCACGAAGAACAGCCCGAGGGCGCAAATCACCAGCAGCAGCGCCAGGTAGATGAAGTCCTGCGGATAAAGCGCCAGCTCGAACAGGTAGAAGCGACGCGCATCGAGGTCGAACAGCACGGCCTGGCGATCGTTCCAGCTCAGCCAGGGCAGGCCGTAGAACAGCAGCTGGGTCAGCCAGACCATGGCCCAACGCCATCGACTGAAGCGCCCGCTGGTGGCTCGGACATGGATCTTGCTGCTGACGGGCTGTGAGGTCGAAAACTGGGACATGATGCGAACGGCTAAGAAAAGCCTCACTGTGCCGCTCCTGCATCTGATCGGTAAGATCCAGTTTCCTGAAAAATCACCGTATCAGTTAACGCATGAAGCTGTACGAGCGCTACGCCGAAGAGATCGCCGAACTGATCCGGGCCCAGGTCCTGCGCCCGGGCGACCGCCTGCCCTCGGTGCGCCAGGCGCGGCGCAGCCGCCAGATCAGCGCCTCGACGGTGTTCGAGGCCTATTACCTGCTGGAGGCGCGCGGACTGATCCAGGCGCGGGCCCGCTCCGGCTATTACGTCAACGCTTCCCAGCCGAGCACCGAGCCCGGCACCGCGCGGCCCGCCGCGCAGTCGGCCGTGGTCGAGATCAGCGACTTGGTATTCGCGGTGCTGGGCTCGACCCGCAACCCCGAGCTGGCACCGCTCGGTTCCGCCTTTCCGTCACCGCAGCTGTTCCCGCTGGAAAAGCTCGCGCGCGGCCTGACCCCGGCCATGCGGCGCTTGCCGCCCGAGCGACTGACCGAATACCTGACGACCGGCGACGAGCAACTGCGGCGCCAGATCACGCTGCGCTATGGCGTCGAGGGCCTGGGCATCGACGCGCAGGAACTGGTGATCACGAACGGTGCCATGGAGGCGTTGAATCTGTGCCTGCAGGCGGTCACGAGCCCGGGTGATGTGGTCGCGGTCGAGTCACCGACCTTCTACGCCGCTCTGCAGGCGCTGGAGCGACTGAACCTGCGGGCGGTCGAAGTCGCAACCCATCCGCGCCACGGCATCGATCTGGATTCACTGGTCGAGGTGCTGCGGCGTCATCCGGTCAAGGCCTGCTGGTTCATGCCCAATTTCCAGAACCCGCTCGGCAGCCTGATGCCGCAGCAGAACCGGCAGGCGCTGGTGGAACTGCTGACGCAGCATCAGGTGCCGCTGATCGAGGACGATGTCTATGGCGAGCTCTACTTCGGTCTGCAGCATCCCTTGCCGGCCAAGGCCCACGACCGCCAGGGCTGGGTCATGCACTGCAGTTCATTCTCGAAGAACCTAGCGCCCGGCTACCGCGTGGGCTGGGTGGCGGCCGGCCGCTTCGCACCCCAGGTGCAGCGTCTGAAACTGATGAGCACCCTGTCGACCGCCATTCCCTCGCAGCTGGCACTGGCGAACTTCCTGCAGAGCGGCGGCTTCGACCGCCATCTGCGCCAGATGCGGCAGACGCTGGCCGCGCGGCAGGCACTGGCCTTGCGGCTGATCGGCGAGCATTTCCCGCCCGGGACCCGGGTGACCCGGCCCGAGGGCGGCTACTTTCTCTGGGCTGAGTTGCCGCCCGCGGTCGATGCCCTGCGCCTGCAGCAGCTGGCGCTGGAGCAAGGCATCAGCGTGGCCCCGGGCCACCTGTTCTCGGCCGACCAACGGTTCAGCCACCATCTGCGGCTGAACTATGGCCATCCGGACCTGGCCCGGCTGGCGGCGGCATTGCCCGTGATCGGCCGGCTGGCGGCCGGCCTGGCCGCTGCGGCCAGTCGTTAGCCGCAGCTGACCGCCGTTGACCCAGAACGGGCCTTGCTTCATGATCCCCCTGCGATGAAGCAAGAGACCGACCGCCTGCTGGAGCTGATCGCCGGGCTGTGCCGCGAGCTGCGGCCGGGCCAGCCGGCGCCCGCGCTGACGCCAGACAGCGAGCTCGAACGCGACGCCGAGCTCGACAGCCTGGCGCGCGCCGAGCTGCTGGTCCGGATCGAGGCGGCCTTCGGCGTGCGACTGCCGCAGCGGCTGATCGGCGAGGCGCAGACGCCGCGCGACTTCCTGCGCGCGCTGGCGGCGGCGGACAGCCAGGCCCGGCCGGCGCCTGAGTCCGCGCCTGCGGTGGCGACGGGCATAGCGGGTACGGGTGAACCGGCCCCCGACCAGCTGGCGACGTTGACCGAGGTGCTAGTCTGGTATGCCCAGCGCCAGCCAGAGCGCACGCACCTGATCCTGCTCGACGAGGACGGCGCCGAACAGCGCCTGGGCTACGGCGAACTGCTGCAGCGGGCCCGCGCCGTCGCGGCCGGCTTGCAGGCGCGCGACATCGTCTGCGGCGATGCGGTCGCGCTGATGCTGCCGACCGGGCTGGAATTCTTTCCCTGCTTCCTCGGCATCTTGCTGGCCGGTGCGGTGCCGGTGCCGATCTACCCGCCGGCGCGGCCGTCCCAGCTCGAAGACCATCTGCGGCGTCACGCGGCCATCCTCGACAACGCCGGTGCCCGGTTGCTGATCGCCAGCGGCGAGGTCGCCTTGCCGGCCGGGCTGCTGCGCGGGCTGGTGGCTGGACTGCGCGGCGTGGTGCTGGCCGACGAGCTGCTGGCCTGCAGCGCCAGCCCGGCTCCAGCGCCGGCCGCTGGCAAGGACCTCGCGCTGCTGCAGTACACCTCGGGCAGCACCGGCAACCCCAAGGGCGTGACGCTGACCCATGGCCAGCTGCTGGCCAACATCCGCGCGATGGCGCGCGCCGCCCAGGTCGGGCCGGACGATGTGTTCGTGAGTTGGCTGCCGCTGTATCACGACATGGGGCTGATCTGCGCCTGGCTGTCCTGCCTGGTCTACGCGATTCCCTTCGTCGTGATGTCGCCGCTGCGCTTCCTGGCGGCGCCGCAGCGCTGGCTGCAGGCGATCCACGACTACCGCGGCACGCTGTCGGGCGCGCCCAACTTCGCCTACGAACTCTGCCTGCACCGCGTGCCCGACGATCTGCTCGGGCAGCTCGACCTGTCTTGCTGGCGGATCGCGTTCAACGGTGCCGAACCGGTCAACCCCGGCACGATGGAGCGCTTCGCGGCGCGCTTTGCCGCCTGCGGACTCGACCCGAAGGCGCTGGCGCCGGTCTACGGCCTGGCCGAATGCGCGGTCGGGCTCGCGTTCACGCCGCAGTGCGGGCTGCAGGTCGACCGCATCGAACGGGCGGCGTTCTCGACCCTTGGCCAGGCGGTCCCGGCTGCGCCGAACGACCCGAATCCGCTGCGCTTCGTCGCCTGCGGCCGGCCGCTGCCGGGCTACGAACTGCGCGTCGTTGACGCCAGCGGTACCGAACTGCCCGAGCGGCGCGAGGGCAGGCTGCAGTTCCGCGGACCCTCTGCCACCTCAGGCTACTGGCGCAACCCGCAGGCCAATGCCCGACTGTTCGATGGCGACTGGCTCGACAGCGGCGACTACGCCTACCTCGCGGGTGGCGAGCTCTACCCGAGCGGACGCGCCAAGGACATCGTGATCAAGGCCGGGCGCAACATCTACCCGCAGGAGGTCGAGGAGGCCGTGGGCCGGATTGCCGGCGTGCGCCCCGGCTGCGTCGCGGTCTTCGGCAGCCCCGACCCGGTCAGCGGCACCGAGCGCCTGGTCGTCGCGGCCGAGACCCGGCTCGCCGAAGCCGCCGCGCTGGCCGCCTTGCGGCAGGCGATCCAGGATCAGGTGGCCGGGCTGCTCGGGCTGCCGGCCGACGAGATCTGGCTGTCCGCGCAGCGCATCGTGCTCAAGACCTCGAGCGGCAAGGTGCGCCGCGCCGCCAGCCGGGCGCTGTTCGAGCAGGGACTGTCCGAATCCAAGCCGCGCGCGGCCTGGCTGCAGCTGGCACGGGTCTTCCTGGCGGGTGCACGACCCAGGATCAGGCGAATGGCCACACTGGTCACCGAGCGGCTGGCAGGCGCCTGGGCGGTAGCGGTGTTCGTGCTGCTGGCGCTGCCGGTCTGGCTCGGGGTCGCACTGACGCGCCAACCCGCTGCGGCCTGGCGGCTGTTGCACCAGGCGGCCCGGCTCTGGCTGGCGCTGGCCGGCATCAGGCTGGAAATCATCGCCCCGTCCGGGCCGGCGCGGGCAGATGCGAAGCTGCTGGTCGCGAACCACGCCAGTTACCTCGACAGCCTGGTGCTGATCGCCGCGCTGCCGGCGCCGGGCTGGCGCTTCGTCGCCAAGCGCGAGCTGATCCGCAGCTTCTGGTCGCGCGTCTTGCTGCAAAAGCTGGGCTGCGAGTTCGTCGAGCGCTTCGACCTGCAGCAGGGACTGGCCGACGCCGAGCGGCTGGCCGAGGCGGCGCAACAGGGCCACCGGCTCGCAGTCTTTCCCGAGGGGACCTTCACGCGCGCGCCGGGGCTGCGGCCTTTTCACATGGGGGCCTTCGTGACGGCAGCCCGCGCCGGCCTGGCGCTGCAGCCGGTGGCGCTCGCCGGCAGCCGCGACCGGCTGCGCGACGGGCATTGGCTGCCCAGGCGCGGAACGGTGCGCGTCACGCTCGGTCCGGCGCTGGACCCCGGGCCGTTGTCAGGCAGTGAATGGGAACGCGCGCTCGCGCTGCGCGACGCCGCGCGCGCCGCGATCCTGGCCGGCTGCGGCGAACCCGACTTGCAGCGCTGACGGGCCTGAGCCTCAGCCCTCCAGCGCCGCGCGCCGGCCGCGTTCGGCATTGACGCCCGCCAGCAGCGCCAGCCCGATCACGAAATAGCTGCCGGTGGCCAGGATCGCCAGCCGGTGGTCGCCGCCGCTGAGCCAGGTCACCGCGCCATAGGTCAGCGGCCCGAGGATCGAAGACAGCTTGACCGCCAGCCCCCAGAGGCCGAAGAACTCGCCATGCCGGCTCTCGGGCGCCAGATAGCCGACCAGCGCGCGCGCCGCCGACTGGCTCGCGCCCAGGCACAGGCCGGCGATATTGGCGGCGATCCAGAACGGCGTCGGCCCCTGCGCCGACCAGGCCAGCAGCACCATCACGATCCAGCCGACCAGGGTCAGCGCGATCGCGCGCACATGGCCGATGCGGTCCTGCCAGCGCCCGAAGGCCAGCGCGCCGAGCGCGGCCGTGATGTTGACCAGGAAGATCAGCCCGATCGTGTCGGCAGTGGAAAACCCCATCGCCTGCTCGGCATAGATCGCCGCCAGCGCGATCACGGCCTGGATGCCGGCCTGGTAGAACACGATGCAGAGCATGAAGCGCCGCATGTCGCTGTAGCGGGCGGCCTGGCGCAGCGTGGCCCACACCCGGCTCCAGGCCGGTCCGGCGCTGACCGGTTGCGGTGTCGCGCGCTCGCGCAGCAGCAGGAAGGTCGGCAGCGAGGCCAGCGCGAACAGCGCGGCGGTGATCAGCATGCAGACCGGGACAAACTGCGCCGCGCCCTGGCCATTGGCCTGGGCCCAGCTGATGTAGCCCAGGCAGGCGCCCAGGCTCAGCAGCCCGCCGACATAGCCCAGGCCCCAGCCCCAGCCCGAGACCTGGCCCAGGCTGTCGGGCTCGGCGAGCTCGGGCAGGAAGGCGGCGATCAGGTTCTCGCCGCTGCCGAAGCAGAAGTTCGACAGCACGACGAAGGCCAGCGCCAGCGCCACCGCGCCGGGTCCTGCCAGCGCCAGCCCGGCGGTGCCAAGCACGCAGCCGACCGTGGTCCAGGCCAGCAGCCGCTTCTTGCCCGCATGGGTGTCGGCCCAGGCGCCCAGCAGCGGCGCGCTCAGCAGGATCAGCGCATAGGACAGCGACAGCGCGGCGGTCCAGGCCAAGGTGGCCCAGGGCGCACCACCTGCCACCACCGAGACGAAATAGGCATTGAACACCGCCGTGATCACGACCGTGGTGTAGCCCGAGTTGGCGAAGTCGTACATGGCCCAGGCCCAGGCTTCGCGCTTGCGCACGCCGGGGCGCAGGGTTTTGCCATGACGAGTGACGCAGGTGTCAACAGGGTGGTGGGTTCGGACGGTCATGCGCGGCATGTTAGCTTGTAGCATCCGTCACAGCACGCCTCGCTATCCGGTCAACCGTGGAGCCTTGCCAGGCACGCTTCCGGCCTTCCAAACCAACGGCAATCATGCGCAATATAACGATACTCTGGTTCGCAACGCTAGCTCTCGCGCTCACGGCATGCGGAGGTGGTGGAGACGATGCAGCCACTGCACAGACCTTCAGGATAAGCGGGAGCCTGTCCGGACTGGGTGCCGACAAGCAGGTCATCTTGGAGAACAACCAGGCCAACCCGACCACAATCTCCAGCAACGGAAAATTCAGCTTCAGCGAGCCCATCGCTGCGAACGGCAGCTACGCCGTCACCGTGGCCTCGCAGCCAGCCGGGCAGAGCTGCACCGTCAGCAGCAGCGCCAGCGGCACCAGTGTTCAAACGGACGTCAACGTCGTCACCGTCGTCTGCAGCGACCTGGTCTACAAGATTTCGGGAACCGTCGCCGGACTGGCGGAAGGGGGGCAGGTCAGGCTGCTCAACCAGGGCGGAGACGAAACGACGGTCTCTGCCAATGGAGGCTTCCAGTTCGACGCGCTGACCGCAAAAAATGGCAGCTATGCCATCACCGTCGGCACGCAGCCGCAGAACCAGATCTGTACTGTCAGCAACGGAACCGGCGCCGGTGTCGTCACCGATGTCGGAAACGTTCAGGTCCTGTGTTCGGCAATCACCTACCCCGTGAGTGGAGCCATCACGGGCATGACCAGCGAAGAACAACTCACGCTAAACAACAACGCGGCCGATCCGCTGACCGTCACTGGCAGCGGACGCTTCACCTTCGCGACGCCCATCGTCCAAGGCGGCAGTTATGCCGTGACCATCGGCACCCAGCCCGTGGACAAGACTTGCACCGTCTCCCTGGGCTCGGGCACTGGCGTGAGCGACAAGGTGTCCGACGTCGCCGTCGTCTGCTCCGGCAGAAGCTACACGATCGGAGGCATGATCGGTGGCCTATCCGCCGGCGAGCAAGTGACATTGCTCAACAACGGGGCAGATCCCTTGATCATGTCGTCCAACGGCTCCTTCCTCTTTCCGACACCAGTGGCATACAACAGCAGCTACGTCGTGACGGTCGCAACCCCTCCTGCGGGAAAGGTCTGCGACTTCGCCAACATCTCTGGCTCGGGGGTCAAAGCGAACGTCAACGATATCGCCATCGAGTGCAAGCGACCGCTGTGAAGCGGCCGCCAGTCACCGGATCAAGGCCGTGCCGGCAGCACCTGACCCCAGCACTCGCCAAAGCCGATCCGCGCGGCACCGGCCTGCTCGCACCAGCCGCGCAGCACCACCGCGTCGCCATCCTCGAGGAAGGTACGGTGCTCGCCATTCGGCAGCGCGATCGGGTGCTTGCCGCCGCTGGTCAGCTCGATCAGGGCGCCGGCCTGGTCCAGCGTCGGACCCGACAGGGTGCCGCTGCCGAACAGGTCGCCTGGCTGCAGGTTGCAGCCGTTGACGGTGTGATGCGTCACCATCTGCGCCACGGTCCAGTAGGCATGGCGGTAGCTGGTGCGGCAGATCTGCGCGTCGGACTGGCCGGCGGCACGCATCTGGTCGGTCAGCAGTCCGACCTGCAGCTGGATGTCGAACGAACCGCCCGCGCGGTTGGCGGCGCTGTCGAGGTAGGGCAGCGGTTGCGGGTCGCCCTCGGGCCTGGTGAACGGCACGCGGTACGGCGCCAGCGCCTCCAGCGTCACGATCCAGGGCGAGACGGTTGACGCAAAGTTCTTCGACAGGAAGGGGCCGAGCGGCTGGTATTCCCAGGCCTGGATGTCGCGTGCCGACCAGTCGTTCAGCAGGCAGATGCCAAAGACATGGTTTTCCGCCTCGTTGATGCCGATCGGCGTGCCCTGCTCATTGCCCTGGCCGATGAAGACACCGAGCTCGAGCTCGATGTCCATCCGCTTGCTCGGCGCCAGCACCGGCGCGTCGGCATCGGGCGCCTTGAGTTGTCCCTTCGGGCGCGGGAAGGCCTGGCCCGAGATGCCGATGCTGGACGCCCGGCCGTGATAGCCGATCGGCACCCACTTGTAGTTGGGCAGCAGCGGGTTGTCCGGACGGAACAGCTTGCCGATATTGGTCGCGTGGTGCACCGAGGTGTAGAAGTCGGTGTAGTCGCCGATCTGCGCCGGCACCGTGTACTGAACTTCAGCCTGCGCGACCAGGCAGCCACGCAGCGCGTCCACCGCCGCGTCTGCCACATCTGCCGCGTCTGCCTTCAGCAGATCGAACAGGCCGTGGCGCAAGGCCTGCCAGGCGGCCGGGCCCAGCGCCATCAGCGGATTCCGGCTGGC
>ERZ1034361.779-NODE-779-length-19066-cov-4.109379_pt1 | contig 19066 bp, 24 predicted proteins | sample MGYA00520617_ERZ1034361 | MGnify/ENA primary metagenome ERZ1034361 (study PRJEB33736, sample SAMEA104284507) | Azolla filiculoides | biome: Urban; feature: Water surface; material: Ditch water | place: Netherlands | collected 2015-10-28 | depth 0-0.1 m ...
ATATAACGGTTCATGATCTGTGTCAATCCTTGAACGTCCTTGCCATAGTGTTCACTGATAGTTGTGAAGCCACGAACGTCTGTAAACATAATACTCAGTTCACGCTCGTCACCTCCTAGTGTTAACTTCTCTGGGTGTTTCTGCAACTCTTTAACCAAGGCTGGGCTTAGATATGTGCCAAACTGTTTCTTAATTTGTAATTTCTGATTGAGTTCGGTTATGAATTTAACAGTATATACATGCAAATATACAATACCCAAAGCCAAGATAGGATACACACAATCCAAAAGATACGAATACATATTGAAAGCATATTTACTACCAACAAACAAGCCAAAAAGAATACCAAAAAAAGGAATAAATCCATATTTCCACCTTGTCAAAAATATAGCAACAAACGATAATAAAATAATGCCTATAATTTCAGCACCATCAGCCCAATCGGGTCGTTCTATATTTATGCCATTGGCAATAGTTCCAATTACTGAAGCCATAACGTCTTGAGGCCATACCGACCCAGCGGGCGTGGCCATTGGATTAGCAATACCGGCAGCTGAAGTGCCAACAATAACTATAGCACCACCAAAATCTTTAGGTAGTTCTACAGCTGACACTGTGTTTGTTTTCTGAGACCAATCAATCCAAACACGACCCAACGCATCTGTGGTTACTGGACCAAATGCAGGTAATCTCATTTTCTCAACACCACCTTCAAATAATTTTACTTGTATAGTAGAATCACCAGAAGCGACACGTAAAGTTTCAAGTGCTAAGTTAGGATATATTTTGCCATTCGACATTACCAATAAAGGCTATCTGCGGTTCACACCATCTATTTCGGGTAATGTGTTAGTGATACCGATACCAGCAGCATTATTTTCTAATTGTGGAATATTGGCAATGATGCCAGGATATTGAACAATTTGGTCCATGTAATCTGAATTAATAATTGCAGTACCTGGAGATTTTGGATTGTTTTTATTTTTATTTGAAGGTGTGTTAGCGATAACAACCGGATGTGTTTTCAACACAGATGATAATGCTAAGTCACCTCCTTGTCTATCTTCTTCCGGCATCAACACATTAAACACCACAAGTCCAGCATTGTGTTTATATAAATCATCAATCAAGTTAGCATAGATATCTCGTTTAAATGGCCATTGACCATATTTGTCCAATGTTTTTTCATCTATATTAACTGTATAAATGTTATTTGTTGTTGGTGTCTTGGATGTAATAACCGTATCAAAATACCGAAGTCTTACTGATTCGACAAATGATGGGTCGACAACTCGAATACTGACCAACAACGTTAAAGTGACTAGTGATAACCATGGGCTTAATAAAATTTTACTTATTAATTTTTTCATGTTGGTCCTCATTTTGATTGTTTAATGAAAATTACATTTGATGTTTCATCTTGATTTTGTAAATCTACTCTAATCCCATCTTGTATGATTGTCATATTGTATCCTCTGTCTTTATTAATCATTATTGTAACATCATGTGTAGTTGTTCTTACAATTTGCCAATATGTGTTTTTATCAAAAACATACACTTTATTTGAAGAATTATAACCAGCAGCAAATGCTGTAAGTAAAAATTCATCAAGAGCATTAGTTAGTAAATCTTCATTTAATTTATTAATATCTAGTTCATCAAAACTAGCGTATGGGTCAACCCATACTTTCACATCTAGAGCATTTTTATCTAATTCGGAATAAGATAAAGCGTCCTTAGTTCTTGTTTCTTCTATTAATTGTTTTAACACTTCTTTTGGTGGCTTAACGATTAACATATTGTCAATCATTGATTCATTTAAATTTAATATTGCGGGTTTGGATGGTTTAGTTTCTGAATTGGTAGTGAACGTCGCTTGGAATGGTTTATTTAGTGTGACAATACCTGCTGAAGTTAAAACTTCAATTTCTCCAACAGAGCCATCAAAATTTGGTAACAGGATAATCAATGATTGGCCTATTTCATCCACAGTCATAGTGAATGCAGTGCCCCGTACTGCAACGGTGGCCGTTGGAGTATTGATAGCTACATTCTTATTATTTTCGTGTGCAATATTACCTGATGCGTAACGAACCGTACCTAACGCAACCTTTAGTGCTAATTTGCCAGCACCTTTAGATTTGGGGTCATATACGAAATCATCTATGGTAAGTTTTGAATGTTCAGTGACACGAACTTTTGTGTCATCTTGAAATGTGATTCCGACAACGCCGTTGCCAGTTGAAATATTATCCATAGATTCGATGCCGACATTTAAGCCGGCATCTATCTTGGACTTTTTACGTTGAATCTCACCTAATCCTTTTTCTTCGGTAATTTTACCGATTGCCGCAAAAGAATTAGTGCTGAGTAATAGAAGTAGTAGTACCAGAACCCGTAACATTAACAGTCACACTATTTGGATTGGTTACACCATTTTGAAGAACAGTCAATGTATTGCTATCACCTATTACACTAGATGTGATATTATGACCACCAGTTAATGCTGTTCCATTAGCACCAATTTGTGTTGTTGTATATGTATTTGTGTCACCTGTTATTGCAATTGTATTATTTGTATTTTTACTATTGATATTGTTTGTCAACGTATTTGAACCACCTGTAAGTGTGGTTGACAAATTGTAATTACCTGAATCATTTGTAACACCAATATTCAATGTAGTTGAGTTATTATCACCTGTAATTGATTGTAACAATGTACCAGAACTGGTACCCATATTGCCCATATTTAACACAGAGGTGTTTGTATTACCATCTTGTGTGATATTTGCAGTTGAATTGCCCCCAATAAAGTTACCGGTAATTGAGTTGTTCATACCATTTTGGTCAATGGTTAAACTCATGCTATTGCCATCAATAGCAAAAGAAGTACCAGTGGTCATGTTGGTATCGCCAACGTTATTATTGGAACCTGTTTGGGTTATACTTACTGAAGATTGGTCGGCATTTGTTTGGTCTATATAAACCGAATTGCCACCCGTATCTGCCATTACACTACTTGCTAATAATAAAGCCATCACAAAGGTGATTAGCTTACTTTTCATTGCTTATTACTCCTTATTGTTTAAATTGCCAGATGCCTTTTTTCTCACCTTGTATAATCATTTCTTCAACGGCTGATTGAATTGCCGCTTTCAAAGCATATACACCTGGTTCATTTGATGTTACACCAAATTCATTTTCAAAACTTTTAGTACCTGAATCATAAAACTTAAACACTGCTACCGATTCTGCCACACTCAATATCTTTTTTTCAGAATTCACAGTTAACAACACTTCACCAGTACTTACGCTTACTACTCTAATACTTACAGTCACTAAATCTTCTTGGTATTGTGTATTTGGACCTATGCCGAGATATCTAATACCGAAACCACCAGTTTTTACATTGGTATCATACGAAACAATAGCACCTTCTATTAACATGCCAGCATACAATACAGTTCTTAATGGTGTTACATCTTTTACTTCTTCACGAGCAGACCTAATTAATTGTCTTTCTTTTAATAAATTATCTAAATTAACCCGCTCTACAATTCTAAACCATTTGCCATCGCCAACATCTTGTAATGACTTAATCAATAAAGTTTCACCACCTTGTGTTACAGCGGATGAAAGTTTAGCTATATTTCCGCCATCTTTTCTTTGTCCGGTCTTATCAGTGAATGAATAAACACCAACTACGATTTTACCGTTAGCTGGTTCAGATAATTTCATTTTCACTGGTTCTGTAATAGGTTGTGGTTTATCCTGTTGAAATTTTACAGGAACACCAACACAACTAGTCAAACATAATAATAAAATTAATGCTAATATTTTCATGTTAAAACTTTAATTGCCCAATAGGAATTTCCACTTGGGTTATATTGCCATTGGAGTCGGTGACAGTCAATGAAACCATATCTGTCGTTTTTACATATTGAATGGTATTACCCTCAATTTGCACGGTACCACTATTTTGAGGATTTTCACCAAAAAGATTATTAACCAATTGTGTTGATAGTTGAGCATAAACCCTACTTTCAAAATTGTTTAAAAACTTTTGTAGATTAGTATTTTTAGCCAAGGCGGCCGCCTCTTTGGCGTCTGCTAGCTTTTTGTCATCAATTGCTTTTTTGCGTGATGTTTCGGTATTTTCCAATGTCTGAACATGAGAAGAATACCCGATTCCACTGAACGAAGGACTTTTAAAAGAAAAATCCAATTCGGCAGCTTGGGCGTTGCTTACTAGAATTGAAAATAATACTACTTTTTTAAACATTAGTTATTAAACCTTAATTAACATTACAAAACATCATAAATGTTAACTACTCGTTAACTAAGTCAAATAAATTCACATTGTTGGAGATTTAACCCTCGCCAGCCGATGCTGTATTATCATCTTCTGTCTTTTTCTTTTGTATCTTATCGTTGATAGCCATTTCCGCCTCAACACGTTCAAATTCAATAGTTTTGCCACGTAAATGTAATACTGTATTAACTTTTTGGTTCAATCGAATTAAATCGTTGTCCAACATACGAATACGGTCAATTAGAGCAATCAATACCGTATTTGCATCTGATATAACCGGTTTCACTTCTTTAGTGGCCCATTCAAAAACATATTTGATAATGAAACCCATTCCAACTGCCATGACAATTGGAAAACCATACTTATTGACTAATTCGACTACATCCATTAGAATATCATTCCTATTAATAAACCTACAATTACACCCATAGCAAAGAATCTAAACAAATCAGCATCGTGCCAGATAGCTTGTTTCTTTAACCATTCTTGTGTGTGTTTTGGTTGTTGTTCTAACCAAACTTGATGTGGTAACTTAAACATCAATCACCCTCCCATATCTGACGAGGTGGTTGTTTCTTAAACGTGATTTTATTATCAATTACTTCTACCTTAAACAAATCGCCTTCTTTTAGGTTCAACTTGTCAGTAGTTAGTTCTGGATCCAACTCTATAGAACCATCATCATTCAAACCAAAATAATAATCTACAAATTTCACTAATCTCTCCTAGCATCATTTTTACCATCAGCCCGAGCAATTCGTTCTACATCCGGTTTCAAACCTAAAGCATTGGATACAATAGTATCAATACGAACAACGTCATGGTTCATGGTCTTAACTCTATTATCAAGTGCAGTAATAATTCCTGCCATACCTTTAATAGAACCCAACACACCGCCTAGTAATAATTTGATTGTTAGATACACAAAGTATCCGCCCGCCATAGCCATTGCTACAGGGAACCCCAAATCACCTATCAGTTTAAATATATCATTCATGGTAATACCTTAGTATATTATTAATATATTTATGCTTGACATGTCTTCAAAATTGATATATAATCTATTACTTGTTGATAAAAGGAGATTCATATGGTTGTTATAGCTTTGAAATTAGTTAGTGGTGAAGATGTGTTAGGTGAATTGGATTCAGAATCCGAAACGGAATTTGTGTTTGCTAATCCAGTGGGCATCTCCATTGTTCGTGGCCAAGACGGCCAACCAAATGTTGGGTTTACACCATTTCCAATGCACGCTGAACAAAAGAGAGGCACAACAGTCACAATCAAAAAGAAACATGTAGTATATGATTATGTCCCAGCAGAAGATTTTATTGCTAACTATAATCAAATATTTGGTACGGGTATCATTACTCCTACAAAACAAATCATTACAGGATAATAATGTTTTATACAAGTGTACAATCAATCGGTAACTATATACTATATCGTGGTGTCAAAGATGGTAAACGATTCAAACAACGAATTGAATATCAACCAACACTTTACGTTCCAGCAAAGAAAGTTACAAATTATACCACTCTAAAAGGTGAATATCTTGAGCCTTTTAGAGCTGGTGGCATCCGTGATACCAGAGATTTCGTTAAGAAATATGACGAGGTTGATGGTTTCAAAATCTATGGCAATACACGTTATGAATATGCGTTTATTGCTGACCACCATCCTGATATGGTTGATTGGGACCAAGAGAATATATTAGTAGCAGTAATTGATATTGAGGTCGGGTCGGAGAATGGTTTCCCAGACCCATATAAAGCCAATGAACCAATAACAGCTATCGGTATGAAATATATCGGTGGTGAAATGTATGTTTTTGGTTGTGGCGATTATGAGACCAAAGGTGATGAAATCTACATCAAATGTAATGACGAATATTCATTATGTAAGAAGTTTCTAGAATTATGGAATAAAGATTGTCCAGATATTATTACTGGATGGAATACTAAGTTCTTTGATATCCCATATATTATTAATCGTTTTCGTAAAATCCTAGGTGAAGATGAAACCAAAAAGTTATCACCTTGGAATTATATTTCTGAACGAAAAACAGTAATCAATCAACGTGAACAGATTGCCTACACAATGGAAGGCGTAGCTTCACTTGATTATATTGAATTGTACAGATGGTACGCTCCTGGTGGAAAGTCACAGGAATCCTATAAATTAGACCACATCGCTTCAGTAGAAGTTGGTGAGAATAAAATTTCATATGATGAGTTTGACAGTTTACATCAATTGTATCGGTTAAATTATCAGAAGTTTATTGAATACAACATCAAAGACGTTGAATTGATTTTACGTTTGGAAGATAAGTTGAAATTGCTAGAATTGGCAATGACTTTGGCTTATGATACTAAATGTAATTATGAGGATGTGTTTGCACAAACTCGTATGTGGGATGCTCTAACCAATAGTTATCTATTGAATAAGAAAATCATTGTTCCACCAAAAGAACGTAAAGAAAAAGATGGAATGTTTGAAGGTGCTTATGTAAAAGAAGTACAAGCGGGTAAACATGATTGGGTGGCGTCGTTTGACTTGAATTCATTGTATCCACATTTGATGATGCAGTATAATATTTCACCTGAAACATTAATTGAGCCAAAAGATTATACTGATGAAATGCGTAAAGTTATTTCTGATGGAATATCTGTTGATAAGTTACTATTGAAACAAGTGGACACATCTGCACTTACCGGTGTTACTTTAACTCCAAATGGTCAATTCTTCCGTACGGACATGCCAGGGTTCTTGCCTAGTATGATGGAAGAAATGTATGAAGACCGTAAGAAGTTTAAGAAATTGGCTTTGAAAGCCAAACAAGATTATGAAAATGAAATGGACGATAGCAAGAAATATGAAATTGAAAAACGAATTGCGAGATTTGAAAATCTTCAGTTGGCAAAAAAGGTATCACTTAATTCAGCATATGGTGCTTTGGGTAGTCAGTATTTCCGTTTCTATGATTTACGTATGGCCTTGGGTGTTACAACTGCGGGTCAATTAAGTATTCGTTGGATTGAAGCTAAGCTCAATCAATTTATGAACAAACTATTAAAGACCGAGGATGACTATGTTATTGCGTCTGATACTGACTCGATTTACCTTAAACTTGGCCCTCTTGTTAATCAAGTATTCAAGGCAGAAAAATCAACTGAGAAGGTTATCTCCTTCATGGATAAAGTCTGTGAGGATAAATTACAACCTTATATCGATAAGTCTTATGAAGAACTTGCTGATTACGTGCATGCACATTCTCAGAAAATGCAAATGAAACGTGAGGCCTTGGCCGATAAAGGTATCTGGACTGCCAAGAAACGATACATTTTAAACGTGTATAATAATGAGGGTGTTCAATATAAAGAACCCAAGATGAAAGTCATGGGTCTTGAGATGATTAAATCATCTACTCCGGCTGTTGTTCGGGATAAAATGAAACAATCTATCAATGTGATGTTGAATGGCCAAGAATCGGATATGCACAAGTTTATTGCTGAATTCAAACAGGAGTTTAAAACATTACCTGTAGAATCTATATCATCTCCTCGTGGTTTGAACGGAATGAAAGAGTATGCGGATTCGGTAACAATATATAGAAAGAGTACTCCAATTCATTCAAAAGGTGCTTTGATATTTAATCACTTTTTGAAAGAGTTTAAATTAGATAAACAATATCCATTAATTCAACAAGGTGAAAAGATTAAATACATATATCTTAAATTACCCAACACTTTCAATCAATCTGTTATTTCGTTTACATCTAGGATTCCAAAAGAATTTGATATTGAGAAATATGTTGATTATGATTTACAATTTGAAAAGGTATTCTTGGAACCAATTAAAATAATATTAGAGTGCATGAACTGGCATACGGAAAAACAGAGTTCATTAGAGGACTTCTTTGCATGATTTTCTTAACATTTCTAGCAGCCTTTTTACTATCAGGTATTGCTGGTTATTATTCAATTATTGGTTTAGCTTTAATATTTCCAGGCGCTTTCTGGCCAGTTGTCATCATGGGTGGTTCACTAGAGTTTTCTAAACTAGTAACCGCTTCTTGGTTATATCGTAACTGGAAGTCAGCGCCAATATTACTGAAATCATATCTAACTTTCGCTGTATTGATATTGATGTTGATTACTTCAATGGGTATTTTTGGTTTCTTATCAAAAGCTCACATTGAACATTCTACCGAGTCTGCACCAATTGCTGATAAAATTGCAATGTATGATGACAAGATTGCTTCTTTCAAAATACAGATAGACGAAAATAAGAAAGCAATTAAACAGATGGACGACTCGGTTGACCAAGTTTTATCTAGGTCAACTTCTGAAAATTCTGCTTTACGGTCAGTTCAAATCCGAAAATCTCAACAGAAAGAACGTTCTAGGTTGTCAAAAGAAAACACCGAGTTGTTATCTAAGATTGCTCAAGTAAATGAAGAGAAGACACCTATTATGGTGGAACTACGCAAGACTGAAGCTGACATCGGTCCAATTAAATATGTCGCTGAATTGGCATACGGAAGTTCAGATAGTGATATTGTAGATAAAGCAGTAAGAATGGTAATAATGATAATTATGCTTGTCTTCGACCCATTAGCTGTGTTATTATTGGTAGCAGGTAATATCTCATTAGAGAAAAAGGAAGATAAACATGAAACACCAGTGCCGACTGAGGTTGAAACGAACACATCAACAATACCGGAGATGGTGCAGCCTACACAAAATGAAACGATACATATTCAGAAAGAAAATGTAACTAGTATGCAAGAGCCCGAACATGTTGAAGTTCACCATGAAGAGGGAATATATTCAACCGAACCAAAATAAAGGAAAAGATTATGAAAGTATTGAAATTTTATGCAACTTGGTGTGCACCGTGTCAAGGTCTATCCATGGTAGTCAATGGTATTAAAGACCAAGTTAATATTCCATTTGAAGATGTGAATATCCAAGAGCAATTAGAAATAGCCGCCAAGTATGGTATTCGTTCTGTCCCTACTATGGTTATTGTTGATGATGAAGGTGTTGAAATCAAACGACAATCCGGTATGTTAAATGAAGAACAGTTGTTAGCGTTTATTGATGTGGAGTAATAATGAGTATATTAGCTAAATTAAAAAAGAATTCAAATATCAAAGAAACATCCGTTCTATCGGAATCTAAATTCTTTACCGACAAGGATATGATTCCAACATCTATTCCTATTATTAACGTGGCCTTATCTGGTCGATTAAATGGTGGATTAACTCCAGGTCTGACCATGTGGGCGGGTCCATCTAAACACTTTAAGACAGCGTTTAGTTTGTTGATGGCTAAATCATACATGGACAAATATCCAGATTCAGCTTTGTTGTTTTATGACTCAGAGTTTGGTACTCCTCAGGCTTATTTCGACTCATTTGGTATTGACACCAAACGGGTATTACATACACCAATTACCGATATTGAAGAATTGAAATTTGATATTATGCAACAATTAAAAGAAATCAATCGTGGCGACCGTTTGATTATTGTTGTGGATTCTATTGGTAACCTGGCTTCCAAGAAAGAAGTGGATGATGCTGAAAATCAAAAATCAGTAGCCGATATGTCACGTGCTAAACAGATTAAATCTTTATTCCGTATGGTCACACCACATTTGAATATTAAAGATATTCCAATGGTTGTGGTGAACCACACTTATATGGAAATCGGCATGTTCCCGAAAGCTATTGTGGGTGGCGGCACCGGTTCTTATTACTCAGCAGATAACATCTTCATTCTTGGACGTCAACAAGAAAAAGAAGGTACTGAGGTGGTTGGTTACAACTTCATTATTAACGTGGAGAAATCTCGCTACGTCCGTGAGAAATCTAAAATTCCAGTCACAGTATTACAAAAAGGTGGTATCAGTAAATATTCAGGTTTATTGGATATTGGTTTGGAATCTGGTCATGTCATTAAACCAACTAACGGTTGGTATTCACGTGTCAATACCGAAACAGGTGAAATCGAAGAGAAGAAATGGCGAATTAAAGATACAGACTCCAAAGAATTTTGGACTGATATTTTAAATGATGTTACATTCCAGAAATTTGTTGAGGCTAAATATACTGTTGGTCAAGGAGACATTCTCCAATCAGAAATAGATGAAACATTTGGAGAAGACGATGAGTAATTTTGTTCAAGGTGTTGATTATGAATATGTGGTGGATGATAAAGATATCAATTCAGTTCACATCAAATTAATGACAGGTGAGTATTCCGATACTACTTTCAAATACGGTAAAGTGGGCATTGAAGAAAAAGATGGTAATGCCTATTTACAGTTCAACTTTGATGTGATACAATCACCTATTAAGAAACTCGAAAAAAAGATAGAGTTTAGAAATTATATTGGTGATTTATTGACAACAATTATTACCAGCCAATTAGATGTTGAAGAGAGTTATATTGATGAGAATAGAACAGACAATCCTGAAGAATCTGATATTTAATGAGGATTTCTCCAGAAAAGTACTGCCATTTGTGAAACCTGAATACTTCTCCGATAAAACGGAGAGGTTGATACATAAAGAAGTTAATGACTTTATATTAAAATATAATTCACTTCCATCTTATGAAGCCCTTGTTTTATCCGTCAAGGAGACCAATGGCTTACAAGAAGAAGAAGTAAAGAAGGTCGTTGAATATCTACGTGACGTTAATGCCAACAAAGAAGACATTTCTAAAATTGATTGGCTCATAGACGTTACCGAAAAATTTTGCCAAGAAAAAGCCGTGTATAATGCCGTCTTGGACTCAATTCATATCTTAGATGGTAAAGACAAAAACCATAACGATAAAGGTGCTATTCCTAAAATACTATCCGATGCTCTTGCTGTTACTTTTGATACTAATGTTGGCCATGACTACTTGGAGAATTCCAATGAGCGTTATGATTTTTATCACAGAAAAGAGGAACGAATTCCCTTTGACTTGGACTATTTTAACAAGATTACAAAAGGGGGTTTACCCGCTAAAACACTTAACATCGCCTTGGCTGGAACGGGTGTTGGTAAATCTCTTTTTATGTGTCACGTGGCTGCTGGTGCAATGGTACAAGGCAAAAGCGTATTATACATCACTATGGAAATGGCTGAAGAAAAGATTGCAGAACGAATAGACGCTAATCTTCTGAATACAAACCTAGATGACCTGATGTCATTACCTAAAGACATATATGATAAGAAAGTTGCTCGTGTTAAAGATATGACTACGGGTAAATTGATTATCAAAGAGTATCCAACGGCTGCGGCTTCAGTAACTCACTTTAGAGCTTTGTTGAATGAACTTAATCTAAAACGCAATTTCATTCCAGATATCATTTTTATTGATTATCTCAATATCTGTGCTTCGTCTAGGCTTAAAGTGGGTTCAAACGTCAACTCATACACCTATGTTAAATCTATTGCTGAAGAAATTCGTGGATTGGCTGTAGAATTTAATGTGCCAATTGTTTCGGCTACCCAAACAACCAGAAGCGGTTTCACAAGTTCGGATCCAGGTCTTGAAGATACATCCGAATCTTTTGGTCTTCCCGCTACAGCTGATTTGATGTTTGCTTTGGTTTCTTCTGAGGAATTGGAAGAACTTGGCCAGATTATGGTTAAACAGTTGAAAAATAGGTATTCCGACCCAACCCACTATAAACGATTTGTATTGGGTGTTGACCGTGCTAAGATGAAACTGTATGATGTTGAACAGTCAGCTCAAAGTTTATCTGATGCCGGCCAAGACAAACCTGTGAACACTTTTGGTAACAACGAAAGAAAAAGTAAGTTCACGGGATTCAAAGTATGATTTACGTAGAAGTTTCAGGTACAAAGAAGATTAAACTTCTTACAGAAGCCTGCTACTTCTATTTGAGTCGGCTAAATATCTATAAGAAGACAATACCCTTAGATATCTATATCCATGTTTGTCGAATGGTCATTTCTGGTCATTGTGCGTTTAACCATGATTTCAAAGAACCAGAAATAACAATATCACTTAACAACAAACTAAGTGAAGAAGAGTTGTTAATAACGCTGGCACATGAATTGGTTCACGCCAGGCAGTTCCTTAGGAAGCAACTGACTAATGAGGGTAGAATACATTATTGGAAAGGTGTGGCTACTGATAATGAAGAATGGGAAGTTGAAGCCTATGAACTTGAACAAAATTTATATAGTGATTATTTAACATGGAAATAACCAGAGAAGACGGCCTGTATTGTTTAAAAGCATTTAAAGATTATTTTGATAACTTTGATAATATTGAACAATACATGCGTGATGAGAAATTAAAGTCACTTGAGGATATGCCTGCGACTTTATTTCCAATTGAGGATGATTTGTTCTCAGATTTTGATATGCACCCAAATGATATGGATATTGAAGTGTGTGAAATTCCAGGTGAACAATGGGAGACGCTAATGAAGATTACGTCTTCACATATCAATAAAGCTCCAGTTGGCCGTAATATTCAATTGGCTGTCCGTGAAAAGAAAACAAGTAAAGTTTTGGGGTTTATTCGTTTAGGTTCTCCAGTCATATACATGCGCCCACGAAATGAATACATTGGACATGTGTTCTCACAAACATCGGAAGGGTCCAAACGATTTAACGAAGCAACAATGATGGGTTTTGTTATTGTGCCGGCACAACCATTTGGTTTCAATTATCTTGGTGGTAAATTGTTATCTGCTATATGCACATCACATGAAGTTCGTCAAATTTGTAATAAGAAATATGGCATGAATATGTGTTTATTTGAAACCACCAGTTTGTATGGCAGTAGCAAAACTGTTTCTCAATATGACGGCATGAAACCATATATTCGGTTCAAAGGATTGACTGATTCAGATTTTGTTCCAATGATGCACGGTGAAAGATATTGGAGTCTAAAAAAATATCTAGAGGATAGATATGGTGACTTATTGGAAGGCGAGGAATCAACCACAAGTCGCAAATTAAGAACATTCACTAAAATGATTGCTTTAACCAAAGCTACATTAAAGGGAACACCAGAAGGTGATGATTTCAATAAAACAATTGAAAATGCCAAAGCTTTAACAGAAAAGAAAAGATATTATATTTCAGATTATGGTTTTAAAAATACAACCGAATTTGTTGGCAATTTAACAGATACGTTAATTCCAGGTGAGAATTATGAAAAACATAATTTAGAAAACATCATAGCTTGGTGGAAAAGTAAAGCGGCCAATCGATATGAAACTTTAAAATCAGAAGGTCGACTAAGAAAAGAATTAGAAATCTGGACATCTGGAAAAGATATTCAGATAATTAGATAACATAAGGAATATAAACATGGCACTCTCATTAGACGCACAAAACATATTAAAACAATATGAAACATTAGATGATGATTTTGGTTTTTCAGCAGTATCAGAAGAAGATTACAATTCGGTTATCAATAAAACAGCCGAAACAGCTGATGATTATAAGACCAGATTACATGAAGTTGAAAAGTTAATAATTCCATTCTTGCAAAAACTATACGCTACATCCGATAAAGAATATATCTATTGGCCAAATCGTAAGCCTATAATTGAGGGTCAACTAAATAAAATATTAAAATTGACACGTGGATAATTATGCACATTTTTGTTATTACATCTACATTGAAACCTAAAATGGGTATCATTGACAACGAATCCCGATATAGTCAAACACTAAACACCATACAATCTATCCGAAACAAAGTTAAAGATGCCGTTATACTACTAGTAGACTCGTCACCAGAACCATTAGAACAAGAAAAAATAGATAATCTAAAGTCTAAAACAGATTACTTCATAACACTGTTCAATCATGCGCTTGCGGTAGAGTTAGCTAATTCTGGTTTAAAGAGTCAAGCTGAATGTTATATTATGATTATAGCACTAGATGTTATTCGTAATTTAGCATTGGCAGATGTCGGCCGTGTATTCAAAATCACAGGTCGTGCTGAATTGACGGATAATTTCCATGTGGAAGATTATGATAATCCTGAAATGCAAGGCAAATACGTATTCAAAACACCGGTCACATCTTGGATGACATCACAATTGAAATTGGTGGATACTAGATTGTGGTCATTTGATTACCCGATGTTGGATGAAACAGAAAAATTAATACGCCAAACTTATGAAGAATGTATGTCAAAACCTCAGTTTGATTTAGAGCATACATATTATAGACTGTTAGATAAAAGTAAATTATTTGAGAAAGATGTAATTGGTTTAAAATGTCAATTAGCATCTTGTGGGACAATTATAAATGAATAAACCATTAGTAACAATTATCACACCAACTACAGGCACGAAATACCTACAACAAACTGTAGATTCGGTAGCAAATCAAACATATAAAAACATTCAGCATTTGGTTGTTGTAGATGGTAAAGAACACCGAAAGAAAGCTGAACAACAAATCAATTCCGATGCTGATGTTTTGGTATTACCCTACAATACAGGACATGACCAATATAATGGCCATCGTATATATGGTGCATCTACTTTTTTAGCTAAAGGTGGATATATTATTTTCTTAGATGAAGATAATTGGTTGGAACCAAATCATGTTGAAAGTTTAGTCAATTCAATGGATAATAATGGTTGGGCTTACTCCTTACGTAAAATAGTTGATACGGAAGGGAATTACATATGTAATGATGATTGTGAATCACTAGGTAATTGGCAATCAATTCTAAATGATTATTTTGTTGATGTTAATTGCTATATGGTTCGTAAAGATATAGCTTTGAATTTTGCTCCCGGTTGGTATCGTAGAGCTAGACACCCACAAGAACAACCAGAAGTTGACCGGTTATTAAGTTTGTGGTTAAGACAAAACAATTTCAAAGCAAATTGCACCGGTGAATATACGGTGAATTATCGTGTTGCCAGTCGAGCAGACTCCGTAACAGGTGAGTTTTTCTTAAAAGGTAATGAATATATGAATCAAAGATTGAACGGAGAGTTTCCATGGCGAAAGATTTAATTATTGGTGTTTGTTCTAATTACAAGTTTAACGATGTGTTGCCTTGGGTTAGGTCATCTAAAGAATGTGGTTTTGAAGGTGATGTTGTTTTGGTTACCATTGAAATGGATGAAGAAACAAACAAACAGATTGAAGCAGAAGGTGTAATTGTTGTTCGTGCTAAACGAAATAGCAACATGATGATACACATGGAGAGATTCTACCATGTTCACAAATATCTATCTGAAAATCCAGATTATGTCTATGTTATTTCTACTGATGTCCGTGATGTCATATTCCAAAAAGACCCATCCGAATGGTTTGAATTTTTCACAAAAGGCATTGTATCTTCAGGTGAAGCCATTCTAATTAAAGATGAAGAATGGAACAGAAATAACATCATCAAAAACTTTGGTGAGTATTTCTATAATGACTTTAAAGAAAAGATTGTTCAGTGTGTTGGTGTTTTAGGTGGCCAAGCACACTACATGAAAGATTTATGTTTCTATATTTACCAAATGTCATTAAATCGTCCAGATTGGGTAGCAGACCAGGCTGCATACAATGTAATTATTCATAGTAGTCCATGGAGAGAATTAACTCATTTTGCTAATTTACAAGATGGATGGGCCATTAATGCTCATGTGACCAATTATGACCGCATGATAGACCACTTTACCCCATATCTGTTGGAAGAAAGACCTGTATTTGAAAACGGTCTAGTTAAATCTAGAAAAACAGGGCTTGATTTCTATATCGTTCACCAGTATGACCGTGTAAAAGAATGGAAGAAATATTATGAAGATAAGTATGGTATAAAGATTAATTCTCAATATACACCAGATGAAGATGTTATAGTTATTAATACAGGAGTTTAATATGAAAGTTATTGTTACCGGCGGATGTGGTTTTATTGGTTCAAATCTGGTTGACAAATTGATTGATATGGGTTATGATGTATCAGTAATTGATGATGAATCAGCAACTGCACATGAACATTTCTATTATAATAAAAAAGCAAGATATTACAAATATGATATATGTGATTACGTAGATGTTCGGCCTTTGTTTGAAAATGTTCAATACGTATTCCATTTAGCTGCTGAATCTCGTATTCAACCAACATTAGAAAATCCAATTGGCGCAGTTAAAACCAACACACTTGGTACGGCTACAATTTTACAATGTGCTAAAGAATCTGGCGTCAAACGAGTAATGTATTCTTCCACATCATCAGCGTATGGCCTTAAAAATACTCCGCCATTGTCTGAAAATATGATTGAAGATTGTTTGAATCCATATTCAGTTTCTAAAGTTGCTGGTGAAAAACTATGTAAAATGTATACGGAATTGTTTGGATTAGAAACCATTTCATTTAGATATTTTAATGTTTACGGACCAAGAGAACCTAGACGTGGCCAATATGCACCAGTGATTGGTTTGTTTTTACGTCAAAAATTAGCTAATGAATCTTTGACAATCGTTGGTGATGGAACACAGAAACGTGATTTTACACATGTTAATGATGTCGTTGCTGCTAATATTTTATGTATGACTGCAGGTGAACCTGGTAGTTTATATAATGTCGGCACAGGCACGAATCATTCTGTAATAGAATTAGCAAACATGATTTCTACAGATATTTCTTTTATTCCTGCTAGACCGGGCGAAGCAAAAGAATCTCTAGCTAATAATGACCGATTAATGGGTCTAGGTTGGAGTCCAACTATTAAACTTGAAGATTATATTAAGGAACAATTGAATGGGTAACATTTCTATTGTCACGGCCTTCTTTGACATAGGCCGTGAAACATGGACACAAGATAAAGGACTTCCACATTATCTGTATCGTCCATTGCAAACATACTTTGACCGTTTTGCCAACATGGCACAACTTGATAATGAAATGACTATTTTTACGACATCAGACTTAGTTGATAAAGTTTGGGAATACCGCAAAGGTAAAGAAGATAAGACAACCGTTACTGAGGTTGATTATGCTTCTGAATTTAAAGATTTACGATTAGCGATTGCTTCGGTTCAGACTAATCCGGAATATCAAAAGAAGATTAGTCCAAATCAAATTCGCAATCCAGAATATTGGTCGGCTGATTATGTATTAGTGAACACATTGAAAGCTCACTTTGTTAATCGAGCAATCACCAATGGTTTTGCAACTAAAGATTTGGTGGCTTGGGTTGATTTTGGTTATTGCCGAAATGTGGAAGAATTCATCAAAGGTACCGAATGGAATTATGATTTTGACCCAACTAAGATGACTTTGTTTAGATTAAAAGAATTTGACCAAAGTAAATCCATTTTAGATTTAATTGTTAATAATGATGTTCATATGACGGGTGGTGCTATTGTTGGTGGCAAAACAGTTTGGCCAACATTTGATTCTTTAGTTCAACACGCATTTAATGAATTGTATAAACACGATTTGGTTGATGATGACCAAACATTATTACTGATGGCCTCGCTGTTAAAACCAGAAATATTCAAAATATATGATGTTACACACGGAGAAGATTGGTTACGTCATAATTCAGTTTTTAATAAATATAATACATAAATAAGTATTATTACGACCACAGAGCGTTGTTATCCAATGAAAAATATTAAACATTTCCTAAAAGAACAGACCGAGGGTGAAGGTGAGAAACTCAAGCACATTGAGCACCTAGAAGACCATCCCATCAATGATGGCGCTAAAGGGTTTCAACATGCTGTTGGCGCTTTGCAAAAAGTAAAGCAACACATTGACATGAAACACATTAGTCCTGATTTAGCCATGAAACATGATGGTTCTCCATCTATTGTATATGGCCATCATCCAGACACCGGTAAATTCTTTGTTGCTTCAAAATCAGCATTTAATAAGACACCAAAAATTAACTATACAAATGCTGACATTGAAAAAAATCATGGCCATGCTCCAGGTTTAGTTGATAAATTAAAATCAGCATTAAAACATTTACCTAAAATTTCACCTAAAAAAGGCGTATTTCAAGGTGATGTTTTATATTCGGAAGGCGATGTCAAAAAAGAAGCAGGTAAAGTTCGTTTTAAACCTAATACGATTACATATTCAGCTAAAGAGAATAGTCCAGAAGGACAAAAAATACAAAATTCTAAATTTGGCCTATACACACATACTGAATATCGGGGAAATGATAGCGCTTCCATGAATGCTCATTTTGATCCAGATTTGTCTAAATTTAAAAATCATTCAGATGTTTATCATAGAGAACCTGGCCACGATACATCTAAAGTTAGTATTAGTCCTGAAGAAAAAGAGCAATATGACCATCATTTAAAATCAGCGATGGCATTGCACACTCAACACGGTCATAAAATGTATGGTCCTATAGAAAAAGTAAAAGACCATATGAAGTCATACATCAATACTACTGTTAGAACAGGTGAAGAGCCTAGTCCAGAAGGTTTACAACATCATCTTATTGCTAATTACGGTAAAGCTATAGATAAATTAAAAACACCACAATCTAAAAATAAAAAATCTGAAGAATTAAAAGGACTTGTTAATCATGTCCAAGTAAATCAGAAGCATTTTGAAAATTTCTTAAAATTACATCGACATTTACAGGTTGCTAAAGATTCTTTGGTACGGTCGCTATCTAAACATACCGGTGGTCTAGACCATGAAATTGCTGGCAAGAAAGTTAAACCAGAGGGTTTTGTAATCAACCACGAAGGTCGACCAACAAAATTAAACGATAGGCATG
>ERZ1034361.780-NODE-780-length-19060-cov-3.119054_pt1 | contig 19060 bp, 20 predicted proteins | sample MGYA00520617_ERZ1034361 | MGnify/ENA primary metagenome ERZ1034361 (study PRJEB33736, sample SAMEA104284507) | Azolla filiculoides | biome: Urban; feature: Water surface; material: Ditch water | place: Netherlands | collected 2015-10-28 | depth 0-0.1 m ...
AAAGATACACTTATTTGTAAGAAGTTTATGTTTTTAATTTAATGAATTCAATGATTTTTTGTCTATCCATCAAATAATCAAACCATTTTGTGTTTTCATTTCTTTTGAACCAAGTGAGCTGTCGTTTGGCAAATCTTCGGGTGTTTTTTTTGATTTCTTCAATAGCAAAAGGCAAACTGAAATCGCCGTCAAAATAACTGAATAATTCACGATAACCTACGGTTTGTAAGGCATTCAGCGTTTTGTTTGGATATAGTTTTTCGGCTTCCGCCAAAAGGCCTTCGTTCATCATTATGTCCACACGTTGATTGATTCGGTTATAGATAACACTTCTTTCGGCTTCTAATCCGATGAGAATAGGAGTGAAGTTGCGGATGTTTTTCTTTTGGTTTAAAAAAGAAGAATACGGTTTTCCGGTTCCGATGCATACTTCTACAAAGCGCATCATGCGTTGCGGATTTTGTAAAGTTTGCGGATTTTCGGCATTTATTTTTTCAAAATAGGTGGGATCTAATGTCTGGAGTTGGTTTTGCAAATAGCTGATTCCTGATTTTTCGTAATTCGCATTTACATCTATTCGCACTGAAGAATCAATATCCGGGAATTCGTCAAAACCTTTGAGAATGGCATCTACATATAAGCCGGAACCGCCTACGAGAATTGCATAATCGTTGGTTTGATACAATTCGTTAAGTTTTGCAAGAGCTTCTTTTTCGAAATCACCTACAGTATAGTCTTCGAAAATCGATTTGTTTTGGATGAAATGATGGGTCGCTGAAGCTAATTCTTCGGGAGAAGGAACTGCGGTACCGATGGTCATTTCTTTGAAAAACTGACGGCTGTCACAGGAAATAATGTCGCATTTGAACTGTTGTGCCAAAGCGATGCTCAGGGATGTTTTCCCGATTGCTGTTGGTCCGATAATGGTAATTAAGTATTTCATTGTTTTTAGCCCAGATAGTAACGGAAACCCCACAGGAAGGAAAGTTAGTTTTTCTTGGTGTAAAAGAGCGACCGGAGGAAGCTCCTTTTATGCCTTAGAAAAACAACTTTTGTGACGAGGAGTTGCAGTATATAGCTGGATTCGCTTCGGGTTATTAATTATTTTTTTAATTCTGCACCGCAATGATAGCAAAATTTGGCATTGTATTCATGTCCTTCTGTTCCGCAGGAAGCACAAAGATTTAATTTATCGGGAGCTGAATTTTTAGCGTTATTTTTTGAGAATTCGGCCGTGACAATTCCGGTAGGAACGGCGATTACGCCATACCCCATAATCATGACTAGCGAGGCGATGAATTGTCCTAAAGGAGTGATGGGCGAAATGTCTCCGTAACCCACTGTTGTGAGCGTGACGATGGTCCAGTAAATGCTGGTGGGAATGCTGGTAAAACCACTTTCTTTGCCTTCGACGACGTACATTATTGAGCCGATTAATATGCTGCTGATGATCATAAAATAGATGAAAATGAGGATTTTTCCTCTACTGGCAATCAAGGCTTCTTTGAGATGGATGGATTGGCTGGAGAATTTGGGATGTTTTAAAATCTTGAATAATCGCAGCAAACGCAAGGCACGAACAACGGTTAAAATACTGGCTCCAACTAAAAAAAAGGACAAATACATGGGTAATGTGGCGATTAAATCGATGATGCCATAGAAACTGAAAATGTATTTGATTGGTATTTTTATTGAGATGATTCTCAATAGGTATTCGAGAGTAAAAAAAATGGTTATAATCCATTCTAAAACAATCAGTTGGGCGTGGTATTTTGTGTCAAAACCAGCGACTGTTTCGAGCATGACGATTAATACGCTGATGAGTATTATTCCTAAAAGTACGAGGTCAAAAAGTCTGCCCGAAGCGGTATTTGTTCCGTATATTACCGTGTTTGTTTTTTGCCTGAAAATTTCAAATTTTGATTTTATTTTTTCCATATTTATTTGATGATTAATAAAATACGATTAAAATTTCAAGATTTTTAATGTTTTGCTTTTTCGGATATGACCTTGAATAATACTTTTTACATCCCGATTATTTTGCATCGGAATCAGGATGTTTTTCAGGATTTCGATATTGGTGATTTGGTAATTTAAATTATAAAAAGCATAGCCTTTGTAGATTCCGTTTTCAATTAAAACTGCGGAGCGTTCGTTGACGGTTCTGCCTCTGTCGATTAATACCATATTTTGGTTTTCGAAACTGTTTTTGTCAATGAATTCCTGAATTCTGGCATTGTATTCTTCGGGAGAGATTTTGCCAATGCAAGCGCCGTCACACTCTTTTATTTTATATTGAAAACAGTCTTTTTTGGTTTGATACAATCCGGTTAATTTTTGGCATAATTGATACTCAGCAGTAATTCGGAACAATGAATTCTTCCCTTCCTGTAACGTGGTAAACGAGGTTATTTCTTTTTTCCGGCCGTCGGCTTTTTGTAGTTTTAAATTCAAATAGCCGTTAGTATCTTTTTCGGCATACAAAGCCCATTCAAAGATGCTCTTGCGTTGCGCTCTGTTGTGTATGGGTTTGTTGATTTTTATTTCTTCACTTTCCTTCAAAAGAGCTATCAATTCGCTTCCGGTTTCTTCGTAGGTTACTGCAAAAACTTCGGTTTGAATTTTTTTGCATTTGGTTGTAGTTCCTGTAAAATGTTGGTTGATGCGTTTTTTGATGTTTCGGCTTTTGCCAATGTAAATTAGCTTTCCTTTTTCATTATGTACATAATAGATTCCGGTTCTTGAAGGCAAATGTTCTACAATGTCGAGTAATTTGGGAGAAATTCCTTTCTCGATTTCAAGTTTAATGAAATCTTTGACAATTTCTTTGGTCAGATCTTTTTCTAACAACATCTGGAAGAGCTTGGTAGTTGCCAAGGCATCTCCACTTGCTCTGTGCCTGTCAGCCATAGGAATTCCCAAAGCGCGAACTAATTTTCCTAAACTATATGAAGGTTGTTCCGGTATTAATTTTTTGGAAAGTTCAACAGTACAAATGGTTTTAGCTTGAAAATCATATCCTAATCTTCGGAATTCTGTTCTTAAAATTCGGTAATCAAAAGAGGCGTTGTGTGCCACAATCACACAATCATTTGTCATTTCGATAATGCGTTTGGCCACTTCAAAGAACTTTGGAGCGGAGCGTAACATGGCATTATTTATCCCAGTTAGTTTTACTACAAATGGCTGAATTGGAATTTCAGGATTGACCAAACTAATGAATTGATCCACAATTTCGTGACCATCAAATTTATAGATGGCGATTTCGGTGATTCCTTCTTCGTTAAATTGTCCTCCGGTGGTTTCTATGTCGAGTATTGCGTACAAATTCAGTGTTCGGTTTACAGTGTTCAGTTTTAGTAGCAGTTTTTAAATCTGAAATCAAAAAATGGTACTTTTATCAAAAATCAAATTATCGTCCCCCAAATATACTACTTCCTATCCGAACCATTGTACTTCCGCAGTCAATAGCGAGTTTATAATCGCCAGACATTCCCATAGAAATAGTGTTCAGTTGTAAGTTATCAGTCTCCGTGGATTTTAAATTATCAAAGATAGATTTCAAATGGGTAAATTCCTTCTTAATTTGGTTTTGATTATCTGTAAAAGTAGCCATTCCCATTAATCCAACAATTCGAATGTTTTTATAAACTTCGCTATTTTGTGTGATGAATTGAATAACTCCATTTAATTCATCTTCATCTAAACCAAATTTACTTTCTTCTTCGGCAATATATACCTGAAGCAAACAATCGATAATTCTATTGTTTTTTAAAGCTTGTTTGTTGATTTCTTCTAGTAATTTAAGGCTGTCTACACCGTGAATCAAACTCACAAAAGGCGCCATAAATTTGACCTTGTTCGTTTGTACATGACCAATCATGTGCCATTGAATATCTTTGGGCATGGCTTCCCATTTTTCGGCCATTTCCTGGATTTTATTTTCACCAAAAATACGTTGTCCTGCTTCATAAGCTTCCATCAAATCCGAAATGGGTTTGGTTTTTGAAACAGCAACTAGTGTTACTTGTTCCGGTAATGTCGCTTTTATGGCAAGCAAATTTTGTTCTATAGACATGTGTCAAAAGTTTTTTATGAGCTGTAAATTATATAAACTGATTGGCAATTTTTTCGGCTTTTTTGCTAGCCGAATAATCGTAGAAACCTTCACCAGATTTTACTCCCATTTTACCTGCGCGAACCATATTTACTAATAAAGGACAAGGCGCATATTTTGGATTTTTGAATCCGTCATACATTACGTTTAGAATTGCCAAACAAACGTCTAATCCAATAAAATCAGCTAGTTGTAAAGGTCCCATAGGGTGTCCCATTCCCAGTTTCATTACGGTATCAATTTCATAAACGCCAGCTACTTTATTGTATAATGTTTCTATGGCTTCATTAATCATGGGCATCAAAATTCGATTGGCTACAAAACCTGGATAATCATTAACTTCAACAGGTGTTTTTCCTAATTTTTCCGAAAGATTCATGATGATTTGAGTCACTTCGTCACTCGTGTTGTATCCGCGAATGATTTCGACTAATTTCATAATTGGTACCGGATTCATAAAATGCATTCCAATCACTCGTTCCGGATGCGCTACAACCGCTCCAATTTGGGTAATAGAAATAGAGGAAGTATTGGTGGCCAAAATAGTATTGTGAGAGCAAGCTTCATTTAATTGTCTGAAAATATTCAGTTTCAATTCTACGTTTTCGGTTGCTGCTTCAACGACCAAATCAGCGCCTACAACACCATCTTTAATGTCAGTGTAAGTGATAATATTAGTAATTGTTTTTACAACATCGTCTTGCGTGATGGTTCCTTTGGTCAACATTCGGTCCAAATTTGCGGCAATAGTTGCCATTCCTTTGTCTAATGATTTTTCGGAAACATCAATTAATTTTACGGTGAAACCACTTTGGGCAAACGTATGAGCAATTCCGTTACCCATTGTTCCTGCTCCGATTACGGCTATTGTTTTCATTTGTATTTTTGTTTAAAGTTAAAAAAGTTTAAAGTTTAAAGTTCCCTAATGCAACTTTAAACCTTAAACTTTGAACCAAATTTTAAATTTATTTTTTGAAACAATCAATAATTTGATAAGCAACTTTTAAAGCATCAGTTGCTTGATCTAAAGTGACAACTGGAGTTGTATCGTTATTGATAGCGTCTGCAAAGGACTCTAATTCATCCAAAATAGCATTGTTTTGCTCTACATTTGGATTCGAAAAGTAGATTTGTTTTTTAACGCCTTCTGCATTTTGTAAAATCATATCAAAATCTCCAGGTACTTCAGGAGCATCTTTCATTTTTACGACTTCACATTTCTTTTCGAGAAAATCAACGGAGATATAAGCATCTTTTTGAAAGAATCTGGATTTGCGCATGTTCTTCATCGAAATTCTGCTGGCCGTTAAATTAGCGACACAACCGTTTTCGAATTCGATTCGGGCATTTGCGATATCAGGAGTTTCACTGATAACCGAAACACCACTGGCATTTATATTTTTCACTTTAGATTTTACGACACTCAAAATAGCATCAATATCGTGAATCATCAAATCGAGCACCACAGGAACATCGGTTCCACGCGGATTGAACTCTGCCAAACGATGGGCTTCAATAAACATGGGGTTTTCAATCATGTTTTTGGTAGCAATAAAAGCAGGATTGAATCGTTCGACATGCCCCACTTGACCTTTTATTTGGTATTCTTTTGCCAAAGCGATAATTTCTTCGGCTTCTTCAACAGTGGTTGAAATAGGTTTTTCAATAAATACGTGTTTCCCGGATTTGATGGAAACTTTCGCACATTTATAATGAGAAAGAGTAGGGGTAACAATATCTATAACGTCAACAGCATGAATTAATTTGGCAATAGTATCAAATTGTTTGTAACCAAATTCAGCAGCAATTTTAGCCCCGTTTTCTAGATTTTCATCATAAAATCCGACTAATTCATATTTTTCAGATTGTTGCAATAAGCGCAAATGTATTTTTCCTAGGTGGCCGGCACCTAATACTCCAATTTTCAGCATAATGATGTAATTTCTACAAAAATAGCAATAAATTGATTAAATAATTATCGATATGGAACAATTATTTATCCAATTTTAATTTTAAAATTCAGTATTTAAAATTAGAATTTGTTTTCTATTTTTACCAAAATAAAACATCAAAATTTTGAAAGACACAGCCAAACATCAAGGACTTCGGAATCAATTAGTAAGCGTTTTGCAACAAAAAGGAATTACCGATACAACTGTTTTGGATGCGATAAAAAAAATCCCCCGTCACTTGTTTCTCAATTCCAGTTTTGAAGATTATGCCTATCAGGACAAAGCATTTCCTATTGGTGCCGGCCAAACGATTTCACAACCTTACACGGTTGCTTTTCAATCTCAATTATTAGAAGTAAAAAAGGAACATAAAATATTAGAAATAGGAACAGGTTCCGGTTATCAAACGGCTGTTTTGTGTACCATGGGAGCCAAAGTGTATAGTGTAGAACGCCAGAATGAACTGTTCAAAAAAACATCGGTATTGTTTCCAAAACTGGGAATTCGTCCCAAACATCTTTCTTTTGGAGACGGCTACAAAGGTTTACCGAGTTACGCTCCTTTTGACAGTATTATTGTTACTGCCGGAGCTCCAATTATTCCTCAGCCGTTGATGGCGCAATTAAAAATAGGAGGAAGGTTGGTAATTCCTTTAGGTGAAGATGTTCAAATTATGACTTTATTAATTCGTAAAAACGAAACTCAATTCGAGAAACACGAGTTTGGAGAGTTTCGTTTTGTTCCTTTATTAGAAGATAAAAATTAAACTAAAACCCGCTGCGTAGTGGGTTTTTATTGACTAATAATACTGATGTAATGTTGTAAACTTTCTTTTTCTGTTTGAGCAATAAATAGTATAAAATCTTCTTTATTGTTTTTTATTTGAGCTGTTTCTAAAGCTTTATAATATTTGGTTTGGGTGTCATAATCTCCTTTGATATTAGCAATAACATAACCATTTTGTAATAAAATCAAGTTCATTATCAAGCGGGATGTTCTGCCGTTGCCATCAATGAAAGGCTGAATGGAAGCAATACGTTCGTGCATTTCGGCAGCTAAAATGACCGGATGTGCTTTGTTTTTATTGATTTCATACCAAACAAAAAAATCTTCCATTTCTTTGGGAACTAAGTTTGGTTCTGGAGGCACATGAGTACTTTCGTTTATCATCACCTGGATTTTTCTATAGCGTCCGGCATCTTGCGGAATGATTCCTCTTAAAATCAAATTGTGAATGGTCAACAAATCACGTTCATTTAAAATACTATTTTTTTGCACAAAATCTTTGATAAAAGCAATCGCTTCTTGGTGATTTATCGCTTCCAGATGTTCACGCATGCTTTTTCCGGAAATGGTGAGTCCTTCGTTGATAACCAAATCAGTTTCGTGAAGTGTCATGGTATTTCCTTCTATTCTATTGCTTTCAAAAGTATATTCTAATGCTAAATTTTTATTGATTTTTAAAGTATCAACCGTTTTGTAGGTTTCCAGTTTTGATTTTAAGGAGTCAATTTCATTCAGGATTTTTTGTAAGGACGACGAAATCTTTTTACTTGAAATAGAATTGTTGTATTTAATTTCTTGTTCGGCAACCATCAGTGCTTTTAAGGCAAATTCTTCTTGACCAATTTCGTAAAGGATTTTTTCTTTTAGCCAAATTACCATTAGTGTTTCAAAATCAATTTCTAATAAGGAAGCCAGTTTTATTATTTGATCTTTGGTTGGTTTTCGGGTGCCACTTTCAAACTTACTGATTAAAGCTTGATCAATTCCAAGTTTTTGTGCTACTTCTCGGGTTTTTAAGCCTTTTTGTTCTCTTGCATTTTTGAGGAGTACTTTCATTTAAGAAGGAGTAAAGATTGTCTTGACAAATTTAGTCATTTTTTTAAATTCAAAAAAACAACACTTTAATAGGTATTGTTTTTTTGAATTTATTCCGCTAAAAGATTTTTAATAAATCATTTAAGAATTTTAGAAAGCAAAAACTATTTTTTGGGAAGTGAACCGTCTTTTCTCATTTCATTAATGACGGTTTCCATTATTGCATCTACTGTTTCACCTACATTAGTAACATGAGCGGATTTAGTGGTTCCTGTCCAAATTAATTTATTTCGTTTTAATGAAAAGATATTCGTCTCTACCAGATAAAAAGTAGTTTCCTGAAAGTATCCCGGATCATAAAAATGAGGCGAATACATGCCGTACCAATTGCTAAAACCGTATCCATACATTCCGCCATACATGCCTCCCATACCGCCATAATAAAGAGAAGTATTGGTTCCGGGAACATAATGGGTTTCTTTTTCGATGCTTACTAAACGCATGGTGACCACTCCATCGAAATTTTCGCTGTTAAGAATTTTTAGTTTTTGTTCCTTGGTAAGGTCTAAGTTTGTTCCGTTTAGATAGTTGTAGGAAGTTTTGAATATAGGATTCCGTAATGCGATTCTGGTTTCTATAATTTTTCGGGTAGTTTCGTCTTTAACGAAAGCGACAACTAATACTTTTTTAAATTGCTCTTTTGCAATGGTGGTTTCTGGATCTCTCCAACTTTTTACAATTGAAGTTGTACTTCCGCAACTCAAAATGAAAACACAGGATAATAAAAGAAAGAACTGTTTCATAACTTTAATTTATTAAGTTTATTAAGTAATAAAATTAACAAATAAATCAATGATATATTGATTGTTCCCCTTAAATAATGAGTACTAAAATGATTTTTTAATTCGGTCTAAATCACGTTTTGTATCTTGTTCCTTAAGTGATTCTCTTTTATCGTAAGTTTTCTTTCCTTTACAAAGGCCAATTTGAAGTTTAGCCATTCCTTTTTCGTTCGTGAATAATTTTAAAGGAATTATAGTTAGTCCTTTTGCTTGTACACTTCGGGCTAAACTTTTTAATTCTCTTTTATTCAGCAAAAGCTTTCTTTCGCTTCTGGCTTTATGGTTGAATTGGTTCCCAAAAGTATATTCTTCGATGTAAGTATTGATGGCAAAAAGTTCATTATTGCTGAACTCGCAAAAGCTTTCTGTAATGTTTGCTTTTCCTAACCGAATTGATTTTATTTCGGTTCCGGCCAAAACAATTCCTGCAGTGAAAGTTTCAATTATTTCATAATCGAATCGGGCTCTTTTATTGAGTATGTTGACTGTTTTTAGCATAGATTGACAAATGTATAATAAAAAAGAAAAAATGTAAAGGATTAATCAGGAATAAGACGAAATAATTTGAAAACATGATTTATATCAGTTTCTATTGAAAAGGAAGCACTTAGTTTTGTTGAATAATTTAAAACCAAACCCAGTATGAAAAAAGTAATTTTTGCCTTTTTGGCAGTGTCATTTTTGACATTAAATGCTCAAACCAAAGAAGAGAATAAAACACAGGATTTTAAAAAATGGCAGGCTCGTTTAAGAGGAATTGCAGTGATTCCTTATGAGAGTGCAAAAATTGGAGTTATTGGCGGAGACGTAGCAATTTCTAATACTTTTGTTCCAGAATTAGATTTTACTTATTTCTTTACAGAACATTTTGCTGCTGAATTAATTTTAGGAACTACAAAACATGATGTAAATACAGTAGGGTCTAATATCTCTGCAATTGGAGGTCCTACTAATTACAATGTTGATTTAGGAAGTGTTTATTTATTACCTCCAACATTAACGGCTCAATATCATTTTTCACCTTTTGCCGAAAAAGTATTCAAGCCATATGTTGGAGCAGGGATTAACTACACGATTTTTTATAATGTAGATGAAGGTTCAACTGTAAAAAATGTTTCTTACAAAAATAATGTAGGCTATGCTTTTCAAGTTGGATTTGATTTGATGTTGAATGAAAAATTCTTCATCAATGTCGATGCTAAAAAGTTATTCTTAAAAACAGATGTAACTGTTGATGCTTCAAATTTAGCACCTGGGTTAAGTATTCCAGCAGATGTAACCATCAATCCATTAGTATTAGGAATGGGTGTAGGAATGAAATTCTAGATTTAGTTAATTTCAAATTAGAAAAAAGTCATTATCCATAACATAATGACTTTTTTTTATGCCAATTTTTTAGGTATTTAAAGGGCTGGTAAACTAAATTCGAATTAATTTAGAATTTACTGTTTGATGATTTAGTATCTTTGCAAAATGGAAAATTTAAAATCAAAAGACCCGCTTCACGGAATCACGTTGCAAAAAATCGTTGAATATTTAGCGGATTATTACGGATTTGATACCTTGGGCGAATTGATTAAAATTAAATGTTTTAATGAAAATCCAAGTGTGAAATCCAGTTTGACCTTTCTAAGAAAAACAGATTGGGCCAGAAAAAAAGTCGAAGAATTGTACCTCAATACGATTACAAAGAATAGTAATTAAATCAATTTAAGCGATACGAAATCATAACGCCACCTCTGTAAGGCAACCATTCTCCGCTTTTATTGTAATCTTTAGCTTTCTCATATCGTTCGCCAGTACTGATGTAATACCCTTTGTAAAAACCTTGTTGATTTCCGCCACCCAAAAAGCAATCTAACCCAAATTTATCGTTAATCTTGGTTTGATAACCAATGGTTGCTCCCATAACATATCCAAATCCTTTTTCGTATTTGTCTGTATTCAAATAGTTCCATTTTTGAAAATTGAACAGCGTCGCACCAAGGTGAACACCAACATAAAAACCATTGTATTTTTCATGAAAATGATACCTGTATTCAGGAATGAAAGTGTAAAACTGTCTTGGATTTCCTTTGATTGATTTCCATGGTGAAGCTAAAATATCAAATTGAAAGGTTGATTTTTTACCAATACTCGTTTCAATACCTACATTTGGAATCGTCAATAAAGTAGTAAATGCATTTACTTTTAGATTGGTTTGGCTTTGTATTTGAACCGAAAAAACAAGAATAAAGAGGACGAAAATCTTTTTCATAAAATGGGGGGAATAAATTGGACTGGAATTCTCAGCAAATATAGAGATATAGAACTTATGAAATAGGTTCTTTTTCAGTTCCGTAACTTTTTAATAATCTTACTTATTCAAAAGAGAATAAATAACACTATCTAAAAAACGACCTTCAAAAAATTCATTTTCTTTCAAATGTGCTTCTTTTACAAATCCATTTTTCTCTAAAACTTTTGCGGAAGCATTATTTTCAGGATCAATAACAGCTTCAATCGAATGCAGTTGCATCCCTTTAAAACCATACTTGACAACTTCTTTTACAGCCTCAGAAATTATGCCTTTTCCACTAAATTCAGGAAGTAGCATATAGCCAATTTCTGCTCTATAATGTTCAGGTTTAATTTTGTAATGCCCAATAACACCAATTAGTTTTGGATTGCCTTTTTGAGTAATCGCCCAATTAATGCCTTCGTTATTTTCTATTTTAGTATCCATCATTGCAATATGTTCAAGCGCATCTTCGATAGTTTTTACCAAAGGTCTTGGTATATATTTCATCGTTTCTGGATTCGAACGCAACGCAATTATTTCGTTTACATCTTTTACATCGACTCTTCTTAAAAATAAACGTTCGGTTTCAAGATTTGGAAAAGGAGAAAAATTAATGGCTAGCATATTATTTTTTTTAGCGTATTAAAGAATTTCAATACTGAATTTAGCTTGAAAAGTCTGGTCTTTGTCTAAAACCTGAATGCCTTCTTTTTCAAATAAATTACCCGAGTTTTCATTTGTGTCTGAATATCCAAACCATGGCTCAATGCATAAAAAAGGTGCATTCATTTTGGTCCAAATTCCTAAACTTGGAAAATCTTCGAAATGAACAGTTAATACAGGATTTGAATCTTCTAAAATGGTCAATGCATTCGATTGTAATTTTTTGAAAATTAAGGCATCATTTTCAAACAAATCATAAGTCAACGGAATTTGCTTCTGATTCGATTGAATGGTTGCCGTCTTGCTCGAAATTAAATCATTTTCTAAAAGATGATATTCTAAAGGCTCTTCTTTTTCGAATGCAATTGAATAATTTTTGAAATTTCCCACTAAAGCAAAAGCCGGGTGCGCTCCGATAGAAAAAGGCATTTTTGATTTTCCGGTATTAATTACTTTGTATTCAATGTCTAAATTTGAATTATGCAGCGTGTAAATTAATTGCAATTCAAATTCAAAAGGATATTTTTTTAAAGTTTCCATTGAAGATTTTATGGAGAAAGTGGCACTGTTTTCTTTTTTTTCAATTAACTCAAATGTCATATCTCTGGCAAAACCGTGTCGGGAAAGGTGATATTGGGTTCCTTCATATAAAAACGAATTGTTTTTTAGAGTTCCCACAATTGGAAACAAAACCGGAGAATGTTTTCCCCAAAAATCTGGATTTCCTTCCCAAATGTATTCTTTATTATTGTTGCTTTTCAAAGAGATTAATTCTGCACCAAAAGGATTAATTTCAGCCGATAGATTCGAGTTTTTAATAGTTGTAGTCAAAATAGGTTCCAGTTAATTTTAAAAATCATTTATAGCGTAAATATATTTGATAATTTTCAATAAAAGCGGAGATTACTTCAAATTTTGTTGTCTTAAGATTTTCTCAATTTTTATAGAAATAGTTTAAAATCCTCTTTTTTTTCATTTATTTGTGAAATAAACAAAATATAATGAAAAACACCCGTTTCACAGTCATTTTACACTTGACTTTATTAGTAGCAATTTCGTCTGTTTGGGCGCAAGAAACACCTTTAAACCCAGCAAACAACTCTGTTTCAAAGTATGATTATCATGATGCTTTTGCGCCATTTTTTTATACCAAAAATGGAACAAATACCCGTTCAGCCAGCGGACAGCCCGGAGCTGAATATTGGCAAAACAGAGCCGATTATCAATTGACGGCTAAATTGAATGAAAAAAGCAACGAAATTTCAGGAACCGGAATTATAACCTATACCAACAATAGTCCGGATAAAATGAATTTTGTTTGGATGAATTTAGATCAAAATTTATTCAAATCAGATTCCCGCGGAAATGCACTTGTTCCTCTTACCGGTAGCCGAAATGGTGCGCAAGGTCAAGTTTTTGATGGCGGACACAAAATAAAATCGGTAAAAGTGATTTCAGTAACTAAAGGAAAATCTACTGAAACGGAAGCAAAATTCACGATTAGTGACACCAGAATGCAGGTTTTTCTTCCGCAAGAATTAAAATCTAAAGGTGGTAGTGTAAAAATTAAAATTGACTTTTCATTTATTGCTCCTTTTGAAGGATCGGATAGAATGGGAGTTTTGGAAACTAAAAACGGCAAAATTTTTACCATTGCCCAGTGGTATCCTCGCATGTGTGTGTATGATGATGTAAGAGGTTGGAATGTGAATCCGTACCTGGGCGCTTCGGAATTTTATCTGGAATATGGCGATTTTGAGGTGAGCATTACAGCGCCTTCAAATCATATTGTAGTTTGTTCCGGTGAATTGACAAATCCTGCCGCAGTGTACAGTATTGAAGAGCAAAAGCGTTTAGCTCAGGCAAAACTAAGTGATAAAACAGTTTTAATTCGTTCTGCGGATGAAGTGAACAGCCTTTCAAAATCAGTTTCCGGGGCTACAAAAACTTGGAATTATAAAATAAAAAATGCCCGCGATATTTCTTGGGCTTCTTCTGCAGCTTTTATTTTAGATGCTGCCAAAATCAATTTACCAAGTGGAAAAAAATCATTGGCAATTTCGGTTTATCCTATCGAAAGTGCCGGTAATGATGCTTGGGGACGTTCTACAGAATATACAAAAGCATCGATAGAAAATTATTCGAAAAGATGGTTAGAATATCCTTATCCGGCCGCGACAAACGTAGCAGGGAATGAAGGTGGAATGGAATATCCAGGAATTGTTTTTTGTGGTTGGGAGTCAAAAGGGGAAGATTTGTGGGGTGTTACCGATCATGAATTTGGACACATTTGGTTTCCAATGATTGTGGGTTCAAACGAGCGTTTATTTGCTTGGATGGATGAAGGTTTTAATACTTTTATCAATTCATTGAGTTCGGTTGATTTTAATAATGGTGAGTATAAAGCTAAACCTTCTGATTTGCATGAAGAGGCGGATTATTTTACAAATCCAGAAAATGAGACTATAATGAGTTCTCCGGATAATATGAAGGAAGCTAATATTGGTCTTTTATGTTATGCTAAACCAAGTTCAGGATTGGTCATGTTGAGAGAACAGGTTTTAGGACCAGAACGTTTTGATTTGGCTTTGAGAACTTATATAGAACGTTGGGCTTACAAACATCCACAACCGGATGATTTTTTCAGAACCATTGAAAATGTTGCAGGAGAAGATTTAAGTTGGTTTTGGAGAGGTTGGTTTCAATACAATTGGCGTTTAGACCAAGGAATTAATTCGATAAAATATGTCAAAAATGATCCTAAACTAGGTGCTGTAATTTCGATTCAAAACTTTGATAAAATGGCCATGCCAATAATTTTAGATGTGAAAACGAAAAGCGGAAAAATTACTCGTGTAAAATTGCCGGTTGAAATTTGGCAGCGAAATATAGATTGGTCTTTCAAACACAATTCTACAGAAGAAATTGAAAGCATCACAATTGACCCTGATCATGTGTTTCCGGATTATAATGAAAGTAACAACACTTGGTCTGCTGACAAAGGGTTAATCGAAAAAGATATTATTCTTGATGGGTATTTAGGAATATATTCTACAAAAATGGCACCTGTAAAAATTACTTTTTCTGAGAAAAATGGAGTTCTCAATGCTTTGATAACTAATTATCCAAGCTTTTCGGTGGAATCAATTGGGAAAAATACTTTTGAATCGAAATTGGCAGGACTTAAATTTGAATTTAACGATAGTTTAAACGGATTTGATATGGTTTTGCCTGATGGAAAAAAGATACCGTTTACAAAAGATAAATAGTAATTGTATTTCATAAAAAAAAAAAAGACTTGTAGTACTACAAGTCTTTTTTTATGGATTTTATTTTTTTAGTTCTGTGTTTATTCCGGAATTTGTTGACTTAAGCAGTGTAAAGTTCCAAAACCCCAAATAAAATCTACAGCACTAATTCCGATGATTTCTCTATTTGGAAAACAATCTGCCAGGATATTTAAAGCAATTCTGTCGTTACTGTCGTTGAAAGTAGGAACTAAAACACAAGTATTCAAAATCAAGAAATTAGCATAACTGGCCGGTAATCGTAATCCATCAAAATCCAATCGTTTGGGCATAGGCAATTGAACTATTTTTGGTGATTTTCCGTTTTCTAATTTTGCATTTTGCAAACGTTTTAAATTGTCCTGCAAAGGTTTGTAATTGCTGTCGTTTGAATCTGATTCTACAATGGTCACAATCGTATCTTCATTTACAAATCGACATAAATCATCAATATGTCCGTGTGTGTCGTCACCTTCAATACCATCGCCTAACCAAATTACATTGGTAATCCCAAGATATTCTTTGAAAACCGCTTCGTAATCGGCTTTAGTGAAATTTGGATTTCGTACCTGAATATCTGGATGCATCAAACATTCTTCGGAAGTTAATAAAGTTCCGCAGCCGTTTGTATCAATAGCGCCACCTTCAACAATCACAGGTTTTCCTTTATATAGTACAGACGTAACAGGGATATTTAGAAATTCGCCCACTTTTGCAGGAACAAACTTGTCTAATTGAATGTTTTTATATTTTGCCCAACCATTAAAATTAAAATTCAAGGCTTCTCTTTGGTTTCCGTTTTTTACGATTATCGGACCAGAATCACGCATCCAACTTCTGTTGGTTTTGTGTATAATATAAGAAACATTTGCTACTGCAACATGAGCGGTCTCCAGCATGGTGTTGACTTTCTCTTTTTGGTTTTCATCGGCAACAACCAAAAACACTTGTTCAAAAGTGGCTACCTTTTTGATAAATTCAACAAAAGCCCATTGTACGGCTTCATATTTTCCGGGCCAGTCTTTGCCATTGTGCGGAAAACAAAGTAAAATACCTTGTTGCTTTTCCCATTCAGCAGGAAATCTTCTATTAGATGTGCTCATAAATTAGTTCTAAATATAAAGGATGCAAATATAATCAATCATTAGATTCAAAGCCATACAAGAATGGTTCAATTATTTTAGAATTGAGTTTTTAATTTAGTACGAATAGTTTTAGTAAAGATTACATAATACAGGCTTAATTGACACTTAAGTCTCACTAATTATTTTTGATGAAATTTAAAATTAAAATTATGATAAAGTATGGTTTAACATTATTTACGGCTGTTATGGTATTGTCAAGCTGTGAAAATGAAAATTCTCAAGGAAATTCAGAAAATGTAATTAATGAAAACGCAGCCACTTTCAAAGAGATTGGTACTATCACTATTGGTGCAACAGGAGCTGCTGAGATAAGCGCTTATGATGAAGTGAGCAAAAAATTATTTACAGTTAATAATAGTGGTACTAATAAAATTGATGTTATTGATTTGTCAAATCCGTCTACTCCGGTTCTTCTGGCCAGTATAGATTTAGTAACATATAATGGAGCCGCAAATAGTGTTGCTACTTTTAATGGAAAATTAGCGGTTGCGATGGAATCTACTGTAAGCAAACAGGATTCAGGGAAAGTTTTGGTTTTTGATACCACTACCTATAGTTTAATAAAACAAATTACCGTAGGTGCTTTGCCGGATATGATCACTTTTTCTGCTGATGGGAAATTTATTTTAACGGCAAACGAAGGAGAACCAAATGATGATTATTCAAAAGATCCTGACGGAACCGTATCTATAATTGAGGTTAGCAACAATTATGCGGTTACGACTTTAGATTTCAGCAGTTTTAGCAGTCAATTGAGTACGCTTAAAGCAAATGGATTTAGAATTGCAAGTCCAACAAATAATTTCGCCTCAGATATTGAGCCGGAATACATAACTATTTCATCTGATTCTAAAACGGCTTGGGTAACTTTGCAGGAAAATAATGGTGTAGCTAAAATTGATTTGACGACTAAAAAAATCACAAATGTTTTTCCATTAGGGTTTAAAGATTATAATCTTACCGAAAACATAATGGATATTAGCGATAAAGATGCTGGGTTTTTGCCTAATCCTTGGAAAGCAAAAGGGATGTTTCAACCAGATGCAATCAGCAATTTTGAAGTAAATGGCACTACTTATTTTGTTACAGCCAATGAAGGTGATGCAAGAGAATACAGTGCTTTTGTTGATGTAAAAAGAATCAATGATGTTTCGGTTGTTCTTGACCCAACGATTTTTCCCAATGCTGCAACACTAAAAGTTGATACTAACATGGGAAGATTGAACATTAATACTAAAATGGGCGATACAGATGGAGATGGTGATTTTGACGAATTAGTTTCTTTTGGAGCACGATCATTTTCAATTTGGAATGGAAGCACAGGGAAAATAGTATTTGACAGCAAAAATGATTTAGATAAAAGAGCACAAGATTTAGGCGTTTATGATGATAAACGTAGTGATGACAAATCGGTAGAACCGGAATCGGTAGTTGTTGTGAAAATGGGAACTAAAAATATACTGTTTGTAGGTTTAGAAAGAGCCGATGCATTACTGGTTTATGATGTTACTAATCCAGTTTCTCCAGTGTTTTTACAAAGTTTAAAAACCGGAGATGCTCCCGAAGGATTACTTTTTATTCCTGCTGAAAAGAGTCCTACCAAAAGAAGTTTGGTTGTTGTAAGTAGTGAAGGAGATGGTTCTGTTAAAATATTTCAACCGGATTTGAATTAATATTCCTTATTTAAATATAAAAAGCCTGTTAAGTTAATACTCAACAGGCTTTTTTATTGGTTGCAAGAACGGTTTAATCAATAGCTCTTTTTGTAATATCTCCAAAAGCATCAATTCTTCTGTCTCTGAAAAACGGCCAGTTCTGACGTACATTTTCCTGTAAATCTAAATCAACTTCGGCAATCAAAATTTCTTCTTTGTCATGTGAGGCTTGCGCCAAAATTTCTCCTTGTGGTCCCGCAATAAACGAAGACCCCCAAAACTGAATTCCAGCTGTATCCGGCAAGTATTGCTCTAAACCAATTCTATTTGCTGCCGCAACATATACACCATTGGCAACCGCATGCCCTTTCATCACGTTCATCCAAGCGCCATGTTGGTTTTCGCCGTATTGTTCTTTTTCTAATGGGTGCCAACCGATTGCTGTTGGGTAAAACAACACATCAGCACCTTGCAAAGCCGTTAATCGGGCTGCTTCAGGATACCATTGGTCCCAACAAATCAGGGTTCCTATTTTTCCTTTATTGGTAGGAAAGGCTTTAAAACCTAAATCACCAGGCGTGAAATAGAATTTTTCATAAAAATGAGGATCGTCCGGAATATGCATTTTGCGGTACAATCCAGCTTCGGAACCATCAGTATTTATGATGTAAGCGCTATTATGGTAAATTCCGGCCATTCTTTTTTCGAAAAAAGGAACGATGATTACTACTCCTAATTCTTTTGCCAAAGCGCTGAAAGCAATAAAAGAAGTGCTGTATAATGGCTCTGCCAAGGCAAAATTATCAACATCTTCGCTTTGACAGAAATAATGACTGCTGTATAATTCGGGTAACGAAATGACTTCGGCTCCTTGATTTGCAGCATCACGAACCCAACTTAAACATTTTTTTAGGTTGTTTTCGGCAACATCATTGAGATTCAATTGAATAACGGCTATTTTGTATTTCTTGTTTGGCATAAGGCAAAAATTTAGAGTGCAAAAATAGGTATTTTTATAAAGAATAGGGATAATGCGAATTGGATTTTTTATGAATTACTGTTCGGGAGGAGTGTTTGCAGAACTTGAGATTTTACGAACATTATTTAAAACTCAAATAGAATTATTTTCTTCAATGGCGGAGTAGTTTATTCAACTTACTTGGTTATAAGAACTTGTTTACTTGGTTGTCATACCTAACTTACTTGGTTATAAGAACCTGTTTACTTGGTTGTCATGCCTAACTTACTTGGTTATAAGAACCTGTTTACTTGGTTGTCATACCTAACTTATTTGGTT
>ERZ1034361.782-NODE-782-length-19038-cov-6.396867_pt1 | contig 19038 bp, 33 predicted proteins | sample MGYA00520617_ERZ1034361 | MGnify/ENA primary metagenome ERZ1034361 (study PRJEB33736, sample SAMEA104284507) | Azolla filiculoides | biome: Urban; feature: Water surface; material: Ditch water | place: Netherlands | collected 2015-10-28 | depth 0-0.1 m ...
TAAGCACTTGGCACACAACTTCATTGGCTTGTCGTTGTCGCATCGGGGCAGGGAGCTTGCCGGTTTCTTGCGTCCTGATTTTTAAAGAAGACTTGCTTTACTTCTCAACAGCGGCAGACCGAATCGCTTTGTTGCTTGGCTATCTGTCCCGGCAGTACCGGTTGCGGCTTCGTTGTTTGTTTCGATGACTGAACTATAGCGCGGCTATAGATTGATGTCAACAAATAAAATAGCTTGGCTACAGATTGGGGTCAAAAAAAACCCGGCTAGGCCGGGCGGGTTGTTACCACTTGTTGCTTTGTCGTTGCGGCTGCGATCCGTAACTTCCTCCGCTCTTGTACGGGTTGGCGTATTCCTGCTGAACTCGCTCTGGGCTTCGTGTTCCTTGCTGCCCAGTGTATGGGTTTGAGTTGCCTTGCGTGGTGTAGTTGTTGTACGGGTTGCGGTCTGGTGCAGTTTGGTAATGACCTTGAACGAAGGTTCCATCCTGGCGAACGTGTGGCTGAACGTAGTTATCTGCAAAGACCAGTGAAGCTGTTACGGTCAACGCTAAAAACAGTGCTTTTTTCATGGCTTGCTCCTTGTGATTGAACCGTCATATTGCGCCTGTGTTTATGCAAGCGCAATTAGACGATAGTTATAGGTACTGGCTAGAACGGTATGTCACTGACATCAACTTCAACGGTGCGCTGCTGGCGTTGCGGCTGCTGCTCTTCACGCGCAGGGCGGGATTTGTTGGCAAGCTCCAGTATGTAGGCGTTGAACTTGTCGTCGCCCCATACGTGGTTCCAGTATTTGCCATCATCTTTTTTCTGGCTTGGGTAGGACACAAAGTCGCCATTGCTGCCCGACATGATCCGGCAACCCTTGATTGAAAGGAACTCTTGCTCACCTTCGGCGCGTGAGATGTTGATGTTGAACTGTGGGTACTTGCCTGGGAACCACTTGATTGCGAATTTCATTTGTTACTCCTTGTGGAAAATTTTGCAAAGACTGGCGATGGCTTCATCGACTTCGCCCAAGAACTTCACTACTTCAGCTTTGATCGCATCGATTCTTTCTTGATCACGATTAAACCGGACGATAAACAACTGCATCTCTGGCGGCATGCGCGGATCAAAAGTCACGAAGTCGCACCAGTCGCGGCCTGTGCATTCCATCTGCCACAGCATCTGCAGGTGGTACTTGGTCGGAGCCTTGCCAGACAAGATGTACTCGATATGCGTGGCGGTGTTCGGGCATTTGATCTCGATCAATCCATGCTTTCCCACCATGCCGTCTGGGGATGCGCCAGACATCGGAATGTCATGGTGATAAACAATCCCGACTTCTTCAACCATCTGCTCAGTGAAAAGCTCGTATGCGGCCCTGGCGAACGGCTCCGTGTCAGTACCCCACTGCATTGCAGAATTGGTGAATGATTCTGCAGGGGTTCCGCTCAAACGTTCTGCCACCAGTTGTGCGCGGTAGTCTTTGCGGCTTGCTGCTTCGCCGCCAGACTTGAGCGTTGCCATAACATCAGCAATACGGGAGGCCGTTACTTTTCCTGCCCGAGCTGCCAGCCATTCTTTTGAACCTTGTTCCATTACGCCTCCGCTTTTTCAAATTTTGTTGTCAGCTTCTTGATCACGGCATTCACCGCGTTGAGAGCCGCCTTGTCTTTCATGGAAATGGCTTTGGCCTTGGCTTCTGCGATAATGACTCGCGCAACATCGGCGCTTTCAGCAGATTCTGCTTTAGTCAAAGCGGCTCCAAAATCGTACTCATCCTGCTGGTAGCGGCTTTCTTCATCCTCTCCGGTTTCAATATTGAAGAGTTTAAGAATCGCGTACTTTGTGGCGTAGCTCATTGCCTTGCCTGGCGCTTTGTCGCCGTTGTCCAATGCGTGTGCATGTTGGTTGGTGACAATCCGATCAGTTGGGTCGTCGCAATTAACGAACTCAATTTGATAGGTTGCCTCGTAAAGACGCTGTTTCGACTCTGGTGTTTCCTTCGGATGAAAGACGGCAGAGACAACGGACGGAACGATCACAACGCCATGCTCAATGAGCGCAGAGCGAACCATGCCCGTTACCGCGTCGTGAGTGACTGCTTTGTAGCTTCCGCCACCAGTGCTTACCGACTTGTCGCGCTGGACGTAACCGATGGCCTTGCGCACTGCATTGATGCGCTGAAAAATATTCATTGTGGTCATGCTGCCTCCTTGTAATTGCTCTTGTCTTCAGCGCCAGCCAGCGAATAAATCATGTCGGCAAGCAAAAGCGCGTCTTTCATTGGCAGCATCAAAGACGATGTGGCCGGGAAGTGAAAAAGGCTGATATTCACAAAACCAAAATCGAAATCCATAGTTACTGTGCAGCCATGTGATGTCGTAAATTCCATACAACCTCCTGTAAGGTGTAGCTGAACTATAGCGCGGCTATAGCAATAAGTCAATAAAAAGTATTGCTCGGCTATAGATTTAGTGTATGATTTTGATGTCGGGCCTGACAACCTGACGATCTGCGTGATACAGCCAGACTAAGATCCTTTTGGGATGCCCAGTGCGTCTGTATCCGTACGTGGCCTGTCAAGCCGGGTATCCCAAAGGGATTTAGTTATGGCAAAGAAGTCGCTGGTTGCTACAGTTTTCAGCAACTACAAGCACGGTGGAACTCACAAGCTGATCATGCTTCTCATAGCTGATATGAGTTCATCACGGGGTTACGCAGACCCATCAGTAAAAACCATCGCAAGTATGTGCGGCGTCTCTGAGCGCCAGGCTCAGTACGTCCTGAAATATCTGGTCGAGTCGAATTTCATCCTCATTGCCAACAACAAAAGCGGTGGAAAAGCGGGAATGACTCGCCATTACATGATCAATATTTCTACCTTGACGGGTGAACTATTCAGCACCCGTGACGGGTGCAATGGGCTGCACCCAACTGTGTACACTAGGAAAATAGCGCAAATTTCAACGCAGGAAAAAGCCCCCATCCATGAGGCAGATGTTGATGGGTTGGTCGCGACTAAGCCGCATCTTCGGAGGGTTGTGTGATGGGAGACATCGCTTCCTTGGTTGGGGCTTCTTTTGGCAATGAGCTAGGCGTCAGCACCCGGCATGCTTGATGATGGCAAGCGCGGTATCCGTATCAAGACTCATGCAACCCTGTACTTAGGTGTAGCATAGGTGACCTCAATTCCACCAAACCCAGGTTTGCCGATTGAAGGCCCAACAGGTTTGCAGCTTTTGATCTCAGATGGGCTTTTGTTTTTCAGAGAGATAAATTCTTGGGGCGTAACAACCTCGCTGCGAACCAGCTTGGCGTCAAACGTAGCGCCTTTTCCGTAGGGGTTTGTCATGGCTTTGTGTCCTCATTCATGCCTTCATTTTCAGTGCAAACGCCTTAAATTACAAGGTGTTTCGTGCTGTATATGCATCCAGTTTGTTACATCCAGTACGCCGAAAGACAGTATTGTTAACTTGGGATTAAAGGCGTAACCTACTGTCTAAACATACAGTGAGAGAAAAAAATGAACGTGGTAAGCATAGCAACTCCTGAGCTTATTCTTCAACGCTTATTAGATGATTTTGTTAAGCGCCACGGAGCAATGCTTGCTCACGCATCAATCATGTTTGATGATGGGCGGCAGGTTGTGCTGTCTGGAAATACTTCAGAGGCTAACCAGTTTTCAGATTCTCTTCTGGTTGCAAATTCGCGTTAAACGTATCTGACTGGCTCTTGATGATCTTGGACATCGTCAGGTATTGAAGCAGATCTCTTTGATCAGGTTCAGGCAGGTCTAAAACAAGCGAGAAAATTTTAGACACTACGTCAGAGGTAGCTTCTATTTTTTGGGCCGAAACAGACGGAAGTTTTTTGCTTGCGTTCTGAACTTCGGTGGCAAGTCTATTGCTGATGTCAGCCAAAGAGCAGCCAAACCCTCTGGCGTAAGCTAGGGCAGCATCAAGCCCAATCGGCTTAAGTCCGTTGATGTGCTGGTAGATCATCGCATCACCGCCTGGCACCTTGAAATCTCGCGCAAACCTGGCGCGATTTTTTATGCCTTTGAATCTGGCGGCTAGGGATGTGGCTTCGGCCATTTTGAAATCTATTTCCATTTCTATATCGTAACCAAAAAAATCTGTAGCTAGGCTTTGCCTTTTATCTATAGCCGCGCTATACTTACGGCTATGAAAACGAACCCTATCGAACGCGCATGCGAACTTGTTGGTAGCCAAGCCAAGCTGGCAGAGATTCTCTGTGTTCATTTTTCAATGATCTCCCAGTGGGTTCATGGCCACCGCCAAGTTCCATCCGAGCGTTGCCCAGATATCGAAAAAGCCACCAAAGGTGCGGTTACTTGCGAAGAGCTTCGCCCTGATCTTTTTGATCAGTGGTCTTACCTGCGCGGAACCAAAAAACGGAAAGTTGCTTGATGTCATTTCTGTCTCCTTTTTCTCTGATTACAGGTTAGCAACCAATGGCCGCAACCAACAGCAAGACAGAGCTTGAAATCCGTAGAGGAATTGCTCTTGCCGGCAACAAGACCGTAGCAGAAGCGATTGGCGGAGATGAGACGTTAGTTAGTCGTTTTTTATCTGGTGAGCGCGGTATGCGAATCGATCACCTTGGACCGTTGCTTGAAAAGATTGGGCTGAAGGTTGTGCCAATCACTGAGACATCAGTTGATCCGGTTGAGTGGCATGCCGTGCAAACCCTAGCAAGCAAGTATTTCAAATGAAAAAGATCGGCGTGACTGTCATCACCCGATCCGTGACCAACTGACTTACAGGAGCCAGAAGATGCAATATTTTAACATCAACCTATCAGATGAGAAAAGCCATTTGATTGTGCCAATACCGGGTTACGAGAAGTTTTACGGCGCAACAAAAGACGGTTTGATTTTCTCATTTAACTACCGCATGACCGGCAAGACGCATGAGCTTGCGCAGGCTACCAACCCAGAGGGCTATAAGCGGGTAAAGGCGTGGCATGTTTGCAAAACATCGCCGACACCAGTCCATCGCCTAGTTGCAATCGCGTTTTTAGACAATCCGCTTGGACTTCCGCAGGTAAATCATATTGACGGGAACAAGGGTAATAACAATATTGAAAACCTTGAGTGGTGTGATAACGCACAAAACCAAAAGCATAGGTTTTTGCTTGGAACCAATCACGCATTTGGCGAAAAACATGGCATGCACATCATTTCTGATGATGAGGCGCTGGCAATAAAATTAGCCATTAATGATGGGACAAAGCACAAGGGCAAGTGCCTCGATATTGCAAATAAGTTTGGCGTATCAAAGCATATTGTTTATGACATCGGAAACAACAGAACATGGAGGCATTTATGAGCCTCCGCGACTATCAGAAAAACGCCATCAATAATCTCCGCTATGCATTGGCGGCTGGGGAAAAGAGAGTCGTTTGCTATGGCCCGACTGGTTGTGGAAAGTCGGTGATCATTGAAGAGCTAACCAACCTTGCTCTTGGTAAGGGAAAACGTGTAGCGATCATTGCAAACCGTATTCAGCTCGTCCAACAGATGGCCGAGCGTTTTACAGATTCAGGTATTTCATACGGGATATTGCAAGGTCAGAACACTGCTGAATTGCATCGCCCGGTAGTGATCTGCTCAATCTCAACCGTGGCCAAGCGCGGCCTTCCAGACACAGATTTTATTATTGTTGATGAAGCACATGCTTGTGCCGGGTCGAAGCACTATCGTGAGTTGTTGTTTAAGCTAAACAACGTGCCATGCATTGGCGTCACGGCAACGCCGTTCAGCAAGGGAATGGCGAAGAAATATAACGAACTTGCCGGGGAGCCTTTGTTCCAGGCCATCGTTGTTGCTGAGACTATTCGCGGGTTAATAGACCAAGGGTACCTGGTCGATTGCGAAATATACGCGCCGTCAGAACCAGACCTTTCTGGCGTTCGGATGCAGCGCAACGCATTTGGCGAGTTGGATTATGTTGAGTCGGCGCTTGAAGAGGCTGTAGATAAGCCGGCTCTGGTAGGAGACATCATATCCCACTGGCACAAACTGGCAGAAGGTAAGCCAACCATTGTATTCGCCACAACAATTGCTCACAGCCAGCACATTGTTGCTTGCTTTGAGAAGTCTGGAGTAACGGCTCGTCACATTGACTGCTACATGGAAGAGCAGCAGAAGACTGATCTTCTGAACGACTTCAAGGCCGGGAAATTCACCGTCCTGTCGAATGTTGCGCTGGTCGCAGAAGGGTTCGATTACCCAGCCTGCGAAGTGATGGTGCTTGCTAGGCCGACCAAGAGCTTGATTCGGTACATCCAGATGGCTGGGCGGGTTCTCCGCATCCATCACGGCAAAGAACGCGGCTTGATTCTTGACCACTCAGGGTCTGTGAAAGAGCTTGGCTTCCCGACTGACGACTTGCCGCTTGAGTTGGATGACGGAACAGCTAAGACCGCAAGCAAAAAGAAGGATGTCGAAGATCCAAAGCCAAAGAAATGCCCAAAGTGCAGTTACATGAAGCCTCCAAAGTGTTCAGTTTGCCCGAAGTGCGGACATAAGCTAGAGCGCCAGAACGAAGTTGAGCATGCTGACGGTGAGCTAGTTAAGGTCACAAAGAAACAGAAGATCAACAAGGACGACAAGCAGCAGGTCTGGTCTGAGTGTCTTGGCCTTGCCAAGCAGAAGAGCAAGACAACCGGCTGGGCTTCGCACCTTTACAAGTCCATCACGGGGGTATTCCCACGGTCACTAAATGACGTACCCCGTGCGCCTTCATTCGCAGTGATCGACAAAGAGCATTCAAACCGCATCGCTTACGCCAAGCGTATGGAAAAGACGGGAGGACCAAATGCAGCCCGTCCGTGATATCGCCCAAGGCAAGTGGCCTGGAATACTCAAGCAGATAGGCGTCGATGAGAAGTTCCTGAAGAACCGTCATGGGCCATGCCCGGTGTGCGGCGGCAGGGATCGTTTCAGGTTTGACGACAAGCAGGGTAGCGGGTCTTTCTATTGTTCATCATGCGGTGCCGGCGATGGTGTCCGGCTCGTAATGATTTTTAAGAATCTGGATTTTAAGAATGCCGCGATGGAAATAGAGACCGCTGCAGGCTTCGTTAAATCGACGCGATACGAAGAAAAAAAGACCGATGACTACCTAAAAGGCAGGCTTCGCAAGCTGTTTTCTGGGTCAGTTCCGGTCACTCAGGGTGATCCAGTCACCGAATACCTCGAAAACAGGGGTATTCGGCTGGCTTACATCCCGCCAAGTCTGCGTTTTCACCCAGAGCTGATGTACTTCCGCGATGGTGAAGAGGCCGAAGGCAAGTTTGACGCGATGCTTTCCGTTATATCAGCGCCGGACGGAACGGGCGCAACGATCCATCGGACGTGGCTGAAGGATGGCAACAAAGCCCCGGTAGCCAGCCCAAAGAAGATTGCCCAAGGGTTGCCGATTAAGGGTGGTGCGATTCGCTTGTTTCCGGTAGCTCAGAAGATGGGCGTTGCTGAAGGTGTCGAAACCGCGCTGGCCGCTTCCATCTTATTCGGCGTGCCGACCTGGGCGTGCGTCTCAGCTGGTGGGCTTGAGTCCTGGGTGCCGCCTGAAGGATGTCTGTCGGTGACGATCTATGCCGACAACGACGCGAACTTCACCGGGCAGAAAGCCGCGTATGCCTTGGCACACCGCTTATCTATGGCTGGGCTATCCGTCGAAGTCAAATTGCCACAAGTTGTTGGGGAGGATTGGGCTGATGTCATCAACCGCTGATCTATTCGACTTCGACATGAAAGAGGCTGTGGAAGAGCGAATCGCAATCATGGCCGACTCCGATATTCACGACGACGAGCTTGCCTACACCTACACCGAGAAGTTCCGCGCCGAATGCGAAGCCCGGTGGTGTCTTGACTCGATGGATCTCATTGATCGGAGAAAGTACCTGTCGCTTGTCGAGGTTAAGCGAGGAATTCCCGGAAGGAAAACGCTTGAAGCCGGGCTGATGGATGAGTTCTACAGAAGGAAAAAAGCAGCATGACCGAAGATATCGACATCTTTAAGTGCCTTGATTTCATCCGCGACAACGCCGAAGACTACGCAATCGCAAAGGCGCATCGCCAGTATCTGGAGAACTTCCGTAAGACAGTGAAGGCGCAGCAAATGAAGTTGCATCTGTCTCTCCCAGTGTCCGCTCAAGAGCGTGAAGCCTACGCCAGCGAAGAGCTTCAAGAGATCGACAAAGGAATACAGGGCGCAATGGAGGAAGAGATCCGCCTTCAGTGGCTTTTGACTGCCGCTCAAATCAAGTGCGAAGCGTGGCGATCAATCCAGGCTAACTCACGGATGGAGGCAAAAGTCCTGTGATGTACGAAAGCAAATATGACATGGCGCATGAGGATGCTGTTGCCGTGGCTTTTGAAAAGGCGTGGGATTGCCAGGTGCTGAGGAACAAGCCGTTCTACCAGATAGACAGGACGATCACAAAAAACGGTGTCGTAGTCGCCTACATGGAAATCAAGTGCAGGAATAAGCAATACGAGTCAGTTTTTCTGTCGCTGAACAAATGGCTGGCTGGGCGGCAAATGGCAAGGGAAACAGGAAAGCCGTTCATCGCTGCCTATGGACTGCCGAAAGGAATCTATTACTTCGCAACCAAGGACGAGCCGCTTGGGTTTGACATAAAAGTTACAGGTCGCACCGATAGGCATGACCCAAACGATATTCAGCCTGCGGTTGAAATTCCTTTGTCTGAAATGAAGCGGATCGCAGCATGAAAGAGAAGACATGCATCGTCTGTGGTATTCGCTTCCTTCCGATACGGCAAATCCAGCGCGTCTGCTCATCAAACTGTGCCATCAAGTACGCCATCGACAAGCGAGACAAGAAACGCGCCCAGGCCGAGCGAATTGCCCAGCGGGAGGATCGCAAGGTTATCAAGCTGAAGTTGGAGTCGTTCAAGACGCGCTCAGACTGGATGAAAGAAGCCCAGAGAGTGGTGAACGCGTATCGCCGCGCATTACTAGCGGATGAGCCATGTATTAGTTGTGGTCGCTATCACCAAGGCCAATATCACGCCGGGCATTACATGAGTGTTGGCGCTCATCCTGAATTGAGGTTCGAGGAACTCAATATATGGAAGCAGTGCCAGCCATGCAATACACATTTGTCTGGGAATCTAATTAATTACAGGAAAGCATTAATTAAACGAATAGGTACAGAAAAAGTTGAGTGGCTTGAAGGTCATCATGAACCAAAGCATTATGCAATTAATGATTTAAAGCAAATCATATTAAAATACAAGAGCATGTTAAAAGAGATTAAAAAAAATGGATTATAAAAAACTGCATGACTTAATAATATGTAATGCATTAAGCAGAGATGTTACTTCAGGATATTTCGAGAGGCACCACATTGTCCCCAAAAGCATGGGAGGTGGAGATAATCCAGAGAATATTGTAAGGCTTACAGCTAGAGAACATTACTTAGTTCATTGGATGTTATTTAAAATTTATAAAAACAAACAAACATTGTTTGCTTGGTATCGAATGACGCATAGCAGAGATGGCATTGAAAGATATACATCACGGACTTTTGAATACGCAAAAAAATACAAAGCAAAGCAAATGTCTGAAATGTTTACTGGTATTGAATTGACAAAAGAGCATACAGAAAAACTAAGCCAAGCAAAGAAAGGCAAAACATACGAAGAGATTGGTAGAGATGAGTCGCCACTAAAAGGCAGGAAGCTTTCTGATGACCACAAAAAGAAAGTTAGCGACTCTTCAAGAGGAAGAAGGCATTCAGAAAGCACCAAAAAACAACTAAGCGGATTAAGGGTAGGTGATAAAAATCCAATGTATGGAAGACCTGTTTCGGATGAGACGCGCGCCAAGTTAAGCGAGTCGATGAAGGCGGTTAGGAAAACTCCAATGTCAGAAGAAACTCGCGCAAAACTTAGTGCCGCTATGAAGGCGGCTCGGGCGAGTAAGCATTGGTCTAGCAGATGACCTAAAGCAAATTATTTCAACCTACAAACTCAAACTCAAGGAATTGAAGAATGAATATCTTTGATATAGACAAAAAAACCGCTCTTCCTTTGGCTGTAAGTATTGCCAACTTATGCGCAGACTCTGAAGTACGTCAGGAAGATTGCATGCACGCCTTAATGAGATGTGCTGTTGCTATTGCAGAACGAATGCAAGAAGAAGGACAAAACGGATACGGATTGCTTGATGAAGCCTTGGCTTTGGCAGAATCAAATGGATGAAATCGATCTAGCAAACGACAGGCGTGATGCCGAACTGGAGAACCGGATCTCCGACCACATGTACCGGATGAATCAATCGACCGTGCATTACGTGGATTGTGCATGGTGTGGCACAGAGACTGAGAACGGCGCGAAGTATTGCTGCGCTGAGTGCCTGCAAGATGCAGATCGGTTCGAGAACGCTAGAGCGAGGAATGTGAAATGAGCGCACCAGATAGAGACGCAACCCTGCAATGGGCGTTGGACCTGTGGAAGAACATGATGGGGGATGACTTCGGTGAGATCAGAAGCCATTGGTATCCAGCACAGACTCCTGGCCTTCACGGCAAGCGTTCAGTAACCGAGGATGCTTGGGAGGCGCTAGAGTCGTCTTTCGAGCAGTCGGTGGTACTTTGTGTCCAAGGAGCAGTCAAAAACCTAACAGCGCCGCAGCGTGGCGCATTGGAGCGGCATTTGGAGCTATGTCTCTGCGTCCGTATTCCACATTACGAAGAAAGACTGGAAGAAGCCAAGCAGAAAGTGTGGCTGGCGTTGCTTGGGAATGGGTGCGTTTAGACTGTTGAATTAATCCCGACAACTTGTACAGTGGCATCTGAAAAGGAGATTTGGAAATGGCAAAAACAGTGAGCGATATGTTTTCCGATTTTGAGGAAAAACTGCGCAAGAAAATGCAAAGCGATATTACGAACGATGTTGCGTTTTCATTGCTGAACGATGATGACGTATTGTGGGAGGCAATGGTCAAGAGGTTTGGTGGAAAGCAGAAGGCTGGGCTTGTTGTGCTGGAACTTCTTTATCAGGCGATAGACAGCAAAGGTCTGCAAATAGAGCGATGCGACTTCAACGAAGATACTGAAGAAGTGTCGTACAAGAAGTCGTCGGTTTGGTTTAGCGGTGACTTTGATTTAAACATTGGATCAGATGGCGATTACGTTATCGGAAATCCAAGAGGGAAAAAATGACACGCGAAGAACTATGTGTAGCAGCCTGCGCAAGTATCGACAGCAAAGTGCTGATGGACAAAGACGGTAATGCGATTGATCTGGGGATGTACGTCGACTTCTTGCTCGATCAGCTAGGCAAGATCAGGGCGGAGTCTTCTATCGATGCTGACAAGTACAACGAAAATAAAATGCGAGAGGTTAGCAAGAGAGCGAAGATGGCGATTGATAACTTTATACAGCAGAGACTTGCGCCTGTTGGGAATGGGTGCGTGTGATGATCTTCGGATGGAAGAACAGCCCTCAGTGGGTGGCTCACTATGAGCGAGTGAAGCAAGCGCGGTTTGATCTGATCCAGGCGCGGCGTGATACGAGTATGCGAGGCGCTATTGAGGCGATGAAGGTGAAGGCTTCGCAGGATAGGATCTTTAAGGATATGTACAAAGTTTCTGACATTTGGCCGTAGATTTGACCGTTGAATTTATTTCACAGCTATAGTAAGATCACTCCCGAGTCATTGCGTCCGCAGTGACAATCGCCTCACCTCTCACAAGGAGCGTGGGGCTTTTTTACGTCTGGAGAAAATCAAGTGTTAGCTGCCAACAGCAAAAAAGCACCTCGCGGCAAGAGTTTTGAAGTGGGGAAGTCGGGCAATCCTACTGGTCGTCCGAAGATGACAAAGGAAGAGTTCGAGCTTGTTGCTGCGTGTAAAGCTAAGACACCTGCTGCCCTCGGCGTGATTGAGAAGATCATGCTGGAAGGCGAGAGCGAGAAGACGCGACTGACTGCGGCGATTGCGATCATTGAACGAGCGTATGGGAAGCCGAAGCAGGAGCAGGATATTAACCTGGCTGGTGAGATTGGCATTCGTAACGTGACTATTGAGTTTGTTAAGTGACGCCGGGGATATACATCATTAAATCGCCATCAGGCGGTTGTTATGTTGGTAGTTCAAAAAACATCAACCGTCGATGGATGGAGCATAAAAGCGAACTGAGGCGAGGAAAGCACCATTCGATTGCCCTGCAGAACGCATGCAACAAACACGGATTTGAAAACTTAGAATTTAGCGTTCTGCTGATTTGCGACGAGCGGTCATTGCTGATGTACGAGCAACTGACAATTGATGCATACGCGCCGAGCTACAACATTCTCCCGTTGGCGGGACGTCGAGTAGGGTTTTCTCCTAACGAAGAAACACGAAAAAGGATGTCTGCTTCTGCAAAGGCAAGAAAAGACAGAAAGCATTCACCAGAGACAAGAAAGAAAATATCTGACGCTCACAAGGCTCTCGGAACTGTGCCGCTGCGAGGCAGCAACCCGGTGTCGGATGAAACAAAGAAAAAAATATCTGATCACGCAAAAACCAGAACCGACCACTTGGAATTGATGCGGCAAACAAGAGTTGGCCATGTTCCTAGCGCTGAGACGAGAGAAAAGCGCCGAGCGTCAATGACAGGAAAGAAGCAGTCGCAAGAAACATGCGATAAAAAATCATTGGCCCTCACCGGAAGAAAGATGACAGAAGCGACTAAAGAAAATATTTCTTTAGCAAAAAAGGGAAAGAAGTTACCACCAAGAACCCCAGAGCATACCGAGAAAATCCGCATCGCAAAGTTAGCGAAAAAAAATGCAAGAGCTTAAGCTGCTGCTGCCGGAGAAGGCAAAGATGCTTTTTAAGCCAGCCAGATACAAAGTTCTTTTTGGTGGGCGAGGTAGTGGAAAATCGCACTCATGCGCAAAGGCGCTGCTGTTGCGTGGTGCAAGTCAAAAAGAGCGCATCTTGTGCGCTCGTGAAGTGCAAAGGTCAATCAAGGACTCTGTTCATCGCTTGCTGGCAGATCAGATACAAGAACTTGGACTAGGGTACTTCTACCAAGTGTTTGACACTGAGATTCGCGGAATTAATGGTACGCAGATATTTTTTACCGGGCTTTCATCGCAAACTATCGACAGCGTAAAAAGCTATGAAGGAGTTTCTGTTTGTTGGGTTGAAGAGGCTCAGGTCGTGAGCCAGCGGTCGTGGGATATTCTGATTCCAACCATCCGCAAGCCTGAAAGCGAGATATGGATCACTATGAACCCATCTCTTGATTCAGACCCAACATACAAACGGTTCATCGAGACACCGCCTCCAAATTCGCTGGTGGCAAAAATGAATTACATGGACAACCCATTTTTCCCGGAAGTCCTAGAGCAAGAAAGATTTCACTACCAGGCAACGCAACCCGAGGCTAACTACCGCCATGTTTGGCTGGGCGAATGTATGCCAACGGTTGAAGGCGCGATCTACGCGAAGGAAGTCGCGCAGGCTATGGATGATGGCCGCGTGATCGCCGTTCCGTATAACCCGAAGCTGAAAGTGCATTGCGTTTGGGACTTGGGCTGGGCAGATTCAATGGCGATCATCATGGTTCAGAAGGTTGGTCCGTCAGCCATTGCGGTCATTGACTACATGGAAGACAACCAGCGCACCTTGGATTGGTACGTGCAGGAGTTGAAGGAGAAGCGGTACAACTTCGGAACTGACTGGATACCGCACGACGGTACTCATAAGGACTTCAAGACGGGTCAATCGACCGAGGAGCTGCTGAAGCGAATGGGCAGAAAGCCCGAGATTATCCCGAATATCGCCATTGAATCGGGCATCAAGATGGCTCGCATGGCGTTCTCTCGCATCTATTTCGACAAGGACAAGACCGCCGGACTGATGAACTGCCTGAAGCGGTATCGCAGGGCAATCAACCAGCAGACTGGCGAACCAGGCGCTCCGGTGCATGACGAATCGTCACATGGATCGGACAGCTTCCGTTATCTAGGTGTCATAGCCGAGATGCTGAACAACGACTCAATGTACGAGTCTACCGTACCAAAGAACATCAACATCCCACAATTTGATTCAGTAGCCGGCTACTAAGGACACTCATGGACGATCTCGAACTCTACACCGACGAATCGCAGGAAGCGGCGATTGCCGAGCAGCGGCGCGAGGACCAAGTCCAGCACCTTGGCAGCATGCTTTCCGTGCGACTGAGAGCGATTGTGCAGCAGCGTGAGCCTATCGAGCGCCGCATGATCGAGGATCTTCGCCAGTATCACGGGCGATATGACGCTGAGACTGAGGCGATGATGCGTGATCCACGCTTCAAACGCTCCAAGCTGTTCGCCAACATCACCCGCTCCAAGACCAACGCTGCTGAGGCGCGTATCGCTGACATGCTGTTCCCGGCTGACGATACGAACTGGGGTATCGAGCCGACGCCGATCCCTGAAATGGCTGACCTTGCTAAGAGCCAAGAGCCTGCGGCAATCGACCAGAACGGCCAGGTTGTCGAGACGGTAGGTGATCAGGTAAATAAGGTTTTGGACGAAGCCAAGAAGCGCTCCAAGGCGATGACCGAAGAGATCAAGGACCAACTGGCCGAGTCTGATTACGTCAGCAACGCACGGAAGGCGATCCACCAGGCAGCAGTACTTGGCACAGGGATTCTAAAAGGCCCGGTGATAGTCAATCGCATGACGAAGCGGTGGAGCAAGATCAGCGACCCGGCAACCGGCGAGTCTGTCCGCGTCATGGATATGCTTGCTGAGGACAAGCCTGCCGTTGAGTGGGTAGATGTCTGGAACTTCTTCCCTGACATGGCCGCTACGTCGATTCAGGACTGTGAGTACGTCTATGAGCGCAAGTTCCTGACTCGCAAGGCGCTGCGCAATCTGTCACGCCGCCCTGGTATGCTGAAGAAAGCGATCAAGGAACTGATCCAGCGTGACGCATCTGAACTAGTGATCAGCACCGACCACCTTGAGAAGCTGCGCGAGATCGCTGGCGTCACTGGCAATCTTGACCAAACCCGCTATGAGATGTGGGAATACCACGGCCCGGTTACGGCAGATGACCTTCGCGCCTGTGGTTGTGACATCTCAGACGAGGAAGCTGCCGACCAAGACCTTGAAGCCGTGGTGATGTTCATTGGCGACGTGGTGATCTTTGCTGACATCAACCCGATGGAAACCGAAGAGCATCCTTACTCGGTATGGCAGTGGGAGCCGGATGACTCCACGATCTTCGGTTACGGCGTGCCGTACCTGATGCGGACCCCGCAGCGCGTGATGAACTCCGCCTGGCGCATGCTGATGGACAACTCAGGTGTAGCCGTAGGTCCGCAGATCGCGTTCAAGTCGGGCAAGGTCCAGCCTATCGACAACGATTGGCAGTTGGCACCGATGAAGATGTGGATGGTCACTGACCCCAATGTTCCTGTTCAAGACGCATTTGCAACCTTCGATATCAACTCACACCAGGCTGAACTGACAAACATCATCCAGATCGCCGAGAACTTCGCTGACAAGGAAACCTCTCTTCCGATGCTGGCCCAGGGGGAGCAGGGCGGCGCACCGAATACCGCTACCGGCATGTCGATGCTGATGAACGCTGCCAACACTGTGCTTCGCAGGATGGTAAAAGCCTTTGATGACAACATTACCAAGCCGCTGATCACCCGCTTCTACGACTGGAACATGCAGTTCTCGGAGAACGAAGGCGTGAAGGGTGACATGCAGATCGAAGCGCGTGGCACCACGGCATTGATGGTCAAGGAGCTTCAGGCTCAACAGATGATGGCCTTCCTTAACTTCTACGCCAACCCTGTCTTTGCTCCGATCCTTTCCCCGAAAGCCCCAGCCATGCTGCGCAAGATGGCTGAAGTCATGCGCCTTAATCCGGCTGAAGTCATTCCGTCCGAGGAAGAGATTCAACAGATGCAGCAACAGGCGCAAGAAGCTGCTCAGCAACAACAGCAGCCGCAAGACCCGCGTGTCCAGTCTGCCATGATCCGTGCTGATGCCGAGATGAAGTCTGCGCAGTACGAAGCAGAAGCCAACCAAGTAGAAATGGAAGTGCGTAAGCAGATGGCAGAACAGGACATGGCGTTCAAGATCCAAGCCCTGACGCTTGAGCGCGAGATCGCCATGATGAAGCTGAGTGCCGACCAGAACCTGAGCCTTGAGAAGATCAAGGCGCAACTGGCAATGGCAGCGGCTAACGACCAGACCAAGAAGCAACTGTTCGCAGCAGAGCGCGAGATCAAGATGGCAACCGGGGAGGGTATCTAAATGGGTTTCGGAAGAAGCAATAAAACGACGCAGCAAGTCGACATGGACGCCGTATATGCTGATATCGAGAAACAGGCGACGATTCAGCGGTGGGAGCAGGGGCAGATCGCGCCGCATGAACAAGCGGCGGCTGAGGCTGGAGGATATTCGGCGGCTAACGTGCAAGCAAATAATCAACCCGCAAAGACAGTAAGCTCCTACGCAGAGATAAAGCGAAACCAGCAAACAGTATCGCAAGGCGCTGGAATGGCTGGTCAGTACGTAGAAGATTATCAAAAGGCGATGGGCAGATACCAGTCGGCTGCTTCAGCTTACAACGAGAAGGCTGAGGCGTATCGAACCGAGTACAACGGAGCGGTTAAGTCGTACAACGCCAAACTTGAAGCGTACAAGACCAATGCACAAATCCAGTCGGAGGCGTACCAGCGAAGCGTAGATAAATATAATTCCAGCGCTGATGCATACAATAATCAGTATTCAAGTGGCAAGCCATACGTCATTAAGGTTGAAGAGAACTCTCGGGGACTTCAAAACGTATACCTATCTAATGGCGCTGCGGGTGAGTTTGGGTTTAGTGACAAGTCGATGATCCCAAGCGTCGGAGACTTCGCTGAGTATGGTAACGGTGTTACTGATGTGCGTTTTGCAAAGCCCGTATCCGCGCCAAGCCAATCAAGCATCCAGGCTCCAAACTACGGAACAGCGCCTACTGCGAACCTTCCAAAAGAGATAGATCCTTTCACGATGAAGGCTCCCCGCGACATAAGCCTACTGGCATCTGGGTCCAGTGGAGCAGCGGCAACGGTTGATAGCAAGGGGGAGTCAGTGTCTGATAGGGTGAAGGCGGCGAATGGTGTGTCCGGGTCGGCATATACCGGTAGCATGGATTCAGAAACTGGAATTCTTCAGAAAGTAATGAATAAGAAGTTGTGAAAATCTTTCACAGTTTGCTAGAATAACGCCTGAGAAATTACGCCCAGAAGCCACCCATTGAGGTGGCTTTTTGCATTGGAGCAAGACAAATGAGCAAGATCGACAAGATCAAAGAAGTGCTTGAAATGCTTGAGGTCTGCTTGTACATCCGCCCGGTTGTGACCGGGGCAGGGGCCGACCTTTCAGTTGTTATGGCCGGAAGGTTGCCATGACAGACCGTGACCTAACACACCCGCACGGCTGGAATGGCGAAGACCGCAGAGGCATCGACGGTATCACCCTAAAACTAATGACTGAGGTTCGAGTAGCGATGGAAGCCCACGAAAGAAAAGAAGAGCAGACGTTCAAGGAACTCAAGGCCGAGATCAAGGAAAACCGCACCGAGTCAGATGCCCGTCACACCGAAGTGCTTGGGCGTTTTGAACACATGCAGAAATCCACGATGGGCTTGCTGCAAGCGAACAACACGACCACGAACGAGATCCACAAGATGTTCAAAGAGGCTTTCCCAGAAGGTGATGTGCAGGCGCACCGCAAAGCACACGAACACTGGATCGAAAAGGACAGGGCTGACAAAGAGTTCTGGCTGAAGCTGAAGCTCGAAGTGGTCAAGTGGGGCGTGGTTGCAATGGTCGGATGGGCAGGTATTGCTCTCTGGACTGCGTTCCTACAAGGGCCGAAGTAATGAAACTCACGATTGAAAACGGCCTGCTGTATATCGACAACAAACGATTCTGCTACGCGAAGGTAAATGATGTTGAACCTGGTGAATACAAAGTCAGCACGCAATACAGCCATGCCCACGGGCGTATTTTGCCCATCCTATCTGATTGTGGCTGGGTTGGAGATGACGACCGCTGCGCACTCCGCATCGGCAGCGTATTGGGCAGCGATGGCCCGATTAAGTGCGCAATGTCTATCGGCGGTCTGGTTGCTCGACTCGAAGCCGCAGAAGAGTTCGGCAGTACGATTTTGATTGAAATCAAATGAGCCTGACAGACCAAACGCAAGGCAACTATATGTGCGGCTGCATCGGCAAGCAGGGCAACGACCCATACTGCCCGTGCGAGATGCGCCAACGTGGTCTTGCGCCGACAGGGTTTGTTCAACCAATGACGCCAGCAGAGAAAGACAGGCTGGTACGCATGTTCAATAAGTACGAGATCAAGTAATGTCTGACAAGCTATCCAAATACTTCACTTTGCAGGAACTCACTGCAAGCCAGTACGCCACCCGAGCAGGGATCAGCAACGTCCCGACTGGGCAGGAGATGACCAATCTTGTCTATACAGCGTCAAAGATGGACGAGGTTCGCAAGCTGCTGGGCTTCCCGATCTACATCTCTAGCGGCTACCGTTCGCCTGAAGTCAATCGCATGGTTGGCGGAGCTAATACCTCCAATCACTTGACCGGCGAGGCAGTTGACTTCACATGCCCACAGTACGGTTCGGTTGAAGAGGTCTTCAACGCCATCCGCAAGTCGCCGCTTCGCTACGATCAAATCATTTGTGAGGGAGGCCGATGGATTCATCTTGGCTTCGGTAAGCAACTACGCCATGAGCAGATGATCGCAACCTTCAAGAACGGGCTGGCGGTTTATGAGGTAGTCAAGTAATGGCCCCACTAATCCCTTTAGCCATCAGCCTAGCTGCGGAGTACGTCCCGGAAGTCATCAAGTATTTCGGTGGCTCCAAGTCGGCTGATGTAGCCGGCAAGGTTCTCGACATTGCCAAACAAGTAACCGGGCTGGAGCCTGACGATGCCGCAAAAGCGATTGCTCTCGACCCGAATCTCGCGCTCCAATTCAA
>ERZ1034361.786-NODE-786-length-19001-cov-5.838036_pt1 | contig 19001 bp, 19 predicted proteins | sample MGYA00520617_ERZ1034361 | MGnify/ENA primary metagenome ERZ1034361 (study PRJEB33736, sample SAMEA104284507) | Azolla filiculoides | biome: Urban; feature: Water surface; material: Ditch water | place: Netherlands | collected 2015-10-28 | depth 0-0.1 m ...
CCACCATTGCCAAGTTCCAGAAGGAACTGGGCGCCATGGGCTACAAGTACCAGTTCATCACCCTGGCTGGCATCCACAACATGTGGTACCACATGTTCGACCTGGCCCAGGACTACGCCAAGCGCGGCATGTCGGCCTACGTCGAGAAGGTTCAGGAGCCGGAATTCGCTGCCCGCGACCGTGGCTACACCTTCGTTTCGCACCAGCAGGAAGTTGGTACCGGTTACTTCGACGATGTCACCACCGTGATCCAGGGTGGCAAGTCCAGCGTTACCGCGCTGACCGGCTCGACCGAAGAAGAACAGTTCCACTAAGAAGCTCACCGCTTTGAATTGCCGCCCGACCGGGTGGCAAACGAAGGCCGACACTCACGAGGTGTCGGCCTTTTTCATTTTGGGCTTGCCGTGATGCTCAAAACACCGTGTCTTCCATCTGTATTATCATTGGAGCGTGGAACAGAGCGCCCTATGACATCAAATACAAATCAAGCAGTTACTGCAAATCATCAGGTTCCGCATTGGCTCATGGGCGAACCGGCAGGTTTGTTGGATAAGGCTCAGCGGGCATGATCAACTACCCAGATCTGAATACTGCGCGCCTTGTTTGCCGCACGATATCAGGCGTTCTTTTTGCTGGCCTGATATCGGGTTGCGCCTTGCTGCAAGCACCGGCTATCGACCCTACGCCCCTGGAGGCCGGCCGCCTTCCCACCCCCGACATGACCCTCCAGCTGGCACAGTTGGGGCCTTGCACGGATGAATCCGAGCAGGCATTTTCCCTGGACTCGTCAAAGCCCGTGACCATACTGGTACACGGTTGTAATGGCTCGGCCGGACGCTTCCGTTCGCTCGCGCAGCTCTACGCATTTCACGGCCAGCAGGCCGTCTGTTTCAGCTATGACGACCGGGCCAGCCTGGTGCTCGGTGCCGAGCAGCTGGCTGGCGCAGTCGGCGCCCTGGCCGAAAAAATGCAACATCGGGACATCACCGTCATCGGCCACAGCATGGGCGGGCTGGTCGCGCGGAAGGCCATGGAAGGCGAGCAGCGCACCGATTGGGAGCGACAGGGATTGAAGGTCAATCTGGTCACCGTCTCGGCACCAGTCTCCGGCATAGCAGCCGCCGAACCGTGCGGCTATCGCAGCTTGCACTGGGCCAGCCTCGGCCTCGTACCGCTCACTTGCAGAGCGGTCACCGGTGACAACTGGCATGAAATCACCGCCGCTTCCGATTTCATCCGCCGTCCAGGCCCGCTGATCCCATCGGTCCAGCGCTATGTGAAAGTCGTCACCGATGAGCGCCAGGCCTGCCGCCGTCGCGACGCGGCGGGCACCTGCGTGAAAAGCGACTACGTCTTCAGCCTCGCTGAGCAGTACCAGACTATCATCGACAGTTACCCACGCCTTGCCAACGTTGAAGTTGCAGCAGGCCACGTCGAAATCGTCGGCTACAAGGGCGTCGCGCCACACCAGTTGATTGCTATCCTGCAGCAGCAGGGTTTGCTGGCTGTCACACCCACGGAACGCGAAATTGCCTTCCAAAGGCTGATGGCGAAACTCTACTGACACCACGACGCCGCCAGATAGGTCGGCGCCAATTTTCAAATCCTCAGGCAGAGGGCCGCGTCCACATCCAGCCCAGCACGGTGATGGCGACCGCCAGCGGCACATAGCGCCACGATTCAGGCAGGCCAAACCAGCCGCCAATGGCGCTGATGGCCATTAGAACCGTCGCCAGACGCTTGGCAATGATCGGGATCGCACCATGGTCGCGCCAGGCACGGATGGCCGGCCCCGAACTCGGGTGCGCCAGCAGCTTGGCCTCCCATTCCGGATGCGAGCGGGCAAAGAAATAGGCAGCGAGGATCATGAAGGGCGTTGTCGGCAGGAGCGGCAGCACGGCACCAATCACGCCGAGCACGACACAAAGCACACCAAGGCCACGGTAGACGGGTATTTTCATGGCGCTCAGCGCAATTCCCAATAGCTCGGCCGACCGTAGGTGTCCTTGAGCAGGTCGATGAACAACCTGACTCGCAGGGGCAGGTGGCGGCGCTGCGGGAAAACGGCGTAGATGCCCATGGGCGGTGCCTGCCAGGCATCGAGCACCGAGGTCAGGCGGCCTTCCTTGAGATCCTGCCCGACCTCCCAGAGCGAGCGCCAGGCCAGGCCACGACCGGCCAGTGCCCATTCATGCAGCACAGCGCCATCGTTGCACTCGAAACTGCCGCCAACCTTGATGATGTCGACCTGCGCGCTGGCTGGATCGCGAAAGACCCAGCCGCGCTGCTGGCCGAGCGATAAACATTCGTGGCTGACCAGATCGGCCGGCTCGCGCGGCACGCCGTGCGCCACCAGATAGGCCGGGCTGGCCACCACCATGCGCCGCATTTCGCCTAGACGGACGCTGATCAGGCTGGAGTCGGTCAATTCGCCGATGCGGATGGCGCAGTCGATGTTTTCATTGACCAGATCGACCAGCCGGTCACTCAGGTTCAGATTGACCCGGACTTCCGGATTGGCCAGCATGAAATCGCCGACCAGCGGCGCCACATGCTGCCGCCCGAAGCCTGAGGGCGCAGAAACTCGCAGTTGGCCGCTGGCCCGAACGCTGCCCAGCGACACCGCTGCTTCGGCATTGGCCAGGTCGTTCAGCGTTTTCTGGCAGTCCTCAAGAAAGGCCTGGCCCTCGAAGGTAATGGTCAGCTTGCGCGTGGTGCGCAGCAATAATTTGACGCCGAGCCGCGATTCGAGGGCATCGAGCCGACGGCCGATAATGGCCGGCGTCACACCCTCCACCCGTGCCGCAGCCGAGAGACTTCCCCGAGTAGCGGCCGAAACGAAGGCTTCAATCTGTTTCAGGCGGTCCATTTCATACTTTAAGTAAAAGATGAATTGATTCTATCCGTCTTTCAAGTCTTATAGAAGAGTCATAGAATTCGCTGCAGCGCAACATCCATTCATCCTTCACTCAGGAGTTCCCCATGGCCCTCAACCTGCCCCAAGGCGTGCAAATCACCGGCCCGATCAAGCCGGGTTACGAATCCGTTCTCACTTTCGAAGCCCTCGAACTGGTCGCCAAGCTGCATCGCGCCTTCGAAGCCCGCCGCCAGGAACTCCTGAAAGCCCGCGTTGCCCGCCAGGCACGCATTGACGCCGGCGAAATGCCCGACTTCCTGCCGGAAACCAAGGCCATCCGCGAAGGCGACTGGAAGATCGCCCCGCTGCCCAAGGCCCTGGAACGCCGCCGCACCGAAATCACCGGCCCGGTCGAAGCCAAGATGATCATCAACGCCTTCAACTCCGGCGCTGACTCCTACATGACCGACTTCGAAGATTCGAATTCGCCCAACTGGGACAACCAGATCGTCGGCCAGATGAACCTGTACAAGGCCATCCGCCGCGAACTGTCGTTCAAGAACGAGAACGGCAAGGAATACAAGCTCAACGACCAGATCGCCACCCTGCAGATTCGTCCGCGCGGCTGGCACCTCGATGAAAAGCATGTGCTGGTCGACGGCCAGCGCGTCGGCGGCGGCATCTTCGACTTCGCCGTCGTCTTCTTCCACAACGCCAAGGAACAGATCGCCCGCGGCGCCGGCCCGTTCTACTACCTGCCGAAGATGGAAAGCCATCTCGAAGCCCGCCTGTGGAACGACGTTTTCGTCATGGCCCAGGACCACATCGGCCTGCCGCAGGGCACCATCAAGGCTACCGTGCTGATCGAAACCATCCTCGCCACCTTCGAGATGGAAGAAATCCTCTACGAACTGCGCAACCACTCTTCCGGCCTCAATGCAGGCCGCTGGGACTACATCTTCTCCTGCATCAAGAAATTCAAGAAGAACAAGGACTTCTGCCTGGCCCAGCGCAGCGCCATCACCATGGAAGTGCCCTTCATGCGCGGCTACGCCCTCGCCCTCGTCCAGGCCTGCCACAAGCGCGGCGCCCCGGCCATGGGCGGCATGTCGGCCCTGATCCCGATCAAGAACGACCCGGTCGCCAATGAAAAGGCCCTGGCCGGCATCCGCCACGACAAGACCCGCGACGCCAACGACGGCTTTGACGGCGGCTGGGTCGCCCACCCGGGCCTCGTGCCGATTGCCATGGAAGAATTCGTCAAGGTCCTCGGCGACAAGCCTAACCAGTGGGAAAAGCAGGTCTCCGGCAACTTCGGCCCGGCCCAGTGGCTCGACTTCCAGCCCTCGACCCCGATCACCGAAGCCGGCCTGCGCAACAACATCAACGTCGGCATCCACTACCTCGGCTCCTGGCTGGCCGGCAATGGCTGCGTGCCCATCCATAACCTCATGGAAGACGCCGCCACCGCCGAAATCTCCCGCTCGCAAGTCTGGCAATGGGTGGTTTCGCCCAAGGGCATCCTCGACGACGGCCGCAAGGTCACGGTCGAGATGGTCCGCCCGATGATTGCCGAGGAACTGGCCAAGGTAAAAGCCTTCGTCGCCGCCCAGGGCGAAGACACGGCCAGCTACGACCAGGCTGCGGTGATTTTCGACGACATGTCGCTGACCCCGGAATACCCGGAGTTCCTGACCCTGCCGCTGTACGAAGCGATGGCCTGAGCCTCGCCCGAACGCCTTGCAAGACCGAACGCCGGGGAAACCCGGCGTTTTTGTTGGATCCAGGCATGAACAAACCATCTAATACCCCTGGTATCAGATACCCCGACAAAATTGCGCCTAGTACCAACAAAACTTCAGCAATAAACTGCAAGCCTTGTTCGTCAAGGATTGCGTCATGCTCTCTGCCCTCACCCAACTCCTGATTTTTCAGCTTGCCGGCGAAGTGATCGCCCGCGGTCTCGCCCTGCCCATTCCCGGCCCCGTACTCGGCATGCTTTTCCTGTTCGTCGCGTTGCTCATCAAGGGCGGCCCCGGCGAGAATTTGCAGACGACCAGCCAGAATCTACTGCAGCACCTGTCACTGCTCTTCGTGCCGGCCGGCACGGGCATCATGGTCCATCTTCACCGGGTCTCCGATGAATGGCTGCCGCTGCTGGCTTCGCTCCTCGTCAGCACACTGGCCACCCTGATCGTCACCGCGCTGGTTATGAAGCTCTGCCAGCGCTCGCCGGCAGCCTCGGGAGAAGCGTCATGACCCAGGAAATCAGCCAGATCTGGGTTTATCTCTCTGCCTCGCCGCTGCTCGGCTTGACCATCACACTGCTCGCCTACCAGGGCGCCTTCGCCATTTATCAGCGCACGGGCAACAATCCGCTGGCCAACCCGGTGCTCATTGCGGTGTCCGTGCTGGTGCTGTTTTTGACCCTGACCGGCACCTCCTACGAAACCTATTTCGCCGGCGCCCAATTCGTGCACTTCCTGCTCGGCCCGGCCACCGTGGCGCTGGCCATTCCGCTGTACACGCAATTCAGGCGGGTGCGCTCGATGCTGCTGCCGGTCGTCGCCGGGCTGCTCGCCGGCAGTCTGACGGCGATTGTCTCGGCTGTCCTGGTCGCCCGCCTGCTCGGCGCCAGCACCTCGACCCAGCTTTCGCTCGCCCCCAAGTCGGTGACGACACCGATTGCCATGGGCATCGCCGAGCGCATTGGCGGCATCCCCTCGCTGACCGCCGTGCTCGTCATCGTCACCGGCATCCTCGGCGCCGTCGGCGCGCGCTACGTGTTCGATGCCATGAAGCTGCGTGACCCGGCCATACGCGGCTTTGCCATCGGTATTGCCTCGCACGGCATCGGCACGGCGCGTGCCTTTCAGGTCAACGAACAGAGCGGCGCCTTTGCCGCGCTGGCCATGGGCATGAACGGCGCACTGACAGCCCTGCTCGTGCCTTGGTTGCTTTCTAGCTTTTAGTCCAATCACCAACTATAGGGTAAGTACCTATGGCCGATGCGCGCCGGGCAGCGAAGAATTTGGCCATGCTCATGCGCCCTCCTTCTTCACAGCCGCAAAACACCCGGCTATGGCTCGCCCCCTATGTCGCGATCGGCGTGTTTGCCCTGGCCATGCTGGTTCTCACGGCGCTCCTCCAGTGGCGCGAGCTGGATACCGCACGTTCGGCGCTGGAGGGCGACATGCACTGGGCGGAGCGAACCATTGAAAACCGCCTGCACGCCCATCAGGACTTTCTCGCCGAGTTGGGGCGCGACCAGGAGTTCAAGCAACTCACCTACGAAGCCTTCCAGGTCCGGGCCGCGCGCTATGCGCGTGAGGCGCCGGAAATCCAGGCCATCATCTGGGTCGATACGGATGGCAAGGTCGAGTGGGTGGCACCCAATGAATCGACCGCAGTCTTCGTCGGCGAGCAGTTGTCCGGCGAGCGCCTGGCCGCCCTGCAGGAAGCCTTGCGCATCCGCCGCCAGGTCGTTTCGCCAGACTATCGCGATGCCACCCAGCGCCCGGCCCACGACGTCATCCACCCGGTCCAGCGCGGCAGCGGCGATCTCGGCGCCTTCATCGCCCTGCAATCGCTGGAAACCCTGCTGCGCACGACCTTGCCCACCGTCTTCACGACCCGCTACAGCCTGACTGTCGTCGACGCACAAAACCGCGAGGTTTTAAGCAACACCTCGGTCAAACCCACCGACCGCCAGATTTCCGGCCAGATCAGCCTCGAACTGCCGAACAACCGCCTCGGCCTGAACATCGTCGCCTACCGTGCCGGCGGCGCCTGGCTGCCCTACGTCCCGGTCACCCTCATTCTCGTCCTGACACTGATCGCCACGGTGACGCTGATCCAGCTACGCCGGCATGCCAAGCACCGGGCCGCCACCGAAGAAGAGTTGCGCGCCGCTTACGCCTTTCGCCAGGCCATGTCGCAGTCGCTGATCACCGGCCTGCGCGCCATCGATCTGGAGGGCCGGATCACTTTCGTCAATGCCGCCTTCTGCCGGATGACCGGCTACGACGAGCAGGAACTGGTCGGCATCAAGCCGCCCTACCCCTACTGGCCACCGGAAGAGTTCGACCGACTGCAGCACAACATCGACACCGCGCTAGCCGGGCAGGCGCCGTCCAGCGGCTTCGAGATGCGCATCATGCGCAAGAGTGGCGAGCGTTTCGACGTCCGCCTCTACTTCTCGCCACTGATCGGCACCGATGGCCAGCAGATCGGCTGGATGGCCTCGATGAACGACATCACCGAACCCAAGCGTGTGCGCGTCGAACTGGAGCGCGCCCACGAACGTTTCGTCACGGTCATCGACGGCCTCGACTCGGCCGTCCATGTCGCCGATGTGCAAACCGGTGAAATTCTCTTCGCCAACCGTGCCTTCCAGAACATTTTTGGCTTCGACAGTGTCGGCAAGGATTCCGCCCAGATCACGGCGGCCTGTCGCCCGGCCGACGAGTGGCTGCAACATGACCCGACCAAGCTGAGTGCCGACGAACTCCCTTGCGAACTATTCGATGGCGAACTGCAGCACAGCCTGTCCGGACACTGGTATCACCTGCACGAACGCGCCATCCGCTGGGTGGACGGACGCACCGTGCGCGTCCAGATCGGCGCCGACATCACCGACAGGAAGCACATCGACGAGGTCAACCTGCAGCAACAAAAGCGCCTCGAACAGACTTCGCGCCTGATCACCATGGGCGAGATGGCCTCCTCGCTGGCGCATGAATTGAACCAGCCGTTGTCGGCCATCGCCAACTACTGCGCCGGCTGTGTCAAACGCATGCAGGCCGGCAACTACAAGCTGGAAGACCTGCTGGCCGCGATGCAAAAGGCCTCGGACCAGGCCGAGCGGGCCGGCAAGATCATCCGCCGCATGCGCGACATGGTGAAGAAGGGCGATCCAAACCGACAGCCCATCGCGCTCGAGGAACTGGTCGACGAGACCCGCGCCTTTGCCGACATCGACGCCCAGCGCACGGGCACCCAGATCATCGTCGACCTGCCCGAGCATTTGCCGAAAATCGTCGTCGACCGCATCATGATCGAACAGGTGCTGCTCAACCTCTTCAAGAACGGTATCGAAGCGATGACCGACGTGCCCGTCGAACGCCGGCAACTAACGCTGCAGGCGCAACGCGTGGATGAGCGTATGCTGGAAATCACGGTAGCCGACCAGGGTCATGGTCTAGCCGAGGAAGACATTGAAAAGATTTTCACCCCCTTCTACACCACCAAGGCCGAAGGCATGGGTATCGGCCTGGCGATCTGCCGCTCGATCATCGAGTTTCACCAGGGAAGGCTGTGGGTAGCCCCGCGCCGCGAGGGCGGCACGACATTCCATTTCACCGTACCGATCGAGGAAATTGGCGAGGAGAGCGATTAGCGATGAACAAGCTGACACAAACGATTTACGTAGTCGATGACGACGAGGCCATGCGCGACTCAATGACCTGGCTACTTGAGGGCGAAGGCTACGCTGTCGCCTGCTTCGACTCGGCCGACAGCTTTCTCGCTTTCCGCCGCGACGACATGCGCGGCTGCCTGATTCTCGACGTCCGTATGCCGGAAATGAGCGGACTCGAACTGCACGAAAAACTCGACGGCCTGGGTTCGCAATTGCCAGTGATTTTCGTTACCGGCCACGGCGACGTGCCGATGGCGGTCTCGGCGCTGCAGCGGGGCGCCTGCGACTTCATCGAAAAGCCTTTCCACAATGAAGATTTGCTCTCGCGCATCGTCCGTGCGCTGGAACTCGACAGCCAGCTATCCGCCCGCCGCCAGCGCAACGGCGCGATCAGCCACCGGCTCGATCAGCTGACCCAGCGCGAACGCGAAGTCATGAAACTGGTCGTCGCCGGCAAGCTCAACAAGCAGATTGCCGACGAACTCGACATCAGCATGAAAACCGTCGAAGCCCACCGGGCAAGGGTCATGGAGAAAATGGGCGTACGCACCCTGGCCGAACTGGTCAAGGCGGTGATGACGGTTAACTGAGGGTCAAAGCGGGATGATGTCGTCGCCGCCAGTGCCGAAATCACCTTCAAAATTCTTCAGTTGGCGAACTTCCTTGCGGCGCATCAGTTTGTCCTGAACCTTGGCGGGCAGGTCGGTGAACAGGATGAGATCCTTGGCAATGAGCAATTCGATGGTGTCTTCGATAACCCGGACAAAGTCCCTGTCCAGCACATCAAGTTCATTCTGCCGCCAGCGCTCGTGAATGAACTGCAGGACCTCGGGATTATCGGCCGACAAGGCTTCGCAGGCATCGCGCAGGGGCATGGGATGCAATTCACATATCCTGCCTTTGCTGTCTCTCGCCACGTAAAGCATGCCCGCTCCCTCTCTGTTATTTGATCAAGTCTGCATGAGCTGATCGGATTTTGCAATTGAACCCAGACAGCCCCATCCAGACACTCAGTAGTTCTTGACCGGCACCTTGGCCGGCATTTTTGGCGTTCCGAAATAGGTGGCGGGTGGCGCCTTGAAACCAGTCTTGTTGCCCTTGTCATCATACACAATGCTGGCTGACTGCTCCTGCGGCTTCTTGCGGCTGGCCGTAATTTCCATGCTTGCCGCCCGCGCTGCCTTGGGCCTGTCCATTTCGGCGCGGACGATACGCATTCGTTCCGTGGCTATGCGCTTGTCGATTGTCGTCGTCGACATGCTGCGCTCGACGAGTTTTTCACGCATGCTTAGCAACTCCTCAAGTTCCTTCGAGGTGCGCATCGAACGTACGGGCTCGCCCCATTTTTCCTTGGGCTGGCTCACTGCTATGTTGAATTCCTCGGGATTGCTGACCATGCGGGCAATCTCCAGGCGATCATGGCGCATCGCCCACTGCAGCGCGCCATCGCCCCAGTCGTTCCTGGGTGTCCGGTCGGCGCCCTTTTCAATGAGCTTTTTCGCCAGCGCCGTATGACCTTCGTAGACCGACATCATGAGCACCGTCGAACCGTTAGTGCTCTGCGCATTGATGTCTGCGCCCTGGGCGATGAGAAAGTCGGCGACCTCCTCCCGTCCGGCAAAAACGGCGTAATGGAGCGCCGACCATTTCCGGCGCGGCGCATTGATGCGGGCACCGTTGTCGAGCAACCACTTGACCGCCTCGAGATTGCCGCGCCAGGCCGCCAGGGCGATGGCCGACTCGCCATTGGCGTTCATCTTGTTCACGTCGGCACCGCGCGCCACAAAGAGACGCATGAGGTCCAGCTTGCCTTCCCAGGCCGCGATCATCAGACCGGTGCCGATCCGGCTACCCATGAAATCAGGCGACATGCCCTCATCGAGCCAGCGCTCGGCCTGCCTGAGGTCGCCGAGTTCCATGTTGATGGTGAAAGCCACCGGGTCGGGCAAGGCGGAAAAAACCGGCAGCGAGGCCGACAGCAGCAGCCCCATCGCGCTTATCATTGCAAACCGTTTTGTTACAGTTAGTCTCATTGCATTTCCATTGCCTGTGGCCAGCCCTCATTTTCTCATGACCCGGATCGATTACCGGCTTTTTGCGGCGCTGGCGCTCTCGCTGCTACTGCATTTATTGCCGCTGCTGCCCGCGCTCGATCTTGACCAGAAGCCGCCGGCGTCAGCGCCGATGACAGCCCAGTTGCGCCCGCCCCCAGCGCCCGCTGCAACCCCGCCGCTGAGCCTGCCGGAACAACCCAGGCCGTCCAGCGAACCGGCCGCCAAAACCCCGAAGCCGCCGCCAAAGTCAAGCGACAGCGCAAAGCCGCAACAGGCCAAGACCTGGACCCAGGCTGTCCGCGAACACCTTAAAAAGCTCGACCAGGCCGGTCAATTCTACCCGGCCGAGGCCATTGCCCGTGGCCTGGAGGGTGAAGTGCAGGTCCTGCTCATCATCGACGAGGCCGGCAAGGTCAGTGCCGCCCGGGTCGAACAAGGCAGCGGCCACGCGCTGCTCGATGAAGCCGCGCTGCGGGCGGCACGTTCGCTGCAATCCTTACCGGCCGACGCTCCGCGCCAGGTTGTCCTGCCGGTTCGTTTCCGCCTGCGCTAGACGGCGGCAGCAGCCCTTAGCCGGCCTATCCTTTCCGCCGAATATCCCAAACTGCCCAGCACCTCGTCGGTATGCTCACCCAGCGCGGCGCCAAGCCATTCGGTACTACCCGGCGTTGCCGACAGTTTCGGGACAATGCCGGGGATTTTGAATTCCTTGCCATCCGGCAGGCGGGCCGACTCGAACATCTGGCGGGCGATGAATTGCGGGTCGGCAAACATGTCGACGGCCGAATAGACGCGTGACGATGGCACTTCGGCTGCGGCCAGGATGGCCAGCACCTCGGCTTCGTCGTGTTCGGCTGCCCAGTGATCAATCAGTCCGTAAATCTCGTCACGCCGTGCATCGCGCCCGGCGTTGTCGGCCAGGGTCGGGTCATCGGCCAGGTCCGGACGGTCGATGGCCAGCATGAAGCGCCGGAAAATCGCATCGCCATTGGCGCCGATGGTGACATGCTTGCCATCCTTGGTCGTGTGCGTGCTCGATGGCGTGATGCCCGGCATGATGTTGCCGGTACGCTCACGGACGAAACCGAAAACATCGAATTCCGGCACCATCGATTCCATCATGGCGAAAACCGCCTCATAAAGCGCGACATCGACAACCTGCCCGGCCCCGCCATTGACTTCCCGGTGACGCAGCGCCATGAGCGCACCAATCGCTCCCCACAGGGCGGCAATCGAATCGCCGATGGAGATGCCGGTGCGCACGGGTGGCCGGTCGGGGAAGCCTGTGATGTAACGCAGCCCGCCCATCGCCTCGCCGACCGCGCCGAAGCCAGGTTGATCCTTGTACGGCCCGGTCTGGCCGAAGCCGGAGAGGCGGACCATGACCAGGCCTGGATTATCGGCCTTGAGCACATCCCAGCCGAGGCCGAGCTTTTCGAGCACGCCGGGACGGAAATTCTCGACAAGGATGTCGGCCCCGGCGATGAGTTGGCGGACAAACTCGCGCCCTTCCGGATGCTTGAGGTTGGCCGTCACCGACTTCTTGTTGCGTCCCTGCACGGCCCACCACAAGGAGGTGCCTTCGTAGAGCTTGCGCCACTTGCGCAAGGGGTCGCCGCCGTCGGGCGACTCGACCTTGACCACTTCGGCACCGAATTCGCCCATGATGCGCGTGCAGAACGGCCCGGCAATCAGGGTCCCAAGTTCGACGACCTTGAGTCCGGCCAGGGGCTTTTGTCCTTCGCTCATCGCGGCTCCCAGTGTTCGATTTTCAGTTTCTCGCCAAACAGCCGATCCACCGTCGCCACAACCGAGGCCGGCGCGCCGCTCGTCGCCACCGTCAGCCGGCCCGTCCCGCCGCCCAGCAGATTACCTGCCGCGAGCAGGCGCTCAAGCTGACGCGCAACCGGCTCACCGGTATCGAGCAAGGTCGTTCCGGGCGGCATGCGCCGGGCAATGGCTGCCGCCACCCACGGGTAATGCGTACAGCCGAGGACCACTACATCAGCCGCCGCCGCTGCCATCGGCGCCACAAAGGTATCGAGCAAGGTCGCCACCTGGGCGCTGTCCGGCCCCTCGGCCTCAATCGCCTCGGCCAGTCCCGGACACGCCTGGGCGATCACGCGATGATGATTGGCATGGTTGCCGACCAGTCGTTGAAAGCGCTCGCTGGCCAGTGTCCGCGTCGTCGCCAGGACGCCGATCACACCGCTGCTGGTCAAGGCCACCGCCGGCTTGACGCCCGGCTCCAGCGCCACGACCGGCACTGCAATCGCCGCCCGAATCGCTTCGGCAGCCGCGGCCGTCGCCGTATTGCAGGCAATCACAAGGGCTTTGGCCCCACGCTTGACCAGCGCCTCGGCAATCAACACGCCGCGTTCACGCAGGAAGACCTCCGTACGATCCCCATAGGGCAGAAACCGGGTATCCGCAAAATAGAAAAAGTCCTCCTGCGGCAGGCGCTCACGCAAGGCACGGAGCACCGTCAGGCCGCCGAGGCCTGAGTCGAAAACGGCAATGGGATGAGAAGTCATCCGGCACATCCAAAATGGCGCAATTGCATGATTATTATCGTTGTCCGCCGAAAGTCCACAGCGGATGCCCATTCTGGCGAGGCCGACCATACTTGTGTCGACCTCTGCCAACAACAGTTTTAGTAGGTCAATACCTTCACGTTGCCTTGCATCATGTAGGCAGCAATTTCAGGCGGCTTGGCGACACTGACGCCGTCAAGCAGATCGCCCGGCTTGAGATCGGCGTTGGGCAGGAACAGGGCGCACACTTCAACCTTGGCACCGCCTTTCATAAGGCCCTGCAACATCTGGTTGGGCGTAACGTTTTTCGGCTTGAGAACAGTGCCCTCCTTACCCTTGAGCGCCAGTTGACCACCTTCACTGCACAACAGCACGCGAACGGCCGATTTCTGCTCCATGGCCTGGGTAGCCAGAACGAACGCCATACCCTGGGTTTGCGCATTGCCCGAATTGACCATGACCAGCAGATCGGTCGGCCCATCGGCCAGAACCGGCTGGGCGAAAGCGCAGCCTACGGCAAGAGTGACAAGCAGTTTTTTCATGGTTTGCTCCCGTTGGTTGAGATAAAAGTGATGAATGCCACGCCAGATCATATGCCACTCAGGCGGCAAAGGCATTTTGTTCATTGCGGATTATCCGGCCCCCAGGCTTCCGTCGGAAAGCGCTTACCCCCCGCCTTCAGCATCCGGTCATATAGCACCACATTGACCGTTGCCGCGAGATTCATGCAGCCATGCGTCGGTATGTACACGATGTCCCGACACCACGAGGTAACGTTCTTTTTCAGGCTGCCGTCCTCGGGACCGAAGATATAGAAAGCGCGTTCGGGATGCTGGTATTCGGTGAGTGGCCTGGCATCGGGATGCACTTCGATGGCGACCGGAACACAGCCAAAGGGAATCACCGTTTGCAGGTCGTCTACGCCGATCAGCGGCAATTGCAGGTGCACCTGCTTGGTATCGGTGCGGAACTCGACGGCGCGCTCGTAGCGCTTGCCGGTGTAGAAAACCGTATTGACGCCGTAGCAACCGGCGGCTCGCATGATGGAGCCGACGTTCTCCGGGCCTTTCGGATTGTAGAGGCCGATACAGGAATAGCCGGTGTAGCTCTGGACAGCCTGTTTTCTGGTGATGGTTTCCATGCGGCTCAATCCGGCTGGCGAAATTCGTCGTTTATCCAGGCCCTGGCACTGGCCGGGCTGAGCTTGAAATTCGGCCCGACGCGGACCCTGGCCAGCGACTCGCCAGCGGCGTCTTCGGCCGACAGGGTGGCGTAGGGATCGTCTTCGTCGGGAACGATATCGAGGCTGACCAGAACCGGCCCGTCCTCATGATCGACCGTCAGCGTCCTGTGAAGCATCGCGTGCAACTGATGTTCGTGCCGGCGCAGGACTTCCGAGGCGGTCTTGATCAGGGTCTGGAAGGCAAAAACGTCGAGCGGCTTCGGATTCTTCTTGTCGCGCCCCATGGTCCACGGGCCGACCAGCGCCGGCTCCGCTTCGCCATCCTTGATCATCTCGACGGCCCAGCCCTCGTCCTCTTCATTCTTGATGACGCGGGCGGTCCAGCCATTGTTGCGCCACAGGCGCGGCTCGTTGATGACATCGGATGCTTCCATCTCGACAGGCTCGTTTGTTTCAATTTCAGTCATGCCCGAATTGTACGTCCCGAGCGTACATCAACGCCCAACTACAGCGCGCGAGCCACCTGATTCGCTTCTATTTCAAGATGGCAGGGGGCGAGCAGGAGATGGGCCAGATGTTCGGTATCCTGCGATCCCATGCGCTCGGCAAAAGCCGTCAGCCGTGCATCATTCGCCTCAGCCAGCGCAGCAATCAGCAGTCGTGCCGCTTCGCGCGGATTCGGGCCGCCCGGCTGGTAGCCCGGCCAGTCCTTGTAATGCGCCAGTAGTTGGGCCTTGTGGTCGAGATAGAGCGGGGAAGTCAGCGTGTAGTCGAATTCGGCCTGTTTGGCAGCAATTTCGGCGTCGATTTCGGCATCGGACTGCTGATAGCGCGCCTTCTCGGCTTCGGTCCAGTGCGGCTTCTCACCGTGCTTTTCACGCAGGGTGGCAAAGGTGCTGTCGAGTGCGATCTGCGAATGAGTGGAGGCATCCCGAAAAACATGGACCATGTCCTTGCCGTGCCCCTCCTTGCCGACATAGCGCATACCCGCCGTGACGCGCCGGGGATTGAAGCGGAACTGGCGGGCGCAGGCGGCGCGCAGGAGGTCGAACAATTCATTGATTTTTGCCGGATTCACGGGATACCCCTCTAGTTGGCTGGCCAATAGGCTGCGCACAGCATACGCCCCGGATCGAGCCAATGGGCGTCGGCGAAAAAAAAGCGAAGACCGGATCGGCCTTCGCTTTTTTTGTCCGGCACTGACGCACCGGGAAAGGCGCTGCGCTTAGACGCGGGCTGCCTTCAGTGCGGCATTGAGCGTCGGGCTCGGACGCATGACGGCCTTGCACTTCTCGGCATCGGCCTTGTAGTAGCCGCCGATATCGACCGGCTTGCCCTGAACCGACTTCATTTCGGCAACGATTTGTGCCTCGTTGTCGGTCAGCGCCTTGGCCAGCTTGGCGAAGTGAGCGGCCAGTTCGGCATCTTCCTTCTGCGCTGCCAGTTCCTGCGCCCAGTACATGGCGAGGTAGAACTGCGAACCGCGATTGTCCAGCTCACCGGTCTTCGGCGACGGCGACTTGTTGTTGTCGAGCAGCTTGCCGGTTGCCGCGTCCAGGGTCTTGGCGAGCAGCACGGCGCGCTTGTTGCCGTCCTTGATGCCCTGCTCTTCGAGGGAGACAGCCAGGGCCAGGAACTCGCCAAGCGAATCCCAGCGCAGGTGGTTTTCCTGCGTCAGTTGCTGGACGTGCTTCGGGGCCGAGCCGCCGGCACCGGTTTCGTACATGCCGCCGCCGTTCATGAGCGGAACGATGGACAGCATCTTGGCCGAGGTGCCCAGTTCCATGATCGGGAAGAGGTCGGTCAGGTAGTCGCGCAGGATGTTGCCAGTCACCGAAATGGTGTCGAGGCCACGGGCGACGCGCTCCAGGGTGAAACGCATGGCGCGAACCTGCGACATGATCTGGATGTCGAGACCGTTGGTGTCATGATCCTTGAGGTACTTGACGACCTTCTTGATCAGTTCGTTCTCATGCGGACGATAGCTGTCCAGCCAGAAAATGGCCGGCATGCCGGACTGGCGGGCGCGGGTGACAGCAAGCTTGACCCAGTCGCGGATCGGCGCATCCTTGACCTGGCAGGCGCGCCAGATGTCGCCGGCTTCGACGTTTTGCGTCAGCAGAACTTCGCCGGTGGCGTTGTCAACGATGTTGGCGATGCCGTCTTCGGTGATTTCGAAGGTCTTGTCGTGTGAGCCGTATTCCTCGGCCTGCTGGGCCATCAGACCGACGTTGGGGACGGTGCCCATGGTGCGCGGATCGAAATTGCCATGCCATTTGACGAAGTTGATCATCTCCTGGTAGATGCGGGCAAAGGTCGATTCCGGCATGACGCACTTGCTGTCGTAGGTCTTGCCGTCAGCGCCCCACATCTTGCCGCCCTGACGGATCATGGCCGGCATCGACGCATCGACGATGATGTCGTTGGGCGAATGGAAATTGGTGATGCCCTTGGCCGAATCGACCATGGCCAGACGCGGACGGTGTTCCTGACAGGCGTGCAGGTCGCGGATGATCTCGTCGCGCTTGGATTCCGGCAGGGCCTTGATCTTGTCGTACAGATCGACCATGCCGTTATTGACGTTGATGCCGAGTTCGGCAAAGGTCTTGCCGTGCTTCTCGAAAGCATCCTTGTAGTAGATCTTGACGCAGTGGCCGAAAACGATGGGGTGCGAGACCTTCATCATCGTTGCCTTGACGTGCAGCGAGAAGAGGATGCCGGATTCGCGGCAATCTTCGAGCTGGGCTTCGTAGAAGTCGCACAGAGCCTTCTTGCTCATGAACATGGAGTCGATGATCTCGCCTTCGAGGAGGGAGAGCTTCGGCTTCAACACGGTGGTCTTGCCGCCCTTGGCAATGAGTTCCATACGGACTTCACGGGCCTTGTCGAGGGTCAGCGACTTTTCGCCGTGGTAGAAGTCACCGTGTTCCATGTGGGAAACGTGGGTCTGCGACCATTGCTTCCATTCGCCCATCGAGTGCGGACGCTTCTTGGCGTAATTCTTGACGGCACCCGGCGCGCGGCGGTCGGAGTTGCCTTCGCGCAGCACCGGGTTGACGGCAGAACCGAGGCACTTGCCGAAGCGGGCCTTGAGCGCCTTTTCTTCGTCGGTGTTGGCGCTTTCCGGGTAATCGGGAATGGCGTAGCCCTTTTCCTGAAGTTCCTTGACGCAGGCCTTGAGCTGGGCGACTGATGCCGAGATGTTGGGCAGCTTGATGATGTTGGTTTCCGGAAGCAGGCAGCGCTTGCCCAGCTCGCCGAGGGTGTTCGGAACCTTCTGGTCATCCTTCAGGAATTCCGAGAACTCGGAGAGGACGCGGGCGGAAACGGAAATGTCAGCCTTTTCGATTTCGATGTTGGCCGGTGCGGTAAATGCGCGAACAATCGGCAGGAAGGCGCAGGTTGCGAGCAGCGGCGCCTCGTCCGTCAGCGTGTAAATGATCTTTGATTTTCCACCAGCCATGTATATCCCCTTGCAATGGATTGAGTTATTGGCGCCGGTCTTTCCGGCCCCTTATAAAAACCGAAGTACAGCAGGAAAACTTCAAGTATCGTCGCCCAGCGATTCTCAGTCAACGAAACGACATTTCACGCTGTAGGCCGGGCGTTTCCGGAATGCTTTTTCAACAGTTTTGTCAGGCAATGATGCCCGCTGCACGAGGGCGAATTCGCAGATCTTTGCCACCATCCAATGTGCTGAGTCGATGCAGAAAATTGTGCACCGCAAAATAAGCACAAATTAAAATATCATTATAGAATGTGCGGGATATTTTCCCGCACCAACAGGAGTAACAGCATGCCCTTAACCATATCGGTCGTCAGCGAACGAGCGCCTGGCGAAAGCCGGGTTGCCCTGGTTCCCGAGACTGCCAAGAAATTTGCCGCCCTCGGTGCCAAGCTCCTGATGGAACAAAGCGCCGGGACGGAAAGCCACTTCCTTGACTCGGCCTACCCGGAAGTCACCTTGGTTGACGGCATTGCCGAAGCCTACGGCCCGGCCCAGCTGATCATGCGGGTTACCCCGCCCTCGCCGGAAGAAATCGCGGCCCTGCCCGAAGGTTCGGTCCTCATCGGTCTGCTCAAGCCTTTCGAGGACAAGGCCCGTCTGGCCGCCTTGAATGCGAAGAAGATTACGGCCTTCGCCCTTGAACTGCTACCACGCATCTCGCGCGCCCAGAGCATGGACGCCCTGTCCAGCCAGGGCGCCTGCGCCGGTTACCAGTGCGGCCTGATCGCCGCGGCCCGCTGCACCAAGTTCTTCCCGATGCTGACCACGGCCGCCGGCACCATTCGCCCGGCACGTGTGCTCGTCATCGGTGCCGGCGTCGCCGGCCTGCAGGCGATTGCCACCTGCAAGCGTTTGGGTGCCATGGTTGAAGCCTACGACGTGCGCTCCGCCGCCCGTGAGCAGATCGAATCGCTCGGCGCCAAGTTTGTCGATACCGGCGTTTCGGCCGACGGTACCGGCGGCTACGCCCGTGACCTGACCGAAGACGAGAAAGCCCAGCAGACGGAGAAGCTCGCCAAGGCCGTCGCCATGTCGGATGTGGTCATCACCACCGCCGCCATTCCCGGCAAGAAGGCACCGATCATCATTACCACCGACATGATCGCCCGCATGAAATACGGCGCCATCATCGTCGACATGGCGGCTGAATCGGGCGGCAACTGCGCCCTGACCCAGCCGGGCGAACACGTCGTGGCCAACGACGTGAACATCCACGGCCCGCTGAACCTGCCTTCCCGCATGCCGACCCACTCCTCCGAGCTGTACGCCAAGAATCTCTACAACTTCCTTTCCCCGTGGATCAAGGATGGCGAACTGGCCTTCGACTGGGAAGACGATGTCGTTGCAGGCACCCTGCTCTGCAAGGACGGCGTCACCGTTCACAAGGTGGTCAAACAAGTGATGGGAGAAGCGTAATGGACGGCTTGCTCGCGTTGTATATCTTCA
>ERZ1034361.788-NODE-788-length-18971-cov-2.824495_pt1 | contig 18971 bp, 15 predicted proteins | sample MGYA00520617_ERZ1034361 | MGnify/ENA primary metagenome ERZ1034361 (study PRJEB33736, sample SAMEA104284507) | Azolla filiculoides | biome: Urban; feature: Water surface; material: Ditch water | place: Netherlands | collected 2015-10-28 | depth 0-0.1 m ...
AAATCGTCGTCCCCCGCTCCCCCTGCTCCTGCATTTGCCGAACCGTCTTGGCGCTCGAAATCCGAAGGCTGCGGCGCGCCCGGGCCCGACGGGGCCAGGGGGCTGCCGGCTGACGATTTCTGCTCGCAGCATGAGGAAGCCGGCAGCCCCCTGGCCCCGTCAGCGCCCGCCAATGCCCCAGCATCAGCATCAGCATCAGCGCCAAAGCCAAAGCCAAAGCCAAAGCCAGCAAAAGCCAAATCCGACTGCAACGCAGCAAAGAAGGCGCGCAGCCGGTCGATCGGCAGCTGCATCAGGTCGTGCAGGCACAGGCCCGGCAGGCTTTCGAGCTGCTCGCGCGTCCAGTCGACGCCGACCGGCATGAAGCGCAGCGCGGGCGCCAGCGCCGCATCGGCCTGGGCCTTGCTGCCCAGACGCCAGAGCAGGCTCTCGGTCTTGAGGCGGGCGCCGCGGCAGCTCGGGCATTCGGTGTAGCTGCGGTACTTCGACAGCAGCACCCGGATATGCATCTTGTAGGCCTTGCTCTCGAGGTAATCGAAGAAGCGCTTGATGCCATACCACTGCTGGTTCCACTTGCCGTTGTAGTTCGGCGAACCTTCCAGCACCCAATGCCGCTGCTCGGGGGTCAGCTGGCCCCAGGGCAGGTCGCGCGGAATGCCGGCGGCCTCGGCATGGCGCATCAGGTCGTCCTGGCATTCCTGGTAGGCCGGGGTCTGGATCGGCTTGATCGCGCCCGCGCGCAGGGTCAGCTTGTCGTTCGGGATCACCAGGCCCCAGTCGACGCCGATCACGCGGCCGAAGCCGCGGCAGCTGTCGCAGGCGCCGACCGCCGAGTTGAACGAGAACAGCGAGGGCAGCGGCTCGGCATAGCGCAGCTCGCTTTCGGGGCAATGCAGGCCGGTCGAGAATTTCCAGAGCAGCGGCGCGGGCTCGCTGCCGTCGGCACCGGCCGGCTGCAGCGCATGGACACTCAGGCGACCGCCGCCGCGGCGCAGCCCGAGCTCGATCGCCTCCATCACGCGCACGCGCTCGGCGTTCGAGAGCCGGAAGCGGTCGGCCACCACGTCGAGCAGGCGGATCTGTTGCGGCGCGGCGGCGCTGGCCTTCTGGCGCGCGCCGGTTTTGGCCGAGGCCGAATCGGCGGAGAAATCGGTGTCTGACCCCGATTCAGGGCTTCTTTCGACCAGGCGTTCGGCCTGGACCCGGGTGAAGCCGCTCGCGGCCAGCCACTGTTCGATGTCCTCGGGCGTGGCGCTGGCCGGCAGCTCGACCGGGAAGGTCACCACCAGGCGCGGATCGCCGGCGGCTGCGGCACGGCTCTGCAGCTCGGCGTAGATCGTCTCCGGGCTGTCATGGCGCACCAGCAGCGCGGTCCGGCGGTCGAACAGCCGGCCGGCACGCGCGTAGAGCAGCTTGAGGTGGTCGTTGAGCTCGGTCATGGTGCCGACCGTCGAGCGCGAACTGCGCACCGGATTGGTCTGGTCGATCGCGATCGCGGGCGGCACGCCGTCGACCCGATCCACCGCCGGCTTGTCCATCCGGTCGAGGAACTGGCGCGCATAGGCGCTGAAGGTCTCGACGTAGCGGCGCTGCCCCTCGGCGAACAGGGTGTCGAACACCAGACTCGACTTGCCCGATCCGCTCGGCCCCGTCACGACCGTGAGCTCGCCGGTACGGATGTCGAGGTCGATGTTCTTCAGGTTGTGCTGGCGCGCGCCGCGGATGCGGATCAGGCCGGTGCCATCCGCCGGCGCGGGCAAGCTGCTGGAAGAAATCGGGCGGCTGGAGTGGGAGCGTTCGGACATGACGGCTGACCTCGTGGGGGAGGCAAGCATTCTAGGCAAGCCGCATGACGACTGGTGACCCGGACCGCCCGAGCCAGGCCGAAATCAGGTCTTGACGATCAGCACCGGCACCTTGGCATGGGTCAGCACCTTCTGCGCCACGCTGCCGAGCACCAACGCCTCGATGCCCTTGCGGCCATGCGAGCCCATCACGATCAGGTCGCAATCCTCGGCGCTGGCGGTTTCCAGGATGCCTTCGTAGGTCACGTTGCGCTCGATGGTGTCGCCATCGAAGGTCACGCCGCGCGCCACGCAGACCTGACGGATGTCGTCGAGCGACTGGGTCGCGGCGACCTGGGCCTCGCTGAGATAGGCCTGCAGGCCGATCGCCGAAGCGTCACCGATGCCGATGTAGGGGAAGGGATCGATCACGTAGACGCCGATGATCTGGGCGCCATGGACCTTGGCCAGATCGGCCGCGAATTCGGCCGCCTGGTGCGCCAGCGGGGAACCATCGGAAGGCACGAGAATTTTCTTGAACATCAGTCACTCCTGGAAAAAATCGGTGCAACCATCTTAACCAGCCTGGGCGCCAGATCCAGCGCTGGCAACGCCAGCAAAACACCTGCCAGCCGACGGAAAATCCCGAAACCGGCTAGGATGACCAGGGTTGTCGATTTCAGCGACAGCTTTTTCCATCACATCAATCCAGGAGTTTTTCCCTATGGGTCTGTTTGACATGTTCAAGAGCGACAGCGGCGACAAAATGAGCCCGCACCTTGCCTTCGCCACCGCGCTGCTTTACATGATGTCCGCCGACGGTGAAATGGACAACGAGGAAATCGGTCACCTGCTCAGCGTGCTCGGCGGTCATGACGACGGCCGCGGCACGATCGGCGTCGGCGCCCAGAGCCAGGCCCTGCTCGATTCGGCGTGCAAGTACCGCCGCAAGCACCCGATCGAGACCTTCCTGCAGGAAGCCACCCCGCTGCTGACCGATGCGCAGAAGATGTGCATCCTGGTCAACCTGATCGACTCCTCGCTGGTCGACGGCCAGCCCGAGCCCGAGGAGCAGGTGCTGTTCGGCAAGTTCCTGTCTGCCTTCGGCATCTCGGAAGAGCGTTTCCGCCCCTTCTTCGAAGTGATCGTGCTGAAGAACGACCGCCAGGTCTTCACCAACCCGAACCACCCGAAGAACGACATCAGCTACCGCGTCAAGCTGTCGGTCTGAGCCTTCAGGTGCTGCGCGCTGGCACGGGCTCGACCCGGACCGCGCAGTACTTGACCTCGGCGATCTTGGCCCAGGGGTCGAGCGCCGGGTTGGTCAGCAGATTGGCCGCCGCCTCGACATAGGCGAACGGGATGAAGCAGCTGCCGAGCGGCAGACCGGCATCCACTCGTACCGCGAGCTCGGCCGCGCCGCGCCGGCTGCGCACCCGCGCCAGCCCGCCGGGCTGCAGGCCCAGCCGCGCGATGGCGTCGGGGTGCAGGCTGACGCTGGCCTGCGGCTCGAGCGCGTCGAGCACCTGGCTGCGGCGCGTCATGGAGCCGGTATGCCAATGCTCGAGCTGGCGCCCGGTGATCAGCACCAGCGGATAGTCGGCGTCGGGCTGCTCGGCCGGCGGCAGCAGGCCGACCGGCACCAGCCGCGCCCGGCCTGAGGGCGTCGGGAAGCGGTCGATGAAGACGATCGGCTGACCCGGATCGTCGGCCGTCAGCACCGGGTGCGTGACCGCGCCCTGTGCCAGCAGACGTTGCCAGGACAGGCCGGCGATCGACGGCATCAGGTCGCGCATTTCCTCGAACACGCGGCCGATCGCGCTGCCGGGCTCGGCCCCGCTGCCATCGGGCGCCATGTCGTAGTCCCAGTCCAGACCCAGCCGGCGCGCGAGCTGCTCGGTGATCCAGGCATCGGCGCGCGCCTGGCCCGGGCAGGCGATGGCCTTGCGCCCGAGCTGCACGGTGCGGTCGGTGTTGGTGACGCTGCCGGTCTTCTCGGGCCAGGCGCTGGCGGGCAGCACGACATCGGCCAGCGCGGCGGTCTCGGTCAGGAAGATGTCCTGCACCACCAGATGCTGCAGCTTGGCCAGGCCGGCGCGCGCGTGCGCGCTGTCGGGGTCGCTCATGGCCGGGTTCTCGCCCTGGATCAGCATCGCCTGGATCCGGCCGTCCAGGGCGGCATCGATGATCTCGACCACGGTCCAGCCGGGCTGCTCGGGCAGGCTGCCGCCCGGCAGGCCCCAGGCCGCCTCGGCGGCGGCGCGGTGGACCGGGTCGGTCACGCGGTGGTAGTCGGGCAGGAACATCGGGATCAGGCCGGCATCGCTCGCGCCCTGCACGTTGTTTTGGCCGCGCAGCGGATGCAGGCCGGTGCCGGGGCGGCCGATCTGGCCCGTCAGCAGCGCCAGCGCGATCAGGCAGCGCGCGTTGTCGGTGCCATGGGTATGCTGGGCCACGCCCATGCCCCACAGGATCATGCTGGCGCGCGAAGTCGCGTAGGCGCGTGCGACCTCGCGAATCGCCTCGGGCGCGATGCCGCAGATCGGCGCCATCGCCTCGGGGCTGTAATCGACCGGGCCGTCCATCAGCTCGTGGCACCAGGCTTCGTAATCGAGCGTGCGCGCGGCGATGAAGTCCTGATTGATCAGACCCTCGGCCACGATCACCTGCAGCATGGCTTTCAGCAGCGCGACATCGCTGCCGGGCTGGAACTGCAGCAGGCGCCAGGACTGGCGCGCCAGCTCGGTGCGGCGCGGGTCGGCCAGCACCAGGCGCGCGCCGCGCTCGACCGCGTTCTTGATCCAGCTCGCGCCGACCGGATGGTTCTGCGCCGGGTTGGCGCCGATCACGAAGATCAGTTCGGCCTGCGCCACGTCGCGCAGCGGGTTGCTGACCGCGCCCGAGCCCAGGCCCTCGAACAGCGCCGCGACGCTCGAGGCGTGGCAGAGCCGGGTGCAGTGGTCGACGTTGTGGGTCAGGAAGGCACTGCGGATCAGCTTCTGGAACAGATAGGCTTCCTCGTTCGTGCCCTTGGCCGAGCCGAAGCCGGCGATCGGCACTTCGCGACCGTGCAAGTCGGGATGGGCGTCGCGCACACGACGCAGGCCGGCGGCGGCGAAGTCGAGCGCCTCGTCCCAGCTCGCCGCGCGGAACTGGGCCCGCAGCGCGGCGGCATCGGCGCGACCGCCGGGGCCGCGCGTCAGCAGGGCCGGGTCCTTGGGCGCATCGGCGCGCCGGATCAGCGGCACCGTCAGCCGCTCCGGGCTGTGCACGTAGTCGAAGCCGAAGCGGCCCTTGACGCAGAGCCGACCCTCATTGGCCGGCCCGGGCGCGCCATCGACCTGGACGATGCGGCCGCCCTGAACCTGGTAGCTCAGCTGGCAGCCGACACCGCAGAAGGGGCAGACCGACTCGACCCGGGCATCGGCGACCTGCGCCTGGCTGCCACTGGCCGGCGCCAGCGCACCGGTCGGGCAGGCCTGCACGCATTCACCGCAGGCGACGCAGCTGCTGTTGCCAAGCGGGTCGCCCTGGTCGAAGGTGATGCGGGCCTGGCCGCCCCGGAACGACAGGCCGATCACGTCGTTGCCCTGCTCGTCGCGGCAGGCGCGCAGGCAGCGCGTGCACTGGATGCAGGCGTCGAGCTTGACCGCGATTGCCGGGTGGCTGCAGTCGGCGCCTTGCGCGGCGGCCTCGGCCTGCATCGCGCCACGGGCGGCGAAGCGTTGCGGGTCGGCGCCCAGCTCGGTCGTCCAGTGCGCGAGTTCGCTGTCATGCTTGAGTCTGCGGCCGGCCGGCGCATCGGCATTCAGCAGCTCAAGCACGCTGCGCTGCGCACGGCGGGCGCGTTCGCTGTCGCTGCGCACGGCCATGCCGGGCTGCGGCGCGCGGCAGCAGGAGGCGGCCAGCACGCGCTCGCCTTCGACCTCGACCACGCAGGCGCGGCAGTTGCCGACCGGATTCAGGCCTTCGCGATGGCAGAGATGCGGAATCTCGACGCCGACCCGGCGCGCGACCTGCCAGATCGTCTCGCCAGCACTGGCCCGGACCGGGCGGCCATCGAGCTCGAAATCGATCGCAGTGGCAGCGGTCGCGGCGATTTCGGCCTTCGCGCCAGCAACTGGCGGCTGGGACTGGATGGAAGCGCTCATGACTGGACCTCGCGCGGAAAAAAGCGCAGCACCGAATCGAAGGGATTGGGCGCGGCCTGGCCCAGGCCGCAGATCGAGGCCTCGCGTAGGCAGTTCGACAGTTCGGCCAGCCGCTCGGCATCCCAGGCCGGCGCCTGCATCAAGGCCCTGGCCTGGGCCGTGCCGGCGCGGCAGGGCGTGCACTGGCCGCAGGATTCATGCTCGAAAAAATGCATCAGGCCGGCAGCCACCTCGCGCACGCTGTCCTGCTGCGACAGCAGCACCACCGCCATCGAGCCGACGAAGGCGCCCTGCCCGGCCAGGGTATCGAAGTCGAGCGGCAGATCGGCCAGCGCGGCCGGCAGGATGCCGCCCGAGGCACCACCCGGCAGATACGCCTGCAGCTCGTGACCATCGGCCATGCCACCGGCGTACTCGTCGATCAGCTCGCGCAGCGTGATGCCGGCCGGCGCCAGGTAGCAGCCCGGCTTCTTGACCCGACCCGAGACGCTGAAGCGACGCAGGCCGCTGCGCCCGCGCCGGCCTTGCCCGGCCAGCCAGGCGCCGCCGCGTTCGAGGATGGCCGGCAGCCAGGACAGGGTCTCGACGTTATGCGCCAGCGTCGGTCGGCCGAACAGGCCCTGCAGCGCGACGATCGGCGGCTTGAGGCGTGGCAGGCCGCGCTTGCCCTCGAGCGACTCGATCAGCGCCGACTCCTCGCCGCAGACATAGGCGCCAGCGCCACGGCGCAATTCGATCTCGGGCCAAGCCACTTGCGGAAACTCGGCCTGCCAGCCGGCGATGCGCTGGCGCAACGCGGCCAGCTCATCCTGCAGCAGTACGCGGCAGTCGTGGTATTCGTCGCGCAGGTAGATCCAGGCCTTGTCGGCGCCGACCACCCGAGCGGCGATCAGCAGGCCTTCGAGCGCCAGCCGGGGCTGGGTGGCAAGCAGCTGCCAGTCCTTGAAGGTGCCGACCTCGCCCTCGTCGATGTTGACGACCAGGTAGCGCGGCCCGCTCTGGGCCCGCACCGTCTCCCACTTGCGCCAGGCCGGAAAGCCGGCTCCGCCCAGGCCGCGCAGGCCCGAGGCCTTGAGTTCGGCCAGCACCGCGTCGGGCGTCAAAGCACCTGCCAGCAGGCGGCGCAGCTGGGCGTAATCACTCGCCGATTCGGGCGCGCCGCTGACGGGCAAGGCGCGCGGGCCGGTCTGGCCTTGCGCCAGCGCGGCGCTGATGGATTCGACACTGGCTGCGGGCAGCTGGTGCTGACCCGCGCAGGCGGCCGGCGCGCGGTGGCACTGGCCAATGCAGGGCGCCTCGACCACGCGCACCGCAGGGTCGCCGGCCAGGCGCTGGCGCAATCCGGCCAGCAGGCTCTCGCCGCCGGCCATGGCACAGGACAGGCTGGTGCAGACGCGCACCGTCTGGGTCGGCCGTACAGCGTCATCTGCGACGATGTCGAAATGGTGATAGAAGGTCGCGACCTCGTGCACCTCGGCCTGGCTCAGGCGCAGGCGCTCGGCCAGCGCGGCCAGCAGGCCTTGGCGCAGGCCGCCGTCGGCATCCTGCAGGCGGTGCAGGTGCTCGATCAGCAGGTCGGCGCGCGGCTCCAGGCCGGCGCAGAGTGCTGCCACGCGTTCGCGCGCCCATGGCTCGACCTGCCGGCCCTTGAGGCCGGCGCGCCAGAGCACGCCGGGTGGCGCGACGGCGTGGCTGTCATCTGTCTGTGGCAAGACCTACTCCCCATGCTGGAATCGACCACCACAGTTTAAACGGCCAGGATCAGGTCGGGTGCAGTCCGGCGGCCAACTGGCGCTGCTCGACCAGCTGCCAGACCGCCAGCTTGGACAAGTCGTCGCTGGCCTTCCAGGCCCGCAGCTCGTCGCGGGTGCGCCAGCAGCCCTGGCACAGGTCGCCGGACTCGGTCATGCGGCAGATGCCGACACAGGGAGAGGGCACGGTCTGGCCCGGCTTCGGCGCAGCGGTGGCCAGGGCGAGGAAGGGGGGTGGCAATTGAGCCCGGGAAGCGGTTTTTGACATGGCGCGATTCTGGCGCAAGCCAGCTCCCAAGGCTGGCCCACCAGATCATGACCCCAGAGCGGTCGCGATCTCTTCCATGTGGCCGAACAGCCGGCGCGCTCCAGCGGCCAGCAGTCTGTCGCCCGCCTCGGGCAGTGGGCAATAGGCCCAGACCTCTGCACCCGCAGCGACGCCGGCCGTGACGCCGGTCGGTGTGTCCTCGATCACCAGGCAGCGCACCGGATCAGCGCCCAGGTGCGCGGCTGCCGCCAGGTAGACATCGGGCGCCGGCTTGCTGCGCGGCATCTCGTGGCCGCTGAAGATGCGCTGGCCGAAATAAGGCCGCAGGCCCGCCATGTCGATCTGGAACTCGACCTTGTAGCGGTCGGCGCCCGACGCGCAGGCAATGCGGCCACCGGCATGGGCATGGGCGGCGGCAACGGCGCTAAACGCGCCCTCGATCGCCTGCAGTTCGGCCTGCAGGCGCTGGTTGCGGCGCTGGTAGAAGGCGTCCATCCAGGCGTCGGTCAGCGGCCGGCCGGTGCGCGACTCGATCAGCGCGCGCTCCTGGCGCACCATCTTGCCGACGAAGGTCCGCATGCATTCCTCCTGCGTCATCGACCAGCCCGACTCCTCGAGCATGTCGCGCAGCACGGCCTGGGTGATCGGTTCGCTGTCGACCAGCACGCCGTCGCAGTCGAACAGCACGGCATCGAAGCGCACGACCGCGAGGCTCAAGCTCGGCGCGCTCACAGCAGGTCTCCGTCGAGGTAGTACCAGCGGCCGTCCTCGCGCACGAAGCGGCTGACCTCGTGCAGGCGCTGGGCGCGACCGGCGCTGCGCGAGCGCGCGACGAACTCGACCTCGGCCGCGTCGGGCCCGGTCGGGCGCGCGCGCCGGACTTCCAGGCCCAGCCCTTTGCAGCCGGGCTCGAAGTCGATCACGGCCGGGCGCCGGCTCGCGTGCCAGCTGGCCAGCAGGTAGTCGGCACGGCCTTCTACGAAGGCGCTGTAGCGCGAGCGCATCAGGCTCTCGGCGTCGAAGGCCGGATGGGCGGCGAAATCGTCGAGGCAGGGACCGCAGCAGGCGCTGCGGGCGAGCGGGCGGCTCTTGGCATCGGAGCGGCCACAAGGGCAAAGGTCGAGGGTCATGCTGCAGATTGTCGCAGGGCCACCACGCGGTGCTGATGGCAACGATTGTTCTGGCGGACAAAGAAAACCGGCAATCAGCCAAACGATGCAACCGCCAGACGAGATAAATTGAAAGCTCTCAGGAGACCGGCAACGACCCATCAGTTATAGGTGGGCGACAGCCATAACAACAAGCCTGCCCCCCCAGGCAGATGAAGAGAGGCTCCCCATGTTCAGAAACTGGATTCGAGTGGATCGCTTGGTGGGCAATCGTGCCCCTCGCCTAGGTCCCGACTGCTCCAGTGGTGCTCAATCGCTGCAGAAAACCTGCGAAGCGCCACAACAGCTCGACAGCCATGGGATCAACGCGACCCAACCGCCCTGGTTGACGCCCGCCTACCTGCGCCAGCATCGCTCGGGTGACCGCATCTCGCGCTTTCGCTGAGCCCCACCGGCCAGGCGGGGCCTATGCAGTAGTGCCGCTCAGGCACCCGCCAGGCGCCTGAGCTCGCTCAACTCGAGCCGGCGCGCGGCCTGCAGCAGGCGCTCGTCGTAGTCCAGCCCCGGCTCGATGCCGGCCAGCCGCACCAGCCGCTCGATCGTCTCGGGCTCGTAGCGCTCGCTGCCCTGCACCTGCAGCGGCCCGAAGCGGTAGGCCGGGCCGGAGTCGAGTTCAAGTCGCAGGTGGGCCAGGTGCTGCTCCGGGTCGATGTCGGCCAGACTGTGCGTGATCCGGGCCTCGGGATAGCGCAGCTGGCTCAGCGCGCGCAGCGCCGCCTGCTTGGCATCGTCCCAGTCCTGCTGGGTGAAGACCTGGCTCTCGGTCAGCTTCCAGCTCTGCTGCAGGGCCGCGCGCTGCTCGGCGGCGGCCGGGTCGTCCCTGACCGGGCCGCTCAGCAGGATCTGCCAGTCGGCGACCTGTGCCAGCGGTCCGGGTTCGACCCCGATCCGCACCAGCGCGGGCGCACCTGTGGCGCCCGTGACGTCCCTGGCGTCGATGGACCCGGTCCGCTCGATCGTGATCCGGGGCGAAAAATAGCCCTGGCTCGCCAGCAGCTGGCGCAGGTCGGCTGGCGCGGTCAGCAGCAGGCGCTCGAGCTCGGTGTCGCCGAGGTCGGGCAGGGTCCGCAGTCGTTCGAGTTCGGCATGGCGCAGCAACCAGGCGTCGAGCGGCGCGGGCGCGATCAGCTCGATCCTGAATGGCGTGCGGGCCGCCTGGGGCGCGGCAGCGCTGGCCGGATCTTTGTCTTGCCTGACGGCTGCCTCCGGCGCTTGCGAGGCGTCTTGCACCTGTGCCCAGGCGCCGCCCGCACCGGTCAGGCTGGCGAGCAGCAGCGCGGCGGCCAGCGCTGGCCCTCGGCTGAAACTCGGCGGGCTGGGCAAGGCGGGCCTGTGGTTGGGCATCATGGCTGGAGGGCGCGCACGGCCGCCAGTCGTTTGGCGCCAATCGGCCCGGGATTCGCGACAAGCATGGTTTCCTTCGGAGGCTGAGGCTGTGAATTTAACAGTCCCAACAAGGCTTGGCGACCGGCTGATCGGTCGGGTCCGCCTGGTTCAGTCGGGCTGAGCCAGCCGGTATTTGCGGATCTTGTCGTGCAGCGTGGTCTTGGCCATGCCGAGCGCCTCGGCGGTGCGCGCCAGGCTGCCGGCGTGGCGGCCCAGGGCCTCGGCGATCAGGGCGCGCTCGAAGTCTTCCACCGTCGCGGCCAGCGACCGGGGGCCGGCGGGTGCTTCGTCGCTGAAGGGAGGGGCACCGGCCGCGATGCCGAGCACGCAGCGGTCGGCCACGTTGCGCAGCTCGCGCACATTGCCCGGCCAGTCATAGGCCAGCAGCCGGCCCTGGCGCGTGGCGTCGGCGGCGGGCAGCGGGCGCTGGTGGCGCGCGGCCGCCTGCAGCAGGAAATGCTCGAACAGCAGCGGGATGTCCTCGCGCCGCTCGCGCAGCGGCGGCAGCGCCAGCGTGACGACGCTGAGCCGGTAGTACAGGTCGGCGCGAAAGCGCCCCTGGTCCGACAGCGCCCTGAGGTCGGCCTTGGTCGCGGCGACGACCCGGCAGTCGACCGGTATCAGGGTGTTGGAGCCCAGCCGCTCCAGGCTGCGCTCCTGCAGCACGCGCAGCAGCTTGATCTGCAGCGCGATCGGCATCGACTCGATCTCGTCGAGGAACAGGGTGCCGCCGCTGGCGTGTTCGATCTTGCCGATGCGGCGCTTGCCGGCGCCAGTGTAGGCGCCCGCCTCGTGGCCGAAGATCTCGCTTTCGAACAGGGCCTCGGGCAGGCCGCCGCAGTTGATCGCGACGAAATGGCCGCTGCGCCTCGGGCCGGCCTCGTGCAGGCAGCGCGCCACCAGCTCCTTGCCGCTGCCGGTCTCGCCCTGGATCAGGATGTCGGCCGCGCTGTTGCCGAGGTCCGCCACCAGCTGGCGCACCCTGGCCATCGCGGGCGAGCGGCCGATCAGCTGGGCTTCGAGTCGGTCGCGGCTGGCCAGCTGGGTCTTGAGCTGGCGCAATTCCAGCGTCAGGCGGCGCTTGTCGAGCGCCCGGCGCACCACTTCGACCAGCAGGTCGGGCGAGAACGGCTTCTCGATGAAGTCGTGCGCGCCGTCCTTCATCGCCTGCACCGCCAGCGACACATCGCCGTGGCCGGTGATCAGCACCACCGGCAGCTCGGGGTCGATCAGGCGCAAGGCCTTGAGCAGGGCCATGCCGTCCATGCCCGGCAGCCGGATGTCGCTGACCACCACGCCGGCAAAGTCGCGCCCGACGCGGCGTTGTGCCTGCTCGGCGCTGGCCACGCCGCTGACCGCGATGTCCTCGAGCTGCAGCGCCTGCTCGCAGCCCAGCCGCACATCGGGGTCGTCCTCGACCAGTAGCACTTGCAAGGGGTCATTCATGTCCGGGCTCCGGGGCAATGGGCAGGTCCAGGGTGAAGACGGCACCGCCTTGCGCGTGATTGTCGCCGGTCAGGCTGCCGCCGAAGTCGGCCACGATGCCGGCCGAGATCGCCAGTCCGAGCCCGAGGCCGCTGCCGGCCTCCTTGGTGGTGAAGAAGGGCTCGAACAGATGGGCGCGCGCCTCCTCGGCCAGGCCGGCGCCGCGGTCGCGCACCTGCAGCTCGATCCGTTCGCCCTGGCGCCTGGCGCTGATGTCGAGCGCCGGCGCCGGCTGGCCCGCCATCGCATCGAGCGCGTTGCTGACCAGGTTCACCAGCACCTGCTCGAGCCGGTTGGCATCGCACCAGGCCAGCAGCTCGGGCGGTGCCAGATCGATGCTGATCAGGGCCCCGGCGCGCTGGCAGCGCTGCTCGAGCAGGAACAGCGCGTTGTCGACCGCGCGGCGCAGCGGCACCGCCTGCGGCCGGCCCGAGGATTTGCGCGCGAAGGACTTGAGCTGGCCCGTCAGCCGGCCCATGCGGTCGACCAGCTCGGCGATGCGCGCCAGGTTGCCGTCGGCGGTGGGCTGGTCGCCACGCGCCAGGAACTTGCGCGCATTGCCCGACAGCGTGCGCAGCGCGGCCAGTGGCTGGTTCAGCTCATGCGCGATGCCGGTGGCCAGCTGGCCGATCACCGCCAGCTTGCCGGCCTGCACCAGCTCGTCCTGCGCCGCGCGCAAGGTGCGCTCGGCCCGGGTGCGCTCCTGCACTTCGGCCTGCAGCTGCTGGTTGGCGGACGACAGGTCGGCAGTGCGTTCGGCCACCTTGCGTTCGAGTTCGTCATGCGCCTGCTGCAGCGCTTCGCGCGCCGCCAGCCGGTCCTTCAGATGGCATCGCCGTTCGTTCAGCATCAGGGCCAGGATGCAGAGGAAGGCCGCAGCGCCGCCGGCCAGCGTGGCCCGGCTGGCAGCCAAGCCGCGCACCTCTTCTTGTTGCGAGAACACGGTGATGTTCCAGGGCGTGCCGGGCAGGGCCTGGGTCTGGGCCAGGAACTTGCCCGCGACCGGGAACATCGAGACCCGTTCCGGCCCGACCCTCGGCAGGCGCACCAGCCGCGCCCCATGCTCGAGCCGTTCGAGCTCGATCACGCCGAGCGGTGCCAGCGCGCGCCGGTTGTATTGCTGGGTCTGGTCGAAGGCGCGCCGGGTCGCCGGGTCCAGCGGCTGCAGGGTGGTGAACTTCCAGTCCGGCACCGAGGCCAGGATCACGACGCCGTTCTCGTCCGCCACCAGCGCCGGTGCCTCCACCGTGGCCCAGGACTGCTCGAGCTGCTGCAGGCCGACCTTGACCACCGCGACGCCCAGCGTGCCCCGGGCGCCGCCCAGCGCCGAGGCCAGGTAGTAGCCCGGCTCGCCGCGCGTGGTGCCGATGCCGAAGATGCGCCCGTCACCGGTCTCGAGCGCCTGGCGGAAATAGGGCCGGAACGACAGGTCTTCGCCGAGGTAGCTGTCGGGCCGGCGCCAGTTGCTGCTGGCCACGACCAGGCCTTGCGCGTCGAGCACATAGATCGCCAAGGTGCCGGCGCGCTCGTTGAGCTGCTCCAGGTAGCGGTTGACCTGGCCGGCCAGCGCCGGCTGCGGGCTCGACAGCAGCTGCAGCACATCGCGCTCGAGCCCGAGCGTGGTCGAGAAATAGGCGTACTTGTCGATCTCGCGTTCCAGGCTGCTGGCGTAGAGGTCGAGCCTATGCCGCCCGGTCACCTGCAGTTCGGCCAGGCCCATGGTCAGGCTCAGCCGGTAGGCCAGCAGGCTGGTGCCTGCGATCAGGGCGGCAAAAGCCAGCAGCAGGACGGTCAGGCGCAGCAGCTTCTGGCGCGAATGCATGGGTGTCCGGTTTTCCGAATGAGGCTGGCGGCGCTTCAGCCGCGCAGCATGTCCCAGGCCAGCTTGGCGATCAGCACCGTCACCACCAGCAAGAAGGCCTGGCGCACGAAGCCCGCGCCGCGGCGCAGCGCCAGCGCCGTGCCGACCTGGGCCCCGGCCAGGTTGCAGACCGCCATCACCAGCGCCACCAGCCACAGCAGCGGGCCGTGGCTGGCGAAGAAGGCGATCGCCGACACATTGGTCGCGGCGTTGATGACCTTGGCGCTGGCCGAGGCCTTGATGAAGTCCATGCCGAACAGCCGCACGAAGCCGAAGATCAGGAAGCTGCCGGTGCCCGGGCCGAAGAAGCCGTCGTAGCAGCCGATCGCCAGCCCGAGCGCGGCGGCGCGCCAGCGGTCGGCCGGCACCAGCGCGCGGGCCTCGACATGGCCGAAGTTCTTGCGCAGGAAGGTGTAGAGCGCGACCGCCAGCATCATGACCAGCACCAGCGGGCGCATCGCCTCGCGCGGCAGCCAGGCCGTGACGGCGGCACCCAGCCAGGCGCCCAGCAGCGCCGCCAGCGTGGCCGGCAGCACCACGGCCCAGGGAATCGGGACCGTGCGCGCATAGCGCCAGAGCGATGACGCCGTGCCGGCCAGGCTCGACAGCTTGTTGGTGCCGAACAGGGTCGGGATCGCGGTCTGGGGAAACTGCGACAGCAGCACCGGGATCTGGATCAGGCCACCGCCGCCGACCACCGCGTCCACTATGCCGGCGAAGAAGGCGGCGCCAGCGAGCAAAAACCAGTTGAATTCCATCGTCAGATCCGGGTGAAAGAGGGCGCGACCCGCGCGCCCGGGGCAGTCAGCATGGCCAGTCCGGCCCGGCTGCGGCCAGCCTGTCTCCAGGCAGGCGCTTGGTTGTCAGGCTCAGGCAGCCAGTGCGGCCGGCTGCTGTTCGCTCGCCAGCGGCAGCACCGTATCGGACTCGGCCAGCGCCGCATCGACCGGCTCGATCGCATTTTCCCACTTGGCGACCACGGCGGTGGCGATCGAGTTGCCCAGCACGTTGGTCACGGTGCGCGCCATGTCGAGGAAATGGTCGATGCCGAGGATCAGCAGCAGGCCGGCCTCGGGCAGGTTGAACATCGGCAGCACGGCCGCGATCACCACCAGCGAGGCGCGCGGCACGCCGGCGATGCCCTTGGACGAGACCATCAGCACCAGCAGCATCGTGACCTGCTGGCCGATCGACATCTCGATGCCGTAGGCCTGGGCGATGAAGATCGCGACGAAGGCGGTGTTGAGCATCGAGCCGTCGAGGTTGAACGAGTAGCCCAGCGGCAGCACGAAGCCGGTGATGCGGTCCTTGATGCCGAACTTCTCGAGCTGCTCCATCAGCTTGGGGTAGGCCGATTCGCTGCTGGCGGTCGAGAAGCCGATCAGCATCGGGCCGCGGATCAGCTTGATCAGGCGGAACACCTCCTTGCCCAGCACGCAATAGCCGGCCGTGATCAGCACCAGCCACAGCAGGCCCAGCGCCAGGTAGAAATAGGCCATGTAGCGGCCGTAGACCTCGAGCACGCCGAGGCCGTGGATGGTGATGACCGAGGCCACGGCGGCGAACACGCCGACCGGCGCGAAGCGCATCACATAGTCGGTGACCTGCAGCATCACGTGGACGATTTCCTCGCAGGTCTTGACCAGGCCGAGCGCGGTCTTGTCATGCAGCTTGCCCAGCGCGATGCCGAAGAACAGCGCGAAGATCAGGATCTGCAGGATCTCGTTGTTGGCCATCGACTCGAAGATGCTCTTCGGGAACACATGGGTGATGAAGTTCTTCAGGTTCAGCGACGAGGTCTTGAGGTCGGTCGTCGCGCTGACGTCGGGCAGCGGCAGCGAGATCGCGTCGCCCGGGCGCAGCAGGTTGGCCATCACCAGGCCGATCAGCAGCGAGCACAGCGAGGCGCCCAGGAACCAGCCCAGCGCCTTGCCGCCGATGCGTCCGACTGCCTTGCCGTCGCCCATGCCAGCCAGGCCGGCGACCAGCGTGCCGAGCACCAGCGGTGCGATGATCATCTTGATCATGCGCAGGAAGATGTCGGTCAGGATCGAGAAATAGCCGGCGATTTCCTTCGCGGCGGCCGCGTCGGGCGCCAGTTCATGGCACAGATAGCCGACGCCGATGCCGGCCAGCAGCGCCAGCAGGATCCAGGTCGTGAGCTTGTTCATTTTCATTGAGGTCTCCGTGGCCGCCCGGGGCCGGGCGGTGGCTGTGATCGAGGGGGGACCGGTCGCGGCAGGTCAACACCTGTCCGGGCCGGATCGACCCTTTCAATCGCAGCTTTCGTGCCTTGTTGTCAGGCGCGCTAATGGAGTCTCAAGTCATTGATTCTGCTTGGAAATATTTCCCTGATATCGGCTGGCTGTTCGAGAATCCGTGTTCTGGTCCGCGGTATCGTTCGGAAAACCGAACGATCGGCACGCCGGCGCGCTCCCGGCGGCCCGCCCGGTTCATTTCATCAGCTGGCGCATCGCCTGCTCGAGCCCCTGCAGCGTCAGCGGGTACATCCGTTGGCCCATCAGCTGGCGGATGATGTCCACGCTCTGGCGGTACTGCCAGACGCCCTGCGGCTCCGGGTTGATCCAGGCGCAATGCGGGAAGGCGTCGGTCAGGCGCTGCAGCCACTCGGCGCCGGGCTCGGGGTTGTCGTATTCGACGCTGCCGTGCGGCTGCAGGATCTCGTACGGGCTCATGGTGGCGTCGCCGACGAAGACCAGCTTGTAGTCGCGCTGGTACTTGCGGATCAGGTCCCAGGTGTCGAAGCGCTCGGCGTGGCGGCGCCGGTTGTTGCGCCACAGGTGGTCGTAGACGCAGTTGTGGAAATAGTAGAACTCGAGGTGCTTGAACTCGTTCTTGGCGGCCGAGAACAGTTCCTCGACCTGCTTGACATGGTCGTCCATGCTGCCGCCGACATCCATCAGCAGCAGCACCTTGACGCTGTTGTGGCGCTCGGGGATCAGGCGTAGGTCGAGCCAGCCGGCATTGGCCGCGGTCGCTCGGATCGTGCCGGGCAGGTCGAGTTCGAGCTCGTTGCCGGTGCGCGCGAACTGGCGCAGCCGGCGCAGCGCCAGCTTGATGTTGCGCGTGCCGAGCTCCTGGCTGTCGTCGTAGTCGCGGTAGGCGCGCTGCTCCCAGACCTTGACCGCGCTGCGGTTCCTGCTCTGGCCGCCGATCCTGATCCCCTGCGGGTTGTGGCCGCCATGGCCGAACGGGCTGGTGCCGCCGGTGCCGATCCACTGGTTGCCGCCGGCGTGTCTTTCCTTCTGCTCCTCGAGCCTTTTTTGGAGCGTCTCCATCAGCTCATCCCAGTCCAGCTTGGGCGCGTTGGCCTTCTGTTCGGCCGACAGCAGGCGCTCGAGCTCCTGCCTGAGCCAGTCGGCCGGGATCTCGCGGCTGAAATCCACCCGCTGCTCGACGCCGTGGAAATAGGCGCCGAAGGCGCGGTCGAAGCGGTCGAAATGCTTCTCGTCCTTGACCAGCACGGTGCGCGCCAGGAAGTAGAAGTCGTCGAGCGAGCAGGCCTCGGCGCGCGGTCCGACCACATCGGCCTGCAGGCATTCGAGCAGCGTCAGCAGCTCCTTGACCGAGACCGGCAGCTTGGCCGCGCGCAGCGAGTAGAAGAAGTCGATCAGCATGGGTCAGTGCTGCCAGCGGGCTCAGCGGTGACGCTGGTTCATCAGCACCAGCTTCTCGAACAGCGCGATGTCCTGCTCGTTCTTGAGCAGCGCGCCGACCAGCGGCGGCACGGCGATCTGCTGGCCTTCGCCCTGCAGGCTGTGCACCGGAATCTCCTCGGCCAGCAGCAGCCGGATCCAGTCGATCAGCTCGCTGGTCGAGGGCTTCTTCTTCAGGCCCGGCAGGCTGCGGATGTCGAAGAAGGCCTTCAGCGCGGCGCCCAGCAGCTCATCCCTGAGGCCAGGGAAATGCACGTCGACGATTTGCTTCATCGTCGCGGCTTCGGGGAACTTGATGTAGTGGAAGAAGCAGCGGCGCAGGAAGGCGTCGGGCAACTCCTTCTCGTTGTTCGAGGTGATGAAGACCAGCGGCCGGTGCTTGGCGCGCACCAGCTCGCGTGTCTCGTAGCAGTAGAACTCCATGCGGTCGAGTTCGCGCAGCAGGTCGTTCGGGAACTCGATGTCGGCCTTGTCGATCTCGTCGATCAGCAGCGCGACCGGCTGCTCGGCGGTGAAGGCCTGCCACAGCACGCCCTGGACGATGTAGTGGCGGATGTCCTGCACGCGCGGATCGTTGAGCTGGCTGTCGCGCAGCCGGCTGACCGCGTCGTATTCGTACAGGCCCTGCTGCGCCTTGGTGGTCGACTTGATGTGCCACTGCAGCAGCGGCAGGTCCAGCGCGGCCGATACCTCCTCGGCCAGCAGCGTCTTGCCGGTGCCGGGCTCGCCCTTGACCAGCAGCGGGCGCCTGAGTTGCAGCGCGGCATTGACCGCCAGCATCAGGTCCTGGGTGGCGACATAGTTCTCGGTTCCGGTGAATTTTTTCATCATCTAGCTGCGGCCGCAGTTCTGGATCGGAGGAGGGGAGTGGGATTGCACACAGTCTACGGATATTTCATGGCTTGGGTTGACCAGGCCCGTTACGGCCTGTCGCCGAAGTCGATCTTGGATAATCGCGCCCCATGAAATATGAGTGGACAGATGCCACCAGGCGCCAGCGTGTTTCGGCCGTGCTGGTATTGCTGGTCGCAGCAGCCAGCGTTGCCCGGGCGCAATCCCTGACCGAGGCCGACTACCTGGCCGAGGTTCCGGTGGTGCTGACGGCTACCCGCCTGCAGCAGTCGCTGCACGATGTGCCCGGCGCCATGACCGTGATCGACCGCGACCAGATCCGGCACTCGGGCGCGCGCGATGTCTCCGAGCTGTTGCGCCTGGTGCCGGGCTACATGTTGGGTGGCTTCAATGGCGCGCATCCCGTGGCCTCCTATCACGCGCCGCTCGATGAGTACGGCATGCGCAACCTGGTGCTGATCGACGGCCGTTCGGTCTATTCCTCGTTCTTTCTGGGCGACACGCACCGCGGCATGATGTCGGTGTTGCCCGAGGACATCGAGCGCATCGAGGTGCTGCGCGGCGCCAACTCGGCGGCCTATGGTGGC
>ERZ1034361.789-NODE-789-length-18967-cov-4.746480_pt1 | contig 18967 bp, 14 predicted proteins | sample MGYA00520617_ERZ1034361 | MGnify/ENA primary metagenome ERZ1034361 (study PRJEB33736, sample SAMEA104284507) | Azolla filiculoides | biome: Urban; feature: Water surface; material: Ditch water | place: Netherlands | collected 2015-10-28 | depth 0-0.1 m ...
TTGCCTTGTTGGGGGTACGGGGGACGATATGTTCATTGGCGGGGTGGGCAAATCAACCCAACCGGGGGGGACGGGCGCCGATACCTTTGTTTTCCAAACGTTAGCCGATGCCGCCGCCGATGTGATTACCGATTTTAATAGCGTTGATGGCGATAGAATTGATATTACAGGTATTGATTCCAACACGGTCGCTTCTGGGGTACAACAAAATTTCTCTTATCTTCAAAGCGGTTCATTTACCCAACCAGGGCAAATTAGTTTTGATGCAATCTCACACATTTTATCAATCAATACCAATACCGACGACACGCCAGAAGTTTTAATCAAGTTAGACGGTGTTAGCACCCTCACCCTTAATGATTTCACGACAGTGTTATCAAACATAACGGTTGTACCAGCCAATTTATCTGAAGGCGATACAAACGACAACATACTGGTTGGCGGCAGTGGGGATGACGTCTTAAACAGTTATACGGGTAATGATTCACTGACTGATTTTTCGGGTAATAATAAATTGTTTGGCGGTCCAGACAACGATACGTTGAAATCGGGTAATGGTAATGATTGGCTTGATGGCGGCACGGGCGACGATATATTGAATGCGGGTAATGGCAACAACTGGTTAGATGCTAGTACGGGGGATGATCGCTTATATTCTGGGGTAGGAGTCGATACGCTTTACGGCGGCACGGGCGATGATTACCTCAATGCCGGCGCGGGCAATGACTTTTTAGACGGCGGAACAGGTGACGACACGCTTATTGGCGGAATAGGAAAAGATACGTTACTTGGTGGCACGGGCGCAGACACCTTTGTTTTTCAAACGATGGCTGACTCAACCACCGATATCATTCTCGATTTTAATTCCGTTGATGGCGATAAAATTGATATTTCCACTATGGATGCCAATGTTGATTTACCGGGATTGCAACAAAACTTTGCATATATGAAAAGCGCGGCGTTCACAAAGCCTGGGCAAATGTATTTCGATTCAACATCGCAAGTGTTATCAATTAACACGAATAATGATGCAACACCCGACATCGTCATTACTATGCCGGGTGTGACTAAATTCGATTTATCCAATGTCATTTTTACGCCCGCCACTTTATCTAGTCTTGTCGCGGGGACATCGAGTTTAGTGGAAGGCAATACTTTGGCAAATACCTTAATTGGTGGCTCGAGCGATGATGTGTTAAATGGTTACTCCGGCAATGATGTGCTGACCGATTTATTGGGCAATAATAAACTTTTTGGTGGCACAGACAACGATACGTTGACCTCAGGTGGCGGTAATGACTGGCTTGATGGCGGCACGGGCGATGATGCTTTAACTGGCGCTGACGGTAATGACTGGCTTGATGCGGGCACGGGCGCAGACACGTTTGTTTTCCAAACCTTATCGGATACCATGCAAGATGCTGTTACTGATTTTAATGCGGTTGATGGTGATAAATTAGATTTTTCTGGTATTGATGCAAACAGTGATTTAGCCGGACTGCAACAAAATTTTGCGCTAGCTAACAATGCAAGCTTTACCAAATCCGGTCAACTGTATTTTGATGCGACCACGCATATTTTATCAATCAATACTAATACCGATGCGGCGCCCGAGTTTTCCATTAAATTACTGGGCGTGAGCGATTTCAATTTATCAAACGTGCTTTTCACAAAACCCATACTCTCTAGCATCGTCGATGGAACAGCGAGTTTGATGGCAAGTGATACAGGCGTCATTGAAGGCAACACGTTAGCAAATACCTTAACAGGCGGCGCAGGCGATGATGTGCTGTATGGTTATACGGGCAATGATGTGCTCAATGATTTAACGGGTAATAACAAATTATTTGGCGGCACCGATAACGACACCTTAACGTCTGGCGCAGGTAACGACTGGCTTGATGGCGGCACGGGGAATGATATTTTAACCGGTGGTGAGGGCAATAACTGGCTTGATGCCGCTGAAGGCGACGATAAATTATATACCGGTGCGGGTGACGATACGTTATTGGGTGGCACGGGCGATGATTTGCTTGACGCGAGCATTGGCGATGATTTATTAAATGGCGGCACGGGGGTAGATAACCTCATTGGTGGCATGGGTCGAGATATCATGACAGGCGGCACCGGCGCCGATATTTTCACTTACAACTCATTAGATGAATCAGGGTTAACTGCTGATACGCAAGATGTCATTACGGACTTTGTTCACAGTGATGGCGATAAAATCAATGTGCGTGGTATTGATGCAAACGTGAATATTGAAGGCATACAAGGTTTTACTTATATCAATACCGCTAAATTTAGCGCAGCAGGTCAACTGCGTTTTGATCCTTCAACGAATACGCTTTATGCGAGTAATAACAGCGATACACAACCTGAATTCTCGTTGACCTTAACTGGTATGACGACTTTCCAATTATCCGATCTTCTTTACTAAATCCTAAATAGCATTCGCTAAATAGGTGTTATGAACGCATTCAATCAAGCATTTTATTATTGGTTGAATGCGTTATCCCAATAGAACGTAAGTAAGGAACCACCATGCACCCAATCCATCCTGTTATCCAAGAATTAAACACGCTAGTGTCTTCTAATCATTGGATGACAAAATTCAATGAAGCCATCGCCCACGCACATGAAAAAAATGTGCTTCAAATTCAACACATCAAAAATTTTAATGATTGTCTTGTTTGGTTAAATGAACTGCTGTATTGGGTTCCAACAGACGATTATCCGGGGCGAGAAATTTATAATCGACTCTGTGAGTTTTATTTTATTCTCGACCAATCGCCCGTTCTCGAGCTGCAAAATAAAATTATCCCCTACGATAACGCGCCGCCTTTAACCGAATTGTCTGCGTGGATGGTGCGTTATATTAAAACGATGGGTGAATTTCTCGATACACCAGAATCCCTCACGCCCGCCTCCATTGAGTCCTTTTATCATTCGCCCAATCATAATATGGATGATTACATTCGTCCGCATGGCGATTGGAAAACGTTTAATCAATTTTTTGCTCGAAATTATAAACCGGGGATGCGCCCTGTTGCGGCTTTATGCGATCAAACGGTCATTGTGTCACCTGCCGATGCTATTTTTAAAGGGCAATGGGAAATTCGCTCCAATTCGCATATCACTATTAAAAATATGCATTGGAAAGTGGCGGAGCTCATGGAGGGGAGTCCTTATAAAGACCGTTTTATCAATGGTATTTTCATGCACAGTTTTTTAAATACCACCGATTACCACCGCCAACATACGCCCGTGGGCGGGCGGGTTTTAGAAGCGCGAGTGATTCACGGGCAAGTGTATTTAGAGGTTCGCGCGGTGGTGGAACAAGACGGAAGCCATGTTTTAAAAGGGTTTCGACAATTCGACATTCCCGATGAAGCGGGTTATGAATTTGCACAAACGCGTGGCTTAATTGTGCTCGATACGCCCATTGGTTTAGTGGCGGTGTTGCCGATGGGGATGTCGCAAGTGTCTTCTGTAATCGTGACGGCGCAAGTGGGCACGACATTGCGTAAAGGCGAAGAAATTTCGTATTTTCAATTTGGCGGCTCTGATATTGTCATGTTGTTTGAAGCGGCTAGTAACGTGAGTTTTACCGCTCAAACCGATGTGCACTACAAACAAGGCACAACGATTGCTCATGCTTTTCCCGTTTTATGAAAACCGCTATTCGTTCTGTCCACGCCAGAGAAATTCTTGATTCGCGTGGGAATCCAACCGTTGAAGTTGATGTGACACTCAAAGACGGTACACGAGGGCACGCCTCCGTGCCGTCAGGCGCGTCAACGGGCATTCATGAAGCCGTTGAATTGCGTGACCATACGTTTCGCTATGGCGGCGCAGGGGTTGTACATGCTGTCAATCACGTCAATATTGAGATTGCTGATGCGATTTTAGGCATGGATGCGCTCAGTCAAGCCCTTATTGATCGCACCATGATAGATTTAGATGGCACACCAAACAAATCCAAATTGGGCGCTAATGCCATTTTAGGCGTGAGTCTTGCCGTAGCAAGAGCGGGTGCCAATGCGTGCAATATGCCGTTGTTTCGTTATCTAGGCGGTGCTTATGCTTGTCGCTTACCTGTGCCCATGTTCAATATCATCAATGGCGGTGTTCATGCAAATTGGCAAGGCGCCGACATTCAAGAATTTATGATTGCCCCCGTTGGCGCCCCTAATTTCAAAGAAGCGCTGCGCTGGGGGACAGAAATTTATCACGTTCTCAAAAAACTGCTTCACGAGGCCGGTTATAGCGTCAATGTGGGTGATGAAGGCGGTTTTGTACCCGCGTTAAAACGTAATACGCATGCGCTTGACTTTATCATGAACGCCATTGAAGTGGCGGGTTACCGCCCCGGTGAAGAGGTGGTTTTAGCCATTGACCCCGCGTCGAGTAGTTTTTACAAAGACGGTCTTTATCATTTGCAGACTGAAAATCGAAAAATGGATGCGGCTGAAATGATCGAGATGTACGCGAGTTGGGTAGCGAGTTACCCTATTTCATTATTAGAAGATGGCTTAGCGCAAGATGATTGGGCGGGGTGGCAACATTTAAACGAAAAATTGGGGCATCAAATTGAAATTGTGGGTGACGATATTTTCGTGACAAATGTTGATCGAATTGCGCGTGGTATTAAAGAAAATACCGCTAATGCGGTGCTCATTAAGCCCAATCAAATCGGTACATTAACGCAAACAATCGATGCTGTGCGAATGGCGTATGGGGCAGACTGGTGCGCCATGGTGTCACATCGTAGCGGTGAAACGGTGGATAGTTTTATTGCCGATTTTACGGTGGCACTTGATACTGGCCATCTTAAAACAGGGGCGCCCTGTCGCGGTGAGCGTATTGAAAAATACAATCAATTACTGCGAATTGAAGAATGGCTCGGTGAATCAGCGCACTTTGCAGGTCGTCGAAATGTGCTTCCCCGCATATCGTAATTAACGCGTGAACTAAAAAAACCATTTCAACCGTTATCGACACAGCGAAATGACACGTTATCGTCATTGATTTCTCCCTTTTTTTAAAAGTATAAATATGCCGCCAAAATCCTCTATTTCAAAAGCAAATGCGCTGCAAAAAGCGATTTTCAACAATCCCAATTTTTCCAGTATTGCCACTGATGTAAAAGGCATGATTCAACTCTTTAACGTAGGCGCAGAAAAAATGCTCGGTTACACCGCGCAAGAAGTGATCAATAAACTCACGCCTGCGGATATAGCCAGTTTGCCCGATATGATTACGCACGCAAAAGCATTAAGTGATGAGTTTAATACCCCAATGACAGAAGGGGTGGAATCTTTGGTATTGAAAGCCTCGCTAGGCATTGAAGACAGTTATACGCTGACCTTTAGGCGTAAAAATGGAACGCTTTTTCCTGTGATTGTGTCCGTGAGCGCGTTGCGCGATGATGACGGTGAGATAATGGGCTATTTGTTTATTAGTACCGATAACACCACACGTTATCATATCGAAGACAACGTGCGGCAGCGAGAAGAAGAAGCGATTCGCACGGTGTCTGAGTATTCACGGAGTTTAATTGAAGCCAGTCTTGATTCGTTTGTCACTATTAGCGCGGAAGGAAAAATCACCGATGTGAATAACGCCACAGAGCAAGCAACGGGAGTGGATAGGGATCATTTAATTGGAAGTGATTTTGCGAGTTATTTTACGCAGCCCGACAAAGCCAGTGAGGGGTATCAATTAGTTTTCTCGCAAGGCACGGTAACAAATTATCCCTTAGTGATGCGCCATGTTTCAGGGAAAGAAATGGATGTGCTTTATAACGCGACTGTTTATCGTGGGCATAATGGCAATGTCCTAGGCATTTTCGCAGCGGCGCGTGATATTACTGAACGTAAAAAAGAAGAAGCGTTACTCAAAGAAGGTGCTTTGCAAAATGCCATTTTCAATAGTGCAAACTTTTCGAGTATTGCCACCGATGCAAAAGGTGTGATTCAAATTTTCAATGTCGGCGCAGAACGTATGCTCGGCTACACCGCCATTGAAGTGATGAATAAGATTACCCCAGCGGATATCTCTGACCCAAAGGAAGTGATTATTCGCGCTCAAGCGTTGAGTAATGAACTGGGTACGCAAATTACACCGGGTTTTGAGGCTTTAGTTTTTAAAGCCTCACGCGGCATTGAAGACATTTACGAGCTGACCTATATTCGCAAAGACGGTAGCCGTTTTCCAGCGGTCGTATCGGTCACCGCGCTGCGCGATGATGAAGGCAGTATTATTGGTTATTTGCTCATTGGAACCGACAACACCGCGCGAAAACAAGCCGAAGAAGCATTAATTAAAGCAGGTGCGCTGCAAAGTGCAATTTTTAACAGTGCGAATTTTTCCAGTATTGCCACTGACGCCAAAGGCGTGATTCAAATTTTCAATGTCGGGGCAGAAAAAATGCTCGGGTATGAGGCCACGGATGTGATGAATAAAATCACCCCAGCGGATATCTCCGACCCACAAGAAGTCATTACCCGCGCTCAAGCGTTAAGCGATGAAATTGGTACGCAAATCACGCCGGGATTTGAAGCCTTGGTTTTTAAAGCCTCACGCGGCATTGAAGATATTTACGAGCTGACCTATATTCGCAAAGACGGTAGCCGCTTTCCGGCGGTCGTATCGGTCACGGCGCTGCGCGATGTACAGGGCGCTATTATTGGTTATTTGCTGATTGGAACCGATAACACCATTCACAAACAAATCGAAGCCGAGCAAACTCTTTTGGCGCAGCGTCTACGTGACCAACAGTTCTACACGCGCTCTTTATTTGAATCCAATATTGACGCGCTCATTACCACCGATCCGTCCGGCATTATTACCGACGTCAACAAACAAATGGAAGTCCTCACAGGTTGCACGCGTGATGAGTTAATCGGCGCACCGTTTAAAGATCATTTTACACACCCAGAGCAAGCTGATGCCGGTATTCGGCTTGTCATCAATCATAAAAAAATTACCAATTATGTGTTAACAGCGCGATCGATAGAAGGCAAAGAAACGGTGGTGTCTTATAACGCCACCACGTTTTACGACAGAAATCGAAAATTGCAGGGCGTATTTGGTGCCGCGCGAGACATTACCGAACTCAAACGTTTAGATCAGGTGCTACGTGAGAAAAATATCGAGCTTGAAAATGCTACCTTAGTGGCTGAAAAAGCAAATCTTGCCAAATCCGATTTCCTCTCAAGCATGAGCCATGAATTACGCAGTCCGCTCAATGCCATTTTGGGCTTTGCGGAATTAATGGAGTCTGACCCGATTTCGCCTTCGCCAAGCCAAAAAGCCAGTCTTGCGCAAATTGTCAAAGCCGGATGGCATTTACTGACATTAATTAACGAAATTTTGGATTTAGCCAAAGTCGAATCAAGGCAAATGCCGCTATCAAAAGAAGCCGTTTCTTTGTTAGAAGTGATTTTAGAATGCAAAGCCATGATTGAACCACTGGCTAAACAACAAGGAATTAAATTAAGTCTTCCTGTATTGGATGTACCGTATTTTGTGATTGCTGACCGTGTACGTTTAAAACAGGTTTTTATCAATTTAATGACTAACGCCATTAAATATAACCGTCCAAACGGGACGATTGTGGTGGCCTGTACAAAAATATTAGAACGCACCCGCATTAGTATTACCGATACAGGGTTTGGTCTATCGCCTGAAAAAATCAATCAACTCTTTCAAGCATTTAATCGTTTAGGGCGTGAAACCAAAAGTGAAGAAGGCACAGGCATTGGATTGGTTGTTTCAAAGAAAATGGTTGAATTGATGGGCGGTACTATTGGGGTGGAAAGTACCGTTGGTGTAGGGAGTGTTTTTTGGTTTGAGTTGGCGTCTATTACTGAGCCGCTGCAAGTGCCGCTTGAAAAACATGAGGCATCTATTCTGTCATCTTTTCCCATTATTGCGAGTATCACGCGTTTAGCCACGTTGCTTTATGTTGAAGATAATCCCGCCAATTTGCAATTAGTTGAGCAAATTATCGAACGTCATCCCAATATGAATTTATTGACGGCCACCAATGGTAATACAGGCGTTCAACTAGCACGAAAACATTTGCCTAATGTGATTTTAATGGATATCAATTTGCCTGATATCAATGGTTTTGAAGCCTTGGATATTTTAAAACATGATTCAAAAACCGCCCATATTCCCGTTATTGCCGTGAGTGCCAATGCAATGCCCGGCGACATAAAAAAAGGAATCGATGCGGGATTTTTTCGCTATATCACAAAACCTATTCGCGTCAATGAGTTAATCGCCATTGTGAGTTTAGCACTCGAATCTATCAAGGAATAAATACTATGCCAATTCACGTTATCAGTTTATCGACTATTTTAAAAAGTAAGGTGTTAATTGTCGATGACCAAGAGGCAAATGTGATGTTGCTTGAGCAAATTTTATTGCGTGAAGGCTATGAAGCGGTTTCATCAACACTCAAATCGACAGACGTTTGTGATCTTCATCGGCAACATGCGTATGATTTGATTTTGCTGGACTTGCAAATGCCTGACATGGATGGTTTTGCTGTGATGGAGGAGCTCAAACAAATCGAAAAAGACAGTTATTTACCGGTGCTTGTGATTACCGCGCAGCCTGATCAAAAATTACGCGCCTTAAAAGCAGGCGCTGAAGACTTTATCACCAAACCATTTGAAATCGCTGAAGTGTTAATGCGTGTGCATAATATGTTAAAAGTTCGCCTGCTAAATAAAGAATTGCATAGCTATAACGAGATCTTAGAGCAGCGTGTTCATGAACGAACCGCTGATTTAAAAGAAGGATATCAAGAAACAATTTTCACTATGACAAGAGCCGCTGAGCATAAAGATGAAGATACCGGTGCGCACGTTCAACGCATTAGTTATTACAGTCGTGTGTTTTCCGAGGCGGTTGGCATGGATAATGAATTTATAGAAAAAATTTTTTTTTCCAGTCCAAAGCACGATATTGGCAAAATTGGGGTGCCCGATCATGTTTTGCTTAAACCAAGTGGCCTTGTGCAAAATGAATGGGAAATGATGCAAGAACACGCTGCGATGGGCGCTAAAATTCTCGGTGATAGTAAATCGCCTTATCTTAAAATGGGCGCAGACATCGCACTCAATCATCATGAAAAATGGGATGGCACAGGCTACCCTAACGGCAAAAAAGGAAATGAAATCCCCATTGCCGCGCGAATTATGTGTATTTGTGATATTTACGATGCCCTTCGCAGTAAACGCCCCTACAAACCCGCCTTTGACCATCAAAAAACGGTTGAAATCATTATTCATGGCGATTCACGCACGCAACCTACGCATTTTGACCCGTTAATTCTGAGCGCATTCAAGTTAAATCATCAAGCATTCTGCGATATTTTCGACGAATATGAGGCATAGGTATTTTCATGGCAACTTACGATATTACGCTAAATTTCGATAAAACGGTCAGCCCCATTTATCAAGCCGCTTTTCAATTAGCCGCGGCGCGTTGGGACAATATTATTACCGCTGATTTGCCCGATTATAATGGGATTCACGATCTTGTTATCAATGTATCGATGCCAGTCATTGATGGCGTTCACGGAATATTAGGTCAAGCGGGTGCTACGCTATTTCGTCCTGTGACTTATTTACCTGCTATGGGCGTGATGCAATTTGATGTTGCCGATGTCATTGATATGGCAAAAAAGAATCTGCTGCCGGATGTGATTTTTCATGAAATGGCACATGTGCTTGGATTTGGCAATTTGTGGCAACTCACTCAGCTCGCTTCACATAATGAATACACCGGCGTGAATGCTTTAGCGCAATATCGCCTCTTGGTGAATAACCCAGAAGCGATAAGTATTCCCATTGAAACAGACGGCGGCTTTGGAACGGCGGGTGTGCATTGGGATGATCAAACATTTGGCGCTGAATTAATGACAGGCTATACCAGCAGTGGTGTTATGCCACTAAGTGCCATGAGTATTGGCTCGATGGCGGATTTAGGTTACGTGGTTGATTATAGTCAAGCGGGTTCATACAGCATGCCAACGGGGCTAGACTTGGCAAATTTGCAACAATTAGTGATTGGTCGCTTTGTGACGCATGGCAGCGCGACTATAAATGACGATGTTCTATTAGGAACGGCGTATAAAGATACCTTGTCGGGGTTAGATGGCAATGATGCCCTTTTTGGCTTAGAGGGAAATGACACGTTATTGGGACTTCATGGCAACGATACCTTAGACGGTGGCCTCGGCTTAGATGTTCTAAAAGGCGGAGACGGTAACGATGTTTATTTTATAGACAATCAAAATGATGTGGTTGTGGAAACCAGTCGTGGCGGCGTTGATACCATCAACGCGTCAATAAGCAAAACGCTACCTCACTATATTGAAAATTTAATACTTCTTGCAGGCCCGTTATCGCTCAACGCCACAGGAAACACAGGTAACAATCAATTAATAGGCAATGATAACCATAATAAACTCAGTGGTGGCAGAGGAGATGATACCTTAATTGGTGGTGAGGGAAATGATACCTTAATCGGTGGACTTGGCAGTGATACATTAACCGGTGGTGAGGGTTTAAATAGCTTTATTTTTAATAGTGCCTTATCAACGTGTTATACCGATATCATCACAGATTTTATTGTTGGAGAAGACAAAATTTACCTAGAAAACGCAATATTTTCTAAACTCACCAAAACAGGTACGCTAAATGCCGCCTTTTTTAATGATGGAGCCATCACTACGGATAATAATGATTACCTCAGTTATGATAAAGCAACAGGAAAATTATTTTATGATAACGACGGTAGTGGCCCGCATTCAGCAAGGCCAATAGCGACATTAGGTCTCAATTTAATGATGAAAAATGATGATTTTTTTGTTATTTAATCATCATTTAACACATTAATTTAACGTATTAATTTAATTTTATTTTTCGAGGAAAAGCCGCTAATTTTAAATCAAATTTTGAAAATAAATTGATGCTGATGGTTGTGTCGAGTTCAACGTGTTGATTTTCAGCGATTTCAATGGGTTCTTTGAGCATGTTAACTAATTGGTCAGAAACAGAATGCGCATGAGCGATAATTTCCACTTCTTCTAGGAGAATGATCAATTTAGTATTCACTTTTAAAATAACATCTGTATCACGCAAACGTTGATGTAGACGTTCTTGAACAATAATCAGTAATTGTTCAATTTTAGAGGGACTTTCATCCCCACAAAGATGATTAACAGATGAAAAATCAATATTTAGCTCAAGTAAGGCGGTATTTTGAATTTTATCATTGCGCCGCTCGGCTCCTTTGTATTTTTGCAAATAGTTAGGAGGTGATGTGTTATCTGGGATTTGCTCAGTCATGGATTTCTCTTATGTGTGGGATGAAGCAAAAATCAACATGCGTCATGTAAAAAAGTCATCTCATTATAAACGATAAAATTCACAGTTGAGTGTGCATTTTAAAATTTAAAAAAGAAAACGTCATGTCACATTAACTCGATTTTTGAGGATTTTTAATGCGTTCAACCCAATCGTTAGAGGCTTTTTCTACACCACGACCAGATAAATGGCAACCATCCCATCTATCAATAGCGTCAATTAAATCCGTGTTAGGCCCCATAAATACATTCTCTAACTTGGTGATATCACGCTGGCTATTTAAAATAGAATCAGAAGAGGCGTCAGGACAATGTCCACTGGCTTGGGAAACAAAAAATTTTGCATGTGGGTAATAACGTTGCGTTAAGCTAATGACTTCAGTGAGTCCATTTTCATATTCACTTTCATAAGTACCGTTATCACTTTCACCTTGATGCCAGAGAAAATGCGTGATGTTAATATGATTTTTTTGCGTTTCTTTTAATCTATTTTCTAGCATTTGATTTAAGTCACCACCATTTCGCCATTGCTTAACGGAAGTTCCCCCAACTCCAGCAGCAATTAAAATCACTTTATCCGCCATCTTTTTTTCAATTAATTTATTGGCGGTAATGGTCCACATACTGCCAGCTGTGCCTGTTGCGCCTAATAGCGGATCTGAAGCGATATAGTAATGATTATCAAAATAATTGAATACATTATGATCGTTTGCTTCAAATCGCTCACCTTCACCATTAGCAGAATTACTTTGCCCAAACACAAATGCCACCATTGTTTTATCTGTTATGGCGGGGGCTTGAGTGGGGGCTTTAGTTGGGTCTTTAATTAACTGAGCAAATTCATTAGTTACTTGTCCAAATTCATTGATATTTTGTACAGCAAGCGCTTCTTGTGGTGACACTATTTTTTTGAATGTCATGGCGGCATGAAAAAGAGCATCTTTGTTGATGGCAGAATGCATTCCAAACGCTAACGCCACGCACCCCACGATGAGAGTAAATAATAAATAAAAACTAATGATTATTGTCTTTCTCAATAGTGGATTTGTATTCTGAGGTTTTTTTGTATTCAATTTTCTGACTCTCGTTTTGTCTATGTGGGGAATAGTACATTTTATGAGAAGATTTATCAAAATGATGACCATAAAATTCAAAATAAAGACCGACTTAGATTCAATCCGAACGAACTTCAACATGTAAATCAGTGCTATAAAATGCTATAATAAGTGGGCTTATTAAAAATCAGCCTCTATCAAAATTTGACATAATTGATGTTATTTGACCAATTAGAAGGTTAAATACGCATTATTACAAGGAAAATTGTCATGAAAAAAATTGCTTTAATCTGTTTATTAACGCTTGGTATTCCATCTACTGTTTTTGCGGAATATTACGCCAATGGTGAGATCATTGGCCATGTTCAAAGCGGCATAGGTAAATACTTACCTAAGTTTATTAAACCAACCCAAAAAATCGTTCATTCTGTTAAACAGGCTGACGGTAAAATTTATAAAATCAAACGTGTTTTTAAAGATTCAGACGTTACTATTAATCCGCAAGGCGAATGTATTGTCCATCCAGACCATGAGCCAATTCTTTTAGCGGTTACTCCTGAAGGTAATTATGAAGAATTGCATAATGTGCTTTATCTTGAGTTTACGTGTTACAAAGATTAGGGGTCGAAAGACGAAATGGCATATCAACCACGTTAAGAGCGTTTGTCACAAACTAAAAGCAGAAGCAGTTTGTACTACACAGATTAAGTAACGGGTTAATGACGCTAATTTGCTGGTTTTTAGTTTATTTTCATGTGTCACTTAAAGTGACAATCTTTTTGTTCCACGACAATTAACCTAAATTTGTACGTTATCTTAAGTTAATTAAATAATACCTATAATTTCAAACAGTTATATTACTAAAAATTCCTTAACGTGGTTGATATGCCATTTCGTATGTAGACCCCAAGCTGTGGAAGAAGTTATTTAGATAGTAACCTGGCATGCAGATAAAGTAGCAAATGGGGTGTAACCGACATTCCGCACCCTTATTTGGAAATTTTGGCATTTTATAAGTTATTGATATTAAAAAATTTTCTTGTTTTTCTTGTTTTTATGTAAAATCGTCATTGCAAAATTCTTTCGAAAAAAATGCGAAATCGGAAGCAAATTGGTCAAATCTCAAAAATTTGGTTTGTAATTGTTTTTAGGGATTCCTCTATATTTTGCTATATTTTGGCAACTAAAAACCCAAAATATTGAAAAATAAGAAATTTAAATATATCAAATTTTAAAAGCAGGGTGCGGAATGTCGGGTGCACCATCCTCACCGATAAGTAAATACTGACCATCAAGAATAAAATTATCTATTTTCCCTACTTCTCCAGTTGCACCATAATAAGGAAAAAGTTCTGTAATCTTTTTACCAGAAATCCTAGAATTTCTTTCTGTAGAATTTACTGGAATACGTTTTGAGTCTAATATTTCTGCAATATCACCTAATTTTACTTCAATCCAAGAATTCGGTAATTCCATTAAACCAATTCCTCTAACACAACCCAATCCATCACCGTCAGGGATTTATCTGCGGCTTTCACTAATTTTTTATCGTTTGTCCAAAATTGACTGCAACCCGCATGAATAGCTGTTGCTAAATGCAAAGCATCAGGCGTTTTTAAACTGCTATCTGCCCGTAACTTTGTTGCCATATCAAACACATCACGATTCATATCAATCAGCGTACATAGTGAGAAAAAGCGGTCAAATTGGTTCAAAGAAAACACGTTATTATGCCGCATGGGAAGTACCCGCGTTTCCAACCGTGCTAACTCACTGCTATAAATTTGATGACTGGGTAATAATTTTTTCAATAATGACCGTTGAAATGTATCCCCTTCAATTAAACCGATGATAATGCAAGAATCAAGATAAATAGCCGCCATTAGTTATCCCAGCTTTGGCGTTCGTTGTCGATATGCTGTGCAATGTCTTCCCTACTCAACCCCATCCCTGCAGGGACATCAGGCAATTCATTTAAAAAACTGGCTAATGTTAATGTATCGGCTGATTGCTCGGGTTCGTCATAAATCACAATCACCTTTGCCTTACGTGCTCTGACAGTATGAGGTAACTGTAAATGAATTTGTTGTTGATGATTGATTTCAACAACTGGCATTTCGATGGCGTGCATAACGTTATCCTTTTTTTATGAAAATTCAAGCTGCTAAGGCTTGATTCAATTCGTCGAACATATTATCCATGTTCGAGCCGAATAATTGATACATTTTGGCTAATCCGCCTTTTCCGTCAAAGGGCGACATCTCTAAATCATCACGTTCAATGTGAATTGAACTGGCAATATGGTCACGTATCATCTGCAACCACGCCATTTGTTCAGGACTAAATTTTTCTGTGTTACCCGCATGATGGGTCATAATCCAATTTTGGAAATTTCGGCGTACCGTGTCTTCATAATTCACCAACGTTTCATCAATTTGGCAAACACGGCGAATAAGTGCCACTAATGCGGTTAATTCACTGGTAGGGGCATTACCTTGATAATTATCAATCACGCTATAGGCTTGCCAAACACGCAACGGACTGAGTTTTGGTTTATCGGCTTTTAATTTTTCCACTAACCCGTGAATCATACTGTAGGTGAGTTCTCGACGACGATGTGGCGAATGGTAAAAAATACTCAGTGCATCGATTTCATCTTTGTGATTATCTAAATAATCCATGAATTCATCACGCATTTCTTTTGCGTTAGTTTGCGCATCTTGAGTCCATCCAGCAAAAGTGACGCTATCCAAATTATCGAGATCAATTGTTTGCTCTTTTTCTCGGCGAATCGTATCCATAAATTCAATTAAATCGCCTGTAAAAACATTGGCAACTTGACTGACTAATTCCGCTTGAGCGAGCTGAAGTTGCTGCTCGGTAAGTTCTGAATTTACAGGTTGACCAGCCAATTCATAGGCTTTTGCTTCAACATTATCATCATCAATTGCCGCAAACAAATCGCCAATAAGTTGGCTTAGTTCCATCCCTGCACATTGTTTAAATTTGGTTCTATCTTCAATACTTAGTTGCTGATTTAATCGCGCTAATCGCCCAGCAAGTGAAGCGACTATATCGCTATCACTAACGCCCATCATTACACCCATCGCTAAATCTTTAAGCGCGACAGTCGGTTTCGTAATCAATGGCTGACTGGCTGTTTTTAATGAACTGGTTACACCAATCGCATCGACAATAACGTAATGTGTTTTAGCCGTTTTTGCCGATGGCGTCACTTTCTTTAGTGAATCATGATCGAGGGTTCGAGTGCCTCGCCCTTTCATTTGCTCAAAATAATTGCGACTTTTTACATCGCGCATAAATAACAAACATTCTAACGGTTTTACATCTGTGCCTGTTGCAATCATATCAACCGTGACCGCAATACGGGGATAATATCCATTACGAAAACTTGCCAGTACGGATTTTGGGTCTTCTTCGGCTTTATAAGTGATTTTTTTACAAAACTCGTTACCTTCACCAAATTCATCACGCACGGTCTGAATGATATCGTCGGCGTGACTATCTGTTTTGGCAAATATCAAGGTTTTAGGTGTTTCTGTTCGATCAGGAAAAATATCGGGTAATTTTTCTTTAAATGTCCGAATGACTGTGCGTATTTGGTCGGGATTAACAACCGCATTATCTAAATCCATCGATGAATAGGCTTCGTCTTCATCCTGTTGCTCCCAACGTTTTCGACGGGTCAATCGTTCACGCTTTTGAATTTGTTGCTGTGCCGTTAACTTTGCACCCGATTTTGTAATTTCAGTCGTAATTAAATAAATCTCATTGCCTACATTGACACCATCTGCCACGGCTTTTTCATGGTCATAGTCACTGACTAAATTTTTATTAAAAAACCCGAAAGTTCGGTTATCTGGCGTTGCGGTTAATCCAATCAAAAACGCATCAAAATAATCGAGTACCTGTTGCCACGTGTTGTAAATGGAACGATGACATTCATCAATAAAAATAAAATCAAAAAACTCTATGGGTAATTTGGGGTTATATACCACCGGCATTGGTTTTTTTGGATTAATCAATAATTCTGCTGGATTTTTATCTTCAGCTGAATCGTCGAGTTCATCGCCTTTGAGTATTGAATACATACGTTGGATTGTACTAATACAAACTTGCGCATCTTTAGCAACATAAGAGGATTGCAACCGTTGGACTGTATAGAGTTCAGTAAATTTACGATTATCATCATTAGGTAAGTAACTCATCATTTCTTGCTCTGCTTGTTCTCCCAAATTACGGGTATCCACAAGAAATAATATTCGTTTTGCATCCCCATATTTGAGTAAACGGTATATTGCAGTAATCGATGTAAACGTTTTCCCCGAACCCGTTGCCATCTGAATCAAAGCGCGAGGTTTATTATTTTTAAATGATTCTTCTAATTTGTGAATGGCGGATATTTGGCAATTTCTCAATCCTTTAGGGTTTAAATCAGGAAATGATTGCAATCTTTCACGTAACGATGAATGTTGAGAAACCCATTCTTTTAACGTTTCTGGACGATGGAAGGTAAATAGTTCGTGAGAGCGTGGCTTAGGATCTCGTAAATCGGTGAAACGCGTAATGATTCCTGTACTTTCATACAAAAATGGCAACGGTTCTTTATTATCAATCCATTTTAGTTTCGCTGTTGCATAGCCTTTTGTTTGTTCTTCAACCGTGGTTATTTTATGACCGTAATCTTCTTTTTTTGCCTCAATCACACCCACTGCTTTTTTATTTACAAACAAAACATAGTCGGCGTACCCATTATCTGTATGGTATTCGCGTACAGCTTGCCCTAAACCTTCGTTAAGATTTATGGATTTCTTATTTTGAATAACCCAACCTGCTTGCTTTAAAAGGTTATCAATATTATCCCGCGCTTTTTCTTCTTCTGTTTGATTTCCAATCATATTTTACCCAAACGCCTCAATCGCGTGGTTATGTTCTAATTGATTACGATACAAATCATAAATAGGGAAACACAATTCATAATCTCCCCAAACTAATTCGCCATATTCAATACGAAAAGCTGAGAATTTATCAGAGTCAAGCCAACGTCTAATATCGGGATGGCGAGATTTAATCAAAAAGGGTTTGAAATTAATGAGCTGTTGTTTACCATCATCAAAATCCAAAACAATACTGTAATCATCAACCTGTCTAGCCTGTGTAATATTAAGTGTATGCGGTATCATTTGAGCCTTCTTGTAATGTTTTCAGACTTGATGGATTTATGTAAAACAAAGAAATCTATCCATTTCGCAATAATGTCGTCTGACTTATGGCAGACAATTTCTTTGAAGTAACGCATTTCATTAGGTTGTAGTGGTGCTCTACCTGTTACGTTAGTGTAATGAATTTCATTAATAACGCCATTGATAATAATAAATTCAGCCCTCGCCTCACGTCCCTGACTTTTTCCATGTACGTGAACAGGCTCATGCTCATTAGCATAAAACATAACGATTAAGCCGAAATATTCGTAAATTTTTGGCATAACTTTAAAATCAATCGAGGCTTTTCAAGCCTCAAACTCCCCAATCACTACAGGTATTTGCATTGCCGCGAGTCCCGCGAGTTCATCTTTACCGATAGCATTTTCATTCACGCCCACAAACTCTCCTGCGGCAATCATTTTGGCTTCTAATTCAAGAATTTTCGCGCGTGCTTCACGTTCTTTTTCTGACATCATACCCACTTTGACGTCAGACACTTCACGCGGTTGGTTTCTCGCTTGCTGTTTTCTGCGCAGGGTGGCTTGTTCACGGGCTTTTTGCTCCATGACTTCTTGTGCTTCGGCGAGTTCGATAATGTCTTTCAAGGAGGCTTTAGCCGTGCGCGGTGCTTTTTCAATCAAACCAAGCGTTTCAAATTCAGATTTACTGACCATCCCTAGACGTTCGATGAAAATATAGCCCTGCTTATTGAGGTCATCGTTGACCTTCTGCGCGTGTTTAGCAAAAACATGACGAATGACCTCACTGCGTTGTTCTTGTCGCTCAAAATCGTTTAGAGGGGCATTCATAGATGATTTTTGAGTGGTTTGTTGCTCAAAAGCGCTGATATCGAGTTCACCGGCTTGAGATTTACTAATTAACGCATTCAAATAACCCAATGGCGATTTTATGCCGCCTTTTTGCATCGCGGCTTTGAGCATCATCAGCACAATACTTTGTGTGCTGGTGTCGTCGATTTTAGATAGGGTTTTCTTCGCTAAAATACGCGCCTTTTCGTCGAGTTCCGTGACGGTTTGTAACTGTGTATCGAGAGAATCAACAGGTTCTTGGGGTGGTGTTTGGGTCGTATTGGTCGATAAAACCGCACTCTTTGCGGTTTGCAAAGAAGAAATTTGCTCAATTGTGAGTTTTCCTAAAGTGGTTTTTTCTAACATAGCGTGGGTGGAAATATGGCAATTTTCTTTTCCAAAATCGACGACCTCGTTTGTTGTTTTTTGATTATTTTGTAAAAGATTATTTGTTTCTAATACGTGTTCAAAAACCACATGTGGCTTTTT
>ERZ1034361.790-NODE-790-length-18947-cov-12.255750_pt1 | contig 18947 bp, 17 predicted proteins | sample MGYA00520617_ERZ1034361 | MGnify/ENA primary metagenome ERZ1034361 (study PRJEB33736, sample SAMEA104284507) | Azolla filiculoides | biome: Urban; feature: Water surface; material: Ditch water | place: Netherlands | collected 2015-10-28 | depth 0-0.1 m ...
AACCAGCCAGAAGCGCTCAGCAATCTCTTCTATCTCATGGCGCCCACAGCACTACAAACGCCCATGGTCATTCTGGCGACTGTTGCCACGGTCATTGCTTCACAAGCAGTGATTTCCGGCGCGTTCTCGATGACCCGCCAGGCGATGCAGCTAGGCTTCTTGCCGCGGGTACGTATTTTGCAAACCTCCGTAGAAGAAATCGGCCAGATTTACGTACCCATTGTTAATGCGCTACTGGCCATCATGGTGGTTGCGGTCATTCTTGTTTTTCAATCATCCAACGCGCTGGGTTCTGCTTATGGCATCGCTGTAACAGGCACCATGCTCATTACCGATTTCCTGGCAATCTCTGTGGCAATTAGAGTCTGGCACTGGCAGCCGTGGCGAGCCCTGCTGGGTGCTTCAGCCTTCATCATGATTGACCTGGTGTTTTTTAGCGCAAATACGCTTAAGCTTCTAGAAGGTGGCTGGTTGCCGATTATTCTAAGCGGCATAATGTTGAGCATCATGACCACATGGCATCGTGGCCAATTGACAATTGCAACGCTGGCCCAGAACCTAGAGACGCCGCTTCTTGATTTCATTAAAGATGAAGTGACGGATGCGTTGCCACGTATCGAGGGAACGGCTATCTACCTGGTCTCTGATGCCCACCGAACACCGGTAGCCTTACGTAAAACTATCCGACATTTCGATTCGATTCATGAACAGGTGATCGCTTTGAGCATCCATTACGAGTTGGTGCCTGTCGTTCCCGAAGAATCGCGAATGAACATCGCCCTCTGCGACAAGGGGTTTGTACAGATTCAACTCAATTGCGGCTTTATGGAAAAACTTTCTATTCCTGATGCGCTTGCTGCGCACTGGCCGGATTCGATGAAACTGCATTTGAAACCCATTTCATACTTCCTGAACCGTATGATCTTTGTTCCAAGTCCTACAGGCGGTATGCGTCCGTGGCGAAAATCACTGTTCTTCTTTCTGTACAGAAATGCACTGCCCCCACAACAGTTTTATAGCCTACCAGCAGCCGATACCATGATGGTAAGTATTCCGGCAACGATCTAGTCTGGTCAACCTTACAATTAATGTCGCAAACAACAACGGCGCCCGCAGGCGCCGTTGTTGTTTAAAGCGAAAGCTAATTATTTCTTAGGCGTTGCTACGAAGCCAACAGCCATATCCTGAACATACTCAACCAGGACATCGTCACCAACCTTGAAGTCTTCCAGGCCCAGAACAGCCTTATCAACCTTAACCTTGGTCGTCTTGCCATCCGGGGTGGTCAGCTCGGCAGTGCGCGCCTTGGCGTCAATGCTCTTGATAACGGCTGTTGCAGTAACGGTATCGATTTCTTCAGCAAACGGCTTTTTGTTGGCTTGATCCTGAACCTTCACAGTACGCGTAGCTGTTACGCCAGGCTGCGTACCCTTAGGTGCGGCAACCAGACCAACAGCCACTGCTTGTGCGTATTCGACAACGAAGGTGTCACCCTTCTTGATCTTGTTGAAATTGGCAACTGACTTACCGACAGTCATTGGGGCCAGCTGGCCTTGGTCGTTCTTAAGCATCACTGTACGAGTCTTGGCGTTTACCGAATCAACCGTTGCAGTCATCACGGTGACTTCAGCAGCAACAGGAACAACCTGAGCAGCCGGTGCGGCAGCCGGGGCAGCCGTTTGAGCTTGAACATTCAGACCAGCAGTTGCCAGCAGAGCAGCCAGTAGCAGCGATTTTTTCATGTAGATCTCCAGGGGAAAATTAAGGTGCTTCGATTGCAGAATGCAAAATGACAAAGCGTTTTAGGATGATAGCAGGGCTTCCAGTAACTTGTTATGAATTCCCTGAAAGCCGCCATTGCTCATCACCAGCACCTGATCACCGGCTTTGGCTTCACTGGCAATGGCTTTCACCATGGCATCGAAATCCTGATGGACTTCTGCACGCGCGCCCATCGGGGCCAATGCTTCAGAAGCATCCCAGCCCAGATTGGCGCCGTAGCAATAAACATGATCGCAAGCCTCTAGGCTTTGCGGTAACTGATCTTTCATCACGCCCAGCTTCATGGTGTTCGAACGCGGTTCGATAACCGCCAGAATTCGGGCAGCGCCCACTTTACGACGCAGACCCGCTACCGTAGTGGTAATTGCAGTAGGGTGGTGCGCAAAGTCATCATAGACGGTGACGCCGCGCTCCACGCCGCGCACCTCCATACGTCGTTTGACGTTTTCAAAACGGGAGAGCGCATCCAGTCCCTTATCCAGCGGTACGCCCACATGGCGTGCGGCCAGCATTGCGGCCAGTGCATTCATGCGATTGTGTTCGCCAGTTAATGCCCAGGTGACTTCACCAATCTTTTTACTGCCTTCGTGAACGATCAGGCTGCCCGTAGCATCATCACCGTCTATGGTGTAACCGCTGCCTGCACCAAAGCTTTCAACCGGCGTCCAGCAACCGCGTTCTAATACGCGCGTGAGTGCCGGCTCGGTGGCATTCGAAACAATCAGGCCATTGCCTGGCATGGTGCGCACGAGATGGTGGAATTGGGTTTCGATCGCACCGAGATCGGCAAAGATGTCTGCGTGATCGAATTCCAGGTTGTTCAGAATAACGGTGCGCGGGTGGTAATGCACAAACTTGGAGCGCTTGTCGCAGAAGGCGGTGTCGTATTCATCGGCCTCGATAACGAAGAAGGGCGAATCTTCAAGTGCACCATGCAGACGTGCCGACACACCGAAGTTACAAGGGACACCGCCAATGAGAAAGCCCGGTGCTAGCCCGGCATCTTCCAGAATCCAGGCGAGCAATGAAGCCGTAGTCGTTTTGCCATGCGTGCCAGCAACGCCCAGCACCCAGCGCCCTTGAAGAATATGTTCTGCCAGCCATTGCGGGCCGGAAACATAGGGTAGCCCCTTATCCAGAATGGCTTCCAGCAAAGGGTTGCCGCGAGAGACGGCATTACCGATGACAAACACATCTGGCTTAAGCGATAGCTGAGATGGATCAAAGCCTTCGATCAGATCAATGCCCGCACCACGCAGCTGATCGCTCATGGGTGGATAAACACCCGCATCGCAGCCGGTGACCTTATGCCCAGCGGCCCGTGCCAGTTGTGCCAGGCCGCCCATGAAGGTGCCGCAGACACCCAGTATATGCAAATGCATCGTCTTTCCCGTCTTTCGTCTTTGCATTGTCATGCCGGCGCAATGTCCGGCAGGTAGGTTTAGAATGGAAAACATTGTACCTGCCCCGGAGACTCAACATGCGCCACCGACGACGCCCTGCCGGCATGCAGAATAACGGCACAGCCCATATCGCCGCCGTGGCCGCCCGGCTTATGGCGGAAGATGGACTAGACGATGTGGAATTGGCTAAACGTAAAGCCGCCCACCAATTGAATCTACCGGAATGGACTGGCCTGCCGAGCAGCCAGGCAGTTTATGATGCACTACGCACACACCAGGCCATATTTCAGGACAGCGAGCAGCGCGAGCGCATAGTCATTATGCGAACGGAAGCGCTGTACTGGATGGAGTTGCTCGCCGAGTTCCACCCCTATCTCACCGGCTCCGTACTTGATGGCACCGCCAGCAGTTATTCGATGATCGATATTCTGCTCTATCCGGATAGCGACAAAGATGTAGAGATCTTCCTGCTAAATCAAGGTATCGAGTACGAATTTACCAAGCCACGTAACGATCGTGCTAGCGCCGTACTACAAATTGAACAAGATGATCTGATCACCAATTTAGTGATTTACCCTAGCCATGACGAGCGGGTCGTGTTCAGGAAGCATGATGGCACCGTGCGCGAACGTGCCCATGCTGAAAATCTACGGGCACGGATGACGATTGACGCTGCTTTCTGATCAGACGCGAATTTGCCGGTAAAATAAGCACAACAGTCGCTAAAACACTCACCCACGAAAGAATCTGCACATGCGTTTGAATCTGCTATCTCGCCGCGCCGCTCTCAGCACCGTTTTGCTCACCAGCCTTGCCGCCGTGGCGCTACTCTCTGGTTGCTCAAAGTTCGACAACAGCCAGAGCACGTTAAATGGGCCGCAGGTCACGGCCAAGTTTTACGATGCGCAGTTCAAGGATGCTGCTGGTAAGCCAGTAAACCTGGCTTCATTACGGGGCAAAACCGTCGTGGTGAATTTCTGGTCAACCTGGTGCCCGCCCTGCGTAGAAGAGATGCCCATGTTTAACGAAGTGCAAACCGCTTACAAAGACAAAAACGTTATTTTTGTCGGCATCGCCGCCGATCAGGCAGACAACGTTCAGGCATTTCTGCAAAAAACGCCCGTCAATTACCTAATCGCCGTTGGTGGCCAGCCCGCTTTTGAGCTCTCACAAGCGCTGGGCAACCGTCATGACGCCGTGCCGTTTACACTCATGATTAACGCCAAGGAAGGCATCACCAGCCGCCACTTCGGCGTTTATACCCGCAAAGAGCTAGAATCGGATCTGGCTAAAGCACTAAAATAATTCAATCTGGTCGACATCTAGCTGACATCTGGTGGCTATTAGCCCCCCATTAGGCTAGCAACTGGCAATTTATCGTCAATTGGGAGACAATATAATTATGGACAAACGCACCAATACGCCTACGGGCGAATCACTGGGCAAGGTTCTGGTTCTCAACGGACCGAATCTCAATCTGCTTGGACAGCGCGAGCCGCATCTTTATGGCGCTACCACGTTAGCCGACATCGATCGTGCGCTTGCCGAACGCGCCGAACGTGCTGGCATCGTGCTAGAAACTTTCCAAAGCAATCACGAAGGTGCGCTCATCGAGCGACTGCACGCGGCCCGCAACCAAGGTTTTGACTTTCTCATTATCAACCCAGCCGCATTCACGCATACCAGCATCGCGCTGCGTGATGCCGTGCTGGCGTCGGATCTCTCTTTTATCGAAGTGCACCTCTCCAATGTGCACGCCCGTGAAGAGTTCCGTCACCAATCCTATTTCTCGGACAAGGCCATCGGCACAATCACCGGATTGGGCGCACAGGGTTACTTGCTAGCTTTTGACTACATCATCGCTGCACTTTCCGACAATCTGGACCCAGGCCAAGCCTGAGCCCACCCGCTTTCACTTTTAATCATTCACTGACAAGACTTCAGGAGCACACAATGGATCTGCGCAAACTTAAAAAACTGATCGACCTGGTACAAGAATCCGGCATTTCCGAGCTGGAAGTTACTGAAGGTGAAGAGAAAGTCCGCATCGCCAAGCAGCTGACCGCTGCCCCGGTTGCTCACCAGGTTTATGCGCCAGCACCTATGGCGGCTGCGCCTGCTGCTGCTCCGGCCGCTCCCGCTGCACCTGCTCAACCCGCCGGTCACGAAGTTAAGAGTCCGATGGTTGGCACCTTCTATCGCGCATCGTCGCCAGAAGCCAAGTCTTTTGTCGAAGTGGGTGACAGCGTTAAAGCCGGTCAGACCCTGTGCATTATCGAAGCCATGAAGCTGCTGAACGAAATTGAATCCGATGCCACTGGCGTCGTTAAGGCGATCCTGGTTGAAAACGGCCAGCCGGTCGAATTTGGCGAACCGCTCTTCATCATCGCCTAATCGCTATGTTCGAAAAGATTCTTATCGCCAACCGGGGAGAAATTGCTCTCCGTATCCAGCGCGCCTGTCGCCTACTGGGTGTCAAGACTGTTGTCGTGCACTCTGAGGCCGACCGAGATGCCAAATACGTTAAATTGGCTGACGAGTCCGTTTGTATTGGCCCGGCCGCATCCAAAGACAGTTACCTAAACGTGCCGGCTATTATCTCGGCCGCTGAAGTCACCGATGCCCAAGCGATTCATCCAGGCTACGGCTTCCTATCGGAAAACGCCGACTTCTCCGAGCGCGTAGAACAATGTGGTTTTGTTTTCATTGGCCCTACTGCCCAAACCATCCGCCTGATGGGCGACAAGGTTTCGGCCAAAGACGCCATGAAAGCTGCCGGCGTACCCTGCGTCCCCGGCTCTGAAGGCGCGCTACCCGAAGACCACAAGGAAATCATCCGTATCGGTCGCAGCGTTGGCTACCCGGTCATTATTAAAGCTGCTGGCGGCGGCGGTGGCCGCGGGATGCGTGTGGTGCATACCGAAGCTGCGCTAATTAATGCCGTTCAGATGACGCGCCAGGAAGCTCAAACTGCTTTCGGCAATCCGGTCGTATACATGGAAAAGTTCCTGGAAAATCCACGTCACGTGGAAATCCAGATCCTGGCCGACACGCACGGCAACGCCGTATATCTGGGCGAGCGCGACTGCTCAATGCAACGTCGTCACCAGAAGGTGATTGAAGAAGCGCCAGCACCGGGCATTCCGGAAAAAACGATCGCCAAGATCGGTGAGCGCTGTGCAGAAGCTTGCCGCAAGATTGGCTACCGTGGCGCCGGTACCTTTGAATTCCTCTACGAAAACGGCGAGTTCTATTTCATCGAAATGAACACCCGCGTACAGGTCGAACACCCGGTGACTGAAATGATTACGGGCATCGATATCGTGCAGGAACAGATCCGCATCGCCGCTGGCGAAAAGCTGCGCTTCCGCCAGAAAGATATCGAGTTCCGTGGGCATGCTATCGAATGCCGTATCAATGCCGAAGACCCCTACACCTTCGTGCCTTCGCCCGGCACGATCAACGCATGGCACACGCCAGGCGGCCCGGGCATCCGTGTTGACTCTCATGTCTATGCCGGCTACAAAGTGCCGCCTTACTACGATTCCATGATCGGCAAGCTGATCGCCTATGGCGAAACGCGCGAGCAGGCTATTCGTAAAATGCGTATTGCGCTGTCGGAAATGCTGGTCGAAGGCATCAAAACCAACATTCCCCTGCATCACGAACTGATGCGCGACAAGGGCTTTATGAATGGTGGCGCCAGTATCCATTATCTGGAAGAAATGCTCGCCGCGAAAAAAGAAGTCGAGCGCAAGTAAGTGGCCTGGGTTAACGCGCGCATCATCGCGGATGCCCAGCAAGCCGATGCACTCGGCGATGCCTTGATGGAAGCCGGCGCATTGTCGGTGACCGTCGAGGACGCAGATGCCGGCACGCCGGATGAAACACCTCAATACGGCGAACCCGGCATGGAGACCCAGCTGGTCTGGGCCCGCTCCGTGCTGTCAGCCCTATTCGATGCCGAGCAACCCGTTGCCGACATCGTTGCCGATTGCGCGGCGGCACTCGGCCTACAAGCCGAACTCAGCATTGAGGATGTGCCCGAGACCGATTGGGTGCGCGCCACACAGGCGCAGTTTGAGCCCATCCCCATTGCCGGCCCTCTCTGGATTGTGCCTACCTGGCACACCCCGCCCCATGCAGATGCCATTAACCTGGTGCTTGACCCGGGTCTGGCGTTCGGTACCGGTAGCCACCCAACCACGCGGATGTGCCTGCAATGGTTGGTGGAAAAACGTCCGAACGGTACGGTCCTCGATTACGGGTGTGGCTCGGGCATTCTGGCGATTGCCGCTGACAAGCTCGGCGCCAGCGAAGTCGTTGGTGTCGATATCGATCCGCAGGCGGTACGTTCAGCGCATGACAATGCAGATGCCAACAATGTCCAAGCGATCTTCTTCGACGCCAGCCAGACGTTGCCCGCACCCTATGATGAACAGAAGTACGATGTGGTGTTGGCTAATATTCTAGCGAACCCGCTACGTGTTCTGGCGCCCGCACTGACGGCACGCCTGAAGCCGGGTGCCTCATTGGTCCTGGCCGGTTTGCTCGCCGAGCAAGCGGAAGAGCTCATTGGGATCTATAGCCCCTGGCTCAAACTTAGTGTGCACGACACCCAGGAAGGCTGGAGCCTCCTCGCCGGTGTTTTACCCCAATAACCTTTCTCGCAACACCAATCGATCATGAAAAAAACCCTGATCTGCGGATCGCTCGCTTACGACAACATCATGGTGTTCAACGGGCGTTTCCGTGAACAGATTCTGCCTGAGCAGATTCACATTCTGAATGTGGCATTTCTGGTGCCGGAAATGCGTCGTGAGTTCGGCGGTTGCGCTGGCAACATCGCCTACGCGCTTCATAGCCTGGGTGGCCACGCCGAGATTATGGCTACCGTGGGCGAAGACGGCATCCCCTATCTAGATCGCCTCGATGCACAAGGACTCTCCCGTCAGCATGTGCGTAAAGTACCGGGTATTTTTACTGCCCAGGCTTTCATTACCACCGACATGGATGACAACCAGATCACCGCCTTCCACCCGGGCGCCATGGGCCAGGCACACTTGAACGAAGTCAGTCACGCCGAAAACATTGGCCTGGGCATTGTGGCACCAGACGGTCGCGACGCCATGATCGAGCATGCGCGCCAATTCGCCGATGCCAACATCCCGTTCATCTTCGATCCGGGTCAGGGTCTACCGATGTTCGATGGTGACGACCTCAAGCAATTCCTGTCGCTAGCCACTTATGCTTGCGTCAATGACTACGAAGCGCAGATGCTTTGCGATCGCACCGGCCAAACTTTAGAGCAGCTTGCAGAGCAGGTCGCGGCATTAATCGTTACACGCGGCGGCGAAGGCGCCTGGATCTTCACCGGTGGTCAGCGTATCGACATCGAATCGGTGCAACCAGAAGCCATCATCGACCCGACGGGTTGTGGGGATGCATTCCGCGGTGGCCTGCTCTACGGTATCGCCAACGGTTTCGACTGGCAAAAATCTGGCCGACTGGCTTCGCTGATGGGTTCGATCAAGATCGCGCAGGCCGGACCCCAGAATTACCGCGTTAATCTCGAGCAAGTCGCCCAGCGCTTCCAGGCCGCTTTCGGCGAAGCACTTTAATCAGCTGACGCCATGACAAGCACGCCGACACCGAAGCTGCTTCGCTTCGTGCGCGGTGTGCGCATTGTCTTCCACCTGCTCTGCGGTCTTTGCTGGGTCGGCATCGCCTTTCCCTTCTTTTCTCTGAAGCGTCGCCGCTGGGTGCGTTATCGCTGGTCGCGCGAACTGCTAGCGCTATTTGCCTTTGAAGTACGCATCTCGGGGACGCTACCTAGTGAAGCGGGACTCATCGCTGCCAACCATGTGAGCTGGATTGATATATTCGCCATGAATGCGCTTACGCCCGTGGCCTTTGTTTCTAAAGACGATGTGATTCACTGGCCGATCATCGGCACGCTGGCCCGTCATAACGAAACCATCTTTCTGCAACGCGGTAGCCGGGGTCATGCACATACCATTGGTCGCGAAATGGCCGAGCGCCTGCAGTCCGGTAACTGGCTCGCCGTGTTTCCGGAAGGCACCACCACAGATGGCTCGCATCTACATCCCTTTCATGGTGCGCTATTGCAGCCTGCAATTGATGCCAGCGTACCGGTTACACCCGTAGCGCTTAGTTATCAAGACATACAAGGGCAGCGCTCATTACTACCGGCCTACGCCGGCGAGACAACGCTCTGGCAATGTTTCTGCGCCATGCTGTCGGCACGCCAATTGGTTGTTCACCTGGAAATTGGTCAACCCGTCTTTGTTGAACCTGGGTCAGGCAACCGTGGTCGGAAGCAGCTGGCGCAGACCTTGCACGATCAGATCGAAAAGATGCTTTATTCCTGATCGTTTAGGCCAGCCTGTCGACGCAGTTCGCGTAGCTTTACGTACTTCATGAAACTGTTCTGGCAGCCAATCGCAATATGCACAAAACCCGGCAAACCATCCTGCCAACCGCCACGCACTAACCAGAACTTCAGGAAACGAGTCAGTGGCGACAAAAGCATCCGTGCCAGCGGTGCACCCTCGCCACGCGCCATGGCACGTTCTGCGGCCAAGCTAGTGTAACGGTTCTGTTTATCCAGATAGGCCTTCAGATCATCCGCACTGTAATGCAGTAAGTCGCCTTCCAGCGTACGTGGCGATAAATCACTCAACACATGCTCATGGACAATGTCGTCAGACCAGCGGGCGGCATCTTTACGGAACAGCCGCGTGTTGTAGTCCGGATAACCTTCACCGTGCTTCAGTGGCCGGCCCATAAAGACGTTGCAGCGGGCAAAGCGGTAGACCGGGTAATCCGGCAAACCTTTTCTGAATGCGCCCTGAATATTTACGGCCAACTTCGGGGATAGCGCCTCATCTGCATCCAGACAAAGCACCCAATCATTGCTTGCCAGACTAACAGCGTGTGCCTTCTGTGGCCCGAAGCCCGCCCAAGGGTGATGCACGACCTGCGCCCCGAATTCCGCAGCAATAACGGCTGTTTCATCGGTGCTACCCGAATCCACCAGAATGATTTCAGACACAAAAGGCACCGATACCAGCACGTCACGCAGACGGGCAGCAGCGTTGCAAGTAATTAGAACTAGAGAGAGCGGTAGTTTCTCGGACATGGTCGGCAATACACACAGCTATAATGGGGCTATGTCGCGAGATTATCACTAATGCAGCCCAAGCTTTCGAACCCGCCACGTTTTCTGCTCATGAAAACCTCATCGCTGGGCGATGTGTTACACAATCTCGCCGTGGTGAGTGATCTGCAGCGCGTATTCCCCGGCGCCATCGTCGACTGGTGTGTTGAGTCACCTTTTGCGGAAATACCCGCCTGGCACCATGGCGTACGTCACATCATTCCGGTATCCATCCGGCGCTGGCGCAAACACCTGTTCAAACGTGAGACCTGGGCTGAGATCAGCCTGGCACTGGGCGCCCTACGCTCCGAACACTACGATGCCATCATCGACACGCAGGGATTGGTGCGCAGCGTCCTACTCAGTCGGCTGGCCCACGGCCCGGTTTATGGCCAGAACTGGCGCGAAGCACGCGAGCCGCTTTCCGGTTTGCTGCTCAATCATCCGCTTGCTGTGCCGTACGCACTGCATGCCGTCGAGCGCTACCGCACCATAGCGGCAACAGCACTCGGTTATGCGGACCAGTTACCAGAACTGCCGCTCGACTTCGGACTCAACACCCGCTACCCATTACAGCCCGGTAACGAAGTCTTTCTCTTTACCAATACCAGCCGTGATAAAAAGCTCTGGCCTGAAGACCACTGGATTAGCGTAGGCCGCGCCCTGCGCGATGCCGGTCTGGTGCCCGTGTTTACTGCCGGCAACGAGATCGAGGCGGCTCGATCGCAACGCATTGCCGCCGGCATTGCCGAAGGCGGCCCACTGGGCGAGGTGTTATTTCGCCCTACGCTGACCCAACTGACGGAACGTATCGCCAAAGCCCGGCTATGCCTGGGTGTGGATACCGGTTTTACGCATATTGCCTGTGCGCTGACCGTGCCAACGATTGCCATCTTTACCGATACCGATCCTGAACTGGCGGGCGGCTTTGGTCTGGGGCTACGCCAAACCTTCGGTCATCTGGATAGCTGCCCACCGGTGAGCGATATCATGGGACAACTTAAAGCCTGGGGCTTTTTGCCGGCATGACCATGCCATCGGCCGCCCCCTGGTTCTATCGGGCGCTCCTGACGCTGATCGTGCCGCTGGCGCTGCTGCGCCTCTGGTGGCGCGGCCGTAAACAGCCCGGCTATCGCCAGCACATTGCAGAGCGATTCGGCTTTATCAAAATACCGCCCGGCGGTCCGATTATCTGGCTACACGCGGTTTCAGTCGGCGAAACCCGCGCTGCCGAACCGCTGGTCCTCGCGCTGCTGGAAAACTATCCGGACCATCGTGTACTACTCACCCATATGACGCCCACAGGCAGAGCCACGAGCACTGCGCTATACCAGGACCCGCGTGTACTCATCGGATATGTTCCGTATGACCTCACCGGTGCCGTTGATCGTTTTCTGGCCCGCGTACAGCCCCGAATGGGCCTGCTCATGGAAACCGAGATCTGGCCAAACCTGATTCTGCGTGCCCGTGCGCAGCAGGTACCCATGCTGCTGATTAACGCCCGCATGTCGGCAAGATCTGGTCGTCGCTACGCCCACTTTGATCGGCTGATTCGCCCCGTGCTGAGTGCACTCACTGCAGTGGGCGCACAAACACCGGAAGATGCCGAGCGCTTGAGCACGCTAGGCGCTGTGTCTGTTAGCGTCACCGGCAACCTCAAATTCGATGTGCGTATCGATGCGGCACTTCAGACCCTGGGCAACACCTGGCGCAGGGAGATCATGACGCAGGAAACTCCGCGCCCTATCTGGCTTGCCGCCAGCACCCGAGACGGAGAGGAAGTTTTAATCCTTGCGGCTCATCGCGCGCTTTGTGCGTTGCTCCCCGACCAACACCCACTGCTCGTTTTAGTGCCGCGCCATCCACAACGTTTCAACGACATTGCCAACCTGGTCACGCGTGAAGGCTTAACGCTGGCGCGCCGTAACGAAGCCCTGCCCGATGGCGAAACAGATGTCTGGCTGGGCGACTCGATGGGTGAAATGGTGGCCTACTACAGCCTGGCAGACGTGGCCGTGATCGGCGGTACATTGCTGCCCTTTGGTGGTCAGAATCTTATTGAGGCCGCTGCCTGTGGCACACCGCTGATTATCGGGCCGCATACCTATAACTTCAGCGCCGCTGCGAGCGCTGCCGAGCAATCTGGCGCCGCGTTACGCCTCGCCGAGCCAAGCCCTGAGACACTGGCAGCTGCGTTGCACGCACTGATCGTTAATCCAACACAACATCAAGCCGCTAAAGTTGCCGCCGCGCGCTTTGTCAGCGCCGCAACCGGGGCCACCGATAAACTCCTGGCGCTCATTGCCCGTTACGGTCGCCCATAAAAAAGACCCGCCGCAGCGGGTCTTTTAGCTTCTGATACTAGCGCATCAGAATTCGAAGTGGCTGCTACGCGTTACATTTTCCAGCGGAGGAACCCAGGTTTCGAAAAGCGTTTCACGGGAGTAGCTGCCCGGACCCGTGCAGTGGACACGCACCATTTCCATAACCGGGCCAGTGCCAACTACAGCCATCAAGCGACCGCCCAATGCCAGCTGATGCAGCAACACGTCCGGAATCACTGGCACAGAACCGGTGAGCACAATCGCGTCGTACGGTTCGCCGCTCTCATGACCCTTCAGGCCATCACCCAGTAACAAAGTAGCATTCTCGATGCCTGCTTCATCCAGATTGGCTTGCGCCTGATCTTTCAATGCCGGATCGATTTCCAGGCTAGTCACCTGCGCGCCTTGTGAAGCCAGCAACGCCGTCATGTAACCGGAACCGGTACCGATTTCCAGAATACGGGCATCTGGCGCAAGCTCCAGTTCCTGCAGCATGCGCGCTTCCATACGCGGCGGCATCATCACAGCCTTAGGCGTCAGCGGAATTTCGATATCGGCAAAGGCCAACGAACGATAGTTCTGCGGCACGAATTCTTCGCGGCGGACTTCAAACAACAGGTCCAGAACGTCGGGATCCAGAACGTTCCACGGACGAATCTGCTGTTCGACCATGTTAAAGCGTGCTTTTTCAATGTTCATGTACAAGGTTCCGGCTTGAGTGTTGAAGGACACAACCACAATTTTTCGATTATACCCGTGCACGGCCCACCCGGAAAACCCGGGTGCCCAAGCTTATTTGACGGCGCTTTCAGGCGCTTGGCTAGCGCTATCGCTTTCAGACGCCGGCGTTTCGGGCTCGGCAAGTGGCCGGCCACACCCCTGGCAGAGGCCAGAGGCCGGATCTGCCATACAGACGCCGATACAGAGGTAGGGATCTTCGTATTCCTGGTCGGACATGGTGGCTACCGGTAAATAGGATCAATGGCGCTTAGTTTAATACCCCCGCCCGTTTCTCCCAAGCCTTCATACCCCTTGTGCGATCGGGTCTTTACAGGCAATCTATGGCTGACGCACCGCGCGCTTATTGGGGTTGCCGTACAAGGTCTCGATAGGCGCACATTTTTGGCATTCGTTTTGACGGAGATCTCCATGTCGCAGTCCCCTAATCCCGCCGAAGGCGCGGAAGGTAAAAACCCGGCCGAACTGGTTCATGTCTATGCTGAAGTAGCCCAGCGTGCATCGCGCGTACTGAGCGGCTTCCTTGAGCGCCAGTCCCAAAAGGGTGTCAATACCTCCGGCGAAGAAGTCGGCATTGCCAAAGCTTTCATGGATCTGTCAGCACGCCTGATGCAGAACCCGTATCAGCTGGCGCAGACCCAGATGAATATGGTGCACAACTATTTCTCCCTGTGGCAGAACTCGATGATCCGCATGATGGGTATGCAAGCCGAAGCCACGGTTGCGCCCGAGCGTTCGGACAAACGCTTCAAAGACGAAGGCTGGCAACAGGATTTCGTCTTCGACTTTATCAAGCAGTCTTACCTGATCGCTTCGAAGCACATTCTGGATACCGTCGGCACCGTCGAAGGTATGGATGACAAGCAACGCGACAAGGTCAATTTCTACACCCGCCAGTACATCGATGCGCTGTCGCCTTCCAACTTTGCGCTGACCAATCCGGAAGTATTCCGTGAGACGGTTCGCTCGCAGGGGCAGAACCTGGTGAAGGGCCTGAACAACCTGCTGCATGATGTTGAAGCCGGTGATGGCAAGCTGCGTATCCGCATGACGGACACCTCGGCTTTTGAATTGGGCAAGAACGTTGCCACAACCAAGGGCAAAGTGGTTTATCAGAACGAAATGTTCCAGCTGATTCACTACGAGCCAACGACCAAACAGCAATTCAAGGTGCCACTGCTGATCGTGCCGCCCTGGATTAACAAGTTCTACATTCTCGACTTGCGCGAGAAGAACTCCTTCGTCAAATGGACTACTGATCAGGGTCACTCGACCTTCATCATCAGCTGGCTCAATCCGGATGAAAAGCACGCCAACCTGAACTTCGAAGACTATATGCTCGAAGGTTCGCTGGCCGCGATTAATGCCGTTGAACAAGCTACCGGTTCGAAGAAGATCAACACCGCCGGCTACTGCCTGGGCGGCACGTTACTGATGTCGACGCTGGCTTATATGGCGGCCAAGAAAGATACGCGCGTTAATTCCGCGACTTTCTTCACGACCATGCTGGACTTCACCGACCCGGGCGAACTGGGTGTGTTCATTGACGAAGCAAGCATCTCGACCATCGAGAAGAAGATGGAAAAGACCGGCTATCTGGACGGTTCGGAAATGGCCGGCACATTCAGTATGCTGCGCGCCAATGATCTGGTCTGGTCTTTCGTAATCAACAACTACCTGATGGGCAAAGATCCGTTCCCGTTCGATCTGCTGTACTGGAACTCGGACTCGACACGTATGCCACGCGCCATGCACAGCTTCTATCTGCGCAACATGTACCTGAAAAACATCCTGAAGGATGCAGGTGGACTGACGCTGGGTGGCGTGCCTATCGATATCCGCAAGGTCAAAACGCCGTGTTACTTCATTTCGGCGATTGAAGATCATATTGCACCATGGATCAGCACCTATATGGGCGTGCATCTGCCATCGGGTCCGGTTAACTTTGTGCTGGGTGGCTCAGGTCACATCGCCGGTATCGTTAACCCACCGGCTGGTAACAAGTACTGCTACTGGACCAATGCCAAGCTGCCAGCAACGGCACAGGAATGGTTCGACGGTGCCAAGCAACATGAAGGCTCATGGTGGCCAAACTGGGAACAGTGGGTCGAAGCCATTAGCGATGAGAAGGTCGCGGCCCGTATTCCGGGTGACGGTCCGCTCAAGGCCATCGAAGATGCACCGGGTTCTTACGTCAAGATGCGTGCAGACGTTAAGAAGCCAGCTGCTAAAGCGAAAGCCGCTAAAGCCTAAAGCAATACCGCTACCAATGAAAAACACCCGCACTTGCGGGTGTTTTTCATTGTGCGTCTGATCGTTATGCCAGTCTGATTATTTGGCGCTCTGCTTGGCAAGCTTGATCACGGCATCGGTATTGAGTAGCAGATCGTTGAAGTTCATGCCACGCTGTTGCAACATCTTGTAGCGCCCGCCAACGATAATGGAAGGCACGCCATCAATCTGATACGTCATCGCCAGCGCATCTGCCTTCTTCATGGCATTGGTGACTTCGCTGGAATAATAGACGTCCGAGAATTTCTTGGCATCAACACCGGGCTGACTTGCCGCCCACTGCAGGACTGCCTGATCGTCGTACAGCATCTTGCCCTGCTGGTGAATGGCTGCAAATGCCGCAGCATCCAACGCCGTCAGCTTCATGATCTGAATGGTATAGAACAAACGGCCGAGCACCACCCATTGTGGGCGCCCAAAGGTCACCGGCACACGACGTACAGCCGCATCCTTCTGCTTCTTCGACCAACGATCAAAGGGCTCAGAAAAATCGTGGCAATGCGGGCACCCGTAAGAGAAAAACTCCAATACTTCGATTCTGCCGCCAACAGTCTGCAGCGTAGGTGTGTTCAACGGCGCATAGGTCTGGCCGGCGATAGCAACACCAGTTGCGTTCGCGGCAGGGGCTACGGTACCACCCAGCGCGCCTTGAGCCAGTACAGCACCTGACGACGAAGCGGCGGTAATGCCGGCAATTAGAGTAGCGAGAAACTGACGACGTTGCATGATGACTCCGGATTAATTACGGGCAGGCACGGCATCAATACCGGCTTCCTTGAGTTCATTACGGGCACGGTTCGCATCATCCTGGCGCTTGAACGGGCCAATCTTAACGCGGAACCACACCTTCTCTCCGACCACACCCTTCTGAATCGATGCATCAAAACCCTGCAACGCCAGATTGGCTTTCTGCGTTTCAGCATCTGACTGCTTCTGGAAAGAGCCGGCCATCAGGTAGAACCCTGCTGGCGCTTCGGGTGCTGCGGCCGGCGCATTGGTAGCTGGCTTGGTCGCTGCACTATCCGCAGGCTTGGCGGGCGGTGTCGTGCCATCGGTTTTACCCGACAGAATATCGGGGAACTGGAAGCGCTTCTCGGGTGATGGGTCACCCGGTTTGCCCGGCAACGGGATAGGCTTGCCATCTTCACTCTGCACATTCACCGCTGGTGCTGGGGCACCTGCAGCTGCCGGAGCCTTGGCGTCGCCCTTGGCTGGCGCTGGTGCCGTTGCTGTCTTATCGATAAAAGGCGATGGCATGCGGTTAAACCACCACGCAACTGCAGCTGCAATCACCAGACCGAGCACCAGGCCATAAAGAATGCCCTTGAACGCACCGCCACCCGATGACGGCGCATGGTCACGCGAGGAATGGCGATTCGGTTTGTAGTCTCGGGACATAGCAGCCTTTGTTTAGATTCTCGGCAGATTACATGGTTTCCAGCGTGGAAACTACATCGACTCCGGGCAGGATACGCCCAACAGTGTCATACCGTTGCGGATCACCTGGCGAACGGCTACTGACAAGGCCAAACGCGCACAGGTCAGCTCGGCATCGTCCAGCAGCATCCGCTCGGCGTTGTAATAACCATGGAACTCCGCCGCCAGATCGCGCAAATAGAACGCCACCTGATGCGGCGCCAGATCACGCGCTGCCGAATCAATCACTTCCGGGAAGCGCCCCAGGAATGCCGTCAAGGCTGCTTCGCGCGGGTTGGTCAGCAAGGCCAAGTCGGCATCCTTCAGATCGGCTTCTGCCCCATTCCACTGCGCCATCAGCGAGCAGATACGGGCATGAGCGTACTGGATGTAATACACCGGGTTATCCGCGCTCTGGCTCTTGGCCAGATCTAGATCGAAGTCCAGATGCTGATCAGCCTTACGCAACACATAGAAGAAACGACAGGCGTCATCACCCACTTCGGCCCGCAACGAACGCAGCGTCACGTAATCGCCGGAACGGGTAGACATCGAGGCTTTTTCACCATTGCGATAAAGCACGGCAAACTGCACCAGCGCGATATCCAGCTTGGCCGGATCCAGCGCCAGTGCCTGCACGGCACCTTTCACGCGGGGGATATAGCCATGGTGATCGGCGCCCCAGATGTTGATCATGCGATCAAAGCCACGCTCGTACTTATTGAGGTGGTAGGCGATGTCAGAAGCAAAATAAGTGTAAAGCCCGTTGTCACGCTGAACAACGCGGTCTTTTTCGTCACCGAAATCGGTAGAACGGAACCAGCGGGCGCCATTCTGCTCATAAATATGGCCAGCGGCATCGAGTTTCTCGAGGCAACGGGCTACCAGGCCGGTATCGAATAGCGAGTTTTCCGAGAACCAGTTCTGGAAATCTACGCCGAAACCATCTAGGTCATCCCGACCATCGGCTAACTGTTCCGATAGCGCGTGCTGATGCACATAGGGCCAGTCTTCCGCCAGCAGCTTCTTGCCGTTGGCGATCAGGGCGTCCAGGTGCAGCTCTCGCTGAGTCTTGGCTTCGTCGTCGCCACGGCTGGCATCCGGTAAGCCCGGCGTGCCTTCCAGAACGGCAACGTGGCTGCGCACATATTTATCGCCATGCGCATTAGTCAGCTGACGGGCCATATCGCGGACATAGTCACCCTGATAGCCATTAGGCGGGTAATCGATCGATACGCCATGCTGGTCCAGATAACGGATCCAGGTCGAAATCGCCAGAATATCCATCTGGCGGCCGGCATCATTCACATAATATTCGCGGGTAACGTCCCAACCGGCAAAAGCCAGCAGATCGGACAAGCTGGCGCCATAGGCGGCACCACGACCATGCCCTACGTGCAACGGCCCGGTCGGATTGGCAGAAACAAACTCCACCAGCACCTTGGCATTCTGGCCGAGCGTACTGCGGCCAAAATCACCGGCCTGCGTCAGCACCGTATTGACCACACGGGTCTTGGCATCGGCCTGCAAGGCAAAGTTGATAAAGCCGGCACCGGCAATGCTAACCTCACTCACCAGGGGTGACGCCGGCAGGGCGCTGACGATGCGTTCGGCAATCGCCCGCGGCGCCTGTTTTAGCGCCCGCGCCAGTTGCATAGGCAAATTAGTGGCAAAATCCCCATGGCTCGCCTGCTTTGGACGCTCCAGATGGATGGGAGTTTCAGTATGTTCCGGCGCTACGCTGGCAAGGGCAACTTGCAGCAAGCCGGTGATGTGTTCGCGGCTATCAAAAGTCATGCGTAAAATTATACC
>ERZ1034361.793-NODE-793-length-18887-cov-2.880755_pt1 | contig 18887 bp, 17 predicted proteins | sample MGYA00520617_ERZ1034361 | MGnify/ENA primary metagenome ERZ1034361 (study PRJEB33736, sample SAMEA104284507) | Azolla filiculoides | biome: Urban; feature: Water surface; material: Ditch water | place: Netherlands | collected 2015-10-28 | depth 0-0.1 m ...
GGCATGATCTTCAACAAACAGCCAATCGCGGGTATAATTTCCGTCACCATATACAGGTAATGGTTTATTGGCAATAATGTTATGAATAAACAGAGGAATCAACTTTTCCGGAAAATGATTCGGACCATAATTATTGGAACAATTGGTAAGGACATAAGGCAGTCCGTATGTCTCACCATAAGCTCTTACAAAATGGTCGGAACTTGCTTTGGACGCCGAATAAGGAGAATTAGGATCATAAGCGGTAGTTTCTGTAAACAATCCTTCGACACCTAACGAACCGTATACCTCATCGGTACTGATATGATAAAAACGTTTACCCTCAAACGCATTCGACCATTGCTTTTTGGCAGCATTCAACAAATTCACGGTACCAAACACATTCGTCTTCACAAACGCCAAAGGATCTTCAATAGAACGATCCACATGCGACTCTGCCGCAAGATGAATCACCCCTTCAAAGGCATGTTGCTCGAACAATTCCGAAATAAAATCGGCATCGGTGATATCACCTTTAACAAAGGTATAATTGGGTGCCGCTTCAATATCAGTAAGATTCTCTAAATTACCCGCATACGTTAAAGCATCCAAATTATAGATGTGATAATCCCTATATTTAGTCACAAACAAACGCACAACATGAGACCCAATAAATCCGGCTCCTCCGGTAATTAATATTTTTTTCATTTCATTTATCTTTTTTCCAAAACCAACCCCAAAACCCAAGACCTAACACCGAAGACCCAGTACCTAAAACCTAACACCCAAGACCTAACACCCAGTACCCCAAACCCCTAATTATACTTCATCTTCAACACACAGCCAAGCGACTCCAAGACCAATACATAATGAGTATTAGTCACTTCCTGCACAATCGCTTTTTGCGAAGAAAAAGGTCCGGATTCCAATTGTATGCTGTCACCAATCTGAAAAGGGACAACAGACACTTCGCAAGAATCCGGGCCGTTAATCCAATCCTTTATAATTTGAATTTCTTCGTCGCGAACAATGGCGGGTTTTCCCAACCAAAACAAATACCGGACAACTCCAACCGAATTAAAAACGGCATTTCTTTCGGAATCCAATAACTGAACAAAAACATACGAATTAAAAAGAGGTACTTCTACTTTCTTTTTTCGGTCTGACCATTGACGTACTTGAGTAATCAACGGGCAGAAACAGGTAATTCCCAATTGTTCCAATTGTTCCGCAACTTTCTTTTCCCATTTAGGTTTTGTATAAACTACATACCAATGTTTCATGTACTTTATATTAAAATAAAAAAATAATATTCACTTGCCGATTATTCAATTCAAATGCGGTTCACATAAAAATCAAACCGCAAATTAGACGTTAAACAACCTTTTTAAAATCAATTAAGAGCCTATCGCCTGATAAACAAACCCGATTTGTTCTAATGCGGCTTTGTCAAGCAAATTTCTTCCGTCAAAAACAAAAGCAGGCTTATGCATCGAATCATAAATTTTCTGCCAGTCGTACTGAACAAATTCATCCCATTCGGTAAGAACAGCGATGGCATGAGCGCCTTCACAGGCAGTGTAAGCATCTTCAAACGAGCTGATACTTTTTATATTGCTTTCGGCAGTTCTGGTTTCTAAATAATCCAAATCTGCTAAAACCTTTTTTCTGGAAACTTTAGGATCGTAAACAGCAATTTTAGCCTGTTCGTTAATCAAATCATCTGCAACATAAATCGCTGCTGATTCTCGGGTATCATTAGTATCTTTTTTGAAAGCCCAACCCAAAAAGGTGATTTTTTTATCGGCAACAGTATTATAAAGCGTTTGAACAATTGTATTAGAAAATCGTTTCTTCTGATGGTCATTCATAATAATGACTTGTTCCCAATAATCAGCTACTTCATGCAAACCATACGATTTAGCGATATACACCAGGTTTAAAATATCCTTTTGAAAACAAGAACCTCCAAAACCAACAGAAGCTTTAAGAAACTTCGGTCCAATTCGGCTGTCCATTCCAATAGCACGGGCTACTTCATTCACATCAGCACCTGTTTTTTCACAAAGTTCGGATAACGCATTAATCGAAGAAATACGTTGTGCCAAAAAGGCATTGGCCGTCAATTTCGACAATTCCGAAGACCATACATTAGTGGTCAATATTTTATCTGCAGGTACCCAATTAGCATACACATCAACTAACGATTGAATTGCTTTTTGACCTTCAACTGTAGTGTCACCACCAATTAAGATACGATCCGGATGCAATAAATCCGAAACGGCAGTACCCTCAGCAAGAAACTCCGGATTGGATAAAATTTGAAATTGAACACCATTACCGGTATTGTCCAAAATACTTTTGATAGCTTCGGCAGTACGTACCGGAAGCGTTGATTTTTCTACTACAATTTTATTGTCTTTGGCTACTCTTGCAATTTGTCTCGCACATAATTCGATATATTTCAAATCAGCGGCCATTCCTTTTCCTTTTCCGTAGGTTTTGGTTGGCGTATTCACCGAAATAAAAATGATTTGGGCTTCATCAATAGCTTGTTCTACAGCGGTGGAGAAAAAAAGATTTCGGCCTCTTGCTTCTGCAACAATGGCACTTAAACCCGGCTCATAAATGGGAATGTTATCCACATTTTCATCGTTCCAGGCAGCGATGCGTTCTTCATTCAAATCAACTACAGTAACTTTAATGTGGGGGCATTTTTGCGCAATAACAGCCATAGTGGGTCCTCCAACATATCCGGCTCCGATGCAACAAATTTTTGTAATTTTCATGTAATGTATTTTTAATTTATAACTCTATTTTAAGGTAAAAAAGTATGCATTGGCACTAAATCAGAACCCATGCATACTATCTATTTTAGATTATTCCAATACCAATCAACCGCTTCTTTCAAACCTTCCGATATAGAAAACTGCGGATGATACCCTAATAACTTTTTGGCCTTATCAATACTGGCCAACGAATGCGGAATATCTCCCGCCCGGTTTGGCCCATGTATTACAGCAACAGCTGCTATTCTTTCATCATATTGGGACAAGTACTCCTTCAAATAAACCAGTAATTCATTTAAAGTCGTTCGGTCACCATAAGCAGTATTATATACCGTGTTCAACGCCTCCTGATTTTCAGTAGTCATCGCCAATTCATTCATCTGAATAACATTATCAATGTAAGTGAAATCACGGGAATAATTTCCATCCCCGTTCAGTATTGGAGACTCCAACTGCATCAATTGCATCACAAACTTCGGAATCACCGCGGCATACGCCCCTTTGGGATCTTGTTTTCTTCCAAAAACATTAAAATAACGCAATCCGATTGTTTCTAAACCATACGTAGTACTAAAAATCTCAGCATACAATTCGTTAACATATTTGGTAATTGCATAAGGCGAAAGTGGTTTTCCTATAACATCCTCGACTTTAGGCAATCCCTGAGAATCCCCATAAGTAGAAGAACTTGCGGCATAAATAAAGCGTTTCACTTTTGCATCTCTGGCAGCAACAAGCATATTCAAAAACCCGGAAACATTAACTTCATTAGTCGTTACGGGATCAATAATAGAACGAGGGACAGAGCCCAAAGCAGCTTCATGCAAAACATAATCAACTCCTTGTACGGCCTTTTCGCAATCACCGGCATTCCGAATATCCCCTTCTATCAATCGAAAATTCTCATTATCAACAAACCCGGCTAAATTATGTCGGTGACCTGTTGCAAAATTATCCAGACAAACCACTTTATACCCTTTGGATAAAAAATGTTCACAAAGATTAGAGCCAATAAATCCGGCTCCTCCCGTAATTAGTATGGTACTGTTCGTTTTTTCTTTCATCATATCTATTTAAACAACAAAGTACCTTATTTTTTTCTCAACTTTTGAATTGTTTTCTTAACAATGTTTTTATTTTCCTCCTCATCATGATACCCATTAGAATAGGTCCCGTAACCGTAACCATAGCCGTAACCATAGCCATAAGCCGCTCCATACTTGGCTTTGTTTTCAAAACTATTCAAAATAATACTCGTATTATGAAGTTCTCCGCGTTTCACCCTGTTATTCAATAACGTAATCATTTCCTTTTTAGTAAAGTTTTGCCTAACAATATAAAGTGTCACATCACAGTATTGCGCCAATTCTAATGCATCAGAAACTAAACCAACAGGCGGTGTATCTAAAATAATATAGTCGTATTTTTCTTTTAATTCTTCAATTAATTCTTTCAAACCATCACTCAAAATCATCTCCGCAGGATTAGGAGGAATTGGTCCCGAAAGGATGACGTCTAAAAATGGTATTTGTGTATGATTTATAATTTCATCAAGTGTTTTTTGCTTAATTAAATAATTCACCACACCAACTTCATTAGACAAATTAAATTCATCAAACAACTTCGGTTTTCTTAAATCTAATCCCACTATGACTGTCTTTTTCTCGCTTAACGCAAAAATAGTAGAGATGTTTATCGAACAGAAAGTCTTTCCTTCCCCGCTGACCGATGAGGTTATCATTAGGGTTTTGGCTCCATCAACTAATTGTTTTTTATACAAAAATTGCAGCGAAGAACGAATTGCTCTAAACGATTCGGATAACGCCGATTTAGGTTTATCAAAAACAGCTAAATCACTCTCTTCCTTATTCACACCAACTACTCCTATTAGAGGAATCTGCGTCAACTTACTGATATCCTCTGTATTCTGAATGGAATTATTAATGAAGAAAATCCCAAAAACAATAAGCAACGGAAATAATATACCTAAGAATAAAGCCAATACATAATTCACCGATGTTTTAGGACCTATTAGTCCGCCTCCAACATCTTTTGCCGGGTCAATAAAATGTATATCCGATAAATTAGCCGCTTTTACAATATCTGCTTCACTTCGTTTTTGAAGAAATGTGCTGTAAATATTATCGCTTAAGTCATATTTCCTTTTTATTTTAATCAATTCCTGTTGGTCTTCCGGAAGTTGTTTAATGGTACTTTCTGTTTCATTAATTTTACCATTAACCATGGCTAAATCATATTGTAAAGAAGCCTTTGCAGTAGCAATGTTTTCTAACAAAACATTTTTGATAGCCACCATCTGATTATCAAAATCTTTAAATATCTTGTCACTTTTTACGGCATAAGCCATTTCAGATCGTTGCGTAGAGAGTGAAATTAATTTAGAAACATTAACAGCAATATTTGGATCTTCAATTCCCGCTACTGATGGCGCAGGAAGTTTAGAATAGTCAACACTATTTTTTAAATACGATTTTAAAGAATTGTAATACGTCATTTTACGAGTCACTTCATCTTTAGTAATATCATACTCGAGTATTTTCTCTGAGAATTTTGCTCCACCGTCTTCAACATCAAAGATATTTTTATCTTTTCGGAATGATTTTAGCTCGTCACCGGTTTCTTTCAGTTGCGATTCCATTGCCACTAAAGTACTGTCTATAAACGATATTGTATTAGTTGCAAATTGGTTTTTACTATCTAACTGTCTTTTGATAAGCATTTTAACGGTTGCATTCAAATATTCCACCATTCTGGCTTTATTTGTTCCTTGCATCCCTAAAGTAATAATTGACCCGCCTTTATCTTCGGTACTCACACTTATTCCTTTATAAGCAGAAACTGTTCCGTCAAAATCATTAAATTGCACAAAATACTCGTTTCCTTTATAAAATCCCGGATTGTCTTTTATTTGTAATTTCCAATTCAAAAAAGGCAATGAAACCTGCTCTCCTACTTTATATCGCTTTATGAAATCTCCGGTTTGAACCGCTGTAGATCCATATGAATTATTAGAATAGGTCAGTATAGAAACCGAACTGTTTTCGAATGGAATTCTGATTTCATATTCGTTTTCACTTAAAAACTTAATTCCAATTAAATTTCCTGCTATCTGACCTTTAGTCTTATCAATATTGACATAAAAAGGTGCCGCTCCGTAGGCATCTATAAGTTTGTATTCTCCTTGTACTAAATAATTAATATAATATTGTAATTTATCTACAACTAGCTCATTATGAGACCTGGATTGCAATGTAGTAGAAATAGTTTGAACCTGATCCGAAGTACCACCCCAATTGAATGTCAAACTTGTATTAGAGGTAAACAACGGATTTGTTTCTTCCTTTACTACAATAAGAGTTTCCATTGCGTAAATCTTTTCCTTTCTAATATTCACCTCATAAGCAATAGTGAAAGTAATTAATAAGCTCAGCAAAAACCATTTCCAATAACTCCCGATTTTAATTAAAAAGCCCTTAAAGTCGAAACTGGTCTGGCTCTCAAAAATCGAAAAATCTTTTATATCTAACATTTTTTAAATGTGTATTAATTTTTTAATAATAAAAAAGTAGTCGTTGCCAAAGACAGTAAGGTAATAATTGTTCCCAAAGACTCTAAACCGGTTTTCCCTGTCCCCCAGGTTTTTTGCTTGAGCGGTTTTACATAGATAAAATCATTAGGCTGCAAATAGTAATATGGCGATTGCATCACATTAATATCTGTAAGGTCTAAATCATGCATTTGAACTCCGGTAGGAGTTTTTCTCATAACCGTAACTGCTTTTCTATTCCCGGTAATAGTAATATCCCCGGAATTTGCAATAGCTTCCATAATAGTTACGTTGTCTTGAAATAATGTTTTTGTACCAGGGCCTCCAATTTCTCCATTGATAGTATAACGCAAACCTGCTAATCTAACGGTAACAAAAATATCAGCTTCTTTGTTAAAATATTCAGCTAACAATTGCTTTTCTATTCTAAGTCTAATTTCATCCAGCGTATAACCAATGACATTTAATTCTCCTAAAACAGGAATTCTTATATTACCATGATCATCTACAGTAAAACCATCAAAATACAATCCTGATTCTGATTTTCCACCGCCAGCTCCATCATTTGACGGATTAAAAATAGCTACAAGTTTTGGATCTATAGCTTTTATAGTTATGCTCAAAACATCATTAGTTTGCAACCTGTATGGTTTAGCCCCTACAGCAACAATTGAAGCATCTTCTTGCGATTTATCCTTTTTTTGAAGGTAAATTAAATCTTGAGTCGAGATACAAGAGGAGAATAAAACACTTATGGTTAGCAATAAATAAAATCCGGTTTTGCTCATTATACTATTTTTAGCAACAAATATAGCTTTTCATTTACTATTTAAAAAGCATCGTAATTCATTATGTGGTTAATTTTGTTTAAAAGACTTTTCAAAAGGAACTCTTTGCAATATGCTTCTCCCCAAAGTAACTTCATCCGCATACTCCAGCTCATCGCCAACCGAAATACCTCTTGCAATGGTAGATATCACAATAGAACAATCTGAGATTTGCTTATAAATATAAAAATTGGTTGTATCCCCTTCCATTGTTGAACTCAAGGCAAAAATTATTTCACTTACATTTCCTGATTTTATTTTATCAACCAAAGAAATAATATTCAATTGACTCGGTCCAACACCATCTATCGGTGAAATTTTTCCTCCCAAAACATGATAAATTCCTCTGAATTGCCCTGTGTTTTCAATCGCCATTACATCCCGAATATCTTCTACAACGCAAATAATTTGATGATTTCTGCTTGTATTAGCACATATTTCACACAAAATACTATCCGAAATATTATGACAACTACTACAATACTTAATATCTTCCCGCATAGTCACCAAAGCCTGAGCCAGAAAACCGGTTTGTTCTTTGGGTTGTTTTAATAAATGTAATACCAGTCGGAGAGCCGTTCGCTTACCTATTCCGGGCAATTGTGACATTTCGTTAACCGCTTTTTCTAATAATTTTGAAGAAAATTCCATAACTGCAAATGTACTAATTTGTTTATTTGTACCATAAGCTATTGTTCATTCGATTTTTATAAATAGAAAAAAGTTCAAACAAATAATCCATTAAACAAAAAATTGTATTTTGGCTACTTTAAATCTAAAAAATGAGCCCAAGCACCATCTTACTCCTTATAATCGTTTATTTCGGAATTTTATTTTATATCTCTCATGCCGTCAGCAAAAAAGATAGCGGAAATGATACTTTTTTCAAGGCCAATAAAAATTCTAAATGGTATTTGGTTGCTTTCGGGATGATTGGAACAGCACTTTCTGGAGTTACTTTTATCTCAGTTCCTGGAGAAGTTGGTGCGCCAACAGGAGAACAATTCAAATATTTTCAGTTTGTAATAGGAAATGCCATTGGATTTATAATCATCGCCAAGCTACTGCTTCCGTTGTATTACCGAATGAATCTGACCTCAATTTATGGCTATATCGAACACCGTTTAGGTATTTATTCTTATAAAACGGCTGCCACTATTTTCTTAATTAGCCGAACAATTGGCTCTTCTTTTAGATTATATCTCGTGGTTATTGTTCTTCAGCGCTTCGTTTTTGATTATTACAACATTCCGTTTGCTTTAACCGTTTTAATTTCGCTGGCTTTAATTTTTTCGTATACGTATCGCGGAGGCTTAAAAACGATTATTATTACAGATACTTTACAAACTTTCTTCTTAGTTTCATCTGTTTTTTTGACCATCTATTTTATTTGCAGCAGTTTAGATTTAAGCATTTTTCAGGCTTTCGAAACCGTTAAAAACAGTAATTATTCTAAAATATTTTTCTTTGAAGATTTTATTTCCAGTAAGTTTCATTTTGTAAAACAAATTCTTGGTGGTATTTTCGTAACCATTGCAATGGTTGGTTTAGATCAAGATTTAATGCAAAAAAACTTGAGTTGCGCCACCATTGGCGAAGCCCAAAAAAACATGTTTACCTTTACCGGAATTTTTGTACTTATTAATATATTTTTCCTGAGTGTTGGTGCTTTACTTTATATTTATGCCGAGAAAAATGGCATTGAAGTACCATTAGATTTAATTTCAGGAAAACCAAGAACCGATTTACTTTTTCCGGAAATCGCCTTTAATCATTTGACTCTAATTCCTTCTGTAGTCTTCTTATTAGGATTAACCGCAGCTACTTTTGCTACAACGGATTCCGCTTTAACGGCTCTAACCACTTCGTTTTGTGTTGATTTTTTAGGCATGGATAAAACTGAGAATTTAAACAAACCGAACATAATCCGAACCCGACATTTTATTCATGTTGGCTTTTCTTTTCTGATGTTCTTAGTCATTGTTTTTTTTAATTCCATCAATGACAGCTCGGTAGTCGGAATGATTTTTAGAGTAGCTTCGTATACTTATGGACCGCTTTTGGGATTGTATTGCTTTGGATTATTTCTAAAATCTAAAACGGTCAAAGACAAACTCGTTCCATTTATATGCATTCTTTCCCCTGCGCTAACTTTCTTTATCAGCGAAAACTCTAAAACACTTTTCTTTGGTTATGTTTTTGACAATGAATTAATTATCATAAACGGACTTATCACTTTTGTTGGATTACTGTTGATAAGCAAACCCGCAACAAAAGCAACACAGTTTTGATAATACCTTAATGGATTAAATGCAGATGCAGTAAAGCCTAATATTGATTTGTCGTCAATAAAACTAGTGTACAAGCCACTTCGACTTTTATATTATTTAATTGCAATAATTGATAGAACTCCGGATTTTCGGTTCCCGGATTGAAAATAACACGCTTTGGTTTAGCTTCAACTATATAATTATAATAATCGCGTTGACGTGCAGCATTGATGTAAAGTGTAACGGTATCTATGTTTTTTAACGGAATCGCTTTGGTTTGGATTTTTACGCCTGCTACTTCACCAGCATTTTGTCCTAATGCAAGAACCGAATGTCCTTTATCAACAAGCATTGTAATCGCTTTGAAAGCATATTTTTCAGGTTTTGTTGTTGCACCAATGACTACTGTTTTCTTATTTTTCATTTTCTATAATTATATTTTGCAAAAGTAATCAAAAAAGGGTTAGAGGTTTAGCTATTTTAGTGTTTAGTTGCTCCGAGAACAAAACAACTTCCTAACACGAAATACACTTCAAAATTTTAAAATACACTATTTTTACAGTTTTAAACCAAACAACATGGATCTTTTCATCTATCTATTCGCCGCTTTATTTTCTGTATTAAATCCTATTGGAACAGTTCCTATTTTCGTGGGACTCACACATGAAGATTCAAAAAAAGAGCGTTCCAGAATCTCGTTATGGACCGCTGTAAATGTCTTTATCATTCTTATCGTCTCTTTTTTTATAGGACAGTATGTGTTGACTTTTTTTGGAATCAGCATTGATGCGCTCCGTATTGCCGGAGGTATCATCATTGTAAGTTCTGGATTTTCATTGCTTTCGGGAAAATTCAACAAAAAGAGAGGTATTAATAAAAAAATAGAAACCGATGCGCAAAAACGAAACGATATCGCATTAACTCCATTAGCGATCCCAATGCTGGCAGGACCTGGTTCTATTTCATTACTGATTGCTTTTTATCAGGAGCACCATTCAACCCGGGAAATTATTATTTCTACTTTGGCTATTTTAGCAATTGCCATAGCCATTTTCGTTATCCTTAGAAGCGCACATTACCTAGCCAAAATACTTGGTGCGTCCGGAATTGTAGCCATCTCCAGAATTGTAGGTTTCATCGTAATTGCCATTGGGATTCAATATATTGTAAGTGCCATCCTGAATATCATCAAAGGAAATTTACTTTAAAATAAAACCCTGAAAAAGATAAACTCTTTCAGGGTTGTTTTTTATTTATACTCTTGGCAAAAAAATCTCGGCCATCATACATCGGGCACTTCCACCGCCACAAGCCTCGATAGTATCTAAGCTCGAGCTTAAAATAGTTACATGTTCTTCGAGTTGGGCAATTTGTTTTTTGGTCAAACTTTGATGCGCCGAAGCACTCATTACTAAATAGCGTCTGTCATCAGTTCCTTTAACCTCAAGCATATTTCCTGCAAAATTATTGACTTGGGCTTCGGTGATAAGAACAACTTCCTTTTCATCGCCTCTCAAACTTTCGAGTACCATTTTGCGTTCTTTTTTATCATCGATAGCATCGGCACAAATAACGGCAAACGTTTCTCCAAGACACATCATTACATTGGTATGATAAATCAATTTACGTTCTTGATTAACGGTTTGAAAAGCTTCAAAAATAACCGGTGTAAATTCAAAATCTTCACAGAATTCTATAAATAATTCCTCATCCGCTCTTGGTGACAATGCACAATAGGCCTTGCCGTTTTCTCGGTCTAAAACTAAACTTCCCGTTCCTTCCAAGAAAAAACCATCTTCCTCTGCCGAAGTATAATCCATAATATTATTAATTATGAATCCTTCTTCTTCCAGAATATCCAAAATATCTTCACGACGTTCCAGACGACGGTTCTCTGCAAACATAGGATATAAAGCGACATCTCCATTTTCATGAAAAGAAATCCAATTGTTTGGAAAAATACTATCTGGTGTGTCAGGATTCAAAATATCATCCACTACAATAACCTCAACGCCAACAGCTCTTAGTTTTGTAACAAAAGCATCAAATTCCTGTTGCGCTTTAGCATTTACTGTTGACGGCAAAAGACCATCAAGCACTTTCTGATAATAATTATTTACAGCGGTTTGCTCGTTCATACGAAACGCAACCGGGCGAATCATCAATATGGAATTGGTAGTTTGTTTCATTTTTATATTTTTTATTTTTCGCAGAAACGAATTGCAGTCACTACGTTTTTTTTTAATCTCTAATTAAAGGTAAAGTCGAACATCGTAATAATCCTTCTTGTTTTGCAATTTCCGCATAAGGAATTTCTTCAACTGTAAAATTATTTGCCCGCAACCAATTGTTTAATCTCGTAAAATTTCTTTCGGACACCACTACATCTGGAGCAATAGAAAAAACATTTGAGTTCATATGATACATTTCTTCTCTTGTAATATGAAATAGGTTTTCTTTTCCAAAAAGATTTACCAGAAACATATAATCCGCTTCTTCCCGAAATCCTCTTTTGTAAATAATTCCTTTGTCAGTTCCAACAGGCTGAAAACAACAATCTAAATGCAACGCATTATCACGTGCTTCAATTTTAGATTTTACCAAATCAAATTCTTTGACGATTTTATTTGGAAACAACTGTTTGATGTATTCAACTCCTTGCCAATTTGTTCTTGCTGTAATGTAATCTTTATAATCGCTTCCTTTATAAGTACCAATAAAAATATAATTGTTCCATAGCATCACGTCGCCGCCTTCAATATGAACTTCCTCTGGAGGACGAACGACTTTTGCTGGATTTATTTGATCAATTACATATTGAATCGCATCTAATTCCCGTTCTCTATCCGGCAAAATATTCGATTTAATAAACGTATCGTCTATAACAAAGCCAATATCTCTTGTGAAAATTTGATTGTAATTTTCTATTAATTGGGGACGAAAAACAGTAACCTGATATTTTTTCAGTACGGCATTAAAAGCCTCCATTTCAACTACCATCTCAGATTCTTTCGGGTAAGTTCCCGCCAAAATGTGCTCTAATGATTTGGGATCATAAGCTTCTTCAATAGATGGTGTTGGCCCATTATTAATGGCCGTTCCTAAAACTACGGCACGCAGTCTTGAGGTTTCATTCTTTATATTTAATTCTAGCATATTTCTATTGAATTTTGACAAAGATAAAAAAATAAAAAAGCTTCACCGATTAGTGAAGCTTTTTAAGTTTATTTATTCCTGAGATCTCTTAAATTCCCTCAAAGGATATCCTACATATATTTGTCTTGGCCTTCCTATCGGCTCTTTGTTTTCACGCATTTCTTTCCATTGTGCAATCCATCCTGGTAATCTTCCAATTGCAAACATAACGGTAAACATATCCGTTGGAATTCCTAACGCTCTGTAAATAATACCAGAATAGAAATCTACGTTTGGATATAGATTTCTTGATTTAAAATAATCATCTTGCAAAGCAGCTTCTTCTAATCTTTTTGCAATAGACAAAATTGGATCATCTACTCCTAAAGTGGATAAAACTTCATCCGCAGCCTTTTTGATAATTTTTGCTCTTGGATCGAAATTTTTATAAACTCTATGACCAAATCCCATTAAACGGAAAGGATCATTTTTATCTTTGGCTTTCGCTAAATATTTGTCGGCATCACCACCATCTTTTTGAATATCTTCCAACATTTCAAGAACTGCTTGATTAGCTCCACCGTGCAATGGCCCCCAAAGTGCAGAAACTCCTGCAGAAATTGAAGCAAATAATCCTGCATGAGAAGAACCCACCATTCTTACAGTAGATGTAGAACAGTTTTGTTCGTGATCTGCATGAAGAATAAAAAGTTTATCAAGTGCATTTATAACTACAGGATTTGGTGTATAAGGTCCTGTTGGTAATTCAAACATTAAATGCATAAAGTTTTCTACATATCCTTTTGTATTATCGTAATAATTCAAAGGGAAACCCATACTTTTTCTATAAGTCCAAGTTGCAATAACCAAGAATTTACCCATGGTTTTACAAACTGCCTCATACATTTCTTTTTCATTCTCAGCATTTACTGACTTTGGATTGAATGCCGTTAAAGCACTTGTCAACGCAGACAAAACACCCATTGGATGTGCCGTTTTTGGAAAACCATCAATGATGCTTTTCATTTCTTCGTTTACCAAAGTGTATTTTCTAATATCAGTCTCATATTGCAACAACTGGCTGGCTGTTGGCAATTCACCGAAAATAACTAAATAAGACACTTCAAGAAAATGTGCTTTTTCAGCTAAATCTTCAATTGCATACCCACGGTAACGCAAAATACCCAACTCCCCGTCTAGGAAAGTGATTTCACTCTTACATGAACCTGAATTTTTGTAACCTGGATCAAGAGTAATAACTCCCGATTGATCACGTAATTTACTAATATCGACAGCAGCTTCGTTTTCACTCCCTATAACGATAGGAAGCTCAAATTTGTTACCATCTATTTCTAATGTTGCTATTTTTGACATAATATAATAGGAAATAAACTTTATTAAATAATAATTACCAAATCTAAGGAATTCCGCATTAATTAAAAAATGAATATCGAAATGAAAATGTTAAAATTCAAAAAAAAAGCCACTTGCAAATGGCAAATGGCTTTTAAAATGCTATTTTGAAGAATTATTTTATTTTAAAGGCATTTTTACCTGGAAAATAAGCGGTATTTGCTAGTTCTTCTTCAATTCTTAATAATTGATTGTATTTTGCCATACGATCTGAACGAGAAGCTGAACCAGTTTTAATTTGACCACAATTCAATGCTACTGCTAAATCTGCAATAGTATTATCTTCTGTTTCTCCTGAACGGTGAGACATTACTGAAGTATACCCTGCATTTTTCGCCATGTTTACAGCTGCAATAGTTTCAGTCAAAGTACCAATTTGGTTTACTTTTACTAAAATTGAGTTTGCAATTCCTTTTTCGATACCTGTAGACAAACGCTCTACGTTAGTAACAAACAAATCATCTCCAACTAATTGTACTTTATCACCAATTTTCTCTGTTAATAATTTCCATCCATCCCAGTCATTTTCATACATACCGTCTTCGATAGAAATAATTGGATATTTAGCTACTAATTCAGCTAAATATTCCACTTGTTCTGCAGATGATCTGATTTTTCCTGTTTCACCTTCGAATTTAGAATAATCATATTTACCATCTACATAAAATTCTGAAGATGCACAGTCAAGAGCAATCATAACTTCGTCTCCAAAAGTATAACCTGCTGCTTCTACAGCTTTTTTGATAGTATCTAAAGCATCTTCTGTTCCACCGGCTAAATTTGGCGCAAAACCACCTTCATCACCTACTGCAGTTGAAAGACCTCTATCGTGTAATACTTTTTTCAAACTGTGAAAAATTTCTGTTCCCATTTGCATTGCATGAGAAAAAGAAGTTGCTTTTACAGGGAAAATCATAAATTCTTGAAACGCAATCGGTGCATCAGAGTGAGATCCACCGTTGATAATGTTCATCATAGGAACTGGCAAAGTGTTTGCCGAAACTCCACCGATATATCTGTATAAAGGAAGACCTAATTCATTTGCAGCTGCTTTTGCAACAGCAAGAGAAACTCCAAGAATAGCATTAGCTCCTAAACTTGATTTGTTTGGTGTACCATCTAAATCAATCATCATTTGATCGATTACATTTTGTTCAAAAACAGATGTTCCAATTAACTCTTCTGCAATTAAAGTATTAACATTCTTCACCGCATTCAAAACTCCTTTTCCTAAAAATGCTTTTCCACCATCACGTAATTCTACTGCTTCGTGTTCTCCTGTTGAAGCTCCTGATGGAACTGCTGCTCTACCCAAAACACCGTTTTCTGTAACTACATCAACCTCAATAGTAGGATTTCCTCTAGAATCAAAAATTTGTCTTGCGTGAATTTTAATAATAATACTCATATCAATTTATTTAAAATGTTGAACTTTTTATTTATAATTACAAATATATTACATCTTTTTTAATGATTATACAAAATTTTTGAATGTTATTAACGAAAACGTTGTAATTTTTAGACAAAAAAACCTAAATCTGTTTTTACAAATATTTTACAACAATACCTATGTATTTAGTGATTTTAAACACCATTAATTAGACCCAAAAAACCAAGTTGAATACTAAAACAAAAAAACTATCTTTGCGCCATGGAAAAAGAACATCTAATATTCGGAATACGAGCCATTATCGAGGCTATACAATCAGGGAAGGAAGTAGACAAAGTCTTTATACAAAAAGAAATTTCAGGCGAGTTAATGAAGGACTTGATGAAAGTGATGAAACGCGCTAATGTAAATTTCTCTTACGTTCCGGTTGAAAAATTAAACAGACTAACACCAAACAACCATCAAGGTGCCGTGGCCAGCATATCGCCTATTGGTTTTATTGATTTGGAACATTTAGTTGAAGCTACAATTGAATCAGGCAAAGTGCCTTTGTTTTTAATATTAGATCAAATATCAGATGCGCGTAATTTTGGTGCTATCATCAGAACTGCCGAATGTACTGGCGTAAACGGAATTATAGTTCAAAAAGCGGGTTCAGCTCCTGTAAATGGAGACACAGTTAAAACATCTGCAGGTGCCGTTTTTAATGTGCCTATTTGTAAAGTAGAACATATTAAAGATGCCATTTTTTACTTGCAAGGTTCCGGTATAAAAACCGTTGCCGCTACCGAAAAAACAGAACAAACCATTTATGACGTTAACCTGAAAGAATCGGTTGCTATAATAATGGGGTCTGAAGATCGCGGTATTAACCCTTCTGTTCTAAAAATTGTTGACGAAAAAGCTAAATTGCCTATGTTTGGAACCATTGGTTCTTTGAATGTATCAGTTGCTTGTGGCGCATTTTTATATGAAGCGGTAAGACAAAGAAGTTAGATAATAGCGGATTCCAATTGCGGATATACTATCAAAAATTAAATATAAAAAGGAATCAAGACTCCGGTTTTGATTCCTTTTTTTTGTTCGGCAGAACAGTATAAATTACGGGTAAATTTATAGAAAAATAAGGTTGCTCTTCCTCTTCTGGTTCTTCTTTTGGCAGGTTTACAAAATTGCCATTTTCATCAAAACGCTGTAGAAACTTATCTTCGTTCGGATTAAAATCAGGATGTTCCCAATCGTATTTTGGCACCTTTTTATATTCGGAAGTTTTGTAAAGCAACGAAAGCGCCAATCCGGTTACCAATCCGGCTAAATGTCCTTCCCACGAAATAGTTTCATCGACTTTTGGGAAAACATACCAAACCATTCCGCCGTAAACGACAACAACTGCAAGCGACAAGGCTACTAACCGATAATATTTTGTCAGGATTCCTTTGAAAAAAATAAAACTGACCAAGACATACACCAAACCACTGGCTCCAATGTGGTAATTCCCGCGTCCGATTATCCAAGTTAAGATTCCTGACACCAATATTCCGTACCCAATAACGGCCAAAGCTTGCTTAGAATAAAAAAATTGCAATGCTGCCAACAATACCAATAATGGCAATGAATTATTATATAAATGCTCAATATTTGAATGAATAAATGGACTGAAAATTATGCCTTGTAAACCGGAAAAGGTTCTGGGATTTATACCGTTTTGAACAAAATCGAAATCAAAACGAATTTCGAGCCAAAAAACAAACCACAGGGTCAGGACAAAAAATAAGGGAAGTAAGATAACGGAATTTGTAAATTTAAAATGGTTATCCATTGTAGCTTTGGGTTGGTTAGATGCTTTTTTATAAATCAAATAGTTGTCCAAAAATGTTTTAATGCTATTTTGTCATAGTACACAAAAATAGTGTTTTGAAAAGGAATGCCTAGCCCAGACCGAAGTGAAAAGCCCGCAGCAGGAACCGCTATTTTTCTTGCCGGAAAAGAGCGACCGGAGGAAGCTCCTTTTATGGTTAGAAAAATAGCAGTTCTGGCGAGGACTTGAAACGGAGTGCTGGAAATTGCTTCGGAAAATTATACTCGAAAAAACTCAAAATTATGTAATTTTACCAAATGGAAGCACCACTGGCAGAACGCATACGCCCACAAAAATTAGAAGATTATATCAGTCAATCGCATTTGGTGGGACCAAACGGCTCTTTGACGCAACAAATTGCAAAGGGAATTATTCCGTCTTTAATTTTTTGGGGACCACCGGGAACGGGGAAAACGACTTTGGCACAAATTATTGCGCAGGAATCGAAGCGCCCGTTTTATATTTTGAGCGCTATAAATTCTGGGGTGAAAGATATTCGGGATGTGATTGAGAAAGCGAAACAAAGTGGCGGACTTTTTACTACCAAAAATCCGATTCTTTTTATTGATGAGATTCACAGGTTTAGTAAATCACAACAGGATTCGTTGCTGGCTGCGGTCGAAAAAGGCTGGATTACGCTTATTGGCGCCACGACCGAAAATCCGAGTTTTGAGGTGATTCCGGCTTTATTATCGCGTTGTCAGGTTTATATTTTGAATGCTTTTACGAAACAGGATTTAGAGACATTACTGCAACGCGCCATGACGACGGATGTGATGTTGCGAGAAAAAAAAATAAATTTAGTAGAATCGGAGGCTTTATTGCGCCTTTCGGGAGGCGATGGACGCAAGTTGTTGAATATATTTGAGTTGGTTGTAAATGCTTCGGAAGCCGAGGAAGTGACTATTACAAACGACCGCGTTTTTGAATTGGTGCAACAAAATACGGTTTTGTATGACAAAAGTGGCGAACAACATTATGATATTGTTTCGGCATTTATAAAATCAATCCGCGGAAGTGATCCTAACGGCGCTGTGTATTGGCTGGCCAGAATGATTGAAGGTGGCGAAGATGTGAAATTTATTGCCCGACGAATGTTGATTCTTTCGAGCGAAGATATTGGAAATGCCAATCCGACTGCTTTTATTATGGCGAATAATACTTTTCAGGCCGTGACAACGATTGGTTATCCCGAAAGTAGAATTTTGCTGAGCCAATGTGCTATTTATTTAGCTACTTCCCCAAAAAGTAATGCTTCGTATTTAGCGATTGGAAACGCGCAACAATTAGTGAAACAAACCGGAGATTTACCGGTTCCCATTCATTTGCGTAATGCGCCAACTAAATTAATGAAGGAATTGGGATATGGCGAAGATTATAAATATTCGCATGATTATGCTAACAATTTTGCCGAACAGGAATTTCTTCCTGATGCGGTCAGCAATACGGCTTTGTACGTTCCGGGAAATAATTCGAGAGAAAACACAACGAGGGAATTTCTTAAAAACCGTTGGAAAAATAAATATGGATATTGAATGAGGTGTGAGTCGTGAATGGTGAGTCGTGAATGGTGAGTGGTGAGTGGTGAGTGGTGAGTGGTGAGTTGTTAGTGGTGAGTGGTGTGTGGTGAGTGGTGAGTGGTGAGTGGTATAATATTT
>ERZ1034361.795-NODE-795-length-18869-cov-3.780332_pt1 | contig 18869 bp, 23 predicted proteins | sample MGYA00520617_ERZ1034361 | MGnify/ENA primary metagenome ERZ1034361 (study PRJEB33736, sample SAMEA104284507) | Azolla filiculoides | biome: Urban; feature: Water surface; material: Ditch water | place: Netherlands | collected 2015-10-28 | depth 0-0.1 m ...
TCTGTGCATCAGAACAAAACAAGCTTCATCCAGCTAGATAAGCTTTCTTAAGAACAAACCACTTGTTGAGGATCGCTTCAGTAAGTGGTTTTTTATTGGCGATAAAGATCCAAGTTATCGAGAGCCAGGCTATCGAGATGGGTAGTATCTGCCCAGCGATCTACCTTCCAAACATTCCCATCATGACTTATCCAGTTGAGGGATGCATTAGGGACTGACACTGCTTTCTCGGCCTCTAGCGGCTGATTACTGGCTAGTCGATACATCATGTCTAAGGCGCCACCGTGACTCACGAGGAGGATTGTTTTGCCGACATGCTCTTGGCGCATAGTTTCTAGCGCTGTTTGAATGCGCTGGGCAAAATTCGCAATACTTTCTCCGCCTCGTAAGTCTTGATGAATATCTCTACTCATATGACTTTTCCAGAGCTCAGGTTCACGCTGCGGCGCTTCGTCTGTTCTGATTCCTTGTAGTACGCCGAGATGACGTTCTCTTAAGGAGGGATTCACGACGGCCTTGGTATTAAATAAGGATTCTATTGCGCCAGCAGTCCTTGCGGCACGTTGAAGGTCGCTGGTATAGAGCACATCAAATTGAAGATCAATGGCTTTAATTGCCTTAGCCATTTGTGCTGCCTGCGCTTCGCCATGCTGATTTAAATCAATATCAGTATGACCTTGCAGGCGCCTCTCAGCATTCCAATCGGTTTCACCATGACGAACTAAACAGAAGCGAGTTGTTTTCATGATGCCATCATAAAGGCGAAGTTACTTTTTAAGCATCCAAGCGCGTGGGTTATGCTCAAAGCCAAGATGTGGATAGTAGTCATTAGCCTTGGGGGCTGCCAGCAAGACAATCATGCAATGTGGGCCAAGCCGAATTTTGGTTTCTTCAATTAATTGTTTACCAATGCCCTGTTGTTGGTAATCTTGATCTACTGCAAGGTCGGCGAGATAAGCAACATAAGCAAAATCAGTTAGTGTGCGTGAGATGCCGACCAGTCTTTCTCCATCCCACGCGCTGACCGTAAGATTCGCGTGCTTTAGCATCGCCTCAAATGTTTCAGGATGATCGATTGGCCTACGCTCGCCCAAGGTAGAGCGAACATATAGATCAATCGCCTGATCGACTGTAATGTTTGCATCATCTTTATAGATAATCATAGAGAGGTCTCCTGCATGTAAGTGAGTGCATCCCCAATTTTGATCATTCCAGATTGAAGAATCTCGGCTCGCAGGCCGCCACGCCCTTCAAAGGCATCCATAAAACTAGGCTTATTCATCAGTTGGGCAGGCCTTTGGCAAGGCGCACAAAGTTCTGTACCCCTGCATGCAATATTGCCCAAATAGAAGGTTTTTCCAACTAATTGATTGAGCTCATCTGGAGAGATATTGCTCAGCACAATATTGCGACGAGTTTCAGAATCAGAAAATTGAGGCTCTTCACCAGACTCTAACCATTCATTAGCAATGGCAATGCCAGCTTGAGCAATCAAACTCATGTGTCGAATTTTGACAGGCTGATTTTGTGAAAAAGCCCCCGTCCCTTGCGCATAACGATCTCCCTGAATGCCTTGGCCTGAGATTAGTTTTGCTTCATTGATTGCCTGCATAAGCACACCAGCACTAGGCGCAATATAGATGGCTTGTATTTGAGGGTTTATTGTCATGATGAATCTTGACATATTACATCGCACACTTCGACGTTTGTTAATACAATCAATTTAGTAAAACAAAAAGGGCGATAGTGAATAAAGAGACCAAAGGAATGCTCATCGGCTTTATTGGCATTCTGATTTTTAGTCTGACATTGCCCGTAACTAAGCTCGCTATTCTCAGCTTCAACCCTTACTTCATTGCGTTTGGTAGGGCCACTCTCGCTGGTGCAGTCGCTTTGGCCTATTTGGTTGTTAAGCACGAACCTATGCTGGCTAAGGCAGACATCGGTAAATTTGTAGTGATCGCTTTGGGAGTGGTGTTTGGTTTTCCTATTCTCACGACGGTTGCCATGACGCATGGCTCCTCTTCCCACGGTGCAGTCATTTTGGGGATGATGCCTCTAGCCACCACGGTAATAGGCGTGATCCGCTTTGGAGAGCGCCCATCACTAGGCTTCTGGGTCGTTTCCGTTTTAGGTGCAGCGCTAGTGGTGGACTATGCCTTATTGAAGAGTTCGGGCAGCTTTACTCTCGTAGATATTTTGTTGGTGCTAGGCGGCATATGTGCCTGCATTGGATATGTTGAAGGCGGAGAGCTTTCTAGAAAAATGAATCCTCGTGCAGTGATATCTTGGGCTTTAGTTATTTCATTGCCTTTCAATATTGTCTTTAGCTATCTCACTTTTAATTCAGCTTACTTTGATGCTGGAATAAGCGCTTGGACTATTTTTATCTACTTAAGTTTGTTCCCGATGTTTCTTGGATTTTTCTTTTGGTACGAAGGGCTCGCGATTGGGGGCATTGCACGAGTCAGTCAAGTGCAGTTGATACAGCCTTTCTGCACCCTATTGGCAGCCAGCATTTTTTTGGGCGATTCGCTTACTTGGATGAATCTTGTTTTCGCTGTCTTGGTTGTATCGACAGTGATTCTTGGTAAGCAGATGCTCATTAAGAGGGCGTAAAAAAGCCCCGATTAACGGGGCTTGGAGCATGGTGTCTGAGCTTTAAGCTGCAGCTGCAGTCATCTTATTGAGGGCTCGTTGAATCTTATCTTTTTCTTTTGGTTTGGTGCTTGTTTCTAATAATTTAGTCAGTTGAGCAAGATTTAATGGGCCTAAACGTGTCTTCCCCGTTTTAGTGAGCATTGAGCTACTTTTTCTGTTCTTTTGATTTTGATTTACAGCCATTTGATTTTCCTAGATGAATGGAATGATGAATCAGAGAGACTTGCTCAGAAGATCCCCCTATCTAGGGCGCACAATAGTGATCACCAATCCAGAATAACAGTTAAAGCCATCAGGCGCTATGATTAAGGCATGATTAATTTCCCCAACATTATTTTTTCTCTCATCATGGGATGCTTGATGTCCTTAAGCATTACCTTGGCAACGACATTTGTACGTGTAGGTAGCGCCGATAATTTCTTTAGCGTGTGGCTAGAAGTTTGGTTGGTTGCTTATCCAGTAGCCATTATTTGTATTTTGATTTACCGACCATTTGCTAGCAAACTTACTGCAAAAATAGTGGGCCTGTTAAAGCTATAAGTAGGCTCATGTATTCACTGACTAAAAGGATTTATATGGCACGCTTTAGATTTATTGTGTTATTGGGGGCCCTTGGTTTGAGTGCTTGCGCAGCGGTTTACACCGATGCATCAGATTCAAATCACGTCACTTTTTTAAATAGCGATGGTGAATCTATTGCATCCTTAACATCAAAGGCAAATGCGTATTGCGCGCAATACGGTAAGACTGCCTCTTTTAGGAAGAGCGACACTCAGTTAGTGGCAGTATTTGATTGCAACTGGCCACAATCAGGGTCACGCTAAATTTAGCCGGCGAGGTCTGATTGATAGATCAATCCCGCATGCTCTCTTAGTGCATGGAATTGAATAGATTCCCAGCGCTGTTGAGCAACATCTAATTCGGATTTGTGGCTAGCTAAAAATACGGAAGCACCCACAACATCCTCCGCCATGCGGTGAATATTTTCTTGTATAAATTTCTTGAGTGCCACGGGATCATCTGAGCTGACCCAGCGAGCCAAGTTATAGCGCGCTGGCAATAAGCGTACTTCAGCACCATATTCAGTTTGCAGTCGATGACTCACCACTTCAAACTGCAGCTGTCCAAATGCGCCGAGTAACATCGTGCCACCAGTCATGGGGCGGAAAACTTGAATTGCACCCTCTTCGCCAAGCTGCATTAAGCCTGTACGCAATTGTTTGGAGCGTAATGGATCAGCAGATTCGACCATGCGGAAAATTTCTGGGGCAAAAAACGGCAAGCCCGTGAATTGCAGTTGCTCGCCTTCAGTGAGCGTATCGCCCAAGCGAAGCAGGCCGTGGTTTGGTAAGCCAATAATGTCGCCAGGGAATGCTTCATCCAAAATATCGCGGCGCTGTGACAAGAAGGACAGCGCATTGTTGGTGCGCACCTCTTTGCCATTGCGACAAATCTTCAGCTTCATACCGCGCTGGAAATGCCCAGAGCAAATGCGCAAGAATGCAACGCGATCTCGATGCGCCGGATCCATGTTGGCCTGAATCTTAAATACTACCGCGGAAAATTTATTCTCGGCAGGGCTGACTTCGCGTTGCAAAGCTTTGCGTGAGCCTGGTGATGGTGCGAGCTCAACTAGGGTATTGAGAATTTCACGTACGCCAAAGTTATTAATGGCGGAGCCAAAGAATACTGGCGACTGACGGCCAGCCAAAAAGGCTTCTCTGTCAAAAGCAGGCATCGCATTTTTAATCAGATCGACTTCAGCAAGCGCATTTTCAAGATCAGTGCCTAGGCGTTCTTTGAGCGCGGGATCATTGATATCAACAATTGCATGAGAATCTTCAGTTACACGATCTTCGCCTGCTTTGAACATGCGCATCTGAGAATTCGCAATATCAATCACACCGGCAAATGATTTGCCCATTCCTACTGGCCAGGTAAAAGGAACCACTTCAATACCGAGCGCGGTTTCAATTTCGTCCATCAACTCCATGGGCGGCTTCACTTCGCGATCCATTTTGTTGATGAAGGTGACGATTGGCGTGTTGCGTGCACGACAGACTTCAAGCAGGCGGAGCGTCTGTGACTCAACACCATTTGCAGCATCAATCACCATGAGAGCAGAGTCAACAGCAGTCAATACGCGATAGGTATCTTCGGAGAAGTCTTGGTGGCCCGGGGTATCGAGAAGATTAATAATGCAATCACGATATTCCATTTGCATTACCGAGCTCGCAACCGAAATTCCGCGCTGTTTCTCAATCTCCATCCAGTCAGAGGTTGCATGCCGACTTGCTTTACGAGCTTTGACGCTGCCTGCAATCTGAATGGCCCCTGCATATAGCAAGAGTTTTTCAGTAAGCGTGGTCTTTCCCGCATCTGGGTGAGAGATGATGGCAAAGCTACGGCGTCTTAAAACTTCTGCGCCGGGAGTGCTGGAGGTGATGGTATCGATGGTAATTCTGCGCTTAATCTAATTGACAGAATTATAAGCGGGTGGAGCTACTTAGAATTGCTCTTCAGGCCTCACAAAGCGCCATTTTCCGGGGGGTAAGGCGCCAAGAGAAATTCTACCCATGCGAACGCGCTTGAGACCTAAAACTCTCAAGCCAACCATTTCGCACATGCGACGAATTTGACGTTTGCGACCCTCTCGCAACACAAAGCGAAGTTGGTCTTCGTTCTGCCAGCTCACCTGGGCTGGCTTCAAAACGACGCCATCGAGTTCCAAGCCATGCTTTAGTCTGTCTAGGTCTTCAAAAGAAAGGGCGCCTTCAACTCGAACCAAATACTCTTTTTCAATGGGGCTGTTTTCACCGATGAGGAGTTTCGCAATTCGCCCGTCTTGGGTTAGCACCAGCATCCCAGTGGAATCAATATCAAGGCGACCGGCAGGCGCTAAGCCGCGTGTATTAAAGCGCGGGTTACGGCCCTTATCAAGTGGGCTGGCAAAGTAATTGTCTGGAGTAATGAGTGAGGCGGCAGGTTGATACTCTTGCTCGTCATCATAGTGGGAGATAAAGCCTACTGGCTTATTGAGAATGACTGTAATCCGAGATGCTTGCTGTGCTTTGGCGCCAGACTGTAATTCAATCTTCTGATGTCGAAAAGCACGGGAGCCTAGCTCATTGACCACTTCACCATCAACGGTTACCAAGCCTTGTTCAATATAAGAGTCAGCCTCGCGACGAGAGCATAGACCTAGCTCAGAGAGCAGCTTGGATACGCGTATTTTTTCTTCCATGAATGCATTATCGGGCAATTGCCCCAGTAAAGACTAGGTTCTGACAATATGCACGCTGCAAGGGGCCTCTTCAACAATTTTGGTCATCGAGGTTCGCCATGGCGTCACTTTATTGGGAAGCTTGTGAGATGCGCCAATTAAGATCAGCGAGGCATCATTGTCTTTGGCAAAGTCCACAATGCGGCTGGCTGGATCAAGCGCTTCTAGTACATGATACGAAATCCGCTCTGGCGGCAGCTTTAATGGCTTAGCCCATTCCATGAGCTGTACGAGGTGACCGCGCACAATACCGCTGGCGGTTTCGCTTTCTTGATTACCTTCAAAAGTAGGGGTGCTTGCAATAGTGCTGAGACATACAAGTCGACTTTCGGGATAGGCTTGTAATAAATTCTTTGCGGTGGTTTGCATGCGCTCACGTAGGTCTTCATCTGATTGGCGCGTATCGATCGCTGCAATCATTAACGGCGCATCATCATTTCCAACGCTAGGGCGTGGGCTTGGGGAGGGTTCGTAACCTGCTGCGCGGAACATGCGTTTGAGGTTCTCCCAAAAACTAAGCGGATCCACTCGGTCAGCGCGCTCAGTGAGGGTGACACTTTCATGATCACGCAAGACTTGACGCAGGCGGGTAGCGCTTTGATAGCGATCTGCTGCGCGTGGTTCTAGGCAGCGCAAAACAACTTCTTGCAACCAGCGCGGTATCTCTTTGCGAATAGCACGCGGAGGAAATGCCTGTGCCCACATTCTTTTTCGTAGGCCACTCATTGACTGCGGATTGCCAAAGGGAAGTTCGCCCGTTAGCAGCTCATACATAATGACGCCGATAGAAAAAATATCACTGCGATAGTCAGAGCGAATTCCAGTTACTTGTTCTGGAGAGATGTATGGCGCCGAGCCAATTCCTTTGCGCATTTCTTCTGCGAGTAAGTCAGGGAAGCGTGCGTGATGCGATAAGCCAAAATCAATTAAGGTGAGCTTGCCTTTATCGTCAATCAGAATATTTTCTGGCTTGATGTCTAAATGAATTGCATCTTGCGCATGAAGCGACTGTACCGCTTGCGCCAAGTCAGCGCCAATCTTCACTACCTCATCAATCGTAAAAACTTTACCTTCTTTGATAAAGTCCTCAAGTGGCCGTCCCTCAACACGCTCCATTGCAATATAAGGGCGCGTCGCCATATTGCCTGAGCCAAGATACTGAGGAACATAAGGACTCTTAAGCGAGCGCAGAATGGTCAGTTCGGTCTCAAAGCCAATGAGACTTTCAACGGGCTGGTCGCGACCTACCCGCGGAATCTTCAGAAGAATAGGAACATCGATACCTTCTTTGGTTGCGGAGTATAGGCTGGCCATGCCGCCGCGATGAACTTCTGTTCCCAAAACAAATCCATCAACTACTTTGCCTTCTTGGAAAATTTCATCAACTGCTTCAATATCAGTATTAATCAACATAAGAAAATTATTTGCCTGTGATGAGGCGGTTGGCGAGATCTTCTGGCAATCCAGCGCGACGCACTTTGTCTGCCGCTGTAAATTGATCGTAAGGAGTGCGATGAAAAGTGAGCACTTCTAATTCTGGTTCAAAAACTGCAAAGCAAGCTTCTGGGTTGCCATCGCGTGGCTGGCCAAGTGAACCCACAACTGCTACCCATTTGCGATGATGCATTACTGGAACCTCATCACCAGGATGCGGCGTAAACCGAATAAGCTTGCCAACAGCGCTTTGATAGAAAAGTGCTTGCTCATGAGCATGGCCAACAAAGGTATATGTCTTGCCTGAGCTTTGTACGCAACGCCACGCACTCATACTGTCAGTGATGTAATTCCAGTCTGCGGGATTATGGGCTGATGCGTGTACAAAGCACATTGCATTCTCTTGAACCATTAATGGTAAGTCTTTGAGGAACTGAATTTGAGAGGAGTTGAGCTGGCTCTTGGTCCATTCAATTGCAGCATTAGCGCTTGCATTCATTTGATGCCGATGATCTTCAAAGACCGCTTGATCATGATTGCCTAAGATTGCGATTGCTTTTTTATCGGCAACCATTTCTGCAATGCGATCAATGAGTGCTCCAGGATCTGCGTTGTAACCAACCAAGTCCCCTAAAAAAACCATGCGGGTAACGCCCAACTCTTTAGCCTTTTCCATGCAGGCATCAAAAGCTTCTAAGTTGCTATGTAGATCGGCAAATAGCCCAATACGTTCAGTCATCCTTTAATGATAGGACAAAAGCGCTGCCAGAAGAAGGGCTAATAGGGACTTGCTTCGTTAAATGGCCTATTTTTAAAGCGTTTATGTACCCAATAGTACTCAGCTGGTCTGAGTCTGATTTCTTGTTCAAAAATTTGGTTTAGACGTGCAGTATCTGCTTCAGGATTCTCAGTTGGAAAATTCTCAAGTGGCTTGCTGATAGTGCAAACATAGCCAGCCTCATTCTTTTTAAGGGTCGTGATCATCATGCAAACCTGCGCCCCGGTGATTTTGGCAAGTCGCGATACAGCCGTAATCGTATTGGTTTGAATATTAAAGAAGGGGACGAAGGCAGAGTCCTTGAGGCCCAAATCAATATCAGGTGCAATGATGATGAAACTCCCCTTACGGATTTCTCGAATAAGCTCAAGGGAATTACCTTGGCGATCAATCGAGTTTCCACCAAAGCGATTGCGCCATTCAATAATTTTCTTATTGAAGAAGGGGCTTTTCATGCGCTGGAAAAAACCAGAAGTGCGTGGCCAGCCTTTATCGTGAGCGAGGGCACTCAAAATAATGCTTCCTTCAATGCCAATAAAATGCATATTCACTAGGATGCGCGGCTGTCTGTCACTGAGATCAACCTCTGATTTAACCTCGATCATGTCGTTAAGCTGTTTTTTGCTTCCGAGCCAAATAATGCTTTTTTCTACTAAGCTTCGACCTAGCAGCCTCCAATGTTCTTTTCTAAGCGCATCAATTTCTTTTGAGTTCAGCTCAGGAAAACACAGCTCTAAATTTTTTTGAACCACGCGATTACGAGCGCTGGGAATATGCGCTGCCAAATAGCCCAAGCCGTAGCCAACTGAGACTAAGGTCTTGTAGGGAAGCAATACTAGGAATCGAAGGAGTGCTACCCCAGAATAGCTTGAAAAGTTTTTAAACAAAATTCAATTTATTCGACGTTATATCGAGACAAGGAAGTGGCGTAGCGTACATGCATCTCTTCATCGGAGCTGATGGACATGCCCAAATCATTTACCAAACCTGTCTCAAGGCGATAAGCCCACCCATGCACTGTAAGGTCTTGTCCTCTGGACCATGCATCTTGAACGATGGTGGTTTCACAAACATTGACAACTTGTTCAATCACATTCAGCTCGCATAAACGGTCTTGGCGCTTGGGAGTTGGAATAGTATCGCCAAGGTAGCGCTCATGTTTTTGGTGCACATCTTTGACGTGACGTAACCAGTTGTCAGCCAAGCCCACGCGCCTATCTGTCATTGCTGTGTGTACGCCGGAGCAGCCATAGTGACCAACAACCAAAATATGCTTGACCTTTAAGAGATCAATAGCAAACTGAATCACGGATAAGCAGTTCAAATCTGTGTGAACTACTACATTGGCAACATTGCGATGAACAAATAATTCACCTGGAAGCAGGTTAACGATTTCATTTGCAGGGACACGGCTATCTGAACAGCCAATCCAAAGATATTCTGGTGCCTGTTGGGAAACTAAGCGCTTAAAGAAATCAGCATCTTTAGCGATCATGGCTTCTGCCCATTCGCGATTATTGGCAAAAAGCTGGTCTAAGGCGTTGGAGTTCTTCATAATCATGATTTGAGTTTAAAGTACTTTAATGATGCCTATTTGGTTAAAGCAAACCCCCACTGGCATTGTTCTTAATTTACATTGCCAGCCAGGCGCAAAACTAACCAAGGTGGTTGGCTTGCATGACGGCTGTCTCAAGATATCTCTGCAGGCTCCTGCCCTTGAAAATAGAGCAAATGAGATGCTGCTGTCCTGGCTTTCTAAGCAGCTAAGGGTGCCACAAAAACAAATTCAGCTTTTGTCAGGGCAAAGTAGCCGCATTAAGCGGGTAGAAATCTGGGGCTCAATCACCCCAGAGCAAATTATTGAGATCCTAAGCCCTTAAGTTCTTAGAGCCTACCAAAATATTGCCCACAGAATCCCTAAAATGAGAACCCATTTGCCGATGTAGTAAACACTGCGATGTGTTGCTTTAAGTTTTTTGGCCTGCGCTCTTAAGTGGTAGAAATATTTAAAGAGGATATTTACAAACCCAACCTGCTCACCCTCAACATTTTGGGAGGAGGCGGCACTCATGACGTAACGCCCAAACCAGCGATTGAGTAATTGCACCAATTTGGTGTGAACTGGCCGCTCAACATCGCAAAATAAAACAATGCGCTGTTGATCTGTTTCATTGGCTGCATAGTGAATATAGGTTTCATCAAACATCACCGGTTCGCCATCTTTCCAGAAATAGCGCTCCCCATCAACGTCAATAAAACACTTGGGATCGTTGGGAGTAACAAGGCCAATGTGATAGCGCAGCGAGCCTGCATAGGGGTCTCTGTGGCGCACCAGTGTGGCTCCTGGGGGGAGTGAGGCAAACATCGCAGCCTTCACTGACGGGATTGATTTCAGGAGTGCAACAGTTTTAGGGCAATTGAGTTGTGCCGAGGGCATTTCTTTGCCATACCAATAGAGGTGAAAGCGTTTCCAGCCTGTTCGAAAAAAAGAGTTGAAGCCAATGTCGTTGTATCCCGTGGCGGCTGCGATAGCGCCATCAGCATTCAAAGCCAGGGCTTCATCTCGGATGATCTGCCAATGATCTTGAAGTGGTTTCATCTCCGGAAAATCTGCAACTGGAATGAATGCCCCAGCCTTAGTTTTTGAGAATAAGTAAAGCAGGCTATTAATTGGTGCCAAAAGCACTTGATAGTCTGTCAAGGATCGCACTACGCCAAATCGGACTTTGCCCCTGTAATAGACATAAACTGCAGAGACAACAAAGACTAAAAAGACGACGTGACGTAGTTCCATGGGGTTTACCGATTAGCGTTAATACTGACATTTTAATTTGTATGAGACAGATTTCACCCCTATTTTTATAATGAATATGCTCAAATGTTGATTGGAGTCAAAACTGACTGCGGTGAATGCACCCAATTAGGGCTGCACAGATGATTTATTAAGGAAATTTGCATGAATGGATTCGTAAAATGGCTTGTAAGCCTCGTTTTGATTGGTTTGGCAGGCTTAGCGGCCTATACCTGGATCATGCTCAATTGGAGCTATGGCAGTGGTGAGCGTGCCGGCTATGTGCAGAAGTTTTCTAATCGGGGTTATCTGTGTAAAACCTGGGAGGGAGAATTGGCGATGGTTTCAATGCCAGGCACCATGTCGGAAAAATTTCTCTTTACGGTGCGTGAAGATGCTGTAGCGCAAAAAATTAATGCCAATTTGGGGAAAAAAGTCGCTCTTAAATACGATCAGCACATCGGATTGCCTACAAGCTGTTTTGGCGATACCGAGTATTTTGTATCCGATGTGACAGTTATAGAGGACTAAAAAAGCGGTAATGAATAAATTTGCTGTGACGCAACTTTATTTTTGTAATTTTTTGTGGTTAAAATCATGTAAGCGCACTGTGCGCTGATATCAATATCTATAAGGAGCTTCACTTGAACAAAGCAGAACTAATCGCAGCGATTGCTGACGACGCTGAGATCTCAAAAGCCAAAGCTGAATTTGCATTGAATTCTGCTATTGAGCAAATCATTAAAGCTGTTACTAAAGGCGACTCAGTACAACTGATCGGTTTCGGTACTTTTGCTTCTGGTAAGCGCGCTGCACGTATGGGCCGTAACCCAAAAACTGGCGAGCCACTCAAAATTGCTGCTGCTAAAACTGTTAAGTTTTCTGCTGGTAAAGCATTTAAAGATTCAGTTAACAAGCGTAAGAAGTAATTCTTGCTTTGTTGATGAAAAAGCCCGGCATGCCGGGCTTTTTTGTTTCCTGAAGTAGCGCAATTATCTAGCGCACAGCTTTAATCCGCTTTTTAGCTTTGCACCAAGCGTCGATGGCGATGAATGCTCATCAGAATGCCAGCGCCAAAGCCAAGCGTCACTAGAGCGGTACCGCCATAGCTAATAAATGGCAGTGGAACGCCTACAACAGGCAATAGGCCGCTTACCATCCCGATGTTGACAAAGGCGTAGGTGAAGAAAATTAGTGTGACTGATGCGCCGAGCAATCGTGTAAAGAGATTGGGCGCGCTAGCAGAGATGGCCAAGCCCCTTTTAATCAAAGCAAAGAACAGCGCCAATAAGACTAGGTTACCCAGCAAACCAAATTCTTCAGAGAAAACAGCAAAGACAAAGTCGGTATGTTTTTCTGGAATGAATTCAAGATGCGCTTGTGTCCCCTGAAACCAGCCCTTACCAAAAAATCCACCAGAACCAATTGCAATCATGGATTGAATAGTATGAAAACCTTTTCCAAGGGGATCGCTGCTTGGATCAAGCAAGGTACATACTCGATGCTTTTGATAGTTATGCACAAACGGCCAAGCAACATCATGTGCGCAAATGGTGTTGCCAAAAATAATGATGAGAATAATCCCGAAGGCGCCAATGCCTACGAAGGGCAGGATCCACTTCCATGGCAATCCCGCAAGAATGATCACATACATACCTGCAGCAAAAACCAAGAGCGCAGTACCCAGGTCAGGTTGACGTGCAATCAGCAGTACTGGAATGCCAAGAATAATTGCAGCCACCCCATAGTCCCACGATTTTTGAATGCCTTCTCGTTTTTGAAAATACCAAGCTAGCATGAGTGGCATTGCAATCTTCATCAACTCAGAGGGCTGGATCACAAAGCCAATATTGAGCCATCGCCTTGCCCCTTTTTTTATTAATCCAAATACGGCGACTGCGATTAGAAGCGCAACTCCAATCCCATAAATCCACACTGCAGCCATCTCTAGCCATTTTGGCGGGATGCGGGAAACGATCCACATGACAGCGAATGAAAGGGCTAGGTTACGTAGCTCGTCTTCAAAACGCACGGGCGTATTTTGACTTGCAGACAAAAATATAATAAATCCAAGTCCGGCCAAGCCAAGTAAAATAAGGGCTAGCTGGCGATCTAGGCCGCTAAAAATACTGAGAAATATTTTTTTTGCTTTATCTATGGCGCTCTTTTCCATTCAGGAATCTCCTTTGGCCATTTACCTTCAAGATAAAAATCAAGCGCTTTGCGTGCAATTGGTGCGGCATGCTGCGCTCCAAAGCCAGCGTTCTCAACCACCATTGCAATCACAATCGTTGGTTTGTCTGCGGGGGCGAAAGCGATATACAAAGCATGATCACGTAAAAATTCCGCTGTAGAACTATGTTTATATTCTTTGGAGTTCAAGCTAAATACTTGAGCCGTTCCAGTTTTTCCGCCGACCTGATAACCCGTGCCTTTAAAAACAGTAGCAGAGGTTCCGGAATTATTTACTTCGACCATTGCCTTTTTGATGATCTCAATATTTTCAGGAACAAGGTCAATGCGGTAACTTTCTTTTGGAGTCGTGAGAGTGCGATGTCTTGTAAATGGATCTTCTATTGCCTTCACTAGGTGCGGCTTCATTACGATGCCGTTATTGGCAAGATTGGCCATGGCATGTGCTAGCTGCAAAATCGTAAATGCGTTATAGCCTTGACCAATACCAAGAGAAATTGTCTCGCCCTCGTACCATTTTTGTTGCTCTGGTTTTTTGAAAGTATTTTTCTTCCATTCGGTTGATGGAAGCACGCCTTTAGATTCGCCTTGTAGGTCAATACCAGTAATTTGTCCAAAGCCGAGTGGTTTCATAAAGTCATGCATCATGTTGACGCCCATATCTCGTGCCAGCATGTAGTAGTAGGTATCACAGGATTCAACAATAGACTTTTGCATATCTACAGTGCCATGCCCACCTTTTTTATCATCACGGAATGTGTGGTTTCCAAAATCAAAATAACCGGGATCTGAAATTGTTTGTGAGGGTGTGCGCTTTTTAGTTTCTAAAGCTGCGAGCGCCATAAAAGGTTTGTATGTAGATCCTGGTGGATAAATTCCTTTAAGTGGCCGGTTATAGAGTGGCTTTTGTGGAGAGTCGTTCAACTCTTTCCAAGTTACTGAATCAATGCCCTCCACAAAATCATTCGGATTAAAGTTGGGCTTAGATACAAATGCCAAGATGTCGCCAGTTTCGGGCTCAATTGCCACAAATGCTCCACGGAAATTTCCATAGAGCTGCTCTACTAAATATTGCAGTTTGATATCAACTGATAGCACCACATTTTTCCCAGGCACCGATGGTGAGCTTGCGAGTGTGCGCACAGGTTTGCCGCCGGCCGTAATTTCTACCTCATCGTATCCTGGGGTACCACGCAATACTGTTTCGTAGCTTTGCTCGATACCAATTTTCCCCACGTACTGAATGCCTGGCAAAAATGAAGTTTGTAGTGCATCGGGATCACCCGCTTTGGAGTTATCGATCTCAACTTGCATGCGCTCAATATCGCGTTTGGAGGCGCGCCCAATATACCCAATCAGATGCGAGGCAAGCTCGTTATAAGGGTACTCACGAAAGCTTCGGGCACGTATCTCAACACCCGGAAAGCGATAGCGATTAGCCATAAATCGCGCTGTTTCGGACTCGGTAAGCATAGATCTAAGGGGGAAAGTACCCATTTTTCGGGAATCTTCAAGCGAGCGCTTGAAATTCCGACGATCTCTTGGAGAAATCAATACGATTTGAGAGAGTTCATCAATGAGCTCATCAACATTACCTTTTAGCTCTTCAGCATTGACATCTAAGGTTAGTGCTGAATAGTTCCTGCCAATAACAATGCCATTTCGATCAATCAAGAGGCCACGATTGGCAGGGGCGGGAACTAGGGCAATACGATTGCTCTCTGCTAACAGGGCATATTTGCCGTGACTTACCAGTTGTAGCCATACCAATCGAGTAATGAGCAGGAGGAAGCAAAAGGTAACAAACAAGGTCGCAATATGAATGCGCTCTTGAAACGAGTCGAGGTTTGGTTTTTTAAATGAAACCATGCAGCGCTTTAAAGCGGACGATTGTGGTCAACATCAATTGGGCGACGTTGAGGTGAAAGCAAAATTTGCGTTGCCACAGGCCATAGCACTGCCTCAATTATTGCCTGGATGGCACCGGTTAATGCCCACCAATAGATTTCCCCGCTCAATAGCCAATGTGTGATTACAGGGAATAATGAAACTAGCAAAAAGATCGGCAGCAAGTGCATCGCTTGAGTGAGGACATTCAAAACAATGATTCGCCTATGCCAAGAGATCGCAAGGTAGGCGACTAGTGAATAACTAAAAGCATGCAAACCCAGCAGGTCAGAGTTATGCACATCCATCAAGAGTCCAAGAAAGAATGCGGTGCCCACTCCAATAAAGCGATGTTGGTGAATATTCCAAAATACGATACAAATAATGAGCCAGTCAGGAACCCAGCTGTAATTCCCGATTGGTAGCAGGTTAAGCAGCAGCGCACAAAGCAAGCTGAAATAAATGAAGACCGGATTGACCGGCCGAAGAATATAGCCGCTTTGAAAATCGATCATTGCATGCCTCGCGCACGAGTTTGACGGCGACCCGGAGCATTAATGATTGGCGAACCTGGCTTATTGGTTGCAGTAGAAGCATTGGCATCCCACTGTGGATCATAGAGAAGGGCTAAAGCCTGGCGATAGCGATTGACGGGGGCAATTGGCACGCAAAAAACATTCGATGAGTTTTTATCGGCGTTACGTTCTATGCGACTGATGACCGCAACGGCAAAACCTGGTGGATAAACACCGTCGATACCAGAGGTAATGAGTACGTCGCCTACTTCTAAATCGCTGGCTACAGGTAAGTAGCGAAGTTCTAGGGGGTTGCCGCGCCCAGCCCCAAATACCGCTGCTCTTAAGCCATTGCGAGCCACCTGTACAGGCACTGCAAAGTCACGATCTTCTAATAATGAAACCTCTGCAGAGTGATTGTAGAGGCGCACTACTTGACCCAAGATGCCAGAGTCATTGGCAATGGGACTGCCTTGCTTTAGTCCGTCAGCACTTCCCCGATTAATTACGATGCGTTGAGAAATGGGGTTGGGGGGGTTAAATAAAATTTCTACTGATAATGTTTTGAAAGGAACTTGATTTTGCAAATCGATGAGCTGACGCAAATTCTGATTTTCAATTAACAGAAATTCAGATTGATTCGCCAGCAGAGAGAGCTCAGCTTGGCGCACTTTCATTTCTTGATTCTCTTTATCGAGCGTTCCACGGCTAGTGAAATATTCTGATGCGGCCTCATACATATTGCGCGGCATCATCATCACATACTCTAGTGGACGCAGTAACCAGTTAACGTTGCTGCGAATGGGGTCGAGTGCCTTAAAGCGAAAATCGATCAACATCAATGCGATGCTGATCGATAAACAGACAATCAGTTTGACTAGAGCCGGAACGCCTTGTCTGAAAAGAGGAGGAGCGCTATGTTGCAATTCCCGAATGAATACTTAAAGTCAATTACTCTTGTGAAAACACGCCGCCCAACTTGTCCATGCGCTCTAAGGCGATGCCACAACCACGAGCGACACAAGTGAGGGGATCTTCGGCAACATGAATAGGCAGACCAGTTTCTTCGAGAAGCAAGCGATCGAGGTCGCGCAATAGTGCGCCACCACCGGTGAGCATCATTCCGCGTTCGGCAATGTCAGATGCAAGCTCAGGAGGAATTTGCTCCAAGGCAGCTTTAACTGCAGTCACGATTTGATTCAGTGGATCAGTCAAGGCTTCCAAAATTTCATTGCTAGTCACAGTGAAGCTGCGTGGAATACCTTCAGAAAGATTGCGGCCTTTTACTTCCATCTCGCGCACTTCAGCACCAGGGAATGCGGAGCCAATAGTTTTCTTAATCAACTCAGCAGTTTGTTCACCAATCAACATGCCATAGTTGCGACGAATGTAGTTCGTAATAGCTTCATCGAACTTATCACCACCAACACGAACAGAGCCTTTGTAAACCATGCCGCCCAATGACATCACGCCAACTTCAGTTGTGCCGCCACCGATGTCGACAACCATCGAACCAGCTGCTTCAGAAACTGGCAAGCCAGAACCAATTGCAGCAGCCATCGGCTCTTCAATTAAAAATACTTGTGATGCACCAGCACCTAATGCGGATTCACGAATCGCGCGACGTTCAACTTGAGTAGATCCACAAGGAACGCAAATGATGATGCGTGGGCTTGGCTTTAATAATTTGCTCTCGTGCACAAGCTTGATAAATTGCTTGAGCATTTGTTCAGTAATCGTGAAGTCAGCGATAACGCCGTCTTTCATTGGGCGAATTGCCTCAATATTCCCTGGAACACGTCCCAACATCGCTTTTGCCTCTTTGCCGACGGCCAAAATGGTCTTTTTGCCGTTTGGACCACCTTCTTGGCGAATTGCCACAACAGAGGGCTCATCGAGGACAATACCCCGCTCACGCATATAAATTAAGGTGTTGGCGGTTCCTAGGTCGATGGCTAGGTCATTGGAAAAGTAGCTGCGGAAAAAACCAAACATGATGTAGTGGGAAAATAGAAAGTGTTAATGAAAATATATAGGAATGATACTCTAGCGCCCCATGAAACTTGATGATGTCCAGCGCATTGCGCACCTTTCTAGGCTTGAGTTAAATCAGGCAGAAGCCGAGGCAGTTTTGCCTCAATTGCAGGCTGTTTTTTCCTTGGTTGAGGAAATGCAGGCCGTTGATACCACTGGTCTTGAGCCCTTGGCTCATCCCATCCTCTTTTTGCGTGATTTGGCCCAGCCCATGCGCGCTGACCAGGTTACTGAGTCAGACCATCGCGCTGAAAACATGCAATCAGCCCCTGCCCAGCATGAGGGCTACTTCTTGGTACCAAGGGTGATCGAATGAGCTGGCACAACACTCCTATTGCCTTAATAGCAAAAGCACTCGCAGCTAAAGAGGTCTCTAGCACCGAGTTAACTCAGTATTTTTTAGACCGTATTGAGGCTGGAAAACAGTGGAATGCCTATCTTGATGTGAATACTCACTTAAGCTTAGAGCAAGCAAATAAAGCGGATCAGCTACTTTCTTCTGGAAAAGCTGGCAAGTTAACTGGCATCCCTATTGCGCACAAGGATGTCTTCGTAACCCGCGGCTGGAAGTCCACCGCTGCCTCCAAAATCTTGGCCGGATATCAAAGTCCTTTCGACGCTACTGTGGTTGCCAATCTCGGCATTCCCGATGAAAACAATCCCCATGGCGCTGGCATGGTTTGTTTGGGCAAGACCAATATGGACGAGTTTGCGATGGGCTCCTCCAACGAAAATTCTGCTTTTGGACCAGTCCTTAATCCCTGGAATGCTGCGCACGTAGCCGGCGGCTCTTCAGGCGGCTCTGCAGCAGCAGTTGCTGCTGGCTTAGCCCCGATCGCCACAGGTACCGATACTGGCGGCTCAATTCGTCAGCCCGCTGCTTTTTGTGGACTAACTGGCATTAAGCCAAGTTATGGGCGCGTTTCCCGTTACGGCATGATCGCCTACGCATCTTCGCTTGATCAAGCTGGCCCTATGGGTAAGAGTGCTGAGGATTGCGCTTTACTGCTCTCGGCAATGTCTTCGCATGATCCTCGTGATTCCACTTCTTTGGCCGATTCAGGAGAAGACTACGGTCGTTACCTCAATCAGAGCTGGAAAGAAGGCAATTCAAATTCGGCAAAACCATTGGAAGGTTTGCGAGTGGGCTTGCCAAAAGAATTCTTTGCTGAGGGTTTGGCAAGTGATGTTGCGAAATCCGTTAACGAAGCAGCAAAACTGTTAGAAAACTTGGGTGCGACATTGGTTGAAGTGAGTTTGCCAAAAACCAAACTCTCCATTCCTGGCTATTAC
>ERZ1034361.798-NODE-798-length-18808-cov-5.750414_pt1 | contig 18808 bp, 16 predicted proteins | sample MGYA00520617_ERZ1034361 | MGnify/ENA primary metagenome ERZ1034361 (study PRJEB33736, sample SAMEA104284507) | Azolla filiculoides | biome: Urban; feature: Water surface; material: Ditch water | place: Netherlands | collected 2015-10-28 | depth 0-0.1 m ...
GCCATGCCCTTCGGGTTGAGGAAGGTATTGACGCCGATGATCGGGTAGGAGCCGTCGTGCTTCTTGTGCTCGTAGTACATCGACTCTTCCTGGATCTTGCCGCGCTGGTAGCCGGTTTCCATGGCACCCAGCACGCCGCCGCGCGAGGCGATGGCTTCGAATTCCTTCATCACGGCTTCTTCGACCAGATCGGTCAGTTCGTCGATGACGAAAGCGCCCTGATTCGGGTTCTCGTTCTTGGCGACGCCCCATTCGCGGTTGATCACCAACTGGATGGCCATGGCGCGACGCACGGATTCCTCGGTCGGCGTCGTGATCGCTTCGTCGTAGGCGTTGGTGTGCAGCGAGTTGCAGTTGTCGTAGATGGCGATCAGCGCCTGCAGCGTGGTGCGGATGTCGTTGAAGTCCATTTCCTGGGCGTGCAGCGAACGGCCGGAGGTCTGGATGTGGTACTTGAGCTTCTGGCTGCGCTCGTTGGCGCCGTACTTGTTCTTCATGGCGACGGCCCAGATGCGGCGGGCGACGCGGCCGATCACCGAGTATTCCGGGTCCATGCCGTTGCTGAAGAAGAAGGAGAGGTTGGGCGCGAAGTCGTCGATCTTCATGCCGCGTGCCAGGTAGCTTTCAACGTAGGTGAAGCCGTTGGAGAGGGTGAAGGCGAGCTGGCTGATCGGGTTGGCGCCGGCTTCGGCGATGTGATAGCCGGAGATCGACACCGAGTAGAAGTTCTGCACCTGGTTGTGCACGAAGAATTCCTGGATGTCGCCCATCATCTTGAGCGCGAATTCGGTGCTGAAGATGCAGGTGTTCTGGCCCTGGTCTTCCTTGAGGATGTCGGCCTGCACCGTGCCGCGCACGGTTTTCAGCGTCCATTCGCGGATTTTCTGGGCTTCGTCTTCGGTCGGCTGGCGGCCGTTATCCCGCTCGAACTTGACCATCTGCTGGTCGATGGCGGTGTTGAAGAAGCAGGCCAGGATGATCGGCGCCGGGCCGTTGATGGTCATCGACACCGAGGTGCTCGGGGCGAGCAGGTCGAAACCGTCGTAGAGCACCTTGAGGTCGTCCAGCGTGGCGATGGAGACGCCGGAATTGCCGATCTTGCCGTAGATGTCCGGGCGCTCGTCGGGGTCGCAGCCATAGAGGGTGACCGAGTCGAAGGCGGTGGACAGGCGGTGCGCCGGCATGCCTTCGGAGACGCGCTTGAAGCGGCGGTTGGTGCGGAAGGCGTCGCCTTCGCCGGCGAACATCCGGGTCGGGTCCTCGCCTTCGCGCTTGAAGGCAAAGACGCCGGCGGTGTAGGGAAAGGAGCCGGGCACGTTCTCGCGCATCAGGAAACGCAGGGTTTCGCCGTCGTCGCCGAAGGTGGGCAGGATCACCTTGCGAATCTTGGTGCCGGACAGCGACTGGCTGGTCAGTTGGGTGCGGATTTCCTTGTCGCGGATTTTCACGACGTACTCGTCGCCGGCATAGGCTTCGACCGTGGCCGGCCACATGTCGAGCAGCTTCTTGGCCTTGGGGTCCTGCTGGGCATCCTTGAAGGCGACCATTTCATCAAAATCGGCCGTCGGCTTTTCGCAGCCGGCAAAAATGCTCTTGGCGATGCGCAGGGACTGACGTTCGCGGGCGATCTTCACCTGTTCGGCCGTATGGGCATGGTAGCCGCGCACGGAATCGGCGATTTCGGCCAGGTAGCGCACGCGCTGGGCCGGCACGATGGCGCGCTGGGTCGAGGACTGCTTGACGGTGACGATGGGCAACTGGCCGGGCTTCAGCTTGAGGCCCTTTTCGCTCAGAACCGGCACGAGCGCCTGATACAAAGCAGTCACGCCGTCATCGTTGAAGCGGGCGGCCTGGGTGCCAAACACCGGCATGTCCTCGGTCGGTGTCGAGAAGGCTTCACGGTTGCGCTGATACTGCTTGCGCACATCACGCAGCGCATCCTCGGAACCCTTGCGGTCAAACTTGTTGATGGCGACGAAATCGGCGAAATCGAGCATGTCGATCTTCTCGAGCTGCGAGGCAGCACCGAACTCCGGCGTCATGACGTACAACGACAGATCGACAAAGGGCACGATGGCAGCATTGCCCTGGCCGATACCCGAGGTTTCGACGATGACCAGATCGAAGCCGGCCAGCTTGCAGGCGGCAATCACTTCAGGGAGGGCGACGGAAATTTCGGACCCGGTGTCGCGGGTGGCCAAAGAGCGCATGAAGATGTTCGGATGCTCGATGGCATTCATGCGGATGCGGTCACCGAGCAGGGCGCCACCGGTACGCTTGCGTGACGGGTCGATGGAGATCAGGCCGATCCTGACGCTGTCGCCCTGGTCGAGGCGGAAGCGGCGAACCAGTTCATCGGTCAGCGATGACTTGCCGGCACCGCCCGTGCCGGTGATGCCGAGAACCGGCGTCGTCAGTGCGGCGGCTGCCTTGAGCAGCGGCTCCTTGAGAGCCGGCGCTTCACCGTTCTCGAGCAGGGTGATAAGGCGGGCGAGCAGACGCTTGTCGCCTGCCTTGAGGCCAGCCAGCGCCGCTTCGACTGCGGGCACGCCTTCGTCGGCCATGTCGAAGTCGGACTTCTGCACGACTTCGTTGATCATGCCCTGCAAGCCCATGTGCACGCCGTCTTCCGGCGCGTAGATGCGGGTCACGCCGTAGTCGTGCAACTCCTTGATTTCGGAGGGCACGATGACCCCGCCGCCACCGCCGAAGACCTTGATGTTGGCACCGCCATTGGCCTTGAGCAGGTCGATCATGTACTTGAAGAATTCGACATGGCCGCCCTGGTAGGAGGTGATGCAGATGCCCTGGACATCTTCCTGCAGCGCTGCATTGACGATTTCCTGCACCGAGCGGTTGTGGCCGAGGTGGATGACCTCGGAGCCGGTCGACTGCAGGATGCGGCGCATGATGTTGATCGAGGCATCGTGGCCGTCGAACAACGAGGCGGCCGTGACAAAACGGACCTTGTTTTTCGGCTTGTACGGAGAAAGCTTCTTGGCAACGGAAAGATCGGTCATGACGCCTGCCTCAATCAAAAGGGGGAAAGGCGTCCATGTTAGGCTGCTTTCCGTCCGTCACCATTGTCACGAATGACGACAATCGTGCAAATTCCGCCAACCTGATAGAGTGCGAGCATCAACGCCAATCAAAGGCCGGAAATGCTGCGCCGCACCAACCCGGATTCACCCGCACGAACGCAAGCCACTGTTGCCATGGGATTTGTCACCGGCATGCTGGCCGGCCTGGCGCGTCGTCAGATCGATCCGCTGCCACTACTGCGCGCCACCGAGATTGATATTGCAGACACCGCCAACCGAATTCCGATCGAACGCTACGCCGCGCTCTATAACCGCCTGAATCTGGAAATGGACGACGAAGGCTTTGGGCTGTTCGCCCAGCCCATGCGCGTCGGCAGTTTCGAGTTTCTCTGCCGCGGCTGTCTGAGCGCGCCCACCCTGGCCGATGCACTGGCCCGCGCCAGCCGCTTTCTCCATGTTGTATTGCCGGATCTGGCCGTCAGTGTCCGCCGCGCGCAGGGGCGTGCCGAACTGGTCATCGTCGAAACCCGAAAGCTGGCCGACAACCCGGACGACCCCGGCCGCATTTTCGCTTTCGAGTGGCTGCTGCGCCTGCTGCATGGCCTGTCGTGCTGGCTGGCCGGGCGTGGCATTGGCCTGGACAGCGTGATTTTTCCCTACCGCCGGCCAGCCCACTCCGCCGACTACCCGCTGATCTTTACCGAGGACTCCCGCTTTGCCCCCACCGTACCCGGCGGCGTCGGCACCTTGGTCGCCAGCTTCAATGCCAACCTGCTCGAACTCCCCATCCGTCGCGATGACGCAGCGCTCAGCACCTTCCTCGACGGCGCCCCGGGCAAGATCACGACGCTTTACCGGCGCGACCGCGAAATGGTCATCCGCGTCCGCGACCTGGTGCGCGCCGCCCTGCCCGAGACCCTGAGCCTCGACGACATCGCCGACCGCCTCTATCTATCGCCGCGTACCATCCACCGCCGACTGGAGGAAGAAGGTTCGAGCTTTCGCGGCATCAAGGATGCCCTGCGCCGCGACTTGGCGCTGGCCAGGCTGACCAAGACAGGGGATTCCATTGCCCAGGTCGCCACCGACCTCGGCTACGCCGACACCTCGGCCTTTTATCGTGCCTTTGTCGAATGGACCGGCATGGCACCGGTACACTACCGGCGAAAATGGGCTGGCAAATCAGCCGGAACGAATTGAAGGACAAGCATGAAAATGAAACTGAAATCAGCGCTCAGCGTGCTGGCCCTGATGGCCTCCACAACACTCTGGGGCGCCGGCTTTCTCGAACGGGAAATCTATTTCTCGGAGGCCGACATCCAGAACCAGATGGACAAGAGCAGCACCATGCAGAAGAGCTACGGCAACGGTCTGATCGTCGTCGCGCTCATCGAACCGCCGAAAATCATCCTCGGCAGCCCGGAAGGCAAGGCCACCCTCTTCGCCCGCATCAACCTCTCGCTACTCGGCAGCCCGGCCGTGCCTGTCGCCTTCGAAGGCACCTCGGGCATACGCTACGACGACAATGCCAAGGCTTTCTTTCTCGAAAATCCGGTCGCCCACTCGGTCCAGTCGCTAGCCATCAGCCGCGAGTCCGAACCCATGGCCCGCCAGGCCATCACCCAGCTCATGACCAATTACTTCCGGAGCAAGCCGGTTTATATCCTGCGTGAAGACGGCTCGGCGCAGGAAAAAGCGGCGCGCTGGCTGCTCCGTTCGATCCGCATCGAACCAGGCCGTGTCGCCGCCGTGCTGTCGCCGGTTTAACGGCCCAAGCGCTGCCGCTCAGTCGCTACCAAACTCGCGCGCATAGGGCTCGCGCAGGTCGACCGGCTTGCTCACCTTCTTGCGCATCCGGATGTTGAGCATTTCGACACCCACCGAGAAAGCCATCGCGAAGTAGATATAACCCTTCGGTACATGGTGGCCGAAGCCGTCGGCAATCAGCACAACTCCGACGACAACGAGGAAGGACAGGGCGAGCATCTTGATCGTCGGGTGATCGGAGACAAAACGACCGATGCTGCTGGCGAAGAGCATCATCAAGCCGACCGAGGCGACGACGGCGGCGATCATGACGCCGACCTCGCTGACCATGCCGACGGCAGTGATGATCGAGTCGAGCGAAAAGACGAGGTCGATGACCATGATCTGGGCAATGACGCCGGCGAAACTCGACGCCACCTTGTGCGACTCGCTGCCCTCCTCCCCTTCGAGCAACTGGTGCACTTCGCCCGTACTCTTCCAGATGAGGAAGAGGCCACCACCGATCAGGATCATGTCGCGCCCGGAAACCGGATGGCCGAACGGGCTCAGCACCGGCTCGGTCAGCCCGACTATCCAGGACAGCACGAGCAGCAGCGCGATGCGCATGAACATGGCGAGGAACAGGCCGATGCGCCGGGCCAGTTCCTGCTGGGCACGCGGCAACTTGTCGACGAGGATGGAAATGAAAATGATGTTGTCGATGCCAAGCACCAGTTCCAGCGCCGTCAGCGTGAAAAAGGCGATCCAGATATCGGGGGAGAGCAGGAATTCGGGCATCGAAAATAACCAGTCGATTGATGAGGCGTTCATTCTAGGCAGCCTCAGACATTCAAGCCACCCCGATCATCAGCAGCCATCCTTCGAAAAAACGGAAGCATTCAACTGAGTTATGCAAAATACGTCAGCAAATGCACAACTATTTCTGGAGCATTTGCCACGCCAACGACTATCCTACTCACAGGCCGTCGTGGCTTTTCTCGGCCCCTCGAACTCAGGAGAATCCGGATGAGCCATGCAAAATCGCGCGAAGTCACCCTCGCCGCAAAAATCACCGACGAACTCGGCGCTGCCCTGGATGCCCTGCGCCTGGCCTGGAAGCAGAATCCATCCGCCGTACCCAAAGGCTTGTCCTGCTCGGAATCACTTGAAGGGCAATTCGTCCTCGTCGCCGCCGAATCGGCCTTCGTCACCTTGCCTGGCGCCTGCGTCATCAAGGGCATCGGCGCCATCGAACTGCTCGGGCCGGACCCCGCCTTCGACGACGGCGCCAAATCCAAGTCGCTGATCCTCAAGGCCACGCCGGAGGGCTGGCGATTTTCCGTCAAGTTCGTGCCGCCCATCGTGCGCGAAAGAAACGCCAAATAAGCCGGATGGGCTGGCCCATGGCAACCCCTTTCCGCATCCTCTGTGTCTGCATGAGCAATGTCTGTCGCTCGCCGACCGCCGAGGCCGTGCTGCGTCATTTGATCGCCAGGAAAGGTCTGGCTGACAGGATAGAGGTCTCATCGGCCGGCACCCACGGCTATCGGGCCGGTGATGCCTGCGACCCCAACAGCCAGCGCGCTGCCTGGGCCAAGGGCTACGACCTGTCCAGCATCCGGGCGCGGCGGATCGGCTGGCAGGACCTCGAAGACTTCGACCTGATCCTGGCCATGGACCGGACCAACCTGTACAACCTGCGCCGCATGGCGACGGAAGATCAGCTCATGCGCATCAGGCTGCTCATGGACTACGCCACGCACTCCACGGAAGACGAGGTGCCGGACCCCTACCTCACCCTCGGCGCCCGCTTCGACCTCGTGCTCGAGATGATAGAAGACGCCGCCAGCGGACTGCTCGAAGAACTCAAACGCCAGCTCGATCCAGCGGATGACGCAGCCGCAAAAACAACGACCAACTAAAAATTGTTGCAGTGCACAATTTTTGCAAATAGTGCGCTATACTTGTTTCCGAACACACTGACAACCTTTTCTGGAGACACACATGTCCATCAATACCGAACAATTCACCGCCGCCAACAAAGCAACCGTTGATTCCCTGCTGTCTGTTGCCAACACCGCCCTGGCTTCTGCCGAGCGCATCGCTGCCCTGAACCTGAACACCGCCCGCGCCGCTCTGGAAGACACCGTCTCCGGCGTCAAGTCGGTCATGGATGCCAAGGATCCGAAGGCTGCTCTCGCCGCCCAGACCGCCCTGGCCCAGCCGGCTGTCGAGAAGGCTGTTGCCTACTCGCGTTCGGTCTATGAAATCTCCGCCCAGACCCAGCAGGATCTGGCCAAGATGGTCGAAGCCCAATTCGGCGACTTCCAGAAGTCTGTTGCCGGTCTGGTCGACATGGCCACCAAGTCGGCCCCGGCCGGTTCGGAAGGCGCTGTTGCCGCCATCCAGAGCGCCATTGCTGCTGCCAACTCGGCTTTCGGCAACATGAACAGCGTTGCCAAGCAATTTGCTGACGCTGCTCAAGCCAACATGGCTGCTGTTACCAAGAAGTCCAAGTAAGCTTTCGGGCCTCCCGAATTGAAAGGCCCCGCGAGTTTCGCGGGGCCTTTTTCGTTAACGTTTAATTGCCAAGATGGCCTTGCAGCAGACCAATACGGCGTAATTCAGATCACTGAAACAGCGTCGACACAATTCGATACATAAAACTTGTTGCGGTGCACAATAGATGGGAGCATAATGAACTTTGTCTCCTCCATCTCCTCCAAGAAATGGATTTAAGCCCGCCTAGCGCGGGCTTCTTTTTTTGTCATGCCGCAGCTTGCTGTGGATGCGGAGCCCGCCCCAGCCCTGGAAAGGAACCCTGATGCACGCCACAAAAGTTCTCGAACACCTGAAGAAGCATGGCCAGCTGCTCGATTTCGATATTGCCGCAGCCATCAACATGCCGCTGGCTGATGTTCGCACGTCCCTGACCGAGCTATCGGCCCGCGGCGACATTTCCCGGTGCAGCGTGACCAGCTATGTCAAAGGCAAGGCAATTGAGGGATTCCAATGCCGGATTTCAGGGTATATTCCACGCCCGGCGCCCGGCCGTAAACCAGGCGTCAAGTAAAGAAGGGCATTGGCGACGCAAGCGCCGATGCCGCAGCCGATCTGAAGGGAGATTTCGATGCCGGACAAAGACCTCGACGAGAAAGTCGAGCGCATGCTCAACGCCGCCCTGGGTGGCCTGACCCCGCATGAAGCGCTGGTCAAGGCGTCGCGTGACGAGGCTGCCAATGTGGCCGAACGTGCCGCCGCCAAGGAAAAAAACCGGGAGCGCGCCTTGCGCCTGCTCGCCGAAATCGAAAAGGCCCAGGGCAAGTCAAAACCCTAGCCGCGCCGCTGCGCACACAGAAAAAGGGCGTCTGCCGCAAGGCAGGACGCCCTTTTTGTTGCCGACAAAACGCTATTTGACGATCAGCAGGCTGTCGTCCCAGGCCGAGTGTTTTTCCAGCCCGAGCAAATTGGCGACAGTTGCGGCGATATTCGACAAACCTGCCGTCTCGGTCTGCCTGAGGCCCAATCTTCCGCCACTCACCGTGTCGTAAAGAATCAAGGGCACCGGGTTCAGGGTATGCGCCGTCTTCGCCTTGAACGAGCCATCCTTGTTGAGCGCCGGCTGCTTCGTCTTCTTGTCCAGTTCGAACATTTCGTCGGCATTGCCATGGTCGGCCGTGATCAGCGCCACGCCGCCTGCCGCATCCACGGCCTGCAGGACGCGACCCAGCGATAGATCAACGGCTTCGACGGCCAGCGTCGCGGCAAAGAAATTGCCGGTATGGCCGACCATGTCGCCATTGGCGAAATTGCAGCGCAGGGTCTTGTACAGGCCTGACTGAATCGCGGCGATCATCGCATCGGCGATTTCGGCAGCCTTCATCCACGGGCGCTGCTCGAAGGGCACGACGTCGCTCGGCACCTCCTGCCAGGTTTCGCCCTCGAACTTGCCGGAGCGGTTACCGTTCCAGAAATAGGTGACGTGGCCGAATTTCTGCGTTTCCGAGCAGGCAAACTGGGCGATTCCCGATTTGGCGAACCATTCGCCGGTGGTGTCCTTGATCGCCGGCGGGGCAACGAGAAAGCGTGCCGGCAACTTGAGGTCACCGTCGTACTGCAGCATGCCGGCGTAAGTCACACGCGGCGCACGGACCCGGTCGAACTTGTCGAAACCGGCTTCTTCGAAGGCACGGGTAATTTCGATGGCGCGGTCGCCACGGAAGTTGAAGAAAACGACCGAGTCGCCATCCTCGATGGTGCCGATTGCCTGACCATTCTCGGCAATGACGAATTCCGGCAAATCCTGGTCGATGGTGCCCGGATACTGCTCGCGCAGGCCGTTGACCGCCGCCGTGGCGTTGGCAAATTGCGCCCCCAGGCCCAGCACATGGGTCTGCCAGCCTTTTTCCACCATCGCCCAGTTGGCATCGTAGCGATCCATGGTGATGAACTGACGGCCGCCGCCCGAAGCGATACGGGCATCGAAACCGGCATCGCTGATGTCGCCAAGAAAGGCCTCGAAGGGAATGACATAGTCGAGGGCGCTGGTTTCCGGCACGTCGCGGCCGTCGAGCAGGGCGTGGATACGCACGGTCGCGATGCCTTCTGCCTTGGCCTGGACGACCATGGCCTTGAGGTGATCGATATGGCTGTGCACATTGCCATCCGAGAACAGGCCGAGGAAGTGCACGACATTGCGCCCGGCTTTCGCCCCGGCGATGATCTGCTGCCAGGCTTCACCCTGCCAGATGGCACCGGACGCGATGGCATTGGCGACCAGCGAGGCGCCCTGGCTGTACACCTGACCGGCGCCGATGGCGTTGTGGCCGACTTCGGAATTACCCATGTCGTCATCGGAAGGCATGCCGACGGCGGTGCCGTGGGCGCGCAGACGGATGTTCGGGAAATTCGCGAAGAGGCGGTCCAGGGTCGGCTTGCGGGCAGCAGCGATGGCGCTGCCGACCTCGGTCTTGGGCAGGCCGTAGCCGTCCATGACGATGATGACAACCGGGCCGGGAACACCGGGGAAGGCGGAGAGCTTGTTCAGCATGGGCTGGCTTTCGGCAAAAGCCGACATTTTACCTCCTTGCCGCGACGGACCCCAGCGCCGCGCGGCGGGGCTGAAAGTCACCCGACACGCAAGATTCATTTTTTGCACCGTCCGCCTATGGGATAATCGCGCCCCTTTCCGCAACACCGCAGCAGGCATGGCCAAAGACGCACCGATTCAGTTCAAGGGCACGACCCTCAAGATCATCCAGACGCAACTCCGCAGCACCGACCCCGCCAGGCTACACGCTGCCCTGGCCGAACTGACCGGCAACAGTCCGGACTTTTTCGAGAACGAACTGGCGGTCCTCGATTTCAGCCACACCGACACCCTCGCCGACCTGCCTGACTGGAAGGGCATCTGCCGCCTGCTGGCCGATTCCGGCCTGAGCGCAATTGCCACCTGCGGCCTGCCCGCCGCCCAGGCCGCCAATGCGGCCGCTGCCGGCCTGCCAAGCGTCTCCGGCGACGCTCTCGGCCGCACCCCCCGCAACCGGGTGGCCGAACCGCCGCCACCACCGGCCGCACCAGTTGCCGCACCTGAACTCGCCGCTGTCCCGCCAAGGCCGGAACCACCGCCGCGCACCATCACGCTCGACAAGCCGCTGCGCTCCGGCCAGCGTTTCTACGCCAAGGGTTGCGACCTCATCGTCACCGCCATGATCAGCGCCGGCGCCGAAGTCATTGCCGACGGCCACATCCACGTCTATGCCCCCTTGCGCGGCCGCGCCCTGGCCGGCGCCAGCGGCGACAAGTCGGCCCGCATCTTCACCACCAGCCTGGAGGCCGAACTGGTTTCCGTGGCTGGCATCTACCGCACTTTCGAGGCCGGCGTTCCCGCCGAACTCGCCCGCCAGCCGGCGACGATCTGTCTCGTCGAGGAAGGTGGCAACAGCCGCCTGACCGTTGCCGCCCTGGCCCTCCGTTAATCGCGCGTTTCGACGCGAGCTTTTTTCACCACTTACCCAGCGAGAACACACGTGACCAGAATCATCGTCGTTACTTCCGGCAAGGGCGGGGTCGGCAAGACCACCACCAGCGCCAGCTTTTCCACCGGCCTCGCGCAGCGCGGCTTCAAGACGGCCGTCATCGACTTCGACGTCGGCCTGCGCAACCTCGACCTGATCATGGGCTGCGAACGCCGCGTCGTCTATGACCTGATCAATGTCATCAACGGCGAAGCAACGCTGACCCAGGCCCTGATCAAGGACAAGCACGCCGACAACCTCTACGTGCTGCCCGCCTCGCAGACGCGCGACAAGGATGCATTGACCGAAGAAGGTGTCGAGAAGGTCATCAAGGAACTCGAACACCAGGGCTTCGACTACATCGTCTGCGACTCGCCGGCCGGTATCGAATCGGGCGCCATCATGGCCCTCGCCTTCGCCGACGAAGCCCTCGTCGTGACCAACCCGGAAGTCTCCTCGGTACGCGACTCCGACCGCATCCTCGGCATTCTCCAGGCCAAGTCGCGCCGCGCCATCGAAGGCCGCGAACCGGTCAAGGAGCACCTGCTCATCACGCGCTACAACCCGACCCGCGTCGAAGCCGGCGAAATGCTGTCATACAAGGACATCCAGGAAATCCTCCGGGTGCCCATCATCGGCGTCATTCCCGAATCGGAAGAAGTACTGCAAGCCTCCAACCAGGGTTCGCCAGTCATCCACCAGAAAGATACCGACGCGGCCGAAGCCTACAACGACGTGATCGCCCGCTTCCTCGGCGAGGACAAGCCGCTGCGCTTCGTCGACTACGTCAAGCCGGGCCTGCTCAAGCGCCTCTTCGGAGGCAAGTGAGATGTCGCTGCTTTCGATGCTCTTCGGCAACAAGCCGAAAACCGCCCATCTCGCCAAGGAGCGCCTGCAGCTGATCATCGCCCATGAACGCGATGGCGGCGGCAGCAGCGCCAACTTCCTGCCCGACCTGCAACGCGAATTGATCGCCGTGATCTCCAAGTACGTCAAGGTGAACACCGAGGACATCCGCGTTTCGCTCGAAAAACAGGGCAATTACGAAGTCCTGGAAGTCAATATCGTGCTTCCCGAAAAGGGCTGACCGGTCTAGCATCGGGGCATTCCGATCAGGGAGTGCCCCGATGTCTGTCCAGCTCAAACCCAGCGAAATCGTCCGCCGGCTTTCCGAACACGTGATCGGCCAGGAAGCGGCCAAGCGCACGCTGGCCGTGGCGATTTACGCGCATTACCGGCGCATGGCGGCAAATGCCGGCGCCGACGAAGTCGAACTGACAAAAAGCAACATCCTGCTCATCGGCCCGACCGGCAGCGGCAAGACCCTGCTCTGCGACACGCTGGCCCGCATCCTTGATGTCCCTTTCGTCACCGCCGATGCCACCTCGCTGGCCCAGACGCAGTTTGTCGGCGACGAGATCGAGGCCATCCTGCACCGCCTGCTCGACCGCGCCAATGGCGACATCGCCCGCGCCCAGCGCGGCATCGTCTTCGTCGATGAAGTCGACAAGCTCAAGGCCATCGGTGGCCAGGCCCGCGCCACTTCGGGCGAAAGCGTCCAGCACGCCCTGCTCAAGATCATGGAAGGCTCGCCGGTACGCCTCAAGGACGGGCAACACATCGACACCGGCAACATCCTCTTCATCTGCGGCGGCGCTTTCGTCGGTCTCGATCACATCCTGACGCGGACCCATACCTTCGGCTTCATCTCGGCGACTGGCGGCGACGACCAGCAAATCCTCGAGCGCCTCAACGCCCGCGTCAAACCGACCGACCTGCTCGAATTCGGCCTGATCCCCGAATTCGCCGGCCGCCTGCCCATCGTCACGCGCCTGCATGAACTGACGCAGGAGATGCTGGTGCGCATCCTGACCGAACCGAAAAACGCTCTCTACCGTCAGTTCAAGGCGATGCTGGCGGCGGACGGCGTGGACCTCCAGATCGCCCCCGCCGTTTTCGACCAGATGGCCGAACTGGCCATCGAATACAAGGCCGGGGCGCGCAGCCTGCGCGGCATTTTCGAGGAAATGATGACTGACGTGATGTACGCCGTGCCGGACAATCCAGGCATCCGCAAGGTGGTCATCCGTTCACTGTTCGAGCGTGCTGAAATAATCGGCGCCGGGCCGGGCGCGACGTGAAAAGCCGTTCCGCCTGATCAGCCAGCCCGCCCCAGCCACTTGAGCAGGGTCGCATAGAGCACATCGGGATCGACAGGCTTGCCGACGTGGTCGTTCATTCCCGCATCCAGGCATTCCTGCCTGTCCTCCTCGAAGGCATTGGCGGTCATCGCCAGAATAGGCAGGCTCGCCTTGCCCGCGAGCCGACGAATGGCGCGGGTTGCCTCCAGACCGCCCATCACCGGCATTTGCATGTCCATCAGGACCAGCGCGTAATCAGCGGCCTGCACCGCGTTTACGGCCTGCTGGCCATTTTCCGCGACATCCACTGCGAGGCCGGCCATGCGCAGCAGTTCGCACGCCACTTCGCGACTGACCGGATCATCTTCAACCAGCAAAACACGGGCGCCGCCAAATTTTTGGCCGATCAACACTTCCGGCAAGACCGGGGATGCTTCGCCCGGCACCAACGAAATCGCCTCACCGGCCGCCTTGGGTAGACGCACCGTCAGCCAGAAGCTGCTACCGACCCCTGCTTCGCTGTCGACGCCTACCTCCCCTCCCATCATGTTGGCCAACTGGCGACAGATGGCCAGGCCCAGGCCGGTCCCGCCAAAGCGCCGGGTCATCGTGGCATCAGCCTGGATGAAGGGATTGAACAGGCTGGCACATTGTTCCGGCGTGATGCCGACACCCTGATCCGCCACGGCAAAACGGAGGAGCACAGTCTTGCCGTCGTCCTCGATAAGCGACGCGTGCACGACTATCCGTCCCTGCTCGGAGAACTTGATGGCATTGCCCAGGTAGTTGAGCAGACATTGCTCGAGACGCAGGGCGTCGCCATTGACCATGGCCGGCAAGGCCGGATCGATCTCGCTCTCGAGTTGCAATCCCTTGGCCATCGCCCGCTCACCCAACATGCTGAGGCTGTAGGCAACGACCTGGGCCGGCGAGAAGTCGGCGTTGTTGAGTGACAGCTTGCCGGCTTCGATTTTCGAGAAATCGAGCACGTTGTTGATGATGTCGAGCAGATGTTTGGCCGAGTCGGTCAACTTGCCCAGATGATCTATGGTCTTCGGCTCGCTGGCATCCTTTTGCAGCAGATGCGCCAGACCGAGAATGGCATTCATCGGTGTCCGTATCTCGTGACTCATATTGGCCAGGAAGGTGCTCTTGGCCCGGCTCGCCGCCTCGGCCTCGTCCTTGGCTTCAGCCAGCTGGACGGTGCGTTCGCTGACCAGGGTTTCAAGGTTGTTGCGGTGCTTTTCGAGCTCTGCCTCGCTTTGCTTGCGGGCGGTAATGTCGGTCGAGATGCCGCACAGGGCGTATATGTTGCCATCGGCATCACGCAAGGGTAGTTTGACCGAGACATAGGCGCTGGTCACCTCACCGTCCACGCTGGTATTGACCTCTTCCTCGGCCACCCGCTCGCCCTGCTCGATGACCCGCCGGTCGTTGCGGCGAAGATTTTCGGCCGTCGCGGCGTCAAAAAAACTCGTATCGTCATGTCCGACGATGTCTTCCATCGGCTTGCCGAACAACTCGCGGACCTGACCGTTGGCGTAACGATAGCGGTAATCCTTATCCTTGATATAGATATACGCCTCGACGCTGTCGAGAATGATGGCCAGCTTCTGCTCACTGGCCTGCAAGGCAGCCTGCTGGGCCAGGTTTTTCTGGTGATAGTCGACAAACAGACGCTTCGACCAGCGCGAAAACAGGAGTGAACCGACGAGGGCCAGACCGAGCGCCCCGAGCACCACCAGCAATAGCTTGAGCAAGCGCTGGCTGGCACCAGCTTCGTAGATTTCCCGCTCGGCCTCGAGCATGCCCTGGAACTCGTCATCGAATACGGTAGCAATCACCGTCCATCCCCAGGGTTCGAAACTGCGCACGAGAGCAGTTTTCGTCGCCAGCGTTCCGCCATCGGAATGGGGCCACTCATAGCGCACCAGTCCCCCGCCCGCCCTGGCGGCAGCCTGAATGGCCTCGAGCGCAGCCCGTTCAACTGGCGGCAGGGATTCGGCCAATGCGCCCTCCTGGGCTTTCTTTGTTGGCGACAGCAAGGGCCTGCCCTCACGATCGATCAGGGCGATGTAGCCCGTCGCCCCGAAGCGCACGCCACGCAAACGCTCGATCGCTTCCTGCTGCTGCAACTGCTCCCATTTGTAGGTGTAGTCGCCGGTCCCGATCAGCCAGTCATAGGGCGCGAAGCGACGGACATAGGCCAGCTTGTCCGACATCACTTTCGGATCGTCCGGCCGATACCAGCGATAGCGTGAAAAGCCTTCGCCGTCAGGCTTGGCCGCGGCATCGATCAGCCCGCGCATGATGAAATGCCCGGTATCGTCCCGGTTGTCGAGGATGGTCTGGCCCTCGAGTTGAGGCGCAGTCGGCAGCAGAATGAACTGGCCCTGCATGTCATCTATGAAGTAGTAGCCACGCCCGTCGTAAAAGCGAACCGGACGCAGCGCCTCCTTGATCAGGCGCTTGACCTCCGCAGCCGGATGGCGGGTTGATTCCCTGTCGTAAATCCCCTGGGCGACCTGCATGGCAAGATCGACTTGCTGCACGAGGCTCTGCCGCAACACCGTCTCGCTGCGCTGCCGCGTAAATTCAATATAGGCCAGAGAGCGCTCCATCTCTGCCGTGAGACGATCCGCCAGTTGCGCCCGGACCCCTTGCTCGATACGTGCCATCGAGTCGCGGCGCTCGGCCAGGTTCTGCCAGGTAAAAAATGCCGACAGTGCCACGGTCAACAGCAGGACCATGGCAATGGTGCCGATCCGGTGAATCCTCGGCACGGATCTTTCGTCGGCCACAAACGCCATGCTCGCCCAGCTCCCTCAGTACGCAGATATCAGGCGCCCATTGTATCTATTCCAAAAGTAATAGAGTTGACGCAAAACAACAAGCTCGGGTCGATTCGACAAACTATCCGGTCATGCCCACGAATAAAAAAAGGGCCCGAAGGCCCCTGGAAAGAATGAGACGGCGGGCGCTGTTGTCCCGACATCTCACCCGCAGAGTCGATTGAATCTCTAGTGGTCGTGCGCCCCCGAAGCACCCAGGCCGGTCTGGGCGCGGATGTACTGCTCTTCGTAGGCTTCCTTCTCCTTGTCCGCACGGACGCTCTTGTCGGTCACCGAGAGCAACCAGGTGACGAAGAAGGCAAGCGTCATCGAAACGATGGCCGGGTGGTCGTACGGGAAGATGGCGGCCTTGTTGCCGAGAATCTTGACCCACACGGTCGGCGACAGGATAACCAGGCCAACCGAGGAGACCAGGCCGGAAATCCCGCCCCACAGGGCACCACGGGTGGTCAGGCCCTTCCAGTACATGGACAGGATGAGGACCGGGAAGTTGACCGAGGAGGCGACGCCGAAGGCCAGGGCGACGAGGAACAAGACGTTCTGGTCCTTGAAGGCAATGCCGAGCAGGATGGCGGTAAGGCCCAGACCGACGGAAGCGAAGCGGGTGACCTTCATTTCCTGGGCGCTGGTGGCCGTGCCCTTCTTGATGACGCGGGCGTAGAGGTCATGCGAGATGGCCGATGCGCCGGCCAGGGCCAGCCCGGAAACAACCGCCAGGATGGTGGCGAAGGCAACGGCCGACAGGAAGCCGAGGAAGACATCGCCGCCGACGGCCTTGGCCAGATGCATGACCGGCATGTTGTTGCCACCGATCAGCTTGCCACCGACCACGCCGCCCTCGAAGAAGTCCGCGTTGGTGCCGACGATGGAAATCGCCGCAGCGCCGAGCACAATGGTGACAAGGAAGAACAGACCGATGAAACCGGTTGCATAGAAAACCGACTTGCGGGCTTCCTTGGCGTTCGGCACGGTGAAGAAACGCATCATGATGTGCGGCAGGCCGGCCGTACCGAAAAGCAGGCCGAGCGACAGGGAGAAGGCGGAGATCGGGTCAGCCATGAGCGAGCCGGGCGCCATCATCTTTTCGCCCAGCTTGTGCGACTCGATGGCCTTGGTGAACAGGTTGTCGAGCGACCAGCCGAATTGCGACAGGGCCATCAGCATCAGGCTGATACCGCCGCCGAGCAGCAGGCAGGCCTTGATGATCTGCACCCAGGTCGTTGCGGTCATGCCGCCGAAGGTGACATAGACCATCATCAGGATGCCAACGACGGCAACCGCCGTGTTGTACTCCAGACCGAAAAGCAGCTGGATCAACTGGCCGGCACCCACCATCTGGACGATGAGATAGAAGCAGACGACAGTCAGCGAACCGATGGCCGCAAAAGTACGGATGCGGTTCTGGTCGAGACGATAGGAGGCGATGTCGGCAAAGGTGAATTTACCGAGATTGCGCAGGCGCTCGGCCATCAGGAAAAGAATGATCGGCCAGCCGATGAAGAAGCAGACGGCGTAGATGAAGCCATCGTAACCCTTGAAATAGACCATCGAGGTGATACCGAGCAGGGTCGCGGCCGACATGTAGTCGCCGGCAATCGCCAGGCCATTCTGGAAGCCGGTAATGCCGCCGCCAGCCGTATAGAAGTCAGCCGTCGTCTTGGTCTTGCCGGCAGCCCACTTGGTGATACCGAGCGTAGCCAGGACGAAAATCATGAACATGGCGATGGCGCTGACGTTGACCGGCTGCTTCTCGACACCTTCGATGGCACCACCGGCCGCAAAGACGGCAAACGAGACGGCGAGCAGGCTACCAGCCAGCAATGCAGTAATGGAGCGCTTCATTTGCCGGCCTCCTTGAGGATTTCCTGGGTGATGCTGTCGAACTCGCCATTGGCACGGCTGATGTAAACACCGGTCAGCAACCAGCCACCGATAATGATCAGCGCAGCAATCGGCCAGCCGATGGTCAGCACGCTGCCATCGCTGATCTTGGTGGCGAACAGCTGCGGCTGCGTCGAGATGAGGAACATGAAGCTGTAGTAAGGCACCAGCACGACGAGTGAAAGAATGATCGCGAAGCGGGTGCGCTTGCCGACCAGTTCGGCAAAACGCGGATTGCTCCGGATCCTTGCCTGGATATTGGGTTGTGACATAAGTCCTCCTGTAAATTCCGATAAATGTTGCTGCTGTGCTGTTCTCTGTTTTTGTATTTTTCGGTTGACCCTGTGCTTGCCAAGCCAACCGCTTGTGCCCTACATATTTGGATAGTTCGGCCCACCGCCACCTTCCGGAACCGTCCAGTTGATGTTCTGGGTCGGGTCCTTGATGTCGCAGGTTTTACAGTGCAGGCAGTTCTGCCCGTTGATCTGCAGCCGTGGCTTGCCCTCTTCCTCGCCAAGGATTTCGTAGACGCCAGCCGGGCAATAGCGCGTTTCCGGTGCTCCGTACTTGGCGTAATTGACGCTGATGGCGATGCTTTCATCCTTGAGGCGCAGGTGGGTCTGCTGGTTTTCCTCGTGGTTGGTCGCCGAGAGGAAGACCGAGGACAGGCGGTCGAAGGTGATTTGGCCATCCGGCTTTGGATAGGCAATCTTCGGGTGGCTGTTCTTGTCGCCCAGTTGCGTGTGGTCGTCGTGGTGATGCAGGGTCCACGGCGCCTTGCCCTTGAAGACATAGGTGTCGATGGCGCCATAGGCCAGCGCACCGAACAAGCCCCACTTGAAGGCCGGGCGGATGTTGCGGACCTGGTAGAGCTCGGCCCACAGCCACGACTTCTGGATCTGCTCCGCGTACTCGGTGGCTTCGGTGCCGGCATCTTCCTTGAACAGATGCTCGAAGACCGCTTCGGCGGCGACCATGCCCGACTTCATCGCCATGTGCGTGCCCTTGATCTTGGGCACATTGAGGAAGCCGGCCGTGTCGCCGATGAGCAGGCCGCCCGGAAAGGTCAGCTTGGGGATGGACTGGTAACCACCTTCGGACAGCGCGCGGGCACCGTAGGAAATGCGCCG